>Ga0136633_1000502_pt1 | contig 30054 bp, 42 predicted proteins | sample AntDrymeUQ832206_2_FD_105494 | JGI IMG/M metagenome (GOLD analysis project Ga0136633, IMG submission 105494) | Polar desert sand microbial communities from Dry Valleys, Antarctica - metaG UQ83 (22.06) | ecosystem: Environmental > Terrestrial > Soil > Desert | place: Antarctica: Dry Valley... | reverse complement strand
CGCGGCGGTGGCTACGAGTACGAACAGAATCGGCGCCCATCCGGTGGTCGAGCTCCCACGGCCTCTACCCCGACCAGGGCCGCCGTTGGCGGCGCTGCCCCTCACAAGTGGCGGACCCTACCACCCCTTTCGGATGCCTGCAACCCGCAACCTGAGCCAAAATCTCTGCAAAGCAGCATATTCACTCGAGTCACAAAGCGCAGGGTGTGTTAGGGTCGCCCCTCGTGCGTAGGGGAGCAAGAAGGTGGGGACCGACCTTCGTCGTGGTCCTCGCCGGAGTCGGAGCAGCCGCCGTCGTTTCAGCGGGTGCCCCCGCCGTCGCCGCGCTGCCCGCCGACGCTACGCCACTCGTGGACGAAGGCGCCAAGCCGGCGTCCGGCGCCTATCGGATCAAGGTGGACGCCGTCGCGTACCACCTGCCCGGCAACACGGCGAGCGGGTTGCCCGTCGGAAAGGGCGTCGTCGCCGTAGACCCGAAGTTTATCCCCCTCGGCACGCGGCTCTTCGTGCCTGGCTACGGGCGCGGGATCGCCGCGGACGTCGGCGTCGCGATCAAGGGGCGGATCATCGACCTCTGGATGCCTAACAACGCCGCGGCGCGCAAATGGGGCCGAAAGACCGTCGTCATCACGGTGTACCGCTAGACAGCCTTCACCGCGCCAATCCCTAGGATCTGCGTCTCGATGTATCGGAGGAGCGTCGCCCTCGTCTTCGTCGTCGGCGCACTCGGTGCGGTGGGCACATCAGGTGCTGCCGCCGGCGGCAGCGAGGCACAGCCCGTTTCCGCAGAGAAGCTCGCGCAGGCACTTGCCTCGCCGGCCGTCGATCCACGGCGAACGGGCGCCCTCGCGGTCGACCTCGAGACCGGGCGCGTCGTCTACGAGCGGAACGCGTCACTCGCGCTTGCGCCCGCCTCGGCGGAGAAGCTCGCAATTGCGTTCGCCGCGCTTCGACTGCTCGGGCCGAGCTATCGCTTCCGAACGGAGGTCAGCGGATTCGGTGCGCTTTCGGGAAAGGTCTGGCGCGGCGATCTCTTCCTCGTCGGCCACGGCGACCCAACGCTCGGCCGCGCCGATCTCGACGCCCTCGCCGCCCAGGTGCGGAGTTTCGGGATCCGGCGGGTGACCGGCGCGGTCGTCGGTGACGAACGACATTTCGACAATCTGCGCGCCGTCCGCGGCTGGAAGCCGTCGTTTCTCGGCAACGAGTCGCATCCGTTGTCAGCGCTGGCGCTCGCCGGCGTTCCCGCGGCAAGCGCAAACGGATCGACGGCGTCAGCGGCGTCGTCGTTCACCGCCGCGCTCGAGCGACGCGGGGTGGCGATCGTCGGCCGGCCGAGGACGGGGCGTGCACCCGCTGACATTCTCCCGCTCGCGGTCGACTTCTCCCGGGCCCTGTCCAGAATCGTGCTCGAAATGAACCGCGAGAGCGACAACTTCCTCGCCGAGATGCTGTTGAAGGAGCTGGGCGCCGCGCTCGCCGGCTCGGGAACGAGTGCGGCAGGTGCGGCGGTCGTGCGTGGCGCTCTCCTCGACGCGGATGTTCCTGTCGCGGGGGTGCGCATCGTCGACGGCTCGGGCCTCTCGCTACTCGACCGCCTGACCGCGCGAGCGCTCGTCGAGCTCTTGCGCGCCGCCGAGCTCGATCCGAAGATCCGCGACGCGTTCATGGCCTCGCTACCCGTGGCCGGCGTGTCCGGGACGCTCCGGAACCGCCTCCAGAAGCGCGTCACCCGCGGACGAGTGCGTGCAAAGACGGGCACCACGTCGGGTGCATCCGCGCTCGCCGGCTTCGTCAAGGATCGCTACGCGTTCGCGATCCTCCAAAACGGCTCGCCCGTGTCGTACTGGTCGGCCCGCCTGGCACAGGATCGCTTCGTGACGGTGCTCGCGCGCTCCTGAGCGGAGACACTTAGCCGATCAGCGCACGCAGGTCGTCCTCCGAGAGGACGGGCACACCGAGCTTCTGCGCTTTCGCGAGCTTCGAGCCGGGGCTTTCGCCGACCACGACTCCGGTCGTCTTCTTCGACACCGACTCCGAGATCTTCGCCCCGAGCGCCTCCAGAGACGCCTTCGCCTCGTCACGCGACCATGCCTCGAGTGTGCCGGTGATGACGTACTGGTTCCCGGTCAGCGGTCCGTCGACCGGGCGTTCCGCCTCCCCCGCGGCCATCTGGAGACCGAGCGAACGCAACTCCTCGACGAGCTTGCGGTTCTCGTCGTCGGCGAACCACTCGGCGATCAGCTCGGCCCGGTCCGGCCCGATTCCCTCGACCGCCTCCAAGTCTTCCTGTGACGCCTCGAGCAGCGCGTCCACCGATCCGAAACGGCGGGCGAGGTTGCGCGCGAGCACCCAGCCGGTCTTGGGAATGTTGAGCCCGAAGAGCACGCGGGAGAACGGCTGCGCCTTCGACTCCGCGATCGACTCGATCGCCTTCCGCGACGAGATCTCCCCATACCCCTCGAGCTCGGAGAGTTGCTCGGGCGTCAACCGATACAGGTCGGGCATCGACCTGAGCAGCCCGTGATCCCAGAGCCGGCGCACGAACTGTTCGCCGACGCCTTCGATGTCCATCGCGGCCTGCACCCAGTGGATCAGCGTCTCCAGCCCGCGCGAGGGGCACGCACGGTTCGGGCACCGATGCATGACCTCGCCCTCCGGCTTGACGATCTCGGTACCGCAGAGCGGGCAGCAAGCGGGCATGCGGAAGCGTCTCGAGCCTCGCGCATGCGGGAGCACAGGCCCGACGACCTGCGGGATCACATCGCCGGCGCGCTGCACGATCACCGTGTCGCCTGCGCGGAGGTCCTTGCGGTTGATGTCGGCCTCGTTGTGGAGCGTTGCGTTCGAGACCGTGACTCCGCCGACCTGCACGGGCTCGAGCTCGGCCCAGGGATTGAGCGCGCCTGTCCTCCCCACGCGGATGTGAATCTTCCGGAGCTTCGTCTGCGCGGTCATCGGCGCCCACTTGTAGGCACGCGCCCAGCGAGGCCGCCCGTGGAGCGCGCCGAGCCGGCGCTGCTGGTCGAGCGAGTCCACCTTGATGACGATGCCGTCGATCTCGTAATCGAGCTCCGCTCGCCGCGTCTCCCACTCCACGGCCGCACGCGCGACCTCTTCGATCGACTCGAGCCGCTCCGCGAAGGGGTTCGTGCGGAAGCCGTGGGCCCGGAGCCACTGCAGGATCTCCCACTGGCTCTCGAACTCGACTCCCTTGGCCTGGCCCACGCCGTACGTCCAGATGGAAAGCGGACGGCCGGCGGTGATCGCAGGATCGAGCTGGCGAACCGAGCCTGCCGCGGCGTTCCGTGGATTCGGAGCCGCTCGCTTCCCCTCAGCCGCCTGTCTCTCGGTGAAGGCGACAAAACCGGAGAGCGGCATGAACACTTCACCGCGGATCTCGACGAGCGCAGGCTGTGACGTTCCGTCTCCCGACTTCATCGCGAGCGGGATCGCCTTGATCGTCCGCAGGTTCGGCGTGACGTCTTCCCCGCGCTGTCCGTCGCCACGGGTTGCGCCGCGCACGTAGCGGCCCTGCTCGTAGAGAAGAGACACCGCAAGACCGTCGATCTTCGGCTCCGCGAGATACGCGATCGGCTCGTCCGTGCCGAGCCGCTTGCGGACGTCCTCGGCGAACTTCACGAGCGTCTCCTCGCTCGTCACCTTGTCGAGCGAACCCATCGCGACCAGGTGCTCGACCTTGCGGAAGCGCTCCGAGGGAGCCGAGCCCACGCGCTGGGTCGGCGAGTCCGGGACGACGAGCTCGTGATGCACGTCCTCGATCGCGACCAGCTCGTCGTACAGCCGGTCGTACTCCTCGTCGGACATGATCGGATCGTCCTCGGCGTGGTACGCGATAAGTGCCGCGTTCACGCTCGCACGCAGCTCCTCGACTCGGGTCGCCGGCGAGCTCGTCCTAGAGGACACCGAACAGCTCCTCCGGCTTACGTACGAAGGCATCCGGTGTTTCGGCCAGGAGCACCTCCTCGGCGTGAATACCGCCCCAGCCCACGCCGACTGCGAACACTCCGGCCGCCTTCGCAGCGCGAATGTCGAACGGCGAGTCGCCGACGTACGCCGCGTCCTTCGGCTCCGCACCGAGTCGCTCGACGGCGAGGAAAAGAGGGTCGGGATCCGGCTTGTGGCGGTCGGTGTCCTCGTGGGCGATCACGACGGAGAAGTGCTCAGCGAGCTCCGGGAACCGGTCGACCGCGAGCGCGACTGTCCGGTGTCGCTTCGCCGTAACGATCCCGAGCTCTCGGCCCTCAGCACGGAGGCGCGGCAGAAGCGCCAGCACCCCGCCGAAGGCCTCGAGCGTGTCGTGCAGCGGATCGTTGTGGGCCCGGTATGCCTCCACGAGGTCATCGACGCGCTCGGCGTCGAGTGCCTGCATCTGCGCGACGAGCCCCTGTCCACCGATAGTCGCCGCGAGCTCCTCGTACGCAATCTCGCGCCCGAGCACCGTCTGCGTCGCGTGCTGCATGGAGGCGACGATGATCGATCCCGAGTCGATCAGGGTGCCGTCGAGATCGAAGAGGACGACCGGAAACCGCACCGCCCGATCGTAGCCTCGGGACGGCGTCAGTACTCGACCCGCTCCAGATAGAGGCCCCAGGGCGGGGCCGTGAGACCGGCCTCGGCGCGGGGACGGCCCGCAAGCAGGCGAGCCATGCTCCGCGGCGCGTCAGGGCCGGCCTCGAGCATCGTCCCGACGAGCGTCCGCACCATGTGGCGGAGAAAGCTGTTGGCTTCGATGGTGAAGTCGAGGTGGTCGCCGTGCCGCTCCCAGCCGGCGGCGAGTACCTTCCTCGACAATGACTTGTGCTGCGTCTCCGACGGGGTGAACGCGCTGAAGTCGTGCTCGCCGGGGAGGTAGGCAGCGGCTTCGCCGAGCGCCTCGATGTCCACGGGCCGTGGCCACCAGAGGAGGCGTCTTGCTTCGAGCGGTGAGCGCGTCTTACGCGCGAGGATCCGGTACCGGTACGCGCGCGAGCGTGCAGAGAAGCGGGCGTCGAACTCCGGCGCGGCCTCGTCCGCCGAGATCACCGCGACGTCGTCCGGGAGCGCCGAGTTCAACGCGTCTGCCGCGTGCTCCCACGGGGGGCCTCCGTCGACGTCGACGCTCACCACCTGGCCGGAGGCGTGCACGCCCGTATCCGTCCGTCCGGCCACAGCGAGTCCGTCCCAGCGTGGAAACACGTCCTCCAGCGCCTCGCGCAAGCAGCCCTCAACGGTCCGCTCCCCCGGCTGGCGAGCCCAGCCGCGGAAGCCGGTTCCGTCGTATTCGAGCGTGAGCTTGAGCTTCACCTAGAGGCTAGGGCGAGACGACAAGCGCCTCGTTCGCGCTGCTGACCGTCAACCCCGGCTCGGGGCCGCCGCCGATGACGAACACGCGGCCGCCGAACGCGGCAACGCCGAGACCGTGCCGCGGGGTGGGCAGATCGGCTAGCCGCTGCCAGCTCCGAGAAGCCGTCCGGTATGCGTAGACCTCGCGAATCGTCCCCGACGGCTCCTCGCCTCCGATAGAGATGACGCGGCCCGCGACTCCCGCGGCGGCCGTCCCGCCACGCGGGTCGGGGACGGGCGCGAGGCGCCGCCAGCGCCGGGCTCCCGAGCGGTACGACTCGAAGTGGGTCACGTTGGTATCCAGGCCGTAGCGACGACCAGCCACCGCATACAGCGTGCCCGCGAGCGCCGTGACGCCCAGGTGCTCACGTGGTGTCGGGCCGGGAATGACCGACCAGCGGCGCTTGCCCAGATCGAACGCAAGCGCGTTGCGCGCGAGTCGCGCTCCCTGCACGCGGACAACTCCGCCCGCAACGACGATCCGACCACCGACGACCGCAGCCCCGGCCGCGGCACGCGGGAACGGAAGTCGTGGCAGCGGGCGCCAGGCGCCGTTCTCGAAGATGTACGCCGTACGGAGAGGGTTTCCGCTGTGGCCGTAGCCGCCGAGGACGTACAGGCGCCCAGCGTGTCCGACCGCCATCGCGTGATGCGCCGAGGCCGGGAGGTCGGGAAGCCTGCGCCAGCGATCGGAGGCCGGCGAGTATGCATCCGCTCGGGCGGAATGGCTGCCGTCGGCGTTGAACCCCCCGACGACGGCGATCTCCTCCCCGACGAGCGCCGCGGCGACCTCGGTGCGCTGGACCGGCAGGCCGGCGCGCTGCTCCCACTCCTGGGTCGCCGCCGATCCCTGAGTCACGAACGCGAGCAGGAAGACGACCACATACGCGAGCCGTGCCACCTGGAGAATGTAGCCCCGACGAGCTCGATCGACGATCAGATCGTCGCGCCGATCGTGATCAGGCCGGGTCGACTACGAGCGTGAGCCCGTCCACAGAGCGCACGACGACCTTCGTGCCCGCATCGCAGCCGCCGTCGCAGCGCGCCTGCCAGATCTCGCCCTCCACCTTTACCTGGCCTTCGGGCCAGAGCTCCGACAGAGCGACTCCGGCCTTGCCCACGAACGAGCCGACACCGACGCTTGGCCGGCGGCGCTTCGACCACCACATGAGGAGAGCCGTCTCGGCGATGTCGACCGTCGCGGCAACCGCGACCGCGACGAACCCCCATGGGGCCGGCAGCACGAAGATCGCGAGGACGAGCGCGACGAGAAAGAGCACGCCCTGAGCGTACTCAGCCCGTGGTGCGGAAATCCTGTCTCAGGCGCCGGCGGGCGCGGCCGAAGTCTGCTCGGCAGCGCGTGCACGCGGTCCGGCGATCGGCGTTGCAACGGGCTCGTAGTCGACGAGCTCCAAGTAGACCATCTCGGCGGCATCGCCCTGGCGCGGGCCGATCCGGACGATGCGCGTGTAGCCCCCCGGTCGCTCCGCGAAGCGAGGGGCGACGTCGGCGAAGAGCTGGTGGACGATGTGGTTCGAGCGAAGCGCGGCGAGCGCCTGCCGCCTGGCATGGAGATCGCCGCGCTTGCCCAGCGTGATCATCTTCTCGGCGAACGGCTTCACGGCCTTCGCCTTCGCCTCGGTCGTCTCGATGCGGCCGTGCTCGATCAAGGCACCCGCGAGATTCGAGTAGAGCGCCTTGCGATGGGCGGAGTCCCGCCCGAGCTTCTTGCCTGACCGCTGGTGCCTCATTGGACTAGTGCTTCCCGTCGTGCCTACGGTCGTGATTCGCCGGCGAGAACCGAGCAGGCCTAGGACGCAGGGAGGGCCAATATTCGTGAATATTGGCCCGACTGAGGACGACGGCATGCGAAGCGTTCGCAGCCGCGCGACGTGCGGGCGTAGGTGCGGCGGGGAGCACTTAGCCCAGGGCCTCCTCGCCCTTGAGCGTGAGCCCGTGCGCCGAGAGAGACGAACGCACCTCCTCGATCGACTTGCGACCGAAGTTGGGGATCGCGACGAGCTCACTCTCCGACTTAGAGGTGAGGTCGCCGATCGTCTCGATGCCGACACGCTTCAGGCAGTTGTACGAGCGGACTCCGAGCTCCAGCTCCTCGATCGGGAAGTTCTCCATCCCATGCGTGGCCGGCGCCTCGGCAGCCGTCTCCGCACTGACCTCCCCGAAGCCCTCCATGCGATCGAGGTCGGTGAAGATCGCGAGCTGACGGATGAGGATCTCGGCACCCTGGCCGATCGCGTCGCGCGGGTCGATCGAGCCGTCCGTCGTGACGTCCAAGACGAGCTTGTCGTAGTCCGTGCGCTGACCGACGCGTGCGGCCTCCACCTCGTACGCCACGCGGCGCACCGGCGAGAAGATCGAGTCGATGGGGATGACGCCGATCGTCGTCTCCGGCCCGCGGTTGAGCTCGGCGGGTACGTAGCCGCGGCCCCGGCCGATGGTGAGGCTCATCTCGAGCTTGCCCTTGTCGGAGACGTGCGCGATCTCGAGCTCGGGATTCAAAATCTCGAGATCTGCCGGCGCCTCGATGTCTGCGGCCGTCACGACACCTGCGCCCTTCTTCGCGATGTACACCTCGATCTCGGGCGACGCGCCGTGCAGGAGAACGATGAGGTTCTTCAGGTTGAGGATGACGTCGGTGACATCCTCGCGGACGCCCGGCAGCGTCGTGAACTCGTGGGCCACACCCTCGATCTTCACGGCCGTCACGGCCGCGCCCTCGAGGGATGACAGGAGTACACGGCGAAGCGAGTTCCCGAACGTGTGACCGAAACCGCGGTCGAGCGGCTCGATGACGAAGACGCCTCGGTGCTCGTCCGTCTCCTCGTGGACGATCCGCGGAGTCTGGAACTCCATCAGGCTTGTGCGTATAGCCAATTCGTTTCCCTTCCTCTATTCCGAGGCGGAAGCAGAGCTTCTGCCTTACGGGTTATTTCGAGTACAGCTCCACGATGAGCGATTCCTGGACCGGGGCGTCGATCTCGGCGCGTTCCGGCAATTTCAGCACCGTTCCCGTGAGCGCCTCGTGGTCGGCTTGGAGCCAGGGCGCGACGGACGCGGTGAGGTCGGTGGCGTCCCGCACGAGCGCCTCGACCGGGCTCCCTGGCCTGAGGCTGATCACGTCTCCCGGCCGTACGCCGTAGCTCGGGATGTTCACGCGCCGGCCGTTCACGAGAAAGTGGTTGTGGCGAACGAGCTGACGCGCCTGTGCGCGCGATCCGGCGAAGCCGAGCCGGTACACGACGTTGTCGAGCCGCGTCTCGAGCATTCGCAGCAGGTTCTCGCCCGGAGCGCCAAGTCCGCGAGTCGCCTTCTCGTATGTGTTTCGGAACTGCTTTTCGAGCAAGCCGTAGTACCTGCGGGCCTTCTGCTTCTCGCGAAGCTGAAGCAGGTACTCGGACTGCTTGATGCGGCCGCGGCCGTGATCGCCCGGTGGGTAGCTCCGCCGCTCGACCGAGCACTTCTCGGTTAGGCAACGCTCGCCCTTCAGGAAGAGCTTGAGTCCCTCGCGGCGGCAAAGACGGCACTTCGGTCCGAGATCTCGGGCCATCTAGACTCGCCTCCGCTTCCGCAGGCGTACGCCGTTGTGAGCCTGCGGGGTCACGTCTTTCACGCCGAGGATCTCGAGGCCGGCAGCTTGCAGCGAGCGGATCGCCGTCTCGCGACCGGAGCCGGGGCCTTTCACGAATACCTCGACCTTCTGGAGGCCGTGCTCCATGCCCTTACGGGCGGCACTGTCTGCCGTGACCTGCGCGGCGAACGGTGTCGACTTGCGCGAGCCCTTGAACCCGGCCGAGCCGGCCGACTCCCACACGATGACGTTGCCCTCGCGATCGGTCAGCGTGACGATCGTGTTGTTGAACGACGTCTTGATGTGCGCCTGACCGATGGCGATGTTCTTCTTGACGCGGCGCCTCGTGCGCCCGCGATTCCGAGGCGGAGCCACTACTTCGGCGCCGCTTTCTTGCCGCGGCCGACGGTCTTCGCCGGGCCTTTGCGGGTGCGCGCGTTCGTCTTCGTCCGCTGGCCGTTTACCGGGAGACCGCGGCGGTGCCGAATGCCGCGGTAGCTGCCGATCTCTGTCAGGCGCTTGATCGCCTGCGCCCGCTCCCGGCGCAGGTCGCCCTCCACCTCGAGCTCCGAGTCGATGAAGTTGCGCAGCTTCGTGACCTCTTCGTCCGTGAGATCGCGCACCTTCTCGTCAGGGTCGAGCTCGAGCTGGCGGCAGATCTTCTCGGCGGTCGAGCTTCCGATGCCGTAGATGTACGTGAGGCCGATGACGAGCCGCTTCTGGGTGGGAAGGTTGACTCCCGCGATTCTGGCCATGCGTCCTAGCCCTGCCTTTGCTTGTGACGGGGATTCGAGCAGATGACGATGGTGCGACCGTGCCGCTTGATCACGCGACAGCGCTCGCACATGGGCTTGACGGAAGGTCGGACTTTCATCTCATCTCACTTCATCCGGAACGTGATGCGGCCGCGGGCAAGGTCGTACGGAGAGAGCTCGACCTTGACGCGATCGCCGGGGAGGATGCGGATGTAGTTCTTTCGCATCTTCCCGGAGATCTTGGCGAGTACGTCGTGGCCCGAATCGAGCTGCACCCGGAACATCGTGCTCGGGAGCGCTTCGACGACCTCTCCTTCTACCTCGATCTTGTCTTCCTTGACGGCCAACGTCTCGCTCGTTGCTGTTCTCCCTTTCACGCAGATCAACCCGCGGGTCTCGCGCCTTCGTTCGCTTGTCTCCTCGACCAGCCCCGAAAGGCCAGCTCTGCAGCTAGTTCTGCAGCACGGCATGCCGCCGCGCGGCGGTCGCCTATCGTAGCACACCGCCTTTTTCGGCTTTCTCGGCCAATCGTGCCGGAACCCCGACCCGCGGAGTGAGGATGCGCGGCCCGCCGCCCGTGATCGCGACGGTGTGCTCGAAGTGCGCAGAGAGCGAGCCGTCCGCCGTCGAGACCGTCCAGCCGTCGTCGGCCTGAACGATTTCAGGCCCGCCCGCGGTGATCATCGGCTCGATAGCGATCGTCATTCCCTCCGAGAGCCGCGGCCCGCGTCCCCGCTCGCCGAAGTTCGGAATGTGCGGATCCTCGTGGTAGTAGCGCCCCACGCCGTGCCCGACGAGGTTGCGAACGACGGCGAAGCCGGCGCCTTCGACAACGTCCTGAACGGCGCGGGAGATGTCGCCGACGCGGTTCTCGAGTTGCGCCTGCGCGATCCCGGCGTCGAGCGCATCCTGGGCCGCGTCGAGCAACCGCTGAACGTCGCCGTCGATCTCACCGACACCGAACGTATACGCGCTATCCGCGATGTAGCCGTCGAGCGTCACACCCACGTCGATCGTCACGACATCACCCTCTTCGATCTCGTACGAACCGGGGATGCCGTGCACGACGACCTCGTTCGCCGAGATGCAGATCGCTCGCGGGAAGCCGTTGTACCCCTCCGAGGTCGGGATACCGCCGCGCCCGCGGATGAACGCGCCGGCGGCGTCGTCGAGCTCACCCGTCGTCACACCGGGAACGAGCAGCGTGCCGACGTGTGCGATCGTCTCGGCGACGAGCTCACCGGTCGCAGCCATCTTGTCGATCTCGCGCGGGCTCTTGCGGATGATCATGCGGAGCTGGCCCCGACTCCCGAGAGCGCGTCTTCGATGAGTGACGCCACTTTCTCCACCGTACCCTCGCCGTCAACGGCGACGAGCGTTCCGTCCTCGCGGTAGCGCTCGAGAAGCGGCTCGGTCCGCTCGTGGTAGAGACGGAGGCGGTTCCGAATCGCCTCTGGCGAGTCGTCGGCTCGTCCTTCCGAGATCGACCTCGCATGAAGTCGCTCGGTCGCGACATCGTCGCTCACGAGGAGCAGGATCACCGCGTCGAGCGGCTTCCCGATCTCCGCGAGCATGGTCGCGAGCGCTTCAGCTTGCGGAATCGTCCGGGGAAAGCCGTCCAGGAGGTACCCGTCTTCGCCCTCGAGCCGCTCGCGGATTAGGCCGATCATCAGATCGTCCGGGACCAGGTCGCCGCGCTCGAGGATCGGCGCGACCCTGCGGCCGAGCTCGGTCCCCGCCGCGACCGCCCCGCGCAGGATGTCCCCGGTCGCGACGTGGGCGAGCCCGCGTGCGCCGACCAGGCGTCTCGCCTGGGTTCCCTTGCCCGATCCCTGCGGGCCGAGAATCAGCATCCTCAACGGGATCTCACTCGCACGGACACGCTCGCCCCTATTTCAGGAAGCCTTCGTAGGAGCGCATCATCATCTGCGACTCCATCTGGCGCATCGTGTCGAGCGCGACGCCCACTGCGATCAGGACCGAGGTGCCGCCGAGCGCGCCGGCGCTCGCCTGAGAGAAGCCTCCGTACGCGATGAAGAGGCTCGGCAAGACGGCCACGAGCGCAAGGAAGAGCGCTCCCGGCAAGGTCAGACGCGAGAGCACACGGTCGAGGTATTGCGCGGTCGGTGGCCCCGGTCTGATGCCGGGGATGTAGCCGCCGTACCGGCGCAGGTTGTCCGCCTGGTCGACCGGATTGAACTGAACCGCCGTATAGAAGTAGGTGAAGATGACGATCATCAGGCCCTCGAAGAGCAGGAAGATCCAGTCGCCGGGCTGGAAGTACTCGTTCACGAAGTCCTGCGTCGTCGGGAAGTACTGAGCGACCGTCGGCGGGAACGCCAGGATCGCCGCGGCGAAGATGATCGGGATGACGCCGGCCATGTTGACCCGGAGTGGCAGATACGTCGAGCCGCCGGCGGTCATCCGCCGGCCCACCATGCGCTTCGCGTACTGAATCGGGATTCGACGCTGGCCCTCCTGCACGAAGACGACCGCCGCGCAGATCCCGACCGCGATGAGCGGGTAGAACAGCTTCTCCATCGGGCCGCCGTTCCACCAAGCCGCGATGCCGATGGGTGCGCCGACGAGGATGGACGCAAAGATGAGAATCGAGATCCCGTTGCCGACGCCACGCTTCGTGATCAGCTCACCCATCCACATGAGCAGCGTCGTTCCGGCGGTGAGTGTGACGACGATCAGGACGGTCTCGCCCCCACTAGCATCGAGGATGCCCTGGTCGCGGAAGAGAAACGCGTAGCCGACAGACTGCGCGGCCGCGAGAGCGACGGTGAGATAGCGCGTGTACTGCGTGATCTTCGCGTAGCCCGCCTCGCCCTCTTTCTGGAGCTCGGCGAGTCGCGGGATCACGACGGTCAGGAGCTGGAGGATGATCGAGGCCGTGACGTACGGCATGATCCCGAGCGCGAAGAGCGAGAACTGCGAGAGCGCCCCGCCGGAGAACAGGTTGAGCAGGCCGAGAACGGTGCCCCCCTGGCCCGAGAAGTAGTTCTCGATCGCGTCCGAATTCACGCCGGGCGCGGGAATCCAGGAGCCCAGTCGGTAGGCGGCCAGGATCAGCGCGGTAAAGAGCACGCGGCGGCGAAGCTCTGGAACTCTCCACGCGTTCGCCAACCAGCTGAACATGCGCTACTCCTCGGCCTCGGCTTCTGCTTCGGTCGAACCGTCGGCCGGCTCGGCGGGAGCTGACTCAGCCGCCGTCGGCTCGTCGTCGGCCTCGGCGGCGGCGGGCTTCGCGGCCTTGTGCCGCTTCTTCTTCTTCTCGACGGGCTCGCCTCGGAGCCAGGTGACGGTGCCACCGGAAGCTTCGATCTTCTCGACGGCGGACTTGGAGAACCCGTGCGCCGAGACGGCGAGCTTCGCCGTCAGGTCGCCCTCCCCCAGTACCTTCACGTCGACGGAGACCTTGCGGATGAGGCCCGCGGCCTTGAGCGCCTCCGGCGTCACCTCGGCGCCTGCGTCGAATCGCGCCTGGAGATCGCCGACGTTGACGGGCTGGCTGTACGTCCGGAACGGGCCGATGGGCATCGCGTCCGCCGAGGTGTTGCCGCGGAGCTTGCCCACGCGCATGTCGATCGGCATCTGGCCGCCCTCGAACCCTGCGGGCATCTTGTGCGAACCGGCGCGCGACTTCTGCCCCTTGATCCCGCGGCCCGAATATCGGCCCTTTCCGGATCCGAGCCCGCGCCCGACGCGCTTGCGATCCTTGCGCGCCTGCGCCGGTTTGAGGCTCGACAGGCTGAGCTCGCTCGCTGAGGGCTCGGCCGCTAGATCCTCCCTAGCGAGATCCTTCCTAGCCATTTGCGCCGTCCTTCCCCTCGATGCGAACGAGGTGGTTGACATGACGCAACATTCCGCGCAGCTCCGGGCCGTCCTTATGCTCGGCGGTGCGGCCGATCTTGCCGAGCCCGAGCGCGCGCAACGTGCCCTCGTGCTTGTAGGTCTGGCCGACCGTGCTTCGCACCTGCGTGATCTTGACCGAGCTCATTCCGCGACTTCCTCCGCGGCGGGCTCGGCCTCGGTCGCAGTCGCCGCGGCGGGTTGCTCGGTGTCCTCGTCGACGGTCTCCGGCGCGGGCTTGAACGGCAGCACCTCGGCGATCGTCTTGCCGCGGAGCTGGGCCACGTCCTCGGGACGGAAGAGTCGCTCGAGTCCGTTGACCGTCGCCCGCGTCATGTTGATCGGCGTCGTCGTCCCGAGGCTCTTCGCGAGCACATCTCGAATGCCGGCGAGCTCGAGCACGGCGCGCACGCCGCCGCCTGCGATGACGCCGGTTCCCTCGCTTGCCGGGCGCAGGACGACGCGCGCAGCCCCGAACCGGCCGACGATCTCATGCGTGATCGTCTGGCCGTGCTTCGGCACGGTGAAGAGGTTCTTCTTCGCATCTTCGACCGCCTTCGAGATCGCGAGCGGAACCTCGCGCGCTTTCCCGTAACCAAGGCCGACGCGATCGATCTCGTCGCCGATGACGACCAGCGCGGTGAACGAGAACCGGCGACCGCCTTTGACCACCTTGGCGACGCGGTTGATCTCGATCACGCGCTCCTTGAGCTCGCGCGAATCGGCTACTTCTCTGGTGCTCAAAACTGAAGCCCTCCCTCTCGGGCGCCCTCAGCGAGCGCCTTCACACGTCCGTGGAACAGGTAGCCGCCGCGGTCGAAGACGCAGCGCTCGATCTTGGCCTTCTTCGCCTCGGTGGCCAGAGCCTTGCCCACCGCGGTCGCCTGCTCGATCTTCTTGCCTTCTGTCTTCTTCCCGCGGCCACCGGAGAGCGACGTCCAGCCGGCGGAGGCGAGCGTGCGGCCACTCTCGTCGTCGACGAGCTGCGCGAAGATGCCGCGATTCGAGCGGAAGACGACCAGCCGCGGGCGTTCGGCAGTACCGGCGATCTTCGCGCGAACACGCCGGTGCCGGCGCAGCCGCGCTTCCCTCCTCGTCATGACGCTCATGGGCAGGGCTCCTGCCCGGGAGCGTGGAGGGGTGTGGGGAACCGGGAGGTTCCCCACGTTCTCAAGAAGAAGGGGGCAGGCTCAGCTCTCGCAAGACCGGAGTTCGCTCGTGCGAACTCCGGTCGCGGAAAGGCTCGGGGAAACATGGTTTCCCCCATCAACGTGAGCCGCAGGCGAACGTTGCTCATGCGCGCTTTCCGACCTTTCTGCGGACCTGCTCGTTGACGTAGCGGATGCCCTTGCCCTTGTACGGCTCCGGCGGCCGCACCTTGCGAATCTCGGCGGCCGTCTGGCCGACCATCTGCTTGTCGATGCCCTTCACGACGATCTGCGTCGGTGTCGGAACATCGAACGAGATCCCCGCCCGCGGCTTGATGACGACCGGATGCGAGTAGCCGACCGCGAGCTCGAGGTCCGTTCCCTTGAGCACCGCTCGGTAACCGACTCCCTGGATCTCGAGCTGCTTCTCGAAACCCTTCGTCACGCCCTCCACCATGTTCGCGATGAGCGTGCGGGTGAGCCCGTGCAGCGCGCGATCCGTGCCGCGCTCGGTGGGGCGCGTGACGACGATCTCCTCTTCGGACCTCTCGACCGTCATGCGCGCGGGCACGGTCTGAGTGAGCTCGCCCAGCGGACCGTTCACCTGTACTCGCCCAGGCGAGATCGCGACCATCACACCGGCCGGAAGTTGTATGGGCTGTCTACCGATTCTGCTCATGTGCTCGTGCTTCGGCTCTTCTTCGGGCGTTCGCGAAGCGAATGCCCTACCAGATGAATGCCATTACCTCCCCGCCGACACCGCGCTCGGCAGCCTGGCGGCCGGTGATGATCCCGCCCGAGGTGGACATGATCGACGTGCCGAGCCCGCCGAGCACTCGCGGGAGCCTGTCCTTCCGCGCGTACACGCGGCGGCCCGGCTTGGAGACGCGCTTGAGGTCGGTGATGACTCGGCGCCGGTCCTTCGCGAACTTCAGCTCGATGACGAGCGTTGCGAACGGCTCGCCGGGCTCGACCCGGTAGTCGCGGATGTATCCCTCGTCCTTCAGGATGCGCGCGATCTCCTCCTTCACGCGCGAGGTGGGCATCGACGCACTGTCGTGCAGCGCGCGGTTCGCGTTGCGAATCCGGGTGAGCATGTCTGCGATCGGGTCAGTCAGCACGTCTTCGTTCCTTTCCCTACCAGCTCGACTTGGTCATGCCGGGGATCGCGCCCTGGTGCGCGAGCTCCCGCAGGCAGATCCGGCACACGCCGAACTTCTTGTAGACGGCGCGTGGGCGCCCGCAACGGGTGCAGCGGGTGTACGCGCGCACGCCGTACTTCGCCTTGCGCTCCTGCTTCACGCGAAGTGACTTCTTGGCCATGGTTACGCGTCCCTTCTCTCGCCGGCGAACGGCAGCCCCAGGGCGGCGAGCAGCGCGCGCCCGTGGTCGTCCGTGTTCGCCGAGGTCGTGATGGCGACGTCGAGCCCGCGGATCGCGGGAACCTGGTCGTAGTCGATCTCCGGAAAGATGATCTGCTCCCGAACCCCGATCGAGTAGTTGCCCCTTCCGTCGAAAGACTCGGGATCGAGACCGCGGAAGTCGCGGATGCGAGGCAGCGCGATGGACGCGAGACGATCGAGAAACTCGTACATGCGTGCCCCTCGCAGCGTGACCTTCGCGCCCACGGGCATGCCCTCTCGGAGCTTGAAGCTCGCGATCGACTTCGTCGCCCGCCGGGTCTGGGCGCGCTGGCCGGCGATGAGCGTGAGCTCGTCGATCGCCGCATCGAGTGCCTTGGCGTCGGTCTTCGCTTCGCCCACGCCCATGTTGAGCGTGATCTTCGTAACCCGGGGAACCTCCATGACGGACGTGAGCTCGAGCTCCTCCTGGAGCTGCCCGCGGATCTCGGTCTCGTAGCGCTCCTTGAGGCGCGGCGTGTACGTCTCGGGGGCAGCCGTCGCGCTCACCGGTCGATCTCCTGGCCACAGCCCTCGCGCTTGCACACCCGTGCTCTGACGGCCGCGCCCTTGATCTCCTTCTCGACGATCCCGACGCGGGTCGGATTGCCACAGACCGGGCAGACGACCATGACGTTCGCGACCGGAATCGGCGCGGGCTTGTCGATGATCCCGCCTGGGACGACCTGCGTACCTCCCATGCGAGAGGCGTCCCTGATCGGGCGCGGCCGTGTATGCCGCTTGGCGACGTTCAGGTTCTCGACGATCACCCGCCGCTCGGACGGGCGCGCCTCGATGACGCGGCCCTGCTTGCCGCGATCCTTCCCGGCCAGGATCTGGACGAGATCGCCCTTCTTCACCTTCATCTTCACGGCCACGGCTAGAGAACCTCCGGTGCCAAGCTGACGATCTTCATGTAGTTCCTCTCGCGAAGCTCCCGCGCGACGGGCCCGAAGATGCGCGTCCCGCGCGGGTTCGACTGTGCATCGATCAGGACGGCGGCGTTCTCGTCGAATCCGATGAGCGTGCCGTCGTCCCGGCTGAAGGGCTTCTTCGTCCGGACGATGACCGCTTTCACGACCTCGCCCTTCTTGACCGAGCCCTGGGGTGTTGCGGACTTCACGGTAGCAACGATCACGTCTCCGACCCGTGCGTAGCGGCGGTGCGAGCCGCCGAGCACGCGGATGCAGAGGAGCTCGCGCGCCCCTGTGTTGTCGGCCACCTTGAGTCTCGACTCCTGCTGGATCAACGCCTCGACCTCTCCCTACTTCGCAGCCTCGACGACGCGCTGGAGGCGCCACCGCTTCATGCGGGAGAGCGGCCGCGTCTCGACGATGAGCACGATGTCTCCCACCTTCGCCTCGTTCTGCTCGTCGTGCGCGTGGAACTTCGCGCTGCGACGGATGACCTTCTTGTAGCGCCGGTGCATCTTGACCGTGTCCACGCGGACGACGATGGTCTTGTCCATCGCAGACGAGACGACGGTCCCCTGCCGCTCCTGGCTCCGGCCACGCTCGTGCTCGGGCTTCGCAAGCCGGGTGATGGGCTTGCGCTCGGCAGGCTTCTCGCGCGTCGGCTTCGAGCGCGTTCGACGTTGCGAGCGGGGCAAGCGCTTCTTCTTTCGCTTCTCCGGTGCGGCGGGGGGCGCTTCGACGGCACCGCTCGGCCCGGCGCCGGCCGCGGCGTCAGGCGGAGGCTCGTCTGTGACAGCCTCGTCGACCCCAGGCTCCTCGTCGGCAGGCTCCTCGTCGGCGGGTGCCTGCTCGTCGGTAGCAGCGGCCTCGGCGGCGGGCGCGTCGTCAGCTGCTGCCTCCGTGTCGGGAGCGGGGTCGCCTGCCGGCTTGTCGTCGTCTGTTGCCTGTGGTTCGGGAGCACCCTCGGCCACCGGCTCCGCCGGCGGAGCCTCCTCGGCGGCGGGCTCCTCTGGAGGAGCGTCCTCGGCGAGGCTCGCTTCGGCCGGAGCGTCCTCTGCTCCGGGCTCCTCGCTGGGAGCCTCGTCGCTGGGAGCCTCATCCGTGGGAGCCTCGTCTTCGACCTCCGCGTCAGCGGGAGCTTCTTCGGGGGTCTCCACGGTCTCCTCGGCCTGCTCGATTCTGTCTTTGTCGTCAGCCATCTACGTTTTCCCTCTGGCGCGTTCGTGTTTGACGGTCAGGATCCGGGCGATCTCTCGCTTCGCGTGACGAAGCTCGGCGCTGTTCTCCAGCACACCGGTCGCGGTTTGGAACCGGAGATTGAAGAGCGACTGTCGAGTCTCGGCCATCTTCTGGTCGAGCTGGTCGTCGGTGAGCTCACGCAGTTCTCTAGCTCTCAAAGAGATCGGCCTCTCTCTTCACGAACTTCGTCTTGATCGGAAGCTTCTGGCCGGCAAGGCGGAGCGCCTCCTTCGCCAACGGCTCGGGAACGCCGCCGAGCTCGAACATCACGCGGCCTGGCTTGACCACGGCTACCCAGCCCTCGGGCGATCCTTTGCCGGAGCCCATTCGCGTCTCCGCCGGCTTCTTGGTGTAGGGCTTGTCCGGGAAGAGGTTGATCCAGACCTTTCCGGTACGGCGGATCCTGCGAGTCGCGGCGATACGGGCAGCCTCGATCTGCCGGTTGGTAATCCAACCCGCCTCGAGCGCCTTGAGCCCGTAGTCCCCGAACTGGACGTCCGTCTGGCCCTTCGAGACGCCTGTACGGCGACCGCGGTGATAGCGCCGGTACTTCGTCTTGCGCGGCATCAACATCAGGCGTTGTCTCCGCTCTCGGGCGCCGCCTCGGATGTGGACTCGGGTGCAGGCTCGACCGGAGCTGGGGTCTCCATGGCGGGGGCCTCAACGGCCGGGGACTCGACGGAGGTGTCCTCGGTTACGGCGTCCGTCACCGGCTGCTCCTGCGCGCCCTGCTCGCCGAGCCCACGCCTCGGACCGCGTCCTGGACGCTGGCCTCGCCGCTTGCGCGGAACGATGCCAAGTCCCTCGCGGTCGGCACTGCGTCCACGACCCTCTCGCGAGGCGCCGAGGCCCTCGGCGGACGAACCGCGGCGGCGGCGTGCCTGATCCTGGTCGCCGAGACGAGCATCGCGGCCGCCTGCGCCCTCGTAGCCTTCCGGCATGATCTCGCCCTTGTTGACCCAGACCTTCACCCCGATCGCGCCGAAGGTCGTCCGCGCCTCGGCGAAGCCGTAGTCGATGTCCGCGCGAATCGTGTGCAGCGGCACGCGGCCCTCTGAGTACATCTCTCGCCGGCTCATCTCGCCGCCGCCGAGCCGCCCGGCCGCGGTGATCTTGATTCCCTGAGCGCCGGAGCGCATCGCCGAGGCGAGCGAGCGCTTCATCGCGCGGCGGAAGCTCACCCGATTCGTGAGCTGCTCGGCGATTGACTGCGCTACGAGCTTCGCGTCCAGCTCGGGACGCTTGATCTCGTTGATGTTGATGTGGACGTTCTTCTGCGTGATCGCGTGGAGCTCACGCCGCAGCGCGTCCACCTCGACACCGGACTTCCCGATCACGATGCCGGGGCGCGCGGTGAAGATGTCGACCGTGATCCGCTGCTTGTCCTTGCGAATCAGGATGTCTGACAGCCCCGCGTGCGAGAGCTTGCCGAGGATGTGCCTGCGGATCTTCACGTCCTCCAGCAGGTAGCCCGCGAACTCCGGCTTGCCCGTCCACCAGTTCGACTTCCAGTCATGGATGACGCCGACGCGGAACCCGCCGGGATGCACCTTTTGCCCCATTAGCTGACGGCCTCCTTCTTCTTGGCCGGCTTCCTCGCCGGCGATCGGCGCTTGGGCTTCGCTGGTGGCGCACCCTCTTCCTTCGTCTGGTCTTTCGTCCCGGCCCTCGCCCGGGACGCGGTGCTCGCGGGCGAGGCAGGAGCCTCAGCAGCGGCAGCGCGGCGTCGACGCCGCGGGCGTGCCTCGGCCTCGGGCTCGACGAGCACGAGCGTCACATGGCAGGTGCGCTTGCGGATGCGCGTTGCCCGGCCGCGAGCTCGCGGCCGCCAGCGCTTCAGCGTCGGCCCCTCGTCGGCGTAGGCGGCCTGCACCAGGAGCTCGTCCCCGTCCAGGCCGTGGTTCGCCTCGGCGTTCGCGACGGCAGAGCGGAGAACCTTCTCGACTTCGATCGCCGCGGCACGCGACGTGAAGGCGAGAATCGTGCGCGCCTCGGGCACCGTCCGTCCGCGGATGTTGTCGAGCACGAGTCGCGCCTTGCGCGGCGACATGCGCACCCACTTCGCCTGCGCGCGCACGGTCATGCGGTCATCGGTGGTCGTCGTCGCCATCAGTTCCTCTTGATCTGAGTCTGCCTGTCACCGGCATGGCTGCGGAAGGTCCGCGTCGGCGCGAACTCGCCGAGCTTGTGGCCGACCATCTGCTCGGTGACGAAGACGGGGACATGTTTGCGGCCGTCGTGCACCGCGATCGTGTGCCCGACCATGTCGGGGAAAACGGTCGACGCGCGGGACCAGGTGCGGATCATCCGCTTCTCTCCGGTTGCGTTCATCGCCTCGATCCGGCTCAGCAGCCGGTCTTCGATGAAAGGCCCCTTCTTCGACGATCGAGACACCTAGCGCTTCCTTTCCTTGCCGCGACGCCGGCCGCGGACGATGAGCTGGTCGGATTCCTTGTGCTTGCGGCGCGTGCGCTTGCCGAGCGTCGGCACGCCCCACGGGGTGACCGGATGTCGGCCGCCTTTCGTCTTGCCCTCGCCGCCGCCGTGCGGGTGGTCGACCGGGTTCATTGCCGACCCGCGCACGGTCGGCCGCTTGCCGAGCCAGCGGCTGCGGCCGGCCTTGCCGCTCGTGACATTCGCGTGGTCGGTGTTGCCGACCTGGCCCACGGTCGCGCGGCAGGTGAGCAGCACGCGACGGAGCTCACCGGACGGGAGTCGCAGGACCCCGTGGTCGCCGTCCTTCGCGACGAGCTGCACGGACGAACCTGCGGAGCGGGCCATTCGGCCGCCCTGACCTGGCTTGAGCTCGACGTTGTGGACGAGCGTGCCGGTCGGGATGTTCGCGAGCGGCAGCGCGTTCCCGGGCTTGATGTCTGCAGCCGGGCCAGATTCGACCGTCGCGCCGACGCGCACTCGCGAGGGCGCGAGGATGTACGACTTTGCGCCATCCGCATAGTGAAGGAGCGCGATCCGAGCCGAGCGGTTCGGGTCGTACTCGATCGCGGCGACCTTCGCGGGCACGCCGTCCTTCGTCCGCTTGAAGTCGAGCCTCCGGTACTGCCGCTTGTGGCCGCCTCCTTGGTGCCGCGTCGTGATGCGGCCACGGTTGTTACGGCCGCCCTTCTTCCCGAGCGGTTCTACGAGCGACTTCTCGGGCTCTGTCTTCGTGACCTCCTCGAAACCGGGAGTCGCCATGAAGCGCCGCCCGGGGCTCGTCGGCTTGTACTTGCGGAGCGCCATCAGACGGATGCTCCTTCGAAGATCTCGATCTCGTGGCCTTCCTTGAGCTGGACGATCGCCTTCTTCCAGCCCGGGCGGCGCCCGTGCTGGAGCCCACGGCGCTTGGGCTTCGACTGCACCTTGACGACGTTGACTTTCGCGACCTCGACCTCGAAGAGCTGCTCGACCGCCTGGCGGATCTGCGTCTTGTGCGCGTTCTCGTGCACGCGGAATGTGTACTTCCGGTCCGAGATGAGCGAGTAGCTCTTCTCCGAGACGACCGGCGCGATCAAGACCTCGTTCGGGTGGAGGCTCATGATGTCTTCTCCACTTCGGAGTCCTCCTCCGACCCCGCTCGCGCGAGCACGAGGGGAAGCGCGGCCTCGCTGACGAGCAGCGAGCGCGCCCAGACGACCGAGGCAACCTCGAGCTCTGCCGGGACGGTCACGACGACGCGGTCGAGGTTGCGGAAGGACTTCACGAGCGCCTCCTCCTCCTCGGTCGCAACGACGAGTGTCGGTTGCTTTCCTTCCCAGTCGCCGAGCAGCGAGACCGCCTGCTTCGTCGACGGCTCGGAGAAGGAGTCACCGCTCACGAGCGCGAGCGTCCCCTTTTTGGCGTGCTCGCTCAGAGCACCCCGGAGAGCGGCTCGGCGCGCCTTGCGATTCACCTTGACCTCGAAGCTGCGCATGGTCGGAGCGAAGGCGACGCCGCCACCGGTCCAGTGAGGCGCGCGCGAGGTGCCGGCGCGAGCGCGGCCGGTCCCCTTCTGGCGCCACGGCTTGGCGCGGCCGCCGGCGACGAGTCCACGGCTCTTCGTACTTTTTGTGCCGGCGCGCGCAGCGTTCAGCTCGGCGCGCACGGTCTCGTGGACGAGGTGAGGCTTCACGTCGGCGGCGAAGACAGAGGTCTCGAGCGAGACCTCTTTCTTTTTCCCGAGCACGGGTGCCTTCGGCGCGGCCACTTACTGTGCGCTCCTGACTTCCACGATCCCGCGCTTCGGGCCGGGTACCGAGCCTCTGATGAGCAGGAGATTGCGGTCGGTATCGATCTCATGCACGACGAGCCCCGGCTGGGTGACGCGCGCGTTGCCCATGCGTCCGGCCATGCGCGTTCCCTTGAAGACTCGGGAGGGATACGCCGAGGCGCCGATCGAGCCCGGCCCGCGGACGTTGTGCGAGCCGTGCGTGACGGGGCCGCGCGTAAAGCCGTGACGCTTGATCGTCCCCTGGAACCCTTTGCCCACGGACAGGCCGGACACCCTCACCGCCTCGCCCGGCTCGAACTCCTCGACAGTCACCGTCTCGCCGACCGAGAGCCCGCTCGGCCCTCGCATCTCGACGAGGTGGCGGTGCGGGGCGACCTCTGCCTTTGCAAGGTGACCGATCTCGCCCTTCGCGAGCTTCCGTTCCTCGACGGGACCGAACGCAAGCTGAACCGCGTCGTAGCCGTCCGTGTCCACGGTCTTTACCTGCACGACCGGGCACGGACCCGCCTGGATCACGGTGACGGCCGTCATCGCGCCGGTCTCCGAGTCGAAGACCTGTGTCATGCCGAGCTTGCGTCCGACGATGCCTTTCACTGGCGACTCCACGCCGACGAGGCATGCGACATCACAGCTTGATCTCGATGTCGACGCCAGCGGGCAGATCGAGCCGCATGAGCGAGTCGACCGTCTTCGGCGTCGGGCTGTGGATGTCGATGAGCCGCTTGTGGGTTCGCACCTCGAAGTGCTCCCGCGAGTCCTTGTCCTTGAACGGGCTCCGGATCACGCAGTAGACGTTCTTCTCGGTGGGCAGGGGCACGGGGCCGGTGATCGTCGCGCCGGTGCGCTGGGCCGTCTCGACGATCTGGGACGCCGAGCGATCCACCTGCTGGTGGTCGTAGCCCTTGAGCCGGATGCGGATCTTCTGCTGTGCCATCTGCTTACAGTGCCTCCACGTAGGAGCCGGGCATGCCCGGCTCCTACGTGATGATCTCCGTGACGACGCCGGCGCCGACCGTGCGCCCGCCCTCGCGAATCGCGAAGCGGAGGCCCTGGTCCATGGCGATGGGCTGCCCCATGTCGATCTCCATGTTCGTGTTGTCACCCGGCATGACCATCTCCTGACCCTCGGGCAGCTTGATCGAGCCCGTAACGTCGGTCGTCCGGAAGTAGAACTGCGGCCGATAGCCGTTGAAGAACGGCGTGTGCCGCCCGCCCTCGTCCTTCGAGAGCACGTACACCTCGGCCTTGAACTGCGTGTGCGGCGTGATGCTGCCGGGCTTCGCCAGCACTTGGCCGCGCTCGACATCCTCGCGCTTGATGCCGCGGAGGAGCGCACCTGCGTTGTCGCCGGCCTGCGCGTAGTCGAGCGTCTTCTGGAACATCTCGAGCCCCGTGATGACGGTCTTCTCGACCTCGGGGTGGATCCCGACGATCTCGATCTCCTCGCCCACGGTCATCTTTCCCTGCTCGATGCGGCCCGTCACGACGGTGCCGCGACCCGTGATCGTGAACACGTCCTCGATCGGCATGAGGAACGGCTTGTCTACGTCGCGCACCGGCTCGGGGATATACGTGTCCACGGCCTGCATGAGCTCGAGGATCTTTGGCGTCCACTCGGGATCGCCCTCGAGCGCCTTGAGCGCCGAGACCTGCACCACCGGGATCTCGTCACCCGGGAACTCGTACTTCGAGAGGAGCTCGCGTACCTCCAGCTCGACCAGTTCGAGCAGCTCCGGGTCGTCGACCATGTCGGCCTTGTTCAGCGCCACGACGATCGACGGCACCTCCACCTGGCGGGCGAGGAGGATGTGCTCGCGTGTCTGCGGCATTGGGCCGTCGGCGGCCGAGACCACCAGAATCGCGCCGTCCATCTGAGCGGCGCCGGTGATCATGTTCTTGATGTAGTCGGCATGCCCCGGGCAGTCGACGTGCGCGTAGTGCCGGTTCTCGGTCTCGTACTCGACGTGAGCCGTGTTGATCGTGATGCCCCGCGCCTTCTCCTCCGGCGCCTTGTCGATCGCGTCGAAGGACGTCGCCTCGGTTGCGGTGCCCGAGTCCGCGAGGACCTTCGTGATCGCAGCGGTAAGCGTCGTCTTGCCGTGGTCGATGTGACCGATCGTGCCGACGTTGACGTGCGGCTTGCTGCGCTCGAACTTCTGCTTGGCCATTTCCCCTTTTACCTCCGGTCAAGGCTAGGACTGCCTAGCCAGATTCCTTTCGTCCGTCGCTGGTCACGATCGTGCTTGCAATCGTGGCCGGAACTTCTTCGTATCGATCGAACTGCATGGTGAATGTCGCACGGCCCTGTGTCATGGACCGCAGGTCGGTCGCGTAGCCGAACATCTCCGCGAGCGGAACGCTCGCGCGGATCGACTGCGACCCACCGATCGGCTCGAGCTGCTCGACCCGACCGCGACGGCCGTTCAGGTTACCAATGACGTCGCCCACGTACTCCTCCGGTGTGACGACCTCGACGGCCATCACCGGCTCGAGGAGCCTGGGCTTGGCACGCTTCATCGCCTCCTTGAACGCAATCGAGCCGGCGATCTTGAAGGCGCGCTCGCTCGAGTCCACGTCGTGGTACGACCCGTCGACGAGCTCTACCCTGACGTCGACGACCGGGAACCCGGCAAGGATGCCGGCGCTCATGGCCTCCTGGATGCCGTCATTGACCGGCTTGATGTACTCGCGGGGGATCTTTCCGCCGACGATCTTGTCGTCGAACTCGTAGCCGCCGCCGGGCTCCTGGGGGAAGAGGTTGATGACGACGTCCCCGTACTGACCCGAGCCGCCCGTTTGGCGCACGAAGCGTCCCTGGACCTTCTCCACGGGCTTCCCGATGGTCTCGCGGTACGAGACCTGCGGCCGGCCGACGGTGCCGTCGACCCGGAACTCGCGCAGGAGGCGGTCGACGATGATCTCGAGGTGCAGCTCGCCCATCCCGGCGATGATCGTCTGGCCCGTCTCGTCGTCGGTCGAGACGCGGAAGGTCGGATCTTCCTCGGCAAGTCGCTGAAGCGCCGTCGCGAGCTTGTCCTGGTCGCCTTTCGTCTTCGGCTCGATCGCAACCGAGATGACGGGCTCGGGGAACGTCATCGACTCGAGCACGATCGGCGCCGACTCGACTGAGAGCGTGTCGCCGGTGGTCGTGAACTTCAGTCCGACAGCGGCCGCGATCTCACCTGCCCCGATCTCTTCGCGCTCCTCCCGGTGGTTCGCGTGCATCTGGAGGATGCGGCCGATGCGCTCGGTCTTCCCCGTCGTCGTGTTGAGAACCCGGTCGCCCGCCTTTACCTGACCCGAGTAGACGCGGAAGTACGTCAGCTTCCCGACGTAGGGATCCGTCATCACCTTGAACGCGAGCGCGGCGAACGGCGCCTCGAGCGCAGGGGGCCTCGTGGCCTCCTCGACACCCGACGGGTCGACGCCCTGCACCGGGGGAACGTCCATCGGGCTCGGCAGGTAGTCGACGATCGCGTCGAGGAGGGGCTGCACGCCCTTGTTCTTGAATGCCGAGCCGCTGAGCACGGGCGTCACGCTGCCGGCCAGCGTTCCGCGCCGGAGCGCACGCCTGATCATCTCGGGCGTCACCGCATTCTCATCTCCGAGATACGTCTCGGTGAGCTCGTCGTCGAACTCCGCGATCGAGTCGATCAGCGCGTGGTGAAGCTCCTGCGCCTGGTCGAGCAGCTCCGCGGGGATGTCCTCGACCGCGAATTCGGTGCCGAGCGTGTTCGCGTACGTGACCGCGTTCATCTCGACGAGGTCCACGACTCCGGAGAAAGCCTCCTCGGAGCCGATCGGAAGCTGAATCGGAACGGGATTCGCGCCGAGGCGGTCGCGCATCGACTGGACGGCGGCAGTGAAGTCCGCCCCCGTGCGGTCCATCTTGTTGATGAAGGCAATCCGGGGGACGCGATAACGATCTGCCTGCCGCCAGACCGTCTCGGACTGCGGCTGGACGCCTGCGACGGAGTCGAAGACCGCGACCGCGCCGTCCAAGACGCGCAAGCTCCGCTCGACCTCGACAGTAAAGTCCACGTGCCCGGGCGTGTCGATAATGTTGATGCGATAGTCGCGCCAGAACGCGGTCGTCGCCGCCGACGTGATCGTGATGCCGCGCTCCTGCTCCTGCGCCATCCAATCCATCGTCGCGGCGCCCTCGTGCACCTCGCCCATCTTGTGGGTACGACCTGTGTAGTAGAGGATCCGCTCGGTCGTCGTCGTCTTGCCCGCGTCGATGTGGGCCATGATCCCGATGTTCCGGACACGGTCGAGCGCGACGGGTGTGGCAACGGTCGTCATCGAGCGCCCGGTCTTACCAGCGGTAGTGCGCGAAGGCCTTGTTGGCCTGCGCCATCCGGTAGATGTCGTCCTTCTTCTTGAAAGCACCGCCCTGCTGGTTGGCCGCGTCCATGAGCTCGCCAGCGAGCTTCTGCGGCATGCCCTTCTCGCGGCGATCTCGCGCGGCCTGAACCAGCCAGCGCAGCGCCAAAGTTCGTGCACGACGCTGCGGCACCTCGACGGGTACCTGGTAGTTCGCGCCGCCGACGCGACGTGACCGCACCTCGAGTACAGGCGTCACGCTCTTCACCGCCTGCTCGAGCACCTCGAGCTCCGGCTTCCCTGTGCGCTCGGCCGCGAGCGCGAGCGCGTCGTAGACGATCGCCTCAGCGATCGACTTCTTCCCACCGAGCATCAGACGGTTGACGAGCTGCGAGACGAGCACCGAGCCGTGAACGGCGTCGGCATCGGGCTGGCGGACGGGAACTTCTGCGCGGCGCGGCATGACGTGCTCTAGCTCTTCTTGGCGCCGTACTTGGATCGCGCCTGACGTCGGTTCGGCACGCCGGAGGAGTCGAGCCCCCCGCGGATGACCTTGTAGCGGTAACCCGGGAGATCTTTGACGCGACCGCCGCGCACGAGGACGACAGAGTGCTCCTGGAGGTTGTGACCCTCGCCCGGAATGTAGACGCCGACCTCCATGCCGTTGGTCAGGCGTACGCGCGCGACCTTGCGCAGCGCGGAGTTCGGCTTCTTCGGGGTTTGCGTCATCACGCGCGTGCAGACACCGCGCTTCTGCGGAGCACCGCGCAGCGCCGGGGTCTTGGTCTTGGACTGTGCGGCCTTGCGGCCTTTGCGCACGAGCTGATTGACGGTGGGCACGCTACTCCTACAGGGTGGTCGGGAACTTCTCAGAAAAAGGCGGGCGAGGAACACGGCGCCACGCCGCCGAAGCCGCAGGATGGTAGCAGAGAACGCCCGGTGACGACTCGGACTTGGCTCGAATGCCCAGCCCCGTGAACGCAGGCTGGCAGCGCAGATGTTCCCGATTACAGTGCGACGTTCAGAGAGGGGGTGGAGTCGACGGAGACGATAGTTGCGGCGGTCTCCGCCTGCGCGGCGGTGCTGGCGCTCGTTCTCGCGCTCTACGTCGCCCGCACGATCCGAGCGCGGTCCGATCGGAGATTCGAAGCCGTGCTCGGAAGGCTCGACCTGCATCTGAGTGGGATCTCGGCGACCCTCGAACGGGTCGTCCAACGTGCGGGGGGACTGCGCGCAGTCGACGACCTCGAGCTCACCGTCGACTTCGACGAGCTGCTGCGGCGACTTGCGGCCGAAGTCGCGATGTGTACCGGAGCCGACGCCGCGGCCGCTCAGGTCCGTGGCCCCGCCGGAGAGCTACGAAGCGCGGAGTTCGGCGACGTCTCGAGTGTCCATTCGCTCGACGCCCCACTGGCCCGCCCGAGCGGGCCGTTCCGTGCGGTCACGATCAACTGGTCCTACCGACCAGGCGCGGCGAGCGCTCAGGATCCAGTCACGTCCGCGCTCGTGGTTCCGATCCTCGAGAACGGCAGCGAGACGGGCGCCCTCGCTGCCTATGCACCGGAGTCATGGGTCTTCGGTCCCGAGCACGTTCACGCACTCGAGGCGCTCGCCGCGGAGGCCGCGCCCGCGCTGACGGCGGCCCGTGGCTTCGCCGAAGCGCAGCGCGAGCTGACGGATGCGCTCACCGGGGTCCGAAACCGCGCCGGCTACGACGTCGAGCTCGATCGAGCCGTGAAGCGAGCGAGCGAGACCGGGAAGCCGCTCTCGCTCCTCATACTGAGCCGCGACGGGAGCGGTGAGACGAGCGACACGGCGCTCGACTCGACCGACGAGCTCATGGCGCGCGACGTCGCAGCGCTGCTCGTGAGCGCGACACGGGCAACCGACGTCGTGTGCCGGCGGCGGGAACGAGAGTTCGGCATCGTCCTTCGCGACACTGCAGGCGACACTGCTCGACGGTTCTACGGACGGCTGCGCGAAGCCGCCTCGCAGTCATCGTCTCGGTGGGACCGCCAGCAGACATTCGCCTCTGGGCTTGTGGAGTGGAAGCGGAACGAGACGAGCGAGGAGCTGGATGCTCGCACCCTTGCTGCCCTGGGCCATAGCCACACGGAGCCCTTGGAGCTGCCGGCTGCCCAATCCGAGCCGGGTGCGGCATCCGTGACGCCGTCCTTCAGAAGCGACTTCGAGAAGCAGCTCGTAAGGGAGGTCGGCCGGGCGAAGCAGCTCGAGCGACCTCTGGCGCTGCTCGTCGCTCGCGTGGACGGCATCGAGCAGATCGAGATCGAGTACGGCGCGACCGCCGCCGACCGGGTGCTCGACGAGGTCAAGTCGCGCCTTCGAGGTGCTCTCGACCACGAGGACGCGGCTGCCCGCCTTGCCGGCAACGTGCTAGGGGTGATCCTCTCCGGATCGGAGACCCGAGGAGCCGAGAGCGTGTTCGCAGCGCTGCAAGCGTCGCTCGGGAGCGATCCCGCGACGCATCTGGCGCATCTCGCGATCTCCGCCGGAATCACCGAGCTCGCCGCCTCGGACGACGCGGCCGTCCTCCTCGAGCGCGCCGAGCACGCACTCGAGCGGGCGGTCAGGACGGGTCCGGGCACAGTCGTCGTTGCGCTGGCGGCGGACGAGGAGTGACGTTGAAGTGGACGTCTCTTGTTCCCGCTAAAGCCATGGTCAGCATCCAGATGACGAAGTACAGTGCGACCAACGTTCGAGTGCTCGCTGGCGTAGCTGGAGGCTCTGGTCACTGCGGACATAGGGCCGCCAGGAGGAAGGGTTCGTTGTGTCGACAACTGCGGTGATTCTCGTCACCGCTGCCGGGCTGGCGGCGGTAATGGTCCTCCTCGCGCTCCGGCGACGCGGTGGATCTGCGCCCGCGGAGAGCCCGGAGCTGGTGCGTGCCGTCGACGAGATGCGGAGCAAGATGGACGAGCTCGCGCACGATCTCACCGAGGCGCTCGACCGTGCCGAGCGGGAGACTCGCCGAAATCGGCTGTTCGGCGAGCTCGGCGGCTCCATCGATCTCGAGGAGGTCATGGACCGCGTCCTCGACGCGGCCATGGAGCTCACCGGCATCGACGCCGCGATGATGGTCGTCGAAGGCCAAGGGGGGGCTCCGGCGGTGGGGACCCGCGGTATGAGCGCGCAGGAGGCGGCGAAGCCCCCCACGTCAGGCGTCGCCGGAGCGCTCTCGGGAACGATCACCGTCAGCTACCGGTACGGCCGCGACCAGGAGCTGCCCGACGACGAGCTGATCCGTGGAGGCG
>Ga0136633_1000501_pt1 | contig 30070 bp, 27 predicted proteins | sample AntDrymeUQ832206_2_FD_105494 | JGI IMG/M metagenome (GOLD analysis project Ga0136633, IMG submission 105494) | Polar desert sand microbial communities from Dry Valleys, Antarctica - metaG UQ83 (22.06) | ecosystem: Environmental > Terrestrial > Soil > Desert | place: Antarctica: Dry Valley... | reverse complement strand
TTGCCCGGCCCACGACGGCGGCCAGGTTCGGACTTCATCTTTGCGCGGCGTTCAGCAAACTCCTGCTGGCGCGCATCGAACTTCGTCCGCTGCTCGGCCGTCAGCACCGCGCGAATCTCTGCCCTTTCCTGATTCCGAATCGCCTCGCCGCCGGCCAGTACCTGGCGGGCGCGCTCGGTGTTGGTGCGGAATCCAGCGCTGTCCCAGTTCTGTCGAGCGGCGCGGGCGGCTTCATTGAACGGCCGGGCCCGCTCGCGGAGCGTCTGGTATTGCGGCTGATACTTCCGGTGGATCGCGGCGATCTGGGTGCGCTGAGCTTCAGTCAGGTTGAGGTCGCGCCCAAAGGCGAAACCGTCACGACCACGACCGGCTTTCCGGCCGTGTCCACGATGCTTACCCATATCGCCGCGGTCCCGGCCATAGGCTCCGCCGTCGCGCGCACGCGGCGTCGAAGAGACCTGGGCCTCCAGGATCGCTGACACGCCGACTACCAGCATGGCGCCAAGCGCCAGGGAACGCACTTTCAACATTGCAAACCTCCACAACTCGGTATGCCCGCGCGCGGGAATGCGCCCGGGGTCAACTGGTAGACGCGGGGGGACGGGGGGTGTTAAGGACGGGCCAAAAGGAGCAAACGTAGAACGACACAGATCCGAGGGAACAGAAGCGCAGATGCCAGTGGCGAGAACTGTTAACCATCTCCGGCCCCTCGCAACTCGGCTCTATGCCTCTGACCCCTCGGATCTGTGTCGTTCTCGGTAAAACTGGACAACTACGATCAACCCGGGTTATTCCCTCTGGCCGGTGAGCGCGGCGTAAATTTCCTGGTTCCCGAGCCGAGGCCAGCCGGATCCTGGCTGGCTCCGTTACCCCTTTCGTGAGAAGTCACATGCCCTCAATCAGCTTTTCATCTCGCCGTGCACCGAGGATTCTCGTGGCCATGGCTGCGCTCACGCTTGCCTCCGTCGCCCGGGCACAGAATCCCCCCGACGCGTCCCAGGTGCAGGTCAAGGTCGTTCCCGTCGCCGCGGGCGTCTACATGCTCGAGGGCATGGGAGGAAACATTGGCCTCTCGGTTGGGACGGACGACGCGTTCATCATCGACGACCAGTACGCGCCGATGACACCCAGGATCAAGGCGGCAATCGCGACAGTGACGGCGAAGCCCGTCCGCTTCGTGGTGAACACGCACTGGCACGGCGACCACACCGGCGGTAACGAAGCGATGGCGGGATCGGGCGCAATCGTATTCGCCCACGAGAACGTGAGGCGGCGCATGAGCAGCGAGCAGTTCATGGCGGCCTTCAACAGCCGGATTCCGGCTTCGCCCCGGGGCGCCCTTCCGGTCGTCACGTTCTCGGATACGATCAGCTTTTACATCAATGACGATTCGGTGCGCACGTTTCACGTCGCCAATGCGCACACCGATGGCGACGCGATCATGTTCTTCCGCAAAGCGAACGTCGCTCACATGGGCGATACGTTCTTCAACGGGATGTACCCCTTCATAGACGTGTCGACGGGTGGCTCGGTCGCCGGGATGATCGCCGCGGCGAACCGGGCGCTGGAGATGTCGAACGCCGGCACGCGGTTCATCCCCGGGCACGGCCCCGTGACGACGCGCGCGGATCTCGTGCGTTATCGGGACATGTTGGTCACGGTCCGCCGGCGGGTGCAACCGCTCGTGGTACAGGGCAGGACACTCCGCCAGGTTCTCGCCGCGAAGCCGCTCGCCGACCTCGACGCGCAGTGGGGAAACGGCTTCATGAAGCCCGAGCAGTTTCTGAGCATCGTGTACGAAAGCCTGAGCCGGACGCGGGGCAGAGGCGCGCGGCGGTAAAAGGGTCGGAGGCCGGCCTCTAGCCGGCGGCCTTCTCCGGAACCGTGCCGAATCTGCGCTCGCGGGAATGGAAATCCGCGACGGCTTTCTCGAGATCTCCGGCCGTGAATTCCGGCCAGCGACGATCGGTGAAATACAGCTCGGCATAGGCGCACTCCCAGAGAAGGAAGTCGCTCAGCCGCTGCTCACCGCCGGTGCGAATTAGCAGGTCGACATCGCGCGGCTGACCGGTCCAGTGATCCACCCGTCCGAGCGCCGTCGCTACATCCTCGCGGGTGATGTCGTCGGAGCCGCGCAGAGACTCCGCGGCTCGCACCATCGCGTCGCGGGCGGAGTAGTCGACGGCGATCCGGAGGTCGAGCGTGGTGCCGTGCCTCGTTGCCTGCTCCGCCGCCTCGATCGCGCGCAGAAGCTCGCCCGGAATGCGGTCGCGCCGGCCGATTATCCGCATGCGCACGTCGTTGGTGACGCAGCGATCGACTTCCGATACCAGATAGCGCCGGAAAAGGCGCATCAGCAGCGCGACCTCGCGCGATGGCCGCGCCCAGTTGTCGCCCGAGAATGCATACAGCGTCAGCATGCCGATGCCGCAGGAAGGCGCCGCCTCGACGATCTTGCGTACCACGCGCGCGCCGGCGATGTGGCCGGCGGTGCGCGGCCGTCCCCTCGCGTTCGCCCAGCGGCCGTTACCGTCCATGATGATGGCGACGTGAATGCCTCGCTCGGCGGGCGTCGGTTGCGGCGAGAGGGCGCGCGAGTGCCTTGCGGCGTGGTGCGAGTGAGACACCTGCTCAGCGATCCCTGGTGGCGCGGATCAGCGCCTCCATGTGGTCGAGATATCTCTCGAGCGCACGCCGCCCGACGGCAGTCAGGCGATACTCGGTCTTCGGCATCCGGCCCTCGAACGACTTGGAGCACGCGATGTAGTCGGCTTCCTCGAGCTTCCGGGCGTGGACGCTCAGGTTGCCGTCGGTCGTCTTCATCAGCTTCTTGAGATCACTGAAGCTGAGCGAGTCGTTGACGGCGAGGGCACTGACGATGCCGAGGCGAAGCCTCTCGTGAATGAGGCGGTCGAATGCGTGCGCCCGTCCGGAGGCCGGCTTGGGCTCCGACTTGCCGCGGACCGAGCGCAACCCGCCACTCATCCCCCGTCCCTCGTCGTCGCGCGCGGTACCGTGCTTAGCCACCGTGCCTCCGCGCGATGTGAGCCCCGAATCCAATGTGAAGTCCGCCGAAGGCGACGCCCATTATCCAGCCGTTCCATGAAGGTGGAGAAAACAGAGCGATGGCTCCGGCGAGCATGAAGCACAGGCCCATTACCGGAACGACGCGCACCGAGAACGCGCCTCCCGCCACCACACCCGTGCCATAGAGAAGCAGCCACATGCCGGGGATCGCCGCGACCATGGCGGCCTGATACAGAACGAAGGTGAGCAAAGCTCCGACGACGAGCGGAGGCGAGAAGCTGAGGAGAAACTTGCGGCCGGGCCCGGAAAGAATTGGAATGTTCGCATCGCTGGCCTTGCGAACGATCGCCCAGATGCTCACGATCGGGGCGAAGACGGCGGCCGCTAGCCAGACGTAAAGGGCTTCGATCGGAGTGCGCTGGACGGCGGCAAGAACAGCCGCCGTGGAAGCCATAATGCCGACCGCGACCATTCCCCGGCCCGACACGGCGGTAAACGACCCGGCCGCCTCCATCGTGTCCCGGATGAACGCGAGGTTGTCCATTGCCCGCGCGTGCAGCGCCGGGGGCTCAGGAGCGGGAGCGCGATGAAGGGGTGTAACCGATGCCATAATGCTGGAATTTAGGGCGGCGAAATAAGTCTGTCAAGTACTTTGTGGGGTAAAGCTACCGCCGTGAAGGGCGATACTTTACGTCGGGGTGGAGCTCGGACCAACTGAAGCTGTCAGCTGCCGGCTTCAAGCTGCCGGCTGGCAGCTTCAGTTGTTGTGGCAGTTGTTGTTGTACAGCTATCCGATGGATATGGGTCCCGGAAGCGGGTCGCTGGCCGGGAAGCTCTGCTCCACCATTTTGTCCAGCCGCCGCTCATCGATGGCGGTCGAAAGCAGGGTCACGAGCTGAGCACAGAAGGCGGGGAGATCCTCGGGCCTGCGGCTCGTAAGAAGCTTCTGATCGAGCTGCACCTGCTTGTCCACCCACGCTCCCCCGGCGTTTCTGATGTCCGTTTCCAGGCTCGGCCACGAGGTGAGTGTCCGGCCGCGAACGGCGTCGGCTTCTACCAGGAGCAAGGGGCCGTGGCAGATGGCCGCCACCGGCTTGTCCGCTTCCATGAACTCGCGGACGAAACCTACGGCGTCGGCGTTGGTGCGCAGCTTGTTGGGGTTGTCTTCTCCACCTGGCAGGACCAGTGCATCGAAATCCCGGGCGCTCGCGCCGGCAACCTGGAAATCCACCGGGAAGGTCCTTCCTGGCCGGTCGCGATTCGCCGACTGAATCTCACCGGTCTTGTCGGAGAGCAGTTTGACCTCGGCGCCCGCCTGCGTGAGTGCGTTCCATGGCGCGGTGAGCTCCACCTCCTCGACACCATCGGTGGCGAGGAAGGCGACTGTGCGCCCCTTCAGCTGGTTGGGCATTGCTGTCTCCGTTGCGGTTGGGCCCAGGCGTTCAAAACAGGTCAGAAAACGTGCCATGGAAAGGAGCGTTTCGCCATATTTGGATGTGGCTCTCATCGACCTGTACGGACACCAGACGCTGCGCCAGCGCCTTGCTGAGAGCGTGAACGCCGGGACCCTTCCCTCGAGCCTTCTGTTTCACGGACCGCGGGGTGTCGGCAAGCAGCGTCTCGCTCTCTGGCTTGCGCAAAGGCTGCTTTGCGCCGGACAGTCCCCGCCCTGTGGGGAGTGCACGAGCTGTCGCTACGTTCGGGCGCTCACACACCCCGACCTCCACTGGGTGTTTCCGCGGCCGCGGTTCCGGGACTCCGACCCCGACCTCGAGCAGGTTCGCGATGATTACGCCGAAGCGACGGCCGACCGCGCGAGCGCGGGCGGCCTGTATTCGGCTCCTTCCGGAAGCGAGGGGATCTTCGTTGCGACGGTCCGCTCGCTCATCCAGCGGGCGTCGATGTCACCAGCGATTGGGTCGCGAAAGATCTTCATTGTCGGCGACGCGGAGCGGATGGTGCCTCAGGAAGGGGCGGACATGGCGGCGAATGCGTTTCTGAAGCTGCTGGAGGAGCCACCCGCCGACACCACAATCGTGCTCACATCGAGCGAGCCCGGAGCCCTTCTCCCGACCATTCGCTCGCGGGTAATCGCTGTTCGGGTGCCGCTCGTTCCGGATGAGGAAGTGAAAGCGTTCGTTGCCGACCCGCTGGTAAAGGCGGCTCTAGACAAAGACCGCCGGGGGACAGCGGCGGAGCGGGTTCGTGCCGCCGCCGGGGCCCCAGGCAGGCTTTTTTCGGGAGAGAGCAACGCCCGCGCGACTCTCGCGGCGCGAAAGATCATCGATGCCGCGACTGGCGACAAACGCTGGCAGCGCTACGCCGCCGCCCTGAGTCAGGGCGCGGCGAGCGCTCGAGGGGCGTTCTCCGACACCCTGGACGCATTGGTCGACCTCCTCGGTGAAAGAGCCCGCGATGCATTGCACCGCCACGATGACGCGGCTGCCGCGGCCGCGAGCAAATCGGTGGACGCCGTGCTCAGGGCGCAGACCAGGGCGACGGGCAACGTGAGCCCGCAGCTGATAACGGCGAAACTGGTACGCGAGCTGGCGGCGACGCTCAGATGAAAGACCTCACTCATCTCGACAGTCAGGGCCGCGCCAGAATGGTGAACGTCGGTGGCAAGCCCGAATCGTCCCGGTTCGCGCGCGCCGAAGGGTTCATCTCGATGACGGCCTCCACCCTCGACGTGATCGTGCGCGGGGCCTTGAAGAAGGGAGACGTCGTTGCCGCGGCGCGCATTGCGGGGATCATGGCCGCGAAGCGAACGCCGGACCTGATTCCGCTATGTCATCCGCTGCACCTGAACGATGTCGGAGTGGAGATAGAAGTCGAGCGCTCCCTTCCCGGACTTCGCGTAACGTCGTGGGCCGAGGCATCGGGGAAAACCGGCGTCGAGATGGAGGCCCTCACCGCCGCCACGGTGGCGCTGCTCACCATCTACGACATGGCGAAATCCGTCGAGCGCGATATGGAGATCTCGCATGTCCGCCTGGTGGAGAAACGCGGCGGAAACAGCGGCGACTGGAAGCGTGGCGAGGCGTCTCCGCCCTAGAGAGGCGGCGGCGTCACGAGGGTGAGGTCATCGGGGAGATCGATCGGCCGGTAAGGCTCCATGTGCACGAGCACGTTCACGGCTCTCGGAATGGCTTCCCGTATCGCGTATTTCACACCGGCACCGATTTCGTGGGCCGCCTCGAGCGACAGCGTTGGCTCCGCCTGTACGTGGAGGTCGATGTAGTACCCGCTGCCCGAGCTCCGCACGTTCAGCTTCTCCACCGTCATCACCCCGCCGACGCGGCTGGCTGCGTGTAGCGCTTCTTCCCATACGGTGTGGTCGGGGGCCTCGTCCATCAGACCCGACAACGCCGGCCTGAGCGTTCGAATTCCATTCACGGTGATGAGCCCGGCGGCGAGCAGCGCTGCCCAGTCGTCGGCCGCTTCCCAGCCGGGGCCGCCAAGAAGCGCGATGGCGATCCCGCTGAATGCGGCGGCCGAGCTGATGGCGTCACTCCGGTGATGCCAGGCATCGGCGGAAACCGCGGTGCTCCCCGTCTCCGCCGCGACTCGCGCGACCCGGCGGTAGAGCCATTCCTTGACGCCAATTACGCCGGCGGCAACGAACAGCGTGAATGTCTCGGGCGCCTGGTGGGGGCGGAGAATCTCGCGCACCGCCATGAAGGCAATGCCCACCGCGGCTCCAAGCAGCATGAGCGAAACCACCGCCGCCGCAATCGGCTCGGCCTTGCCGTGTCCGTATGGATGATTGTCGTCAGCGGGGCGGGCGGCAATGCTCAACCCGGTCCAGACGATCGCCGAGGAAAAGATGTCCGCGGACGACTCCACTGCATCCGCGACGAGCGCATTCGCGTTTCCCACCAGTCCCGCGATCAGCTTGACGAGCACCAGCAGCGCGTTCGTCACGAGACCCGCCTGAGCCCAGCGGATGCTCCGGCTCGTTCCGCCCGTCACGGCGTCACCGCTGATTCCCTAGAGATCCGCCTTCTCGAGTCGCGACGCCGCCGCATCGATTCTTCCGGCGTAGACATCGACATCTTCGCCCGGCTCACGCCGCGGTATTACGAACTGCGGATTTTCCGGCTCGGAGGAGAAGGGCGAGTTGATCATGAGATCGCCTCCACGACCGATCACGGCCGCCTCGAACCGGTCGATGCCGCTCAGAAGATCGTCGAGCTGGGCGGCGGTCTCATTTCCATCGAGCAGCACTCCCTTCTGATGGATGCGACTCGCGAGCTCCATCCGCGCGCCGTCCCGCTCCTCACGGCGGTGCGGATCGAGCGTCTCCTGCTGCTCCTCGAAAGCGTCGGGGGTCATGTGGCTTCGTCCTTGTTCGGGTTGCTTTGCTCAAACTGCAATTCCCGTGATAGCGGCGCGAAAGCTGCGACATTCTTTTGTCTCCGTCGAGGGCAACATGTCGCGTGCGTTCGTGAAAGAGGATGCGGGTGGCTGGGGCGACCCGGGAAAACGTTACTCATTGCCTCCCGCCGATGATCCCGGCTACGACGAAGCCGCCGCTCAGGCTCTGCTCGAAGGCGCCCGCTCGGGCGACACCGGCAGCGCCGAGAGCGCAACCGGTTACTACTGGGGCGAGCAGAAGCTGCGTCCGTTCGTGGAAACAATCCGCGCGCGGGCGGAAAAGGAGGGTGACGACCGGATGCGCCAGCTTGCGGAGCGATTTCTCCGGTAGTAATCAGGACGGATGAACTTCCGCCCGGCGCTTTCCACCAGCCACCGCCGATCCTGTCGTACCTGCCGCGCGATGGGAATAGCCGCCCTTGCCATCACCGGAGCCTGTAGGGGTCGGGACTCCGCGGAGGGTGGCACCACCCTCGCGATCGTCGATTCCGCCTTCGCTCCCAGCTGGGACGCGACGGAGGACAGTGGCCTCGTCTATCGCGTCGAGGTCTCCTCTCCGGCGGGCGTCGACACGGTCCGCGACGTCATTGCGCCGTTCCCCGTCGTCGTCGGCGACACCCTGGTCGTTGGGCTGATTCAGGTATCCGAGGATTCCTCGGCGCCGCAGCGAAAGGTGTTCCGATTGCGGCCGGGCGAGGACCAGCTCGAACGCCATCCGGTACCGCCCGATGTATGGGCGTTCTTCCGTGACTTCGTGATCTCGCCCGACGGCAGGTACGCAGCGTACGTGGCGGAAGACCCCCTTCCGGGAAATCCCGGAACGTTCGCGATCGTGCGTGAGCTCCTGTCCGGGGAAGTGCTGGCGCGAGGCCCGCCCGGCGGCGGGTGCGACTGCGATGTCGACTCGAATTACGCGCGGTGGATCCCGCCCGACAGCTTCGAGATAGCGGTCTCGCACGCCGCCACCGGCGCCGGATGGCAGCGGGTATCCGGTCGCGCATCAGCGCGGCGTGTTCACATCGACACACTTGCACGGGAACCCGAATGGGAGTGAAAGACCCTGCCCGCGAGCTGCTCCGGCACGCCGTCGCCACGGTTGCGTATCGGGGCGCCAAGGCGTGTCGGGATGCGCCGGCGGTTTTTGGAAACATGCGACCCGCGGATGGAAGCAGGAGCGCGGTGGAGATTCTCGCCCACATTGGCGATCTATACGACTGGGCGACGGAAATGGCGAACGGACGATGGACCTGGAACACCGCTTCGCCCCTTTCCTGGCCGGAAGAGATTGCGCGCTTTCACTCTTCACTTGCCAGATTCGACGCCTGTCTGGCGAGCGATGCGCCGCTCGGACATCCCGTCGAGATTCTGTTTCAGGGACCAGTCGCGGACTCTCTTGCACACATTGGCCAGATAGCGCAGCTCCGCCGCCTGGCGGCGTCTCCAGTCCGCGGTGAGAGCTACGCGCGCGCGGAAATCACGATGGGCCGGGTCGGGCCGGATCAGGCAAAAAGCCGCGTCGAATTCGACTGAGCCGAAAAAAAGACGCTGTCGCGCGCACTGAAAGTGATTTCCTTTAATGGGCGAGGCGGACGGTCCCCGCGTGTAACCCAAACCGCGCGCAGCGCGTAGAGATACCATGCAGATACCCCAGGCGGCCACGCCTCCGACCCCGGCCCCAGCGCCCAGAGCCGTGATCACCAACCGGCCGGGAACGGATCTCTATACGGTCGCGGCCCCGGCGAGCGCGCGCGAGGTCGAAGCGATCAGGGCTCGACGCGAAGAGCTGTCGGATCAGCTGACATCGGCCAACAAACGCCGCTCCCTCCTCATGGAGCAGCTGAACAGCACGAACAACGAGACGGCGCGCCTTGGACTGGAGGAGCGAATTGCGATCCTGGACAAGCGGATGGTGCAGCTGGAGACGGACATTGCCACCACGGGACAGCAGCTCACCAGCGCGCCGGCTGGTCTCCTCGCCACTGCCGAATCAGGCTCAATTTTTCCCGGCCTCGGCTCCGGTCAGGTCACCGCACTCGGTGTTGTTTTCACGGTCGTAGTGCTTGGCCCGCTTGCTGTCGGGGCTGCAGTCATCATGTTGAGGAGGTCGAACAGGGCGCCTCTTCCGCCCGCCGTCTTCACGCGGACAGCGGATCGCCTCGAGCGTCTCGAGCAGTCCGTCGACACAATTGCAATCGAGATCGAGCGCATCTCGGAGGGGCAGCGCTTCGTTACGAAGCTGCTCTCGGAGGGGCAAAGGATTCAAGCGCTCGGAACGCCCAAACGCGCTGAAACTGTCACCGCCGGGGAAGGCTGACCGGTGCAACAACCATCGCGCGTACCTCTCCCGCCGCCATCTCCGTCACCGGCGCCAGCCATCGCGGGCGAAGCGGGAAGCAACACCTATACGGTCACGCTGCCGCAAACGCGGCAGGACCTGGAGGCTTTGCGCGAGCGGCGGGCCGAGCTTTCCGAGCAGCTGGAGTCCGCGGCGGCGCGCCGGGCGGAGATAGCGAAGGAGATCGACCTGTCGCAGGGGGCGGCCAGGACCGGACTCGAGCAGAGAATGTCGGTTCTCGATCAGCGGATTTTGCAGCTGGAAAACGACATCGCCGAGACCGGACGCCAGCTCACCAGCGCGCCGGCCGGCCTGATCGCGGCGACACAAAATCCTTTCACCGAAGCCGGGATCGATCCAAACATGATCGAGAAAGTCTCGGTCCTGTTCACGTTATTCGTGCTGGCACCGCTCGCGGTTGGCGCGGCGTATCTGATGTTCAGGCGCGCCAACAGGCCGCCGACCCCTCGAGGAAGTCGGGGAGACAGCAGCGACCGGCTGGAGCGCCTGGAGAGCTCCGTCGATGCAATCGCAGTGGAGATCGAGCGAATCTCCGAGGGACAACGCTTCGTGACCAGACTGCTGACCGAGGGAGCGCCGCCGGCGGCGCTCGAGGCGCGTGGCGGTCAGCCCGCGCGCATCGGCACCAAACCGGAATCGGAGTAATCCGCCCCCGGACGGCTCGTCACCGGGTATAGGTGTACATCAGCTCGACCAGCTCGTCGTACATCTCGTCGGCGCGCTTTCCCCCGGCGCGAATGGCGCCGCTGGCGCACGTTCTCATATGGTTGCGCATCAGCTCCCGTCCGACGCCACGAAGAGCCTCGTGGACGGATGAGATCTGCGTCAGTATCTCGGCGCAATACCGATCCTCCTCCACCATTTTCTGGAGGCCGCGCACCTGCCCCTCGATTCGCCGCAGCCGCCTGAGATTCCTCTCCTTCATTTCCGCTTTGCCGGATTCGCTCGTCATGTGGGCTCCGTGATGAATCTCATTTCACTGTTGCTCCGCGCAGACGAAGGCTGTTGGTGACGACGCTCACCGAGCTGAGAGCCATCGCGGCGCTGGCGAGCACCGGACTGAGCATGAGGCCGGTAAACGGGTAGAGAACTCCGGCCGCGACCGGAATCCCGACGACGTTGTAGACGAAAGCCCAGAACAGGTTCTGCTTCATCGTCGCCATCGCGCGCCGGGAAAGGGAGATTGCGCTCGACACTCCGGTCAGGTCGAGCCTCATGAGCGCGATGTCGCTCGCTTCAATGGCGATATCGGTTCCGCTGGCCATCGCAATCCCCACGTCCGCCTGCGCGAGCGCGGGGGCGTCGTTGATTCCATCGCCGACCATCGCGACCACCCGTCCTTCACCCTGGAGGCGGCGGATCTCGTCCACCTTCCCTTCCGGCGGGACCTCAGCGAGCACGTGCCTGATCCCCGCCTCACGGGCCACCGCATCCGCGGTATCGCGCGTGTCACCGGTGAGAAGGAACGCCTCGAGTCCAAGGTCTGCCAGCGCGGCGACTGCGCGGGCGGCCGACGGCCGGACGGGATCGCTCACCGCGATAAGACCTGAAATCCGCGCGTCGATGGCGACATAGAGCCGTGTCTCTCCCCCGGGCCCGGGCGACCCATTCAGCGTACCGAGCGCCGTGATGTCGGCACCCGCTTCGCGCATAAGGCGCGCGCTGCCCACGGCGACCTTCGCTCCACCAACGTTCCCGGTCACGCCCTTTCCCGTGTGCGACCGAAAGTCCGTGACGGGCTGGAGCAAAATCGCTCTTCGGGTCGCAGCCGCGACTACCGCCGCCCCCAATGGATGCTCCGAATTCTGCTCGAGCGAGCCGGCGAGGCGAAGGACCGCGTCCTCTGTCGTTCCATTCGCGGCGACAATGGCAGTGACCGCCGGCTTGCCCTCTGTGAGCGTGCCGGTCTTGTCGAACACGACGGTGTCGACGTCGCCGGCCCGCTGAAGTATCTCGCCGCCCTTGATGAGGAGACCCATTTGGGCGCCGCGACCCGTCGCGACCATCACCGCGGTGGGTACCGCGAGACCCATGGCGCACGGACAGGCAATGATGAGGACCGCGACGGCGGCGGCGAGCCCGCGCGGAACGGCGGCGGTGTCGGCGAGGAAATACCAGGCGAGGAACGTCGTGACCGCAATCGCGACGACCACGGGCACGAACACCGCGCTCACACGGTCGGCGAGGCGCTGAATGGGAGCGCGGGAGCTTTGAGCGTCCCGCATCAGCTTTACGAGTCGGGCCAGCACACTGTCGGCTCCGACACTCGTGGCTCGATACCGAAACGCACCGGTGGTGTTCACCGTTCCGCCGACGATGCGGTCGCCCTGCGCCTTGCTCACCGGCATCGGCTCGCCGGTGAGCATCGATTCGTCGACAGCGCTCGTTCCGTCGATTATCACGCCGTCCACGGGAATTCGCTCCCCCGGGCGGACGAGGATGGTCTCACCGGACGTAATCCGTTCCACCGGCTTTTCGATCCAGTCGCCGTTTTGGGCGACTCTCGCCAGCGGAGGGATCAGCGTCGCGAGACCACGGAGGGCGAGCGACGTCTTTCTCCTGGCGCGCGCCTCCAGTGCGCGGCCCATGAGGACCAGCCCGATGATGATGATGACCGCTTCGTAGTAGACATCGGCGGCAAGCCCGTTGGCGACGAACAGACGCGGCAAAACCGTCGCGACGAGCGAGTACAGGAACGCGGCTCCCGTTCCGAGAGATACGAGGGTGTTCATGTCCGCGGAGCGATGACGAAGCGCCTTCCACGCCCGGATGTAGAAGTCGCGTCCTGCCCAGACCATTATGCCTGCCGTCATGACGAGCAGGGCGTAGTTCAAAGCCACGCTCGACATCATCGCCATCGATGCGGTCATCGCGAGGATTCCGGCGGCGATGCTCACCCCTGCCCGGATGGAAAGCGATCTCGCCTCGCGCGCTTCGGCCTCGTCGGCGGCGCGATCGGGACGCAGATAATCAGGCGACTCGGTCGGAAGATCGGCGCCGTAGCCGGTGGCGCGAACGGCATCGACGAGCTGCGACGGGGTGACGACCGCCGGGTCGTAGCCGACCGCGGCGGTATTGGTGATGAGGTTCACCGACGCGTCGGTCACACCGGGCTGGCTCGCGAGCGACCGCTGCACCCGCGCCTGGCAGGCCGCGCAGGTCATTCCCGTCACCGGGAATGACACCGAGCTCTTCTTCTCAGCTTCGAGCAGTGTGGCCATGCTACTCCTCCTGCCTCAAATCAATATACCCCCCTCCCCTATGTCAAGGGATAGTTCGGGTGGTGATATAAACCAGAGCAACAACACAGAAGAATGACACAGATGTCGTTCTTGGTCAGCCGAGAGCCGCTCTGGTGTTACTACCTGGCCGGACATAAGCAGGGATGATGTGGCGGCAGCTACCGAATCGGTCTGTCGAACCGGAGCGGATCCGGAACGCGGAAGCTGAAGTGCCACCATTCCTGAGCGTAGTTGGCGAACCCTTCGCGCTCCATCTCCACCTTGAGCGTTTGGCGGTTCAGCGCGACCTGCCCCGAGGCGTTGGCCGTGTGTGCGGCCGCCGAGAATGTGTCGAAGGGAGTTCCCATCTCCAGCTCCTTCCCCCCCGCCAGCTCGACGAGCGTGAGATCGATGGCAACGCCGAGATTGTGCCGCGAGCGGCTGGCGATATAGCCGTCGCTCAGCAGGTCCGCGCGGTTAGCGCGCTTCGTCCAATCAACCATCGCACTCGTGGCGCGTGCCGGACGATAGGCGTCGAAGACTTTCAGGCCGAGGCCTTGCTGGCGGAGCCGGCGCTGGACTCTGCCGAGCGCGACTGCCGCTTCGCGCCGGAGGTACGCGCGGTTCGCGGAGTATCCCGGCAGCGGCGCGCCGGTGAAATTGTTGGCGGTGGCGTAGCGCAGATCCACGACGATCCCGGGCTCGATCGTCCGCACATCGACGAGCAGAGAATCCGCCGCTCGATCGGGGGCGATCTCTGCTTCGATGGTGTTGATGGGCCCCGGAACGACGGGAGCTGGCTGCGGTGAATGCACACAGCCGGCAGCCAGCAGCGCGACGGAGAGCGTCGTCAATCTCATCGCGTCCCTTTCTCCTCGATCTTTTTCGCCTCTACGACGAGACCGTCGAGCAGAGCCCGAACGTGCGCCGGGTCCGTCCTCGGATTCATCATCGTCACCCGGAGCACCGGCCGTCCCCCGAGCACGGTCGCCGTGATCCAGCCGGTGCCATGCCGGTTGTACGACGTCCGGAGCTCGCGGTTGACCGCGTCGATTCGTTCCTGCTCGCTTCGCGTGTGTCCCGTCCCGCCACTCGACCGCGTGCCGAGATAACGGAAGCAGAGAATGTTCGATTCCGGCTCGTGCAGATTCTCGAACTCGGGACGCTCCTCAATCGCATCGTGCAGAACGCGCGCGGTCGCGCAGAGATGGTCGTAGAGTTTACCGAGCCCGCTGGAGCCGTGACGCTGAATCGTAAACCAGACCTTGAGGACGTCCGCCCGGCGCGAGCACTGAAAGCTCCGCACCCCCTGATCGAGGAGGAGGGTGGGGGCGGTCGTCCCGCCGTGCGCGACGCCGCGATCGGAAAAGAGATAGGGAGCCTGTTGCGCGAAGGCACCGTCGAGATCTCCCCCGATCCGGGCAAGCAGGGTTCCTGCGGCCAGGGGAAGCAGCATTCCCTTGTGCGGATCCCAGGCGAGAGTACGCGCGTGGCGCAAGGCTCCGAGTGCCGCCGGCGGGCGAGCCGAGAGGAGCGCGCTCGCGCCGTGAGCGCCATCGACGTGCAGCCAGATGTCCCGCTCGCGGCAAATGTCGGCAATCGACTGGAGGTCGTCGAACGATCCGGTCGCCGTAGATCCGGCGGTGGCGACCAGCGCCATGACTCGCCGCCCGCCCGCTTTCAGCCGTTCCAGCTCGGAGAGCAGCACGTCGACGTCCATCCTGTAGTCTCGTGATGATATCGGGATTCCGCGGCGTCGCCCCAGACCGAGCTGTTCGATCGCGCGTGTCACCGCGTAATGCGCGTGCTCGCCATACACGATGAATGGCGGGTCATCTCCGACGCCGTTCTCCCACGCATCCGGAAGCGCGTGATTTCTTGCCGCCAGCAGCGCGGTGAAATTAGCCTCGGTCCCACCCGACGTCATCGTTCCGCCCGACTCGGCGCCGTATCCCACGAGATCCGAAAACCAGCGCACGAGCCGGTGCTCGATCGCCGTAGCGGTCGGCGACATCTCCTGCACCGCCAGGGACTGGTTGAGCGCGCTGATCACGCTCTCCATCCAGATGCCTGACGCAAGCGGCGCCGATGTCTGGTGCCCCATGTACATCGGATGGCAGTACCTGTTCGCATCGGCGATGACATCGCGCTCCAGCCGGTCGAGCACTTCGTCGATGCTGCGCCCCGTCCGCGGCATCTGCTCATCAAAACGCAGTGCCAGGTCCTCGGGCGAGCGAGGGGTGGAGACCTGTCCCCCGCCCCGGCGGGTCCCTTCCAGATAGCGGGCCGTTACCGCGGCGAACTTGGCTCCAGTCTCGACGGCGGTGTCGGCTTCAAGCTCGTCGAGAATGTCGTCGATCATGAAGCAAATTTACCGCGCCGGCCGTCATTCAAGCACGTGGCTACCCTTCGCTCAGCCCGTTCTGGCGAATGAAATCCGCCAGCTCTCCTCTGGAGCCGAGGCTCAGCTTGGCGAAAATGTTGGAAAGGTGCGTGCTCACGGTGCGTGCGGAGATGCGAAGTGCGCCGCCGATCTCCTTGTTCGATTTCCGGGTCGCGACCATCCGAGCGATCTCGAGCTCGCGGCCGGTCAGTCCCGCCGCTCCGGTGGCGACGGACCGAGGCGGTGGCCGCACTCCGATTCCCCGCAGATCCTCCCGCGCCAGATCGAGCGCGTCGGTGTGGCCAAGTCTCGCCAGAACGTCGTGCGCTTTGCGGAGCTCGCGCATTCCCTCCTCTCGCTCGCCCATCACGAGCAGCGCGCGTCCAATCCGGTGCCGGATGCGCGCCGCCCATGGTGGGAACGGAATCTCCTCCAGCTGCTCGGCGCACGACCTGAGGAGCCTGATGCCGCGGGGATAATCGTGGTCGCGATGAATCGCCAGCAGACCATCACATCCATCGGCGCAGGCGACGCCCAACCGGTGGTTCGCCTGCACGGCGTCGCGGCGCATCCGCGCGGAGTGCGCCGCCGCTCGCTCGAAGAGGTTCGCTTCCATTGCCGCTTCGCAAACAGCGGGAAGCAGCCACTGCAGCGCCCAGACCACATACCCGCTACGATCCGCAATCTCCAGCCCGGCTTCGGCCACGCGCACCGCTTCACGCGGGTCACCGTTCGCCAGATGGTACCAGGCCATTCCGAGATGAGCGGGCACAATCGAGGGGACATCGAGCGGGCGGTCCATTTCATCGCCGGGTGAGACTCGCGTGCCGCCGCCGGCGAGTGTCCAGGCAAGATCGAAATAGCCTTTCGCTTTTTCCTTCTGCCCCCGCCACAGGTGGATGAGGCCGGACCAGACGTACAGCCGCGGCAGCAGCGTTTTCTGATTCAATCGCCGCGCCAGGGCGATCGTCCGCTCAGCCGTTTCGAGCGCACGATCCCAGTCGCCGGTTCCCGAATCGTACTGAACCCACAGCTCCCCCGACCAGACCGGCAGCAGTGGCGATTGCATTTGCTCCGCCAGGCGCTCGCACTCCTCCAGGTGCTCGACCACTTCGGGAGCGTTACCGGCAACTCCTCCGACCAGGGCAAGACCCCAATGCGCGGTCCATTCGAGCATGTACTGGCGAGCTGCGCGCGCATGCGCCAGCGCCTGGTGCCCGTGAGTCCGAGCGAGATCGAGGGGCCCCGTCCACGCGTAGAGCAGCAGCAAGGCGCGATGGGCCCGCGCCAGCAGCGCCGAATTGTCCACGCCGCTTGCGGCGGCTGCCGCGAGGGCTGCCTCGACCTCCGCCTCTGCTTCGCCGAGGCGCCCGAGATCCTGCAGGCAGATTCCCTTCGCCAGGAGGAGTCGCACTCTGAGCGCCGCATCGCGCGGACTCGTCGCCGCCGCGAGACCGGCCTGGTAATGCCCGAGCGCGTCCGCGTACTTGCCGCTCCAGTAGCATGCGAGTCCCATGCGGTGCTCGATGCCGGCTAACCCGCCTGGGTCGCCTGCCGCCAGCGCGTCTTCCCGCGCCCGTGACCAGAGCTGCATCGCGACATCGTACTCACCAAGCCGCTGGCGCGCGCGCGCGAGGGTGGTGAGAATCTCCCGCCGCGAAACGTCGGCTGTTCCCTGATTGTCCAGCTGCTCCAACGCGGCGCTGAGATAGTTGGCAGCCTCGCGGTTCGCGTATTTCTCCAGGGCCGTACGCCCCGCGGCGGTGAGATATGTAACCGCCTTTCGCGCCAGCCCGTGGGAGCGGGCGCGGGCGAAGTGCAGCGCCAGCTCGTCCGCATGACCGCTCGCCGCATTCCCGTACAGCTCCTCGAGAGCCTCAGCTATGGTCGCGTGGAGCAGCCGGGCCCGCGCCTGTCCCAGGTCGGAGTAGAGCACCTGCTGCAGCAGCGGATGCGTGAAATCGTAACAAATGCTTTCCGCGCTGCCGGCTTCCACGAACACGCGTTGCTTGCGCAGCTCGTCGAGCCCGGCGACCAGATCAGGTTCCGCCAGCCGCGATATTCGCGACAGCGTCTCGTACGGAGCGCGCGTACCGATGACCGCGGCGAGATCCGCAAGATCACGGGCATTTGTCGACAGGCGATCGATGCGAGCCTTCACGACGTCGCGGATGGTAGGCGGGAGATTCAGTGTCTCCATCTCCCACCCAAGCCAGCGCCCGTCGTGTTCGGTGAGCGCTCCCGATTCGACGAGGAACTTGAGCGTCTCCTCGACAAAAAAGGGGTTTCCGCGAGTGGACTGGTAGAGCAGCCCGGAAAAGTGACGCGTGGCGGATCGATCGACCCCGAACATCTGGTGAATTATGTCTTCGGTCTCCGCAGGTGACAGCGGCTCGAGCCGGTGAACGGAAAGCGCGCCGAGACGGAGCAGGGACTGCTCGGTGCTGCGGAGCACCGTATTCAGCTCGCTCTCCGCTTCGTTATACGTTCCGATGAGAACGATCCGATGGCTCTCCAGCTGGCGGGCGACGAAATGAAAGAGCTCGAGTGAAGACGCATCCGCCCACTGGAGATTCTCGAGCAGAATCAGGAGCGGCTGCTTCGCCGCCAGTCTGCCGAGGAACTGCGTAAAGTTCCAGAGGAGGCGAGCCTTGATCTCCGAGTGATCCCCTTCACTGGGACGGCGGTGTTGGTCGGCGCCGGTCACCAGATTGGGGAACAGATATCCGAGCTCCGCCCCGCCGCCGCGCGTCAGAATCGAAAGCGCCGCCGGATCGAGCTTGCGCAGAATGGGGAGCAGGGCGTCGGAGAACAGCGCGTACGGGACACCTGTCTCCACGGGGTACGCGCGGCCGACTGCGACGGTCCAGCCATTCCTGGCGGCACGGTCGGCGGCGGCCGCGGCGAGGCGGGTTTTTCCGATGCCGCCTTCGCCGACGATGAAGACCGAGCGTCCGCCGCCCTTCGCCGCTTCTTCGATGGTCCGGGAGAGGAGGGCGAGCTCCGCCCTCCGCCCGACAAGGGGGCCCTCATCACGGCGTGGCATGCGGGTCTAATGTACGAACAGGCGTTTTTCCGAGCTAGAAGCCCTTCGCCTTCACCCGGCGCGACTACTTTCGACCGGCGCCTTTCCGCTGGGCGAGAGAAGAGAAGTCGAGCATTGTTTTGTCGCCCACGTAGTCGATGCTCTTCGGATCCGCCAGCTGCCGCAGCCCGTCGACGGTCGCTCCGATCCGCTTTGCGGCGGCGAGGACCTCCCCCGCCAGCTGGCGTACTTCCGCAGGACGCGCGTCGGAGGCATTGAGCAGCTCCGCGTTCATCATGAGGATGGTGAGCGCGTTGTTCATCTCGTGCGCGACCGCGACAGCGGTTTCACCGATTCCGGCCAGCCACCGGCCATGGGCGGCTTCGGCCTCGAGCTCGCGCTGTTTGGTTATGTCCTGAATCTGCCCAATGAAATAGAGCGCGGCCCCCTGCGCGTCACGGACGGCGAAGACATCCACGCACACCCAGATGAGACTCCCCTCCCTGGTGTAATAGCGCTTCACCTTGCTGTAACTGTCCTGCTTTCCCGCGATCATTGCGCGCACCTGCTCTACATCGTCGGGCAGGTCGTCCGGGTGGCTTATGTCCTTGAAGGTGAGGCCTCGCAGCTCTTCCTCGGAGTACCCAACCATCTGGCAGAGAGCCTTGTTCGCCCGCAGCCAGTGCCCGTCGACCGAGACGAATGCCATTCCGTGAGGAGAATGCTTGAACGCGTTACCGAATCGCTCCTCGCTCTCCCGGAGCGCCCGCTCGGCTTCCACCCGCCTCGAGATGTCCCTGATCAGGGTCAGGATGGCGCGCTGGCCATCAAAGACGATCGGTACGGAGATGACCTCCGACTCGATGACGGTGCCGTCGCGGGCGACGAATCGCACTTCGATCGGAGGCCCCGCCTCGCCGGTCTCGTGCAGGCGGGCGAGCCTCCCCGTAACCTCCTCGACGGAGTCGGGGTGAACGAAATCCATGATCGGATGGCCAATGAGCGAGTCGCGATCCGCCCGCAACCGCTCGCCGCAAGCCTGTTCACGTAAAGGAATCGGCCCTGGGCATAGACGATGATTGCCTCCGGCGCCGACTCCACGATGGTGTGGTATTCCTCAGGGCTGCGCGGCTTTCCCATACGGCCAATATAGTCGGCCACCGCGAGCCGGCGATTAGTCTTCCCGCTGCGGGTTTGTTAACTTGAGGCCTTCGCCATCTCGCTGGTTCAACCCTGTCGTGAGGAGGGTTCACACCTGCCCAAAACCGCCCGCCTCGAGGACGCCACGAAGACGGCGGGCCTCGTCGCCCACGAGCTGAACAATCTTCTCACCGTCATCAACATCAACATTGAATTCCTGCTCGAGTCCGCGGAGGGCAATCCGACGAGCGCGGAGGAGCTGCGGGAGATTCAGCGCGCGGCTCAGCGCGCATCGGTGCTGGCGCGAAGGCTTCTCGCTTCTTCGCGCCGCGAGCCGTTCGATCCCAGCGCCGCTCTACCCAGAAAAAGGCGGACACCGCCGCGTGGAACAGCCGGCGCAAAGGCGGCGCTGACCGACGGGCAGGCGCGGGTTACGGAGACCATACTTCTCGTTGAAGACGAAGCAGGGGTGCGTGGGCTGGCGAAGCGGGTTCTCACCCAGCGCGGATATCGGGTACTCGAGGCGGCGGACGGCGCCATCGCGCTGCGTCTCGCCGCGGGGCACGTCGGGGAGATCGATCTCGTGCTCACCGACGTCGAGATGCCGAACCTTGGCGGCCGCGGGATGATGGAAGAGCTGAAGGAGCTGAGCCCGGATCTGCGCGTGCTCTTCATGTCAGGGTATCCCAAGGGAGAGGTTTTTCCTGAGACCGCGCGTGCGCGGCGAACACCATACCTCCAGAAGCCCTTCACCGCGGAAGCTCTCTACGATGAGGTGCGCGCCGCATTGGGGTACACCGGCTGACCGTCGCCACTCTTTCACGCGAGCTGGGTGATTTCCTCGTCGAGCTTTCCATTACGCTCAACAAGCACACCATATATCCCGCCGGCCATCCGCTGCTCGGCGTGGCGATCGATGGCGTCGCGAATCGCCTCGAGCTGCTGTTCACCGGGGAGCGCGACTCGCTGTCACTTGGCGTCGCGCGGAAGCAGCTGATCATCGAGGGCGTCGCGACTGACCCCCACAACCCGGTGCTGAAAGAGCTGGCTCAGCGGCTTCACAAGCACCACGTCGGCGCGGTGAAGCTGCAACGCGGCCTCACTCGCGACGAGCTGGCTGATGCGCTCTCGGCGCTGGCCGTCGATGCGACACGCTCGGAAAAACCCATCGGGCTCGACCGCGATTCCATCGCGGACAGATGGCAGCACGTACACTTTTTCCCGCTTACGTACGATCGGCTTCAGCTGATCGAGGACGACCCCTCTGGCAAGCCAGCCCGACCGGACCAGATGGCGGCGTCACGGTCTACTCAGCTCTGGATCGGCCTCGCGCGTGCGGCGCTTGTGACCGGGACCTCGAGCCCGAGCGCGACACCGAACGAGCAGGATGATTCTGCGGCCTTCGAGCCGGCGACGGTCGCGCGCGCGATCGACGAGCACCAGCGGGAGCAGGCATACGACCAGGTCATCGTCGGCTACCTGTTGCAGATCGGCGACGAGCTCAAGACGGCGGAGGGTCCGGATGCGGCTGGGCTCCAGCGTCGGGTGTCGCGTCTGGTGGGCTCGCTGAAGCCGTCTACACTGGAGCGTCTTCTGGAGATGGGCGGTGACAAGGCGCAGCGGCGCAAGTTTCTGCTCGACGCAGCACAGGGCGTCAGCGTCGAGGCGGTGGTCGACCTCGTCAAGGCGGCTTCCCGGGCCGAGGGACAGACCGTGTCGCACTCGATGCTGCGGATGCTGGGAAAGCTGGCTCATCATCCCTCCTCCCGGAACGCGCCGAATCCGCGCGCGAATCCGATGGTTCGAGATGTGATGCGGCGCCTGGTTGACGACTGGAGCCTCGACGATCCGAATCCGCTGGCTTACCGGGCGGCGCTCGAGAGCATCTCCAGATCGGGCGGCATCACGGAGGAAAGCTCACGCACGGCGCTGGTGACCGAATGTGAGCCGGAGCGCCTTGTGCAGATCGGAATCGAGGTTGGAGCATTCGGACCGCAGGTTCGGGCCGCGATGAACTCGCTTCGCAACGCGCGGCGGTATGAGACCCTCCTCAACCTCGTCGAGGGGGCTCCGAGCGCGGAAGCGGGCGCGCCGGTGGCCGAGTTCCTGAAAGAACAGAAGATCTTCGACGACGTACTGGCCAGCGAGCGGGTGGACCTCTCTCTGGCCGGCAGATTTGCCCGTCGCATCGGGGCCGCTGCCGCACCCGCGATCCTCAATGCGGTTGTCAGGATCGACGACGCAAAGCTGCGCACGGCATACTACGATCTTCTGGAGTCCCTGGGCGACGAAATCGGTCCCGACGTGGCGGCGAGGGTGTCGGGCTCGCCGGCACATATTCAGCGGGAGCTGCTGACGCTTCTCGGTCGCCTGCCCGTGCTGCCGGAGAGTTTTACCGCGCGGCCGTATTTGCGGCACGCGGAGCCTGTCGTGAGGCGTGAGGCGGTTCGGATCCTTCTTCGTGATCCCGCGGCGCGGGAAACGACGATCCTGGCGGCCCTTGCCGATCCGGACAACCGGGTTGCCTTCGCCGGCCTGGCCGCTGCACAGGAGCAATGTCCGCCCGCCTGCCGCGATCTGATCAGAAAGCGCGTGGACAGAGGGGATCTCGACGCACAGCTTCGGACGATGGGAATTCGCATCGTTGCGCGGCAGCGCACCGCGGCGACGCTTCACTGGCTTCTCGGGTTCGTTGTCACCGAAGCGCGCTGGCCGCTTCGACCGCGCCTCCGTCCGGCCACGCCAGAGATGCTATCCGCTCTTGGAGAGATCGCTGCGTACTGGTCCGGGGACCCGCAGGCTGCCACTGCATTAGCGCTCGCACAGCACAGCAAGGACCCGGAAGTGCGGGCAAAGCTCGTTCGCGCCCGCCCCCGGGAAAGCCCGGCATGAGCACCCGGTCATGAGCGAGCCGGTGCGTTTCCTGGTGTCGTTCGGGAAAGCCGTCTCTACGATGGCGCTCTACAACAACGGCCACCCGTCCCGCGAGCGGGCCGTCGATCATTCCTACCAGTGCCTTCTCGACCTCCAGCGCTTCGATCCGCACCCTCGGTTCTCGTTTCTCGGAGAGGAAACGATCTACGGCGACACCGCGCTGCGCGAGCTCGGCGAATGGGAATGGGGGATCCGGCTCGCGGAGGCGGGCGTACAGCGCATCGAGCTCGACTCCACCGTAAGCCGCGAGGAGTACGAGGAGTTCCTCGAGCAGATGATGGCGCGCATCACGCTTTCATTCATCGATTCCGCCCAAGTTCGGCAAACCCGCAGCGTTGGAATCAAGATCGGCGCCCTCGGCATCAAGGGTGACAGCGGCGAGCTGCCGCAAAGCCTGGAAGTCGATGTCCCGATCGCCAGGATGTCCTATTCTCTGGGCGAAGAGGCTGAATCCATTCGGTCCATGCACCGCGACGTGCAGGACCGGGGCAAGTTCCCGCTGGCGGAAGCGGAGGCAGTCGTGCGGTCGCTGTCGATGGCCATGCACGGCGACCAGGAGATGATTCTGCCGCTGCTTCAACTGAGGGAGTTCGACGAATACACCACCACTCATTCTCTCAACGTCTCGGTGCTGACGATGGCCCTCGCCGAGTCCATCGGGCTCTCGTCGGACGACGTGCGCACCTTCGGCATCGCGGGGCTTCTGCACGATCTCGGCAAGGTCAACATTCCGCCGGACATCCTGAACAAGCCAGGCAAGCTCACCGACGAAGAGCGCCTGATCATGCAGAATCACCCGACGGATGGGGCGAGGCTCATCCTCGAGAGCGGTCGCCGTCTGGATCTCGCCGCGGCCGTTGCGCACGAGCACCACATCATGATCAATGGTCACGGATACCCGAAGTGCCACTATCCGCGCGACTGCCACAAGGCGAGCAAGCTGATTCACGTCTGCGATGTGTACGACGCCCTGCGCACACGCCGGCCTTACCGTGAAGCCTGGGAATCGCAACGGGTTCTCGCCTACATCGAGGAGCGCGCGGGGAGTGAGTTCGAGCCTGAAGCCGCTACAGCGTTCGTTACGATGATGAAGAGAATCGAGAGCGGGATTCAGCTTTCACCGATACCGGAGCCGGCCGCCGCGCCCCCGCCCGCCGCCACGCCTGACGGCGACGGGACGGAGCAGAAGCCTTCCGCGGCGTGAACGTGCTGTTCGATGTCACCGCGAAACCGGTGATCGCTCACCGCGGGGGCCGGGCGATGGCGCCCGAGAATACGCTCAGGGCGATGGAGCTCGGAGTTGCGGCGGGTGCCGACGCAATCGAGCTGGATGTGCACTGCTGCGCGAGCGGCGATGTCGTCGTGATTCACGACGCAACCGTGGATCGCACCACCGACGGCAGCGGGGCCGTGGCCGCCATGACGCTCGATGACCTCAGATCACTCGATGCGAGCTGCCGCTTCGCCGGAGGGCAGGCGGAACGCATCGGTCGGTGCCGGATTCCGACTCTCGGCGAGGTGCTCGAAAGCTTTCCGGCCACTCCGGTGATCATCGAGCTCAAGACAGCCGAGGCCTCGCGGCTAACGCGAGAGCTCATCGAAAAACACGGCGCCGAAGACCGCTGCCTGGTCGATTCTTTCCATGCCGATGCGCTCGAGGCGTTCCGCGGCTCGCGCATCGCGCGCGGTCCTTCGCGTGACGGACTGGCTCGCCTGATCGCGAGCTGCTTTCTCCCGAGGAGCGTCCGGCCGGCTGTCGGGCTCGATGCGATTTGCACCCCGCGCAACTATCGCGGACTGCCGCTGCCGGTCAGGCGTCTTGCCGCGCTGCTGCGTTCCTCGGGAAAGCCTACCCACGTGTGGACCGTGAATGACCCGGCGGAGGCTCGCGAGCTGTGGCGCCAGGGGGTCTGCGGGATTATCACGGACGATGTCGCGGCGATGGTCGCGGCGCGCCACTATCCGAATTAGAGCAACCCCTGAATGACCCGGGTGGGGCTCGAACCCACGACCTAGCGGTTAAAAGCCGCTTGCTCTACCAACTGAGCTACCGGGTCTCCACTGCAAGTGCTGATATTAAGAGGTCATCCGGATGAGCGGCACTACGGGGCGCTGATTCTCGCCTGCGCCGGCCCCTTTTCACCGGGCCCCGGGCGGGGAGGACGCTCGGGAAATATCACAAATCTGCGTTGTTGCTCAGCCAGCGGGGTTAACGCGGCCGCCCTCCACGCCCGGGTGCCAACGGGCGTAAAACAGTCGTCTCATAAGTAACCCCTCATGGGGGTCACGACTATGGCTTTCACCTTTGCGAGGGTCAACGCGGTTATCCGCGCTGTGCGGATGTCGCGCCAGCGGGACCTCGGTGCTACGCGCATGGCCGCCCTCGAAGAAGCTAACCGTCTGCTCCAGGCTCAGGCGCGACAGCTCGAGGAGCAGACCCACGAGGCGCGCGAGCTCGCCCACGAGCTCGCTCTCACCAATGAAGAGATGCGCTCGGCGATCAACGAGGTGGAAAAAGCGCGCGCAGCCGCCGATGCCGCGAATCGCTCGAAGGCGGAATTTCTGGCGGTGATGAGTCACGAGCTGCGGACGCCACTCAATTCCATCGGCGGCTACGTCGACATCCTCGACACCGGACTCAGGGGTCCGCTCACCGGGGATCAGCGCGCTGACCTGCACAGAATCAAGCGGAGCCAGGAGCACCTGCTCGGAATCATCAACGACATCCTCAACTTCACCCGGCTCGAGGCGACCGAAGTCCATTACGACATCATCGATGTGCCTGTTCGCGCGCTCATAACCGACCTCGACGCAATCGTCGGCTCCCTGGCGCGTGCGAAGTCGATCGAATACTCGGTCGACCTCCCTTCGCCGAAAGTCTTCGTCTGCACGGATCCGGACAAGCTGCGCCAGATTCTGATCAACCTCGTGTCGAACTCCGTGAAGTTCACACAGCCGGGTGGCCGTATCGCGGTTCGCTGCGCCCGCCGGAAGGACGCGGTGGTGATAGAAGTGGAAGACACCGGGCGGGGAATTCCGCCCGACAAGCTGGACGCGGTGTTCGAGCCCTTCGTGCAGCTCGATAGCGGGCTTACCAGAACCACCGACGGCACAGGACTCGGGCTCGCGATCAGTCGCGGTCTCGCCCGCGGAATGGGAGCGGACATCACCGTGCGCAGCAAAGTCGGGGTGGGATCGGTGTTCACCCTCACGCTTCCTCTCGCTCGCTCAGGTGGCAGCGGCAAGGGGAAAAAACCGGCGCCGTGCGACGAGGCAGGCCGGCCCGCCTCGCCCTGATGGTCCGATCCTGGCGCTTTGCCGGTCAAAACCGACTGGTGAGGCGCAGCGAATGGCAGCGACGAAGTCCGGCTCAACGAAGTGCAGACGAAAATTCCTCCGCTTCTTCCCCAAGGGGTTTTACGACGACAAATACGTCGACTGGGAGCGGGGGTACAAATGGGAGGCGCACGAGCGTTGGCGTGACACTCTTGGACCCAAGCATCTGCGGTCGCTGCTCGAGGATGGAGAGCACGCCGAGATAGCGCGGCGCGCGGTCACGATCGAGTCGAGGACGAACCTCCTTTTCTCGTTCGAGAAGATGGCCCTCCGCGACGCCGTGAAGTCGAAGGCGGGCGCGCGCGACTTCGCCGAAGGACTGAACGACTTCCTTTACGGCCGGGGCAACGACAGAACGAAGTTCGAGCGATGGTGTGATGTCGTCGCCGGCCTGCCGCGCCGGCAGACGCGCGTTCTGACGTGGCCGCTCATCACCGCGACCTCCGCGACCTTCGTCCACGCGACATGATCGACATCCAGTCCTTCCTCTGGGTGCAGGGGTCCGACGAATACGAAGAGTAGGGTCCGGTCATTCGGGATCCTCGAAAGCCCGCGAATTGTGGCGAGTGACTGGGGCCGCTAGTCTACTAGCATGCGGTTTACCCTTCCCCAGTAGCCCTTTTGCCCAAGACTCAGTCGCAGGCCGCGGCCGGCCAGCTCGCCGAGCTGCATGGAGGCGGGCAGCCAGGCACGCGAAGAGAAAACTTCTTCGACAATCTCACCGCGCTGGCCGTCCAGGTTCTCGGCGTTTCCACCGTAGTGTTCTCGCTGACCGACGAGAAAAAGCATTTCATCACGAGCTCGGCGGGAAGCGATGAGTTGCTGGTGCCTGGATGGAATTCCCCGGACGGCGAGTTCTGTCCTGAGGTAGTAGACACGGGAGCCGAGGTGAGGGTATCAGACGCACTCACCCCGGGCGCAGGCCCGAAGTCCCTGACTGTCAGAGCGTACGCCGGCGTGCCGCTGGCCACTGACAAAGGCAAGGTACTTGGCGCGCTTTGCGCGCTCGATTCGCAGCCACGCGTCTGGACGGAGCAGGACATGACCGTGCTCCGCACACTCGGAGATTGTGTCATGGCCGGCGTCCAGCGTCGCACGGCCGAGCGGTTGGCCCAGGACACACAGCTCCGTCTCAGCGCCGAGCGCACGCTCTCCCACGCCGTACAACAGCAGATGCCGGTCGGGTTCATCGTCGCCGAAGTGCCGTCGGGCCGGCTCGTTTCCGTCAACGCCCAGATGACGGAGATCTTTCGTACCGCGTTCAAGCCGGCGGAGGATCTCAGTGGCTACCGCGAATTCGTCGGCTTCTCGGGCGACGGAAGCCCGCTCTCCCCGCTGGACTGGCCGCTCGCGCGCACGGTCCTGCGCAACGAGTCGGTGCGCGGAGAGGAGATACAGATTCGCCGCGGCGACGGGACAGCTGGCGTGATCCGAATGAGCTCGGAGCCGGTCCGTGACTCCGGGGGCAATGTCGTGGCCGCCGTCGGAATAGTGGTAGACATGACCGAACAGCGAGTTGCCGAGCTCTCCGTCAAAGCGAGCGATGAACGGGTCAGGCTGGTCGCGCGTGCAACCAACGATGTCATCTGGGACTGGGACCTCAGGTCGAACTCGCTGGTCTGGAACGACGCCGTCGAAACGGTGTTCGGTCATCGGCAGGGCAAGATCCGGCCGCACGTTGAATGGTGGTACGATCACCTGCACCCGGAGGATCGGGCGGACGTAGTGGCGAGCATTCACAAGGTGATCGATCAGGGCGGATCCAGCTGGAGCGCCCAGTATCGCTACCGCCGTGAAGATGGCACCTATGCGGCGGTGATGGACCGCGGCTACGTCACGCGTGATTCGACCGGCGCCGCGGTTCGAATGATCGGGGCGATGACCGACGTTACCGAGCGAACGCGATCGGAAGCGGCGATTCGCTTCCAGGCACAGCTGCTCAACGCGGTCCAGCAGGCAGTGGTCGCGACCGATCCTTCGGGACTCGTCATCTTCTGGAACAAGTTTGCCGAAGATCTTTACGGCTGGACTGCTGAAGAGGCAGTGGGAAAGCGCATCCAGGAGCTGACTCCCGCTCCATTCCTGCGCGAGCATGGGAGCGACATCGTCGAACGGACCGCCGCGGGCGGGAGCTGGACAGGCGAGTTCCTCATCCAGGGAAAATCGGGCAAGGCGTTCCCCGCCCTTGTCACCAGCTCGCCGATCCGTGACGAGAAAGGAAAGATTCTGGGACTGGTCGGAGTGTCCATCGACCTCACTGACCGGCGGTCGCTCGAGGAGCAGTTCCGGCAGTCTCAGAAGATGGACGCCGTCGGGCGGCTCGCGGGAGGAATTGCGCACGATTTCAATAATCTTCTGACCGTCATACGGCTCAACACCGAGATCATCATCGAAGGGTTGGATCCGTCCGATCCCCGCGCAGACGATGTGAAGCAGATCAGAAGCGCGGCTGATCGCGCCTCGACACTGACCCGACAGCTCCTCGCATTCAGCCGCAAGCAGATTCTCCAGCCGCGCGTGCTCGACCTCAATACAGTGGTGACCAGCGTCGAGCCGATGCTGCGGCGGCTCATCGGCGAGGACATTACGATTTCTGCGGCTCCCGGAGCGAGGGGATACGTCGTTGCCGACCCGGGCCAGCTGGAGCAGGTGCTGGTCAACCTCGTGGTCAACGCGCGCGATGCCATGCCTCAGGGCGGCCGCATCAGCATCGAGACGATGAATGCCGAGCTGGACGAGAATTACAGCAGCGAGCACTCTCCGGTTATTCCGGGCCGCTACATCGCGCTCGCGGTGGGAGATACCGGCGTAGGAATGGACAAGGACACCAAGGAGCACGCCTTCGACCCGTTCTTCACTACAAAGGAAGCCGGCAAGGGCACGGGACTGGGGCTCGCCACCGTGTACGGAATCGTGAAGCAGTCGGGCGGATACGTCTGGATCTACAGCGAGCCCGGACTGGGATCGACGATCAAGGTTTATCTTCCCGAGGTGAGCGCCGCGGCGGCATTCACGAGCGCGGGCGAGATCACCGGACCCCAAAAAACCGCGGCCCGCGGATCCGAGACCATCCTGCTGGTGGAGGATGAAGACGCGGTGCGCAGCCTGACCTGCCGCATTCTCGAGAAGCAGGGATACCGTGTTCTGACGGCGGAAGACGGCCGGGCCGCGATGGACATCGCCACGCGTGAGGAAGGACGAATCGATTTGGTCCTTACCGACATCGTCATGCCCGGTCTCAACGGACGCGGGCTGGTGGAGAAGCTTTCGGGAATCCGGCCGGCGATCAAATCCCTTTACATGTCGGGCTACACCGACGATGACATCGTGCGGAGAGGATTCGTGGAGCCGTCCAGGTCCTTTCTCCAGAAGCCGTTCACATCCGAAGTCCTGATTCAGACGGTAAGGAAGGTCCTGGACGACGGCTGATGGTAGCCCTTTTTCTGCTCCATTCCGTCATCGTGCAGGCGCCGGACTCGGCCGTCGCCCGGCTGGAGCCCGTGGTCGTCGAAGTAGGGCGCGGCGCCCACAGCTCACCATTGGTGCTCCCCTTCGCGGTCACCGTGACGACGCCGGATTCATCGCGTCCCGGCCAGCGGCATCTTTCGCTCGACGAGACTCTGGCCGCGGTACCAGGACTGACGGTATCGAACCGCAACAACCCCGCGCAGGATCCGCGGATCTCGATACGCGGTTTTGGGGCACGATCGGCCTTCGGCGTGCGTGGAATCCGGGTTCTCCGCGATGGCATCCCGCTCACTCTGCCCGACGGCCAGACACCCGTAGACTACCTCGACCTCGAGTCGGTCGGACGGGTCGAGGTGCTGCGCGGCAGCGCATCGTCGCTCTACGGAAATGCCGGCGGCGGTGTCATCGACATCCGGTCGAGCGAGCCTTCACTCGCTCCGTTCCTGGCTGAAGCGCGGTGGTGGACGGGCAGCTTCGGGAATCGCAGGCTCGTCGGAAAAGCGAGCGGGTCCCTTCCGGGCATCGGTTACCAGGGCAATGTCGCCCACACCCTGAACGGCGGCTTTCGTGACTACTCCCGCCAGCGCGTCACCACCGGGTTCGCGCGCGCCGCGGTCGAACGACCGTCGGGCGTCGTCGCTCTCCAGTTTCTGGGAATGAACATGCCGCTGGCCGAGAACCCCGGTGCTCTCACTGAAGCGCAGATGTCGGCGAATTCGCGAATGGCCGACCCGCTTTCCGTTCGCAAGCGCGCGAGGAAATCGGTCGCGCAGTCGCAGCTCGGCGTCACCGCGCGGAGAGCC
>Ga0136633_1000500_pt1 | contig 30118 bp, 29 predicted proteins | sample AntDrymeUQ832206_2_FD_105494 | JGI IMG/M metagenome (GOLD analysis project Ga0136633, IMG submission 105494) | Polar desert sand microbial communities from Dry Valleys, Antarctica - metaG UQ83 (22.06) | ecosystem: Environmental > Terrestrial > Soil > Desert | place: Antarctica: Dry Valley... | reverse complement strand
CGCGCAGCATGGTCAGCGCAACGGCATGTTCCGACTCGACGAGGGCGATGGCCTCGTCGCGCGGGATACCAAGGCAGCGCACCTCGCTCGACGCCCGGACTCGAGCTACGCGATCGGTCTCGGGATTCAGGAGGGCAAGCTCACCGAAGAAGTCGCCCGGACCGAGCTCGAAGCGTCCTCCCCGCGCGTCGACCGTCACCGTGCCTTCCAGAATCACGAACATTCCCGAGCCTGGATCTCCCGGAAGCGCAAGCACTTGCCCGGGTGCACAGCTGACCTCGCCCGCGCAGGCCGCGACGCGCTCCAGCCCCTCCTCGGAGACGCCTTCGAACAGCGGCAGCGCTCGTAGCTCGTCGGGAGTCATCGGTCGAGTCCTATCACGCGCGCTTTCGCGTCCGCACGTCGCGTCTTCGCCGGCTGGATCCTCCGAACGCCGCACCCGAGCGCCCCTCGCGGCTTTGACAACGATCGCAGAGCGGGAACCACGGCGGGCACGAGCGGCCGCAGGACCGGCAGCGACCGATCGTCGGCGACTCCACTTCGAGCCGCAGCCGCGCGACCACGCGCTCGGCGGCTGTCTCTTCGAGTGCTGCCGCGCGCTCGATCGTTACGCCGCCGACGCCCGGATACTGGAGCGCGAACCAGCGGAGGATGCTTGCTTCGCGACCCGCTTGCTCGGCATCTTCGAGAGACGCTCCGGCCAGGCGCCCGGTGTCGAGAAGAAAGGCCAAGTGAGGCCGCGCAACACGGTCGCCCGCGATGGCCAGCGCGAGCGTCGTCAGGAGCTCGAGCCCGTCCTCGTCCACGGGTGCGTTGACGAGCTTCCAGGTGCCCTCGAGCGAGAGCCGACGGCCGCGCTCCCAGAGACGTCGCTGCACCGCGTCGAGCCTGAGCCTGATCGGTTGGAGCGACTCGACGGCGAGCCAGCTCTCGTGTGCCCGTTCGCGAATCGCGACGCGATGCCAAGCGGCGAGCGCGGCATCGAGGTAGCGCGGGTCGTCCACGCCGAGATCGGACAGTCGCGGGCGGATCCTGGCCTCGTCCACTCTCCGGTAGCCGCGGTGCCCTCCGGGTAGCTCGACATGTGGCTCGAGCCCCGACTCGACGAGCTCCGCGTCGGCTTCGCCCCAGCCGAGGCCGGCGAGCACGCCGACATGCCCGCGCTCGACAAGTCCAAACCGGCCGGCACGACCAGCGATCTGCGCGAGCTCCCACGCCAGCAGCGGCCGCCTCGACTCCCCGTCGAACTTCGTCGTCTCGGCAAAGAGCAGGGTCTCGCAGGGAAGATTCACCCCGTGCCCGAGGACGTCCGTCGCGACGCACACGTCCGCGGCCCCGGAAAGGAAACGGTCGATCTCTTCGCGCCGCGAGGCGAGCGGCATCGCGCCGTAGAGGACGGCAACCCGGCCCGGATGGCGTCGGTTTACCTCCCCCGCGAGCGCGAGCACCGCGCGACGGCTGAATGCGACGACGACTGTGCCGGTCCGAAGCGACGCAAGCGTCCGCTCGCCGACGAAGTCGAGTGGAAGCTTCCGCTCGAAGACCTTGAGCTCTGCCTCCGGGAACGCACGCTCGACGAGCGGAAGAGCGTCCAGGGCGCCGAGCAAGAGGATCTGCCTGTACTCACCGCCGAGTAGGAGCCGAGTCCACGCTGAACCTCGCTCCTCGTCGTCAGCCCATTGCACCTCGTCGAGCACGAGCAACTCGCCCGCTTGGGGGGCCATCTCCACCGTGGAAGCGATCACCGGTGCGTGGTCGTTGATCCGCTCCTCGCCGGTGACGAGGCCGACCTTGTCCGGACCGAGCCGCTCGCCGAGCCGGAGGTGCGCCTCCTGCGCCAGCATCCGCAGCGGCCCCGCATAGACGCCTCGGCCGACGGCAGCGAGCTCCTCGAGTGCGGCGTACGTCTTCCCCGAGTTCGTCGGACCGAGGTGCGCGACGACCCGTTGAGGCGGCACGATCCGCGCTGGGAGCGAGATCTCGATCCGGCGCTCGGCCTGCTTGACCGCCTGCGCAGGCTTGCGCGCGCGCTCGGCGCGGCTCGGCCGCTTCTGTCGTCCGCGTGGTGGGTGCCGGTGCCTCATCGGTCAACCGTAGCGGCCGCCGGCAAGGGAAAAGCGGGCGCGCCGAGTCCGCCGCCGCCGAACTCCGGGCGTTAGACGCGAAGGAACTTGCGGAGCGTCAACCCGGAGCCGAGCGCCCCGATCCCGAGTCCGACCATGAGCAAGATCAGCGACGTCCACATGAAGGGCATCGCCTGCACCTCGGCACTCGTGCGGTCGTTCGGGAGGATCGACGGGACGGCGATCTCGCGACCGAGGAAGAGCAGGAGAATCGCTGCGAGCGACCCGACCAAGCCGGTCATCAGGCCTTCCAGCATGAACGGCCCGCGCACGAACCAGTTCGTCGCGCCGACGAGCTTCATCACCTCGACCTCCCGTCGTCTGGCAAAGATCGACAGGCGGATCGTATTCGCGATGTCGATGGTGGAAGCAACGAGCAGGACGACGATCGCGATCAAGAAAACGATCTGGATTCCGCGCGCAAGCGCAAGGATGCGCTTCGAGACCTCCTGGCCCCAGGTCACCTCGTCGACCGCGGCGAGCTTCGCCTGCTGGATGTCCAGCGCGATCGTCTCCGTGTCCTCGCCCTTGGTCGGGACGATGTCGAAGGAAGCGGGCAACGGGTTCGACGCCAGATTCCTGGTCAGCTCAGGCGAGCGCTTCTCCATGATCTTGAGCGCCTCGTCCTTGGTGATGAACTTCACGCCGCCGGACTTCACCAGCGCGTGCGACTCGAGAAACGTCCGCAAGTCGTTGATCTGCCTCGGAGTCGATTCGTCCTTGATGAACGTATGAACGGCAAGTTCCTTCTTCTTCGAGTCCGACCAGGACACGAGCCAGGTGCCGAGGCCGATGAACACGCCGAGCAGGAACATCCCGACGAGCACGGTCACAACGGCTGCGAGCGTCGTCGACTTGTTCGCGCCGATCGAGCGGAGCGCCTCCGAGGTCAGAAGCCTGAAGCGCGTCATTCGGAGCCGTATCCGCCGCGGCGCTCGTCCCGGACGAGCTTTCCGTCCTCGAGCGCGATCACGCGCTTGCGCATCTTGTCCACCATCTCACGGTCGTGCGTGACCATGAGGATCGTCGTGCCCGTGCGGTTGATCTGGTAGAGGAGCTGCATGATCCCGACGGACGTGTCGGGATCGAGGTTGCCGGTCGGCTCATCGCAGACCAGGAGCGGCGGATGGTTGACGAAGGCGCGGGCAATCGAGACCCGCTGCTGCTCTCCGCCGGAGAGCTCCTCGGGCCGAGAGCCCATCTTGTGCGCGAGGCCGACCATGTTCAGCACCTCTGGCACCTTCTTGCGGATCTGCGCGCTCGACTCGCCCTGGACGCGGAGGGCATAGCCGATGTTCTCCGACGCCGTTCGATTGGGGAGAAGCTTGAAGTCCTGGAACACGCAGCCACAGTTCCGGCGTAGATGCGGAACCTTCGAACGCTTGAGTCGCACGAGGTCGCGGCCGCCGACGACGATGCGACCGGAGGTCGGCTCGAGCTCCTTCAGGATCAGTCGGATGACCGTGGACTTGCCGGAGCCCGAGGCGCCGACGACGAAGACGAACTCGCCTTTCCCGATCGTGAAGGACACTCGATCGAGCGCGACGACGCCCGGCTCGTAGACCTTGCGGACGTCCTCGAAGACGATCATCTCCGAGCCGCTCTGGTCCGCCGTCGTTTCCTCCGGCGTCTCGAGCGACTGGACTTCCGGCTCGGCGATCGCCGTCATCTTTGTGTTTGTCGCGAGAGAGGCATCGAGTTACCCAGTGGTTTACCCAGTGGCCAATGAAGATTCATGAGCGCTGATGCAGTCCCCACAGGCTGCTCCGGCTCGTAGAAGGCGAGGATTCTACCGGACATTCCGGCGGACCCTCTAGAGCACTTTCCCTGCGGCCTTCGCCAGCAGGTAGGCGTGGACGAAGTCGTCGATACCGCCGTCGAGCACGGACTGCGTGTTCCCGACCTCGACGTCGGTGCGGTGATCCTTTACGAGTTGGTACGGATGGAGCACGTACGACCGGATTTGACTTCCGAATCCGATGTCCTGCGCTGCTCCCCGCTCTTTGGCGAGCTCGGCCTCGCGTTTCTCCTCCTCGAGCTCGGCGAGACGCGACTTGAGCATGCGCAGGGCGGTTTGCTTGTTGGAGGTCTGCGAGCGCTCGTTCTGGCACTGGACGACGATCCCGGTCGGAATGTGCGTGATCCGCACGGCCGAGTCGGTCTTGTTCACGTGCTGCCCACCAGCGCCGCTCGAGCGGTACGTGTCGATACGGATCTCGGCGTCGTCGATCTCGATGGGCGCGTCATCGGCCAGAAGGGGCGCCACGACGACCTGCGCGAAGGCGGTATGGCGCCGGTGCGCCGCGTCGAAGGGCGACAGCCGCACGAGGCGGTGCACGCCGCGCTCTGCCTTTGCAGTGCCGTACGCGTTCTCGCCGCGCACGGCCACCGTCGCGGACTTGAGTCCCGCTTCTTCACCCGGGCTCGCCTCGAGCATGTCCGTCGCGAAACCGCGGTCCGAGGCCCACCGCAGATACATGCGAAGAAGCATCTCCGCCCAATCCTGCGCATCCGTGCCGCCGGTTCCGGCGTGGATCTCGAGGAGCGCGTCGCCTGCGTCGTAGTTGCCCGTGAAGAGCGCATCCTCTTGCAGGCGCGCGAGCTCGTCCTCGAGCGGACCGAGCTGCCCGGCAACGTCGTCCTCGAGCGTCGGCTCGAGCGCGAAGAGCTCGTTCGCGTCCTCGTACTCGCTCCGCAGCCGCTCGTAGCGCTCGAGCCTGCGCGTCAGTCGTGCGTGCTCGGTGGAGATGCGGGCCGCGCCCGCCTGGTCGTCCCAGAATCCCGGTTCGCCCATCGTGTCTTCGAGCTCATCGCGGCGGCGCGTGAGGCGATCGGGGTCAAAGGTAATCACGGACCCAGGCGAGCTGGGCCCCGATCTCCTCGAGTCGCTCGCGAAGCGGCTTGCCGTCGAGCTCGGTCACGCGGGCGATGGTAGCGGGCGCGCTGGCTGAGTCAGGCGGGAGCTAGGCGCCGTGGCAGCGCTTGTACTTCTTGCCCGACCCGCACCAGCAGGGATCGTTTCTGCCGATGTCCTTGTGCTCGTTTACAGCTCGCGACTGAAGCCCGAGCGGTGAGGAGGGCGGCGTGGCCACTGCCGTCGCCGCTGCTCCGGTTCCCGCCGCCGCGATCACATCGGCCCCCGCCGAAATGTCGTGCTCGTAGTGCAGCTCACCGCCGCGCGACTCGACCGGCTCGAGCGCCGGTGGCTCGAGCTCCACGGCGACATGGAAGAGCGTGAAGACCACGTCGTGACGGATCGTCTGCGACAGCTCTTCGAACATGGTGTGGCCCTCGCCGCGATACTCGACGAGCGGATCCTTCTGAGCGAACGCCCGCAGATGAACGCCCTCGCGCAGGTAGTCCATCGACTCGAGGTGCTCGCGCCAGCGCGTGTCGACGACCTGGAGGATCACGTAGCGCTCGATGTCGCGGAGCAGGGCCGACCCGAGCTCTTCCTCACGCTGCGCGTAAGTGTCGACCGCATCGCCGACGAACTCGTCGATCAGAGCCTCGCGGTCGCTCGTGCTCACGCCTTCCTCTGCGAGCTCCTCCATCGTGATGTCGGTGCCGTATAGCGACTGCATGTGAGTGATGAGCCCCGGGATGTCCCAATCCTCCGCGAACTCTCCGTCGGTGAACTGCTGCACCCCGGCCTCCACGGACTCCTCGATCCAGCCCCTGACCTCTTCGGAAAGGTCGTCGCCCTCGAGCACACGGCGACGCTGCTCGTAGATGACCATCCGCTGCGTGTTCATGACGTCGTCGTACTTGAGGACGTTCTTGCGGGAGACGAAGTTCTGCTCCTCGACCTTCTTCTGCGCGTTCTCGATCTGCTTCGAGAGGATTCCGGCCTCCATGGGCTGGTCGTCCGGGATCTTGAAGCGGTTCATGATGTTGTGAATCCGGTCGCCGGCGAAGAGGCGCACGAGGTCGTCCTGACCGGAGAGATAGAAGCGGGTCTCGCCGGGATCGCCCTGACGTCCCGAGCGGCCGCGAAGCTGGTTGTCGATGCGGCGAGCCTCGTGGCGCTCGGTACCGAGCACGTAGAGACCGCCGTTCTCGACGACGCCCTCGCCGAGCTTGATGTCGACCCCGCGGCCGGCCATGTTCGTCGCGATCGTCACCGCACCGGGCTGGCCCGCGTCCTTGATGATCTCGCCCTCGCGCTCGTGTTCCTTCGCGTTCAGGACGTTGTGCGGGATTCCCTTGCGCTTCAAGAGCTCGGCGAGGAACTCCGAGGTCTCGACCGCGATCGTGCCGACGAGCACCGGCTGCTCGGACTCGTGGCGCGCGACGATGTCGTCGAGGACGGCTGCGAACTTCGCGTCCGGCGTCTTGAAGATGAGGTCGTTCTGGTCGAGGCGCGCGATCGGCTCGTTCGTAGGGATCTCCACCACGTGCAGGTCGTAGATCTCGACGAACTCCTTCTCCTCCGTCTTCGCGGTCCCGGTCATGCCGGCGAGCTTCTCGTACAGCCGGAAGTAGTTCTGGAGCGTGATCGTCGCGAGCGTGACGTTCTCCTCGCGAATCCGCACGCCCTCCTTCGCCTCGATCGCCTGGTGGAGCCCCTCGCTCCAACGGCGGCCTTCCATGATCCGGCCCGTGAACTCGTCGACGATCTTGACCTCGCCCTCCTGGATGACGTAGTCGACGTCTCGCTTGTAGAGCGACTCTGCCTTGAGCGCCTGCGTCAGGTGGTTGACGAGGAGGACGTGGCGCGGGTCGTAGAGATTGTCGATCCCGAGTACGCGCTCGAATGCCTCGATCGCAGTTTGCGCGGGCGACACGGTCTTGAACTTCTCGTCGTAGAGGTAGTCGGCACCGGAGAGCTCGGTCTCGTCCTCGCCTTTCGCCGACTTGCGGGTCGCCGCTCTCCCCTCGAGCGTCCGCGCGAGCTTGGCGAATTGGTGATATGTCGAGGCCGCCGTCTCCGGCTCGCCCGAGATGATGAGCGGCGTGCGCGCCTCGTCGACCAGGATCGAGTCGACCTCGTCCACGATCGCGTACAAGTGGCTCCGCTGGACCGTGCCCTCGAGTGCCACGGCCATGTTGTCGCGCAGGTAGTCGAAGCCGAACTCGGAGTTCGTCCCGTACGTCACGTCGCAGGCATAGGCCTCACGGCGATCCGAGAAGGGCATGAGATTCTCGATGGAGCCGACGGTCATGCCGAGCTTCTCGTAGACGGGCCGCGTCCACTCGGCGTCGCGCTTGGCGAGGTAGTCGTTGACCGTGACGAGGTGGACTCCCGTCCCGGCCAGCGCGTTGAGATAGAGGGCCTGCACCGCCACGAAGGTCTTGCCCTCCCCCGTCTTCATCTCGGCGATGTCGCCCTCGTGCAGAACGATTCCGCCCATGAGCTGGACGTCAAAGAGGCGAACTCCGATGGTGCGCTTGAATGCCTCACGCACCGCTGCAAAGGCATCGAAGAGGATGTCTTCGAGCGTCTCCCCGTTCACGAGGCGTTGCTTGAACTCGACCGTCTTCGCGGCAAGCTCCTCGTCCGAGAGCGCCTCGAAGTCAGATTCGAGCCCGCCGATGTAGGCAGCGCTGTCGGCCAGGCGCTTGAGACGGCGCCCCTCACCGACGCGCAAGACCTTCTCGAAGCGGCCACCGATGTTCTGGGCTGGCATCGCGAGAAGGGTACCGGCCGGTGCGAGGCAAGCCTCGCCTCCTACAGCGGCAGTACGAGGATCTCCCAGAGGTCGTCCGCGAGCCGGTGTGCCCTCGCCGCGTACGGGCCACGGCTCCGCTGGAGGGCGATGCGCTCGAGCGCGTCGGCGTGTGCCGGATCCGCAGGTAGCGAGTCGACGGTGAGCGAGAGGGTCGTGCCGTTCCAGGTCAGCTCGAGCTCGTCGCCGCGCGGGCTCGGATGGAGCTCGGCCACCTCGATCGAGACCGCGCCGACGGCCCAGAGCGCCTCTCGGCGGACGGCCACCGCGCGGTACGGGAGCTCGATTGCACCCTCGAGCGCCGCGGCAAACAGGGCAGGATCGGTCGCTGATCGTTCGCCCTCGCGGACGAATCGACCATCGGCGAGCGCAACGAACTCGACCTCTTCGCCGAGTACGCCGGGAGCATCGATCGTCGCGATCGCGTCCCACTCGCGCGGCCGTGCGATTCCCGTAATTCCGGCTTCGAGCCAGTGGCGGCCCGGGTCGACCGGCACTAGTCGGCTGCTCTACCCTCGTCCGCCGGCGACTCGGCGTCGAGCTCCTCGGGCAACCCCGCCTGCGTCGCTTCCTTGCGGCGCGAGGCCTGGCGTCGCGGCTCGTGCGTGCGCTTGTCGCGATAGCGCTCCACCTGGCGCTCGAGCTTCTTCATGAGCTGGTCGATCGCCGCCTCGTACGACTCTGCCGACTCGCGGGCGACGATCCTCGGCCCCTTCGTGTAGAGCACGGCCTCCGCCGAGTGATCCTTGGCGATGGACGGGTTGTGCTCTTGGGAGAACGTCACCTCGACGAGCGTCAGGTCGTGCAAGCGCTTGTCGAGCTTCGCTAGCCGTTTCTCCGCATATGCGCGGGTGGCGCTCGGGAGGTGACCGTGGTGTGCCTTGACTTGGAGCCGCATTGCCTCTCCTTTCTCGACGGGAGACGATGCTCTCGCTCGCAATCTAACGAACTGCCCTCGCGAGCGTCACCACCTCGACCCGAGTCGCCCCGGCCTTGCGCAGCGCGACCGCGCAAGCGTCCGCGGTCGCTCCCGATGTATAGACGTCGTCAACGAGGCACACTGCCCCCGGTGAGCCACGGGTGGCGACGACCGATCCGCGAACGTTCCGGCGGCGCTCAGCCAACGTGAGCCCACGCTGGCGCTGCTGCGCGTGCAGGCGACGGAGGAGGTTCAGCGTCGGGAGCTGCCAGCGTTCACCAAGCGCCCGTGCCAGCCTGCGCGGCCCGACATCGCCCCGCTCCCACGCGCGCTCCGGATCGCCGGGAACGTAGACGAGTGCCTCGGCCGCCTGCGGTCTGGGAACGACCTCGAGCACGAGTCCGGCGGCTGCCTCTGCGAGCTCCCTGCGTCCGTGCTCCTTCCACTCGCGCACGAAGCGGCGGGCGCGGTCGTCGTACACGACGGCAGCGCGAGCTTGGACGAAGGCGATCCTCCTGCCGGCGCACTCAGCACAGCGCCGCACAGGCCACGGCCCGGGCGACCCGCAGCGCTCGCAGACCGGCTCGCGCAGCCGGATAAATGCCGTGCGGCACGCCGTGCAGAGCGACGTCCCGGGCAGCCCGCACACGGCGCAGCGCGCAGGCAGGAGCACCGACAGGAGTGCGTCGAGCATGCACTCGAGTGTCCGGGACTAGTCGCGACGACTTTGCGAAAAGATCGCGTCAGCTTCCCGGAGCGTCTCGGCCGACCCGATGTCGTACCACTCGCCGGGAAGCTGCCACGAGTAGACCGGAGTCCTCGAGTGCAGCCATTCGGGCAGTCGCCCCGGCTGGTCGGGATTGTGCCCTTCGGCGAGGTACTGCCGAATGAGCGGGAGCGCGCGCCGCGGGTAGTAGTAGAGCGCGATTCCGGCGAGAGTCGTCCGCGCGTTCTCGGGCTTCTCCTCCATGAAGGTAATGCGCCCGTCCTCGTCGACCTCGACCTGGTTGTACTCCCGCATGAGCGACAGGTCGCCCACGTCGTGGATCGCGAGAACGGGAGCATCGACCTCCTGCCCGTACGCACCGAACCCGGCAATGTCCTCGCCGAAGAGGTTGTCTCCGGCGACTACCACGAGGTCGTCGTCCAGCCCGAGCTCGTCGAGCACGAAGCCGATGTCGCCGATTGCGCCGAGGCGGTCGTCGTTCGAGGTCGTCCCGTCGTTCACGATTCGCACGTGTTGCTTGCCCTTTGCCCACTCCTCGAAGTGCGGGGTGAACTTCGCGTTCGTCACGACGATCGTCTCCTCGACGCCCATGGCGGCCAGCCGTTCGAGGATGCGATCGAGCATCGGCCTCCCGCCCACCTCGAGGAGCGCCTTCGGCCGGTCGAGGGTAAGCGGGTAGAGCCGGGTCGCGTAGCCGGCGGCCAGGACGAGAGCTCTCATCCGCTTACCACCGGCCTAGGATCGCGCGTGGGTCCACGGCGAGGCAAGCCTCGCCCCTACTCCGTGCCTTCGTCCCACGATGCGAGGTACTTCGCCTGCTCCTCCGTCAGCTCGTCGATGGAGATCCCCATCGTCGCGAGCTTCAGGCGAGCGATCTCGTCGTCGATCTCGCGCGGGACGTCGTACACCATGCGCTCGAGCGAGGCGCCGTTCGCCACGACCCATTCGGCCGCGAGCGCCTGGTTTGCGAAGGACATGTCCATGACGGTCGCCGGATGCCCTTCTGCCGCGGCCAGGTTGATGAGGCGCCCGTCGGCGAGGAGATAGATGCGACGGCCGTCGGCGAGCGTGAACTCGTCGACGAACTCGCGTGCCGCACGCGTCTCGACTGCGAGGTCGCGTAGGGCCGGGATCTCGATCTCGACGTTGAAGTGACCCGTGTTGGCGAGGATCGCGCCGTCCTTCATGCGCTCCATGTGGGCTCGCGTGATCACGCCCTTGTCGCCGGTCGCGGTGCAGAAGATGTCGCCGACCTGAGCGGCTTGATCCATTGGCATGACCTCGAAGCCGTCCATCGTGGCCTCGAGCGCCCGAATCGAGTCGACCTCGGTGACGATGACCTGAGCACCCATCCCGCGTGCGCGCATTGCCACCCCGCGGCCGACCCAGCCATACCCCGCCACGACGAAGCGGCCGCCGGCGAGCAGAACGTTCGTCGCGCGGATGATGCCGTCGATCGTGGACTGGCCGGTGCCGTAGCGATTGTCGAAGAGGTGCTTCGTGCGCGCCTCGTTGACGGCGATCACCGGAAAGCCGAGCTTGCCCTCCCGCTCGAGCGCCTTGAGGCGGATGACACCGGTCGTGGTCTCCTCCGTCCCCGCGATGACGTCTCCGAGCTGCTCCCGACGGTGCGAGTGCAGAACCCCGATGACGTCGGCGCCGTCGTCCATCGTCAGATGCGGGCGGTGGTCCACCGCGGACTCGATATGCCTGTAGTACGTGTCGTTGTCCTCACCCTTGATGGCAAAGACTGCGATCCCGTACTCGTCCACGAGCGCCGCAGCGACGTCGTCCTGGGTCGATAGCGGATTGGACGCACAGAGGACGACGTCGGCACCTCCCGCTTTAAGCGTCCGCGCGAGGTTCGCCGTCTCGGTCGTGACATGCAGGCACGCCGACACGCGCTGCCCGGCGAGGGGCTGCTCGCGCTCGAAGCGGTCGCGGATGGCCTGGAGCACGGGCATGTGCCGATCGGCCCAGTCGATTCGCCGCACGCCTTCCGAGGCGAGGGCCAGGTCCTTTACGTCATGTCGCGTCGTTGTTGCCATCGATCCTCTCGTTTCGGTTTCGGTTTCGGTTTCCGTTTCCGCGCTCAGGCAGCTTCACGCGCAGCCAGCAGTCGCTCGTGCTTTCGTTGCTCCCATTCGACCCAGGCCGGGGCTTCGTGCCCGCCGTCGTGCCTGCGCGTGGAGCCGCTCGCAGCGAGCCACGTCTCGACCGCGGCGCGGAGAGCTGGCTCGCGTCGCAGCCTAACGACGAACGCGAGCTCGCCGAGCTCCACGCCGAAGCCCCGCCGGAGATCGGCCAGCGTTCGGAGCTGGTTGAGCTCGAGGACGCCGTAGCGCCGGTAACCGGACTCGGTCCGACCCGGAACGACGAGGCCCTCCTGCTCGAGGTAGCGGAGCATCCGCGGGGACCACCCGCTCCGGCGGCTCGCCTCGCCGATCGTCATCGCGTCACTCACGGCCGAAACATTACCAGAGTCGTGTCAAGGTGCTGTACCGATCGCGCCGAGTGGGGGCCCGCGGCGAGGAACGGGCGTCGAGTGGATGATCGAGGTCGTGGTCAGCCCATGTGGGGTGAAACGGTCGAGGACGTCCTCGAGGTCGTCGATCGAGCGCAGGTGTAGCCGCAGGAGGTAGCAGTCCTCCCCTGTGATCCGGTGGCATTCGCCGACCTCCGGCACCTCGCGCGCGATCTCCCGGATGCGCTGCAACTGGCCCGGCGAGGGACGGATCCGCACGACGGCGGCGACCGGGAACCCGAGCGCCGCAGGGTCGAGCTCCGCGTGGTAGCCGCGGATCGCACCGGCGCGTTCGAGGCGCTGGACCCGGTCTGCGACCGCCGGGGCCGAGAGGCCGATCCTGCGCCCGAGCTCGGCGAGTGCGAGGCGGCCGTCTGCCTGGAGCTCGGCGAGGATGCGGAGGTTCAAAGCGTCGAGTAGATTCGCTTCGTAGGCAAACGCATCTCTGGTACGAGCTTTGCGAGGCAACAGTCCTCCAAGTCCGTCGATTGTCCCTTCCACTATGGCATGAGGCAATCGATCATGTGCGCCGTGGGCGTCGCGGAAGCGCCAAGCGCTCGTCGGCTCGCGCTCTCCCGTGCGGCCGCGTCCACCCCGCCGCAGGCGTACTTCGTCGGCAGCGCGGTCTTCCATTACCTCGGGCCGGCGTTCGCCGTGCTGCTCTTCGCACGGGTCGACCCGCTCGGCGTCGCCTGGCTCCGGATCGCGAGCGCGGCCGCCGTCTTCGCGCTCTGGCGGCGACCGTGGCGTGCGCTTGCAGGCTCTGATCGGGCCGCTCGGAGAACCGTCGCTTCCCTCGCGCTCGTCTTCACGGCGATGAACGTCTGCTTCTACGTCGCCATCGACCGCCTTCCGCTCGGAACCGTCGCCGCGATCGAGTTCCTCCCGGTGATCGTTCTCGCCGCCCTCGGCACACGCACGCTGCGGAACGCCTGTGCGCTTGGGTTTGCCGTTCTCGGCGTTTACCTCCTCACGGACGTCCGGCTCGAAGGCGAGCCGCTGGGAGTCGCGTTCGCCTTCGCGAATGCGGCCTTCTTCGCGGTCTACATCGTCCTCGCGCATCGTCTGGCGCGAAGCAAGAGCATCGGCCGGCTTGACGGCCTCGCGGCCGCGATGCTGCTAGCAGCGGTCGCGGTGACCCCGGTCGCGGGCTGGAACGCGGCGCCTGCCTTCGTCGATCCGGTAGCGATCGCTGCGGGCATCGGCGTGGGAGTTACGTCGTCCGTCCTTCCGTACGTGTTCGACCAGCTCGCGATGGCCCGACTGAGTCGTGCGACCTACTCGCTCATGGTCTCGTTGCTCCCCGCGACGGCGACCGTGATCGGCATCGTCGTACTGAGCCAGGTTCCGACGCCGCTCGAGCTGGCTGGCGTCGGCCTCGTCGTGGCGGCGGTCGCGGTGCACAGGGAACGAACCGAGACGGCGCCCTGACGTGAGCCGCGTGCCCGATGCCCAAGAACTCGAATCACAAAGAAGCCGGGTGTCGCCGGAACACGCTGCGCAGCGCGCCCCGGCCGACGAGCGTCATTGTGATTCGAGTTCTAAGTGCTCCCGCTCATCCACCGCGCCCTCGGATTCATCCGGTCGGCATGAATTGCCACCCAGGATCAGTCCGAGCGGTGGGAGACGACGTTGACGAGCATGCCGCTCGGCTCTCGAAGCATGAAGCGCCGGACTCCCCACTCCTCGTCGCGGAGCGAATAGGCGATCTCGAAGCCCTGCTCCACGGCCCTGGCGTGGACGGCATCGACGTCGGCCACCCCTACCGAGATGCCCGGGGCGGCCGGGTCGTCATTGCTAACGATGGTCACCTGAGCCGAGGGGTTGGTCGGCGACGCGACGGTCACTACCCAGCCGAGGTCCATCGCCACCTCGAAGCCAAGCAGGTCGACGAAGAACGCGCGCGACTCTGCGGGCCGATCGGACTTGATGTTGGGCACCGCCCTGCTGATCATCACGCGTCATGTTGCACTAAGGCGCGCTCGTGCCCTCGCGACCGTAGGCGTCCTCGAGGCGGACGACGTCGTCGAGGTGCGGCGTCGACACCTCGACGACGAGTGTGTCCTCGAGCGCGGTCAAACGGTGAACCGTGCGCGGGCGGAAGCGGAACGCATCGCCCGGGACGATCTCGATCGACTCGAGCTCGCCTCCCACCTCCCCCAGCTCGAGGCGGGCGCGACCCTCACGCACGAGCCAGGACTCGTCCTTCGTCTCGTGGTACTGCAGGCTCAGCGACTCGCCCTCCCGCACGAACAGCAGCTTGCCGACGTAGTCGCTCGTCTCCGCCCAGACGAGCTCCGAACCCCAGGGCTTCTCGACCCGCCGCGGGGTCGTGACGTGACGGTCGCGCTCGCCGGTCACGAGAAGCGGAGTGCGAGATCGGGGATGTGCTGATCGGCGCCGACGCGGAGGCCGTGATCGAGGGCGTTGCCGCGGCCGAGCTTCGCGCCGGGCCCGACGACCGCGAGGCTGCGCACCTCGCACCCAGGACCGATCTCTGCGTCGTCTCCGACGATGGAGCCGACGACGGCGCTTCCCGCGCCGATGGTCGCCCGTGCCCCGATGACGGCATTCTCGACGAGCGACCCGCGGGCCAGACGGGAGCCGGCGCCCAGCACCGCGAGGCTTCCCGCACGCGCTCCGTCCTCGATGACCGCGCCCGGACCGACGTAGACCGGCGGGACGAGGCGCGCTCCGGCATGAACGGACGCAGTCGGGTCGACGAGCGTGAAGTCGGCTCCGAGCGCCTCCCCGATCTCGGTCGAGAACGAGCGCTCGAGAACGTCGCGGTGCGCCTGCAGGTACGACTCGGGTGTGCCGATGTCGAGCCAGTAACCGTCGAGCGCGATCCCATACACGCTGCCCTCGTCCGCCAGTCGCGGGAACACGTCGCGCTCGATCGATACGGCACGCCCACGCGGAACGAGCTCGAGGACTTCCGGCTCGAGGACGTAGAGCCCCGCGTTGATGAGGTTGGTGTCGATCTCCTCGGGCCGCGGCTTCTCGAGGAACGTGGACACGCGTCCGTCCGCTGCGAGCCGCACGAGTCCGAACCGGCTCGGGTCGGCGACCGGGGTCAGGAGGATCGTCGCCTTCGCGCCCGTCTCCCGGTGAAACCGGACGATCTCGTCGAGGTCGGCCTGGCGAAGAGAGTCGCCGTTGAGCGCGAAGAAGGTCTGGCCGATGTCCTCCGCGGCGAACGCGATGCCGCCGGCAGTACCGAGCGGCTCGTCTTCGACGCGATAGATGAGCTCGAGCTCGCCGTAGGCGGCACCGAAGTGCTCCTGGATCTGCGTCGGCAGGTAGCCGCACGAGATGACTCCGCGCCGGACGCCGTGACGGCACAGATGCTCGAACGTGAACGCGAGGAGCGGCCGGTCGACGAGCGGGAGCATGTCCTTGCGAATTCGCTCGGTCAGGGGGCGCAGTCGCGTGCCCTGGCCGCCGACGAGGATGACGGCCGGGAGGCTCACGCAGAGGCCCGCCCGATGCCCTCGTACGTGAAGCCGAGCGCGCGCAGCTTCTGCGGATCGAGCATGTTGCGGCCGTCCACGAGAACGCGGTTCTGCATGCGCTCTCCAGCTTCGGCCCAGTCGAGCTCCGCCAGCTCGGGCCACTCAGTGACGATCACCGCCGCATCCGCCCCGGCAAGTGCCGCGAGTGCCGAGCCCGCGATGCGCACTCCCTCGAGCGAGGCGGTTCCGTCGGCGACGGGGTCCCAGGCGCTCACTTCGGCGCCCTCTGCGCGCAGGCGTCCCGCGAGCACGAGACTCGGCGCCTCGCGCATGTCGTCGGTGCCGGGCTTGAAGGCGAGACCGAGGATCGCCACCTTCTTCCCGCGCAGAGAGCCGAGGTGCCGCTCCAGCTTCCCGATCACGCGCCGCTTCTGGAGCTCGTTGACCTCGATGACCGCGTTCAGGAGCTGGAAGCTGTACCCGGAGTTGGCGGCCAGCTGCTTCAGCGCCAGCGAGTCCTTGGGAAAACACGAGCCGCCGAAGCCGATGCCCGCGCGGAGGAAAGACGGGCCGATGCGCCGATCCAGCCCGATTCCCTCTGCGACCGTGAGGACGTCCGCGCCCGTCGCCTCGCAGACGTTCGCGATCTCGTTGATGAAGGAGATGCGCGTGACGAGCGCGGCATTTGCCGCAAGCTTGATCATCTCCGCAGATGCGACGTCCGCGCGTACCACTGGAGCCTCGATCCCGTGGTGAAGTCGCTCGATGACCTCGGCGTCTCCCGGCTCGAAGGCCCCGATGACGATCCGATCCGGGTACATGAAGTCGCGAATGGCCGTGCCCTCGGCGGTGAACTCGGGATTCGACACATAGCCGACGTTCTCGAGCCCGCGCTCGTCGAGGCGATGACGAACGGCGCTTCCAGTTCCGACCGGCACGGTGCTCTTCATCGCGAGCACGAGTCTCCGATCGACCTGCAGGAGCTCGTCAACAACGGTCCACACAGCCGAGAGGTCGGCATCGCCCGAGTGCGTCGGCGGCGTGCCCACCGCAACGTAGACGACCTCCGCGCAGTCGAGCGCCTCGTCGACCGAGGTCGTGAAGTGCAGACGCTCGCGGTTACGCTCGAGCAGCTCTCCGAGACCTTCCTCGTGGATCGGAACGCCGCCGTCCCGCAAGACCTCGATCTTCTCTTCGGCGATGTCGCGGACGACGACGTCGTGGCCGAGGTCGGCGAAGCAGGCGCCGGTCACGAGGCCGACGTAGCCGGCGCCGAAGACCGCGATGCGCATGCGCTTAGCGTGCCTTTCCGAGTGGCTTGAGGCCTTTCGCGATGGCGATCATCGTCTCGTTCGAGAGCTTGTCGAGGAGCGTGTTCACGACCCAATAGCGAGCCTTCGACGTGTTCAGCACGACCATATGGAGCTTCGGTCCGTTGTAGTAGAGGTCGTAGACGCGCTTGCCGATGCGGCGCGTGAGGCTCTTGTCGTGGAGCGCGGGAGCGTCCTCCCAGTCGGTCATCTGGATGCCCCAGTACTCACTCGAGGCCGTGCGGTACACGAGGCGAAGCGCCTTGTGCTTGCGGTTGTCGTCGATCCAGTAAAGACGCACCGGGTTGTCGCCGTCCGTCCACGAGCTGCGCTCGATCACGGTCGGCAGCATGAGCGGGAACCGCACCCGGCTCCGCCGCTCGCGCAGGAGCTCGCGGGCCGCGCTCGCCCCGGAGACGATGTTCGGCCGCTCGCGCTTCGGGGTCTGGTCGATCGGCGCCGAGGCAAGCGTCTCGTGATACGTCTGACCGACCACGACGGCGAGCATCGCGCCGTTTGCAAGCCGCCCAATGTCCCCCGGAATCCGCTTGATCTCGGCGGAGCCGAAGAGGTTGGCGACCTTCTCGGCCGCCGCGCGCGCACCGCTCCGCGCCGGATTGAAGTAGACCTGCGTGCGGAAGTAGGTGAACGACGGCGCGTTCGGCGGGAGCCCGTTGGGCGGCGTCAGAATCTGATAGCCGCGCTCGCCGAGCTGGAAGCCGGCGGTCGAGGCGGACCCGGCCCGGCCGTTGCCGTTCAGCACGGTGATCGTCGTGTCGCGGGCGGCGGGCGCCTTCCGCTTGAGCTTCTGACCGAGCGCGACCGCGGTCGCCTTCTCGGAGGACTGCACGTCCGGGCTCTTGAAGGCCTGGAGCGCACGGGTCACGTTCGAGGAGTCCGTGGTGAGATCCGCGAAGCCCTCGAAGCCCTCGATGCGCGTCTGGAAGACACGGCCAGGCGGAAGCCCGTAGGCGAAGAGCGCGTACGAGAGCACCGTCTTACCGGAGACGTCCTGGCCGCCGCCCTGCGCGACCTCCACGTTCTTCGTGACCGCGTTGACGACCTTCGGCAAGGCAGTCGGCCCGAAGCTGTCCTGGATCTGCCCCTTGAACGCCTTCACGAACTGCTGCTGGCGGGATACCCGGTAGAGATCGGAGTCCGAGTGGCGGTAGCGGACGTAGTCGAGCGCCTGCCGCCCCGTCAGGTTCTGGTACCCGGCGCGGAGGTCGATCGTCGCGTATCCGAACGGGCCGCTGCGATCGTTGAAGTAGCGGCGATCGACGTCGATCCACGCTCCGCCGAGCCGATCGACGATCTGGACGAAGCCGCGGAAATTGACCGTGATCAGGTAGTTGATGTCGAGCTTAGTGAGGTTCTTCACCGTGTTGAGAGAGCCCTGCGGCCCGCACGCCTGGTAGGCGTGGGCGATCTTGTCGAAGAAGGGCGTCCGGCCTGGGCACCGGATCTCGGCGCGCATGTCGCGCGGGAAGGAGAGAAGCGAGATCGAGTCTGTCTGCGGGTCGGCACGCACGAGCATCATCGTGTCCGAGCGCGAGGCCGCACCTTTGCCGTCCGCGACGCGAAAGTCGTAGCCGATGACGAGCGCGATTGCCGGCTGCCCAGGGAGAGGGACGTCGAGCTGCTGCGCTGCCTTCTTTACCTCAGGAGTACTTGCGGCCACAGCAGCGACCGACTCGTGGAAGTAGAGATACGCGCCGCCGGCCGATCCGGCGAGGAAGACGAGCGAAATGATGCCGAGCCACCCGAGCACGCCGCCGACTCGACCCATCCGGGAGCCGCTCGGCTCCTGCCGGTAGACGGTGACGGCAGAGATCGCGCCCGGCGGCAGGATCGGCTTGCCGTTTCCGTTCTGGGCGGCGCGCCCTAGGCCTCTCTTCAGAGTCGTACGCACAGAAAGTTTTCCAAGCGGGCAAGCGCCCGCCATGGGCGCCAGGGGCGGAGGATACCTACCGACCCGGCCGGGACCGGTTCAGTCGCGGTTCACGTTGGCCCAGAAACGGCACGCTAGACGCCGGGCCGCAGCGCAGTCACCGCGGCGAGCGCGTCCCCGAGAAACGCGATCTCGTCCGGTGTTCCGGCGGTGATGCGTAGGGCGTTCGGGGCGCCGAACGATCCGAGCGGCCGCACGATCACTCCTCGATGTAAGAGCGCATCGTTCAGCGCGACCGCATCGTCCACCTCGACGAAGACGAAGTTGGCGACCGCAGGCTCGACGGGATCGAGACCGGCATCGCGAAGCGTCCGCTTGAGCAACGTCATCGCTTCGCGATTAGCGGCCCGGCGACGGACGATCTCGGCGGAGTCGTCGAGACTCGCGAGCGCCGCCTCCTGCGCAACCGACGCCACGTCGAAGGCACGGCGCACCTTCGTGATCGCGCTGATGACGTCCTCGGAGCCGATTCCGTACCCGACGCGCAGTGCGGCCAGACCGTAGATCTTCGAGAACGTGCGCAGCACGAGAATCCGGTGCCCCGCCTTCGCGTACTCCTCGATTGCATCGGGATAGCTCGGATCGTCGACGTACTCGAAGTACGCCTGGTCGACGACGGTGAGCACGTGTGACGGCACGGCGTCGAAGTACGCGTCGAGCTCCGCACGCACGTTCGTCGTGCCCGTCGGGTTATTGGGGGCGGCGACGAACACGAGCTTCGTCCGAGCGGTTATCGCCTCGAGCAGCGCATCGAGGTCGAAGCGGTGCGCACGCAGCGGAACCTTGATCGGCGTCGCGGCGGCCTTGACCGGGTCGATGACGTAGGTCGCGAAGGACGGCCAGCCGGTGACGACCTCGTCACCTGGGTCGAGGGTCGCGAGCGTGACATAGCCGATCACCGCGTCCGCCCCTGCGCAAACCGTGACCTCCTCGAAGCGAACGTCGTGTCGGTCGGCGAGCGCACGGCGGAGGCGGTACGCCCCGCCGTCCGGATACCGGTTCAGCTCGAGCGAAGCGCGCTCGATCGCGTCGAGCGCTGCCGGGAACGGCCCGTACTGGCCTTCGTTGGAGGCGAGCTTGACGACGCGCTCGAGTCCGAGCTCGCGTTGAACCTCCTCTACGGGCTTTCCCGGCTCGTACGCGACGAGGTCCGCGAGAGCGGGGCGGATGAGTTTTGGGTCGGCTTCGGCGAGTGGCTTCTGCGTCACTCGGCGACGCGCGAATCGACCGGCGCGGGCATCGCGGCGTCGAGCTCCGTACCGTCGAGCTCGATGTCGCTCTCGGGCTCCTGAGTATCGGCCTTTCCGTTGCGGCGCATTGCCACTGCCACAAGTGCGGCCAGGATGCCAACCGAAACGATCCCGAGAACGACGAAAGCAGCGATCTTCAGAACGTTGCGCTGCTGCTTCTTCCGCTTCCGCTTGAGCGCCTTCAGGGCGATGTACCCGACGAGCGCATTTCTACGATTGAAGATGTTCACGGCTGGAGGGTAACGAATAACGCCTCGCGTACCGGTGAGTACGTGAGACCTAGCGTCGGCGCGGCGGGAGGTCGACCGCGCGGTCGAGCGCGACCTGACCGGCGATCTTCAGGCCCTCACCGAAGGTGGGGTGCGCGGCCATCCCGTCCGCAACTGTCTCGATCGTCGACTCCGCATCGAGTGCCACCACTGCAGCCTCGATGAGATCGGTCGCATGTGGGCCGACGATCACGACGCCCAGCAGCTCGCCGTACGTCTTCTCGCTGATCGTCTTCACCCATCCGACCGCCTCGCCGGACATGACCGCGCGAGCGTTCGCAACCCAGGGGAAGCGACCGACCGCGACGTTCTCCCCGTGCTGCTGGCGCGCTTCCTCCTCCGTGAGTCCGACGCCCGCGATCTCCGGATCGGTGTAGATCGGCCGCGGAACTGCAGGCTCGCCGATGGCGGCGTCGTGGCCGGTCGCGTTCTCGGCTGCGACCTCCCCCTCGCGGAAGCCGGTGTGTGCGAGCTGCCAGTAACCGGCAACGTCGCCGGCCGCGTAGATGTGCGGCACGGAGGTCCGGCGGTTGTCGTCCGTCTGTACTCCGGCGCGCTGGTCGAAGGTAACGCCAATCTGCTCGAGCCCAATCCCGTCGACGAGCGGAGCCCGGCCCACGGAGACGAGCATGAGATCGCACTCGACGGTCTCGCCTTCGCCGAAGTGCACCACGAGCGCCGAACCCGTGTCGTCGACCTGCGTGCACTGCTTAGCGAGATGGAGCGCGATGCCGCGCTCGCCGAAAGCTTTCTGGAGCTCCTTCGTCGCATCGCCGTCTTCCTGAGGAATCAGCCGGTCGAGCATCTCGACGATCGTCACCTCGGTGCCGAAGCGTTGGAAGATGGACGCGAACTCGCAGCCGATGATCCCGCCGCCGAGCACGACCAGCCGCCGGGGGACCTCGGTTTGGGCGAGAAGACCGGTCGAATCGACGCAGCGTGGCGAGTCGAGGCCGGGAATCGGCGGCCGCATCGGATACGAGCCCGTTGCAACGATCGCGCTCGCGAAGGTGACGCTCTCGGCTCCCTCGACGGCGATGGTCTGCGCGTCGCTGAAGCGCCCATTTCCCTGAGCCCAGGTCACGCCGTTCGCCTTGAACAGCGAGGCGACTCCGCCGGTCATCTGCTTCACGACACCGTTCTTCCACTCGTTCGCCTGAGCGAAGTCGAGCGACGGCTCTCGAGCTACCACCCCGAGCTTCGGGTCGATCTCGCGCGCAGCGTGCAGCGCATGTGCGGTCTGCACCCATGCCTTCGTCGGGATGCAACCGACTCGGACGCAGGTACCTCCGAGCGCGGGCTCACGCTCGACGCAGACAACGTGCGCTCCGAGCTGCGCCGCACGGATCGCCGCCGTGTACCCCGCCGGGCCGCCCCCGAGGACGGCGACGTCACATTCCATCGTGCGGCCGATCCTAGCCGTCGGGGACGGGCATACCCGTCCCCTACGACGGGACGGTTAGAGCTCGCGTCGCATGGTCACGCTGGTGCCCTCGTCCTCGTGGACTCGTGCGAAACCGTGCTTCTCGTAGAACTCGAGCAATGCCTCGTCGTCGGCGGGGACGCTCAGGCTCAGCGCTCGATGACCCTCGCTCCGAGCACGCTCGACGAGTGCATCGAGTAGGGCTTCGCCGAGCCCTCTTCCCCGCCGGTTCGGGACGACGGCAATCGCGAGCTCCGGCGTCTCTTCGTCCACGAAGCCGTAGCCAGGATGGTCGCGCGTGAAGCGGCGATACCAGGCTGCCCCAACCGGGAAACCGTCGTCCACCGCGATCAGCGCCGTGTCGCCCGGCTTGCCCCAGCCTTTGACATAGCGAGCGACGGGTCCCGGGCCCTTGCCCGGATCGCGCTCTCGCCAGTAGTAGGCGTGGTGGAGCATGTCTCGGAGGAACCGGACGTCCTGGTGACCTCCTCGGCGAATGACCATCGCTAGAGCGCCAGGGCGGGCGTCTCGACGTACGCCTTGACGGTTTGGAGGAACTCTGCCCCCTCCGACCCGTCGATCGCGCGATGGTCGCAGGTGAGCGTCATCGTCAGCACGGGGGCGATGACGAGCTCGCCCTCGACGACGAGCGGCCGGTCCTCGATCGCGCCAACCGCCAGGATCGCTACCTGCGGCGGATTCAGGACCGCGATGAACTGGTCGATGCCGTACATGCCGAGGTTCGAGATGGTGAAGGTCCCACCCTCGAGATCGGCGAGCTGCAGCTTCGAGGTGCGCGAGCGCTCGACGAGATCGGCCCGCACACCCGCGATCTCCTGAATCGACTTGGTCTGGGCGTCGCGCACGACCGGCACCACGAGCCCGTTCGCCGTCGCGACCGCGATTCCGACGCTCGCAGTCGGATGACGATGGATCTCGCCCTCGACGAACTGCGCATTCACCGGACGATGACGCATGAGAGCGCTCGCGACGATCCGTGTCAGCACGTCGTTCACCGTCGGCTTCACCTCGCCCTCGCGCATGAGGTCGACGAGACGCTCGCGCGTTGCGATGAGCTCGGAGGCATCCGCGATCACGGTGAGCTGGAAGACCGGCGCCTCCCAGGCCTCGGTCAGGCGGCGCGCGATCGTCTTGCGCACCGAGGTGAGCTGTACGACCTCGACCTCTCCCGGTGCTGCGGACGGAGCCGCCACCGTTGAAGGCGCGGTCGCCGGCGTGGACGCCGCCTGCTCGACGTCCTCGGCGACGACGCGACCCTCGGGGCCGCTGCCGGTGAGCGTCCCGAGATCGATGCCGCGTTCCCTTGCGATCCGGCGCGCGAGCGGAGACGCCTTGACGCGCTCCCCCGACGCGCGCGGTGTCGGCGAGTCGGGATCGGCGACTGCTTGGGCGGGCTGCTCGGCGTCGCGCTGGGGCTCTACTTCACCCTGGGGCTCTACGTCGCCCGTTACGTCACTGGGTGCGTCTGGCTTCGACTCCTCCTCCGCCTCTTTCTCCGCGGTCTCGTCCCCCTCGGCCTGCGGTGCCTCGGCTGGAGCCGCGCCGTTCCCCTCCTGCGCCGTCGTGAGGAGCTCGGTGACATCCTCGTCGCCCGCGCCGATCACACCAACCGTCGTCCCGACGTTCACCTCGCCTTCGGAAACCACGATCTTGAGCAGCACGCCCTCGGCCTCGGCTTCGACTTCCTGCGTGACCTTGTCGGTGTCGAGCTCGAAGAGCGCCTCCCCCTTGGCCACCGCGTCACCCTCGGACTTGAGCCAGCGCACGATCGTTCCGGCTTCCATGCCCTGGCCTAGCCGGGGCAACTTCACCTCGACGGCCACGCGCGCTCCTTGTCCTTCACGCCGGGAAGCACTCAAGCCCTCGCGACGGTGCGCTTGATCGCGGCGAGCACGTCTGCGGCATGTGGAATGACGTGCTCCTCCATCACGGGCGCGAACGGGAGCGGCGCAAACTTCGCGCCGACGCGCTCGATCGGTGCGTCGAGGTAGTCGAACGCTCCGTGCTGGATGACCGCGGTCAACTCGGCACCGAAGCCACCACGCGTCACGGCCTCGTGCGCGGTGACGGCACGTGTCGTCTTGACGACGGACGCGATGATCGCCTCCTCGTCCAGCGGCTGCAGCGTCCGCGGATCGACGACTTCGACTGAGATGCCGTCCTTCTCGGCCTCGTCCGCCGCGGCGAGCGCCTCGTGCACCAGCCGCCCGGTCGCGATCACGCTGACGTCGGTGCCCTCGCGATGGATGCGCGCCTTGCCGAGCGGGATCGGCTCGAGCTCGTCCGGGATCTCGCCCTTGATCGGGTACAGCGTCCGGTGCTCGAAGAAGACCACCGGGTTTTCGTCGTAGATCGCCGACCACAGGAGCCCGCGCACATCCTCCGGAGTCGACGCGAACACGACCTTGAGGCCGGGGACGTGGACGAACCAGGCCTCGAGCTGCTGCGCGTGCTGCGCGCCCGGAGACCAGCCCGCGCCACCCTGCGTCCGGATGGTGAGCGGCACCGACAGCTGACCGCCGGACATCGTGCGGTGCTTCGCCGCCTGGTTGACGAGCTGCTCCATGGAGAGCGTGAGGAAGTCCTCGTACATGATTTCGACGACCGGACGGAGCCCCTGCATGGCCGCGCCGATCCCGCTGCCGACGATCGCCATCTCGGAGATTGGAGTGTTGCGCACACGCTTCGGGCCGAACTCCTCGAGAAGACCCTGCGTCACCGCCATCGAGCCGCCCATCTCGGCGATGTCCTCGCCCATGAGGAAGACGCGCTCGTCCTCGCGCATGGCCCGAGCCAGCGCGTCGCGGACAGCCTCTCGGTAGGTCACCTCAGGCATCGACGCCTCTGGCCGCTACGCATAGACGTACTTGAGCGCGTCCTCGGGCTTCGGGTCGGTGCCCGCCTTCGCGAACACGACCGACGCCTCGACTTCCGCGGTGACTTCACCGTCGATCGTCGCCAACTCGTCGTCCGAGAGCTCGAGCCGCGCACGTAGGAGTTCGATTGGATCCTTTGTCTCTCGCGTTTCCTTGAGCTCGTCCTTCGCGCGGTAGATCTGCGGATCACCGACGTAGTGACCCGTGAGCCTGAACGTGCGGAGGTGGAGCAGCACCGGGCCCTTGCCGGACACCGCATGCTCGCGCGCTGCGAGCGTCGCCAGGTAGACGGCCTCGACGTCCTGGCCGTCCGCCTCGATGAGCTTCATCCCGAAGGCCTGCGCGCGCTTGCCGAGCTCGTCCACCGGAAGCGGCAGATGTTGCTTCGCCGGAGTCGACTCGGCCCAGCCGTTGTTCTCGAGCACGAAGATCGCGGGCACCTTCCAAAGCTGCCCGAGATTGAGCGACTCGTGAAACGTTCCCGTGTTCGTCGCGCCGTCACCGAAGAACGCAACGGCGACGCGGGGCTCGTTCCGCGTCTGGAAGGCCAGCGCCGCGCCGACGATCCCGGGAATCCCACCCGCCACCACTGCGTTGGCTCCGAGGTTGCCCACCTCGAGGTCGTACAGATGCATCGATCCGCCGAAGCCGTGCGAGCAGCCTTCGACCTTCCCGTAGAGCTCGGCCATGATCCGCTCGACCGCCGTCCCCTTCGCGATCGCGTGGCCGTGAGCTCGGTGCGTGGACGCAATGACATCGTCACGCTCGAGCGCCGCGCACACTCCGGTCGCGGTCGCCTCCTGTCCGATCGCCACATGCAGGAAGCCGGGCAGCTCGCCCGCGCGGAACCGCTCCTCGACCTTCTCCTCGAACCGACGGATGAGCAGCATCTCGCGAAAGAAGCGCCGGAGCACCTCTTCCGACACGCCTTTGCCGCCTGACTCCGCTCTCTCCTCGACGGTTGCCATGGACCGGCCATTATGCTGATCCGCGCCCGAGCGCTGACGGCGAGACGTGCGTCTCGTTTGCCCGCACCGGAGCACGGGTAGAAAGAGGGTCGTGAGGTTTGTTCCTCATCTTCGGCGACGTCCGAGCACATCTGCGCCGCAACGGGCTCCCTCTCCGGTGTCGGTGCCTACGGAGGCCGCGCCGCGCGAGGGACGCGCGTCGCTGCTCCTGGTCGGGGGGGCGGCACTCGCGGGTGCGGTCCTCGCCCGCGTCATCGACTGGAGAGGCCATGCGCACCCGCGGTAACGGAGTCGGGGCGCTCGTTCACGAGGTGACGGAGCGCGCGAGCGCTCTCGCGCGGCTCGAGGCCGAGCTGGCGGTGCTCGAGCTCCGCCGCAAGGCGGCAGCGCTCGGTGTCGGTGGAGGCCTGCTCGCGGCGGCCCTGGTCGTCTCGCTTTTCGCGTTTGGACTTCTCCTCGCAACGCTTGCGGCGGCGCTCGCAACGTTCCTGCCGACGTGGCTCGCGCTCCTCATCGTGTGCGTTCCGGTGACGCTCTTGGGGGCTGTTCTCGCCGGACTCGGCATCGCTCGGCTGCGGCGCGCCATGCCGCCGGTTCCGGCGCAGGCCGTCCGCGAGGCGAAGCTGACCGTCGAGGCCTTGAAGGGGAACGGTCGTGCCTGAAGCTCGGACTCCCGAGCTCGTCCGGCGCGACATCGAGATCGAGCGCCGCGAGCTCGCAGCTGCGGTAGAGGAGCTCCGCGAGCGCGTCGGAGATGTCGCTGACGTCAAGAGCCAGGTCGGGGCCAGGCGTCAGGTGCTCGCTCCTGCTGCGTTCGCGTCCACCTTCGTCGTCTTCGGGGGAATCGGCGCGACGATGCGGTACCTCGCGCGGCGCGGGCGCGACCACCACCGCTAGTCCTGGCTCGCGACCCCGAGCCCGGTCGCGGCGCGGCAGTATGCTGACCCGCCATGCGAGCCTCCGAGCAGTGGGCCGAGATCCAACGGACTCTGCCCGAGGGCTGGCAGGAAGCCCGCCTCTCCTTCACCGCGGAAGATGCTCGCTCCGTCGCATCCGCCGCCGGAGTCCTGGCGCCTCTCGGGCCGGGTCGCGCCGGTAACACACTCCGCTTCCACGTCACGCCCTCCGGGGGCGCCGCCGCCGCCGAATCGCTCAAGAACCTCCTCGAGCGCCTCGACCGCAACCGGATCTGGGGCGAGCTGACGCTGTCAGAGGCTCGAGCGGAGGACTCGAGCGGTACACCTCGGAACCACACGACATCCGAGACCCAGGTACCGACTATCTCGCTCGTGGCAGCCTGGGACTCGGAGCTCCGCAAGCTGCCTCCCGACTGGAGCGACCTCCTCTGCGAGCTCGAATTGGACTCGAGCGACTTTCTGGCACGCGGGGCTCTGCTCGGTGCGCCGCTGAACCCGACCCGCAACCCCGACGCGCTCGCGCTCCGCTTCAGGGTCGGTCGCAGGGGCTACGGCACATCGCCGGTGATGACGCGTCGCTGCTTCGAACGCATGGATGGCGAGAGGATCACCGGCCGCATCAGCATTCTGAATGCGCTCTCCGACGTCGGGAACGTCGCGACGCAAGGTCCGGTCTGGCGCATCGCCGGCCGCGCAGTCTAGAACGACCAACCTCGCGGCCACGCAATCCGATCGGCCACCGGACGAGAATACGTAGTCAGGTCGATACGAAAATTGGAGGCCCGAATGAATCTACGTCGGCTCGGAATCGCACTCATCGCTGTCGCAGTCTTCACGACAGGGTTGTGGTCCGGAATCGGCAGCGCCGGCTGGCTGACGACGGACGCTGACCCGATCGCGTTGACCTCTTCGCTCAGCGCGGGCAAGGAGGTGCCGAAGCCACAGGGCACGCGAGCGAACGCGGGTGGCACCTTCGCCGGCGGCCTCACGCGCAAGGGCGCGGGAGGGACGCTGGCGTGGCGACTCACCTTCCGCAAGCTCACCGGAAGCGCGTCCGCGGCGCACATCCATCTCGGCAAGCCGGGAAAAGCGGGAGAAGTTGCCGTTCCGCTCTGCGGACCATGCCGCTCCGGCGCGCGGGGCTCGGCGAAGCTGAACAAGCGCACGGTGACCGCACTGCTCGCCGGTGGGGCGTACGTCAACGTTCACACGGCGAAGAACCCGGCGGGAGAGGTCAGGGGACAGGTCAAGAAGGGCGGCAAGGCGCCAGCCGGCACCGGTACCGACACGACGACGGATACCGATACGACGACCACCACGAGCACGGATCCCTATCCGTAGAGGTTCAGACTGGTGCCTGGCGGAAGCCAGGCACCAGTCTTCACGCCCGGAGCGCGGCTGCGAAGCGCGACGACAGCGCGTCGACGATCCGACCACGAAGCTCTGCGGCTTCCTCGTCGGTAAGCGTCCGCTCCGGAGACTGGAAGGCCAGATGCATCGCCACCGACTTACGCCCCGGTCCGACCTGGTCCCCGCGGTAGACGTCGAATACGTGCGCCTCGCGGACGAGCGGTCCGCCCGCCTCGCGGGCGGCAGTGACCAGAGCTCCCACTGCGACGTCCTCGGCCACCGCAACCGCGATGTCCTGGTTCACCGCTGGGTACGTGATGACATCCTCGTAGACCACAAGCTCCGGGGCGGTCGTGACGAGCGTCTCCAGATCGAGCTCGAACGCTCCCCAAGTTCCCTCGAGTAGCGTCGGATGCAGCTCGCCCAGCGCGCCTGCCTCGGTCTCGGCGGTCTTGCCCGGGTGCAGGAGCGTGTGCGTGCCGCGCCGCACGCGAAGCTCGAGCCGGAGTGCGCCGTAGAGCGTCTCCAGGACGCCCTTCGCGGGCGCGTACCCTCCGTTCACGATTCCGGCCAGGCGCCAGTGCTCGTCGGGCAGGCGCTCCTCGGACGGGAGATACACGCGCGCGATCTCGAACAATCCGGGCGACTCCGCGTTCACGTCGAGCCCTGTGTGCACCGCGCTGACAAGGCCCGGCAAAAGCGACGTCCGTAGGACCGCCTGATCCGACGTCATCGGGTCGGGAAGACGGATTGCGTCCGGGCTCGGATCGGAGGCAGCAAGGCTCCAGGTGTACGCCTCCGACAACCCTGCGCCGACCAGCACGTCCTCGGCGAGCCGACGCAGGCGCTGGCTCGTGCTCAAGCGCCCGCGGACGTGCCGCCGGCGCGGCATCGTGAGCGGCACGCGATCGATCACGGGACGCGCGATCTCCTCGATCACGTCGACCTCGCGGGTCACGTCGCGAGCACGCCACGTGGGCACCGTCACATGCCAGTCCGCCGAGACCTCGAACCCGAAGCCTTCGAGCGTCGTCCGCTGCTCATCCTCCGGGAGCTCGAGCCCGATCAAATGGCTCGCGCGCTCCGGTCGAACGTGGACGATCGGTCGCTCGGGCAGTGTTCCCTGGACGTCCGTGTGCCCCGTCATCCGTGCGCTGGCGAGATCGACGAGCAAACGACTCGCGAGCTTTGCGGCGGGCTCAGCAAGGTACGGGTCGACGCCTTTCTCCCAGCGATTCGACCCGGCGGTGCGAAGCGCGTGCCGCTCCGAGCTCTTGAGGATCCCGAGCGGCTCGAAGTTCGCAGCCTCGAGCAGCACCTCGCTCGTGTCGTCGGAGACCTCGGTCTCCTCGCCGCCCATGATCGCGGCGAGCGCAACCGCGCGCTCGGCGTCGGCGATGACGAGGTCGCTCGGGTCGAGCGAGCGCTCGACGCCGTCGATCGTGCGCACACGCTCGTTTGGCCGAGCTCGACGGACGACGATCCGCCCGTTAGCGAGCTTCGCGCGGTCGAACGCGTGCAGTGGGCTTCCCCAGACGTGCATCACGTAGTTCGTCACGTCGACGACGTTGGAGATCGAACGCATGTCTGCGAGATAGAGCCGCGACCGCAGCCATTGCGGCGAGGGGCCGATCTCGACGTCGCGGAAGAGCCGCCCGACGTAGCGCGGGCATCCCTCGAGGTCGTCGACCCTGATGTCGACAGGCTCCTCGTCCACGATCGGCGGGTCCTCGACGTCGGGGATGTGGAGCTCGCCGTCGAGGAGTGCGGCGATCTCGCGCGCGATCCCCACTATCGACAGCAGGTCGACGCGGTTGACAGTCGGCGTCACGTCGAAGACGAGATCGTGGATCGGCAGCACATCGAGGAGCGGCCGGCCGGGCTCGAGCCCTTCGGGGAGCACCATGATCCCTGCGTGGTCTTCGCCGAGCCCGACCTCGTCCTCGGCGAGGATCATCCCGCGCGAAGGCTGTCCGCGCAGCTCACGCTCGTCGAGTGGCGCGTCGAAGATGGGTAGGTAGGCGCCCGGCAGCGCGACCGCGACGGTCGCCCCCGTCTCGAAGTTCCAGGCTCCGCAAACGATCTGGCGCGCATCCCCCTCCCCCACGTCGACTTGGCAGACGCGCAGCCGATCGGCGTTCGGGTGCGCACCGACCTCGAGGACGCGACCGATGAGGAAGCGGTCGAGATTACCGTCCGAGTCCGCGACCCCGACCTCGAGGACGTGGTCGACCTGGAGTGCTGAGACGTCAAGCCGACGCGCGATCTCCTCGGCGGAGGCCTCGACGTCGACGTACTCGCGGAGCCAGGAGAGCGGAGCGCGCATCAGAACTGGGACAAGAGTCGAGGGTCGTTGCGCCAGAGCT
>Ga0136633_1000499_pt1 | contig 30146 bp, 30 predicted proteins | sample AntDrymeUQ832206_2_FD_105494 | JGI IMG/M metagenome (GOLD analysis project Ga0136633, IMG submission 105494) | Polar desert sand microbial communities from Dry Valleys, Antarctica - metaG UQ83 (22.06) | ecosystem: Environmental > Terrestrial > Soil > Desert | place: Antarctica: Dry Valley... | reverse complement strand
CTGGTTCCTGCGCATGGCCAGGCCCTCGCGCACCATCTCGCTGAGCCGGGTGCCCGTCTCCTTGCGGAAGCGCAGCGCCGCCAGCGCCGCCCGCGGGAAGCGCAGCAGCATCGGCGAACGTTCGATGCGGTCGACGACGTCGGTGCGGATGACTCGTTGCGGGGCGCCATCGATGGCGGTGGTCACGACGGTGTCGAACACGGTGGCGGCGGTGTAGCGGCTCTTCACTACCGGTGGCACACGGCTCTCCTGAGTGAGCAGGAAGCGAGTTCCCATGGCGACGCCGTCGGCGCCGTAGGCGAGCGCCGCCACCAGACCGCGGCCGTCGTGGAAGCCACCGGCACCGAGCACGGGGATATCGGTGCCCACCGCGTCCACCACCTGGGGCAGCAGGAGCGAGGTCGGCACCGTTCCGGTGTGTCCGCCGCCCTCGCCGCCCTGGGCGATGACGGCGTCGACGCCCATCTCCAGCACCTTCTCGGCGTGGCGGCGGGCACCCACCGTGGGCATGACGACCACGCCGGCGTCGTGGCACCGGGCGACCGCGTCCTTGGTGGGAGCACCGGCGAAGCTGACGAGGCGCACGCCTTCGCTCACCACGAAGCTCACCCGCTCGGCCAAATCGGGCTGGTCGGCCCGGAAGTTCACCCCGAAGGGAGCGTCGGTGCGCTCTGTCACGGAGCGCACCGCGTCGCGCAGCTGGTCGGGCGTCATAGTGATGGCGGCCAGGATCCCGAACCCGCCCGCCGCGCTGGTGGCGGCCGTCAAGCGGGCGCCGGACACCCACCCCATGCCGGTCTGCACGATCGGCAGTCGACAGCCCACCAGGTCGCAGAACCGCGTCTGCAGGGCGGGGTGGAGCGGTCCTGACACACCGTCAGATTACCGACGCCCCGTCAGGACGGCGAACCCCACAGAACACGTGAGGGTCAGCGTCGTCAGCCGGGGACTTCCTTGAGGCGCTGGCCGGTGGGATCGATCACCGTGGCGATCAGGTCGAGCTCGTCGGGGGTAGGGAGGCGGCTCGTCGGAACATCGTCGGGGACGACGAGCTCGAAGCCGGTGGCGGCCTGCACCTCGTCGGCGGTCACGCCCGGGTGCACGGAGCGCAGCCGCAGGCGGTGGTCGGGCGTCTCGAAGTCGAGGACGGCCAGGTTCGTCACCACGAACCGGATCTCGTGGAAGCGAGCCGCCTGCTCGCCGAGGGCGGCGGCGCGGTCGTAGCCCACGCCGCACACGGTGTCCACGGTGGCGCACAGCACCGCCGGCGTGTGGTTGGGCACCCAGTACGACGTGGTGTCGTTGATGGTGTTGCCCGGCGCGCCGCGGTAGCCGAGGAGCTGCACCTTGGGGCGGGCGTAGTCGCCGATGGCTGCGAAGTTCTGGTTGCCGTACTGGTCGATCTGGGTGCCGCCCATGACGACGTGACGACGGCCGTTCCACACCCAGCCGAACATCTGGCGGTACGGATTGAAGTGCTCCACCACCTTGCCGCGGGGCCACTCGAAGGCTTCGTCGTTGGCGATGAGGCGGGCCTCACCATCGGTCATGGCCAGGTCGGGCTCGAAGGTGGCGCGGGCCAGGCGGCCACCGATCATCGGGATGGTGCCGATGGGGTTGGCGAGGATCTCGCCGTCGCCCCGGAAGCACTCGGCCATGGCCACCACGCACACGTCGGCCCGGGCGATCAAGCCGTCCAGCTGACCCGTCATTGGTGCACCCTGAGCTTGGCCTGGTAGTCGGCCTCGCTGAGCTGCAGCCACGCCTCCCGGAACTCGGCCCACGCCTCGGGCGACTTGGCCGATGCCGCGTAGGCCTTCTGGAAGGCCTCGTCGCGCGGGTAGTCGGGGTCGCAGGAGGTGAAGTGAGCACCGTTGGGCGCCTCGATTACGCCGTCCACCAGCAGGCGGCTGATGAGCAGCGACTGAGGTGGTCCTTCCGTCGAGAGATCCTCGGTGGGGATGATCTTCTCGGCGGACAAGAAGCGCTTGGTGGCCGCGCCCAGGAAGAGATCGTCCATGTAAGGGTCGGGGCCGAGGTATTGGCCGTTGCCGCGAGCGTCGGTCCGGTTCATGTGGACGAACGCAGCGTCCATGGTGAGCGCCGGCACGGCCACCAGCTCCTCGCCGTCGTCGAAAGGTGATGCCACCATCCGCAGGTGATCGTTGTCGCGCAGGATGTCGGAGCCGAGGCCGACGCGGGTGGGGAGGAACGGCACGCGCCAGGCGGCGGCTTGTAGGCCGAGGAGGAACATGCCCTCGTCGTAGGGCTCGTCCTCGACGGCACCGCTCTGGCGGGCGGCCCGGAAGTGCGGCTCCAGCGGGATCGAGTCGAGGGACACGAAGGCATAGACGAGCCGCTTCACCTTGCCTGCTGCACAAAGCAAGCCGACATCGGGCCCGCCCCAGCTGATGACCGTGAGGTCGTCGACGTCGGAACGCAGCAGCGCCCGCACCACCGACATCGGCTTGCGACGCGACCCCCATCCGCCGATGCCGATCGTCATGCCCGAGCTCAGCTCCGCGACGGCCTCTTCCTCTGTGCAGCGCTTGTCTTTCACTGCGACGTATCCGTGTCCCGCTTGGCGACGAAGGCATCGCGATGCTCGTCGGCCACGCCTGACAGGTTGAGCTCGAAGGTGAAGCCCTGCTCGAAGCGGTAGGAGCGCTTCACGTCCCAGAGGTCGATGCCGTTCAGGCTCTCCTTGGCCGCCCGGATGACGGTGGGCGACTTGGCGGCGATCTGGCCGGCCACCTCAAAGGCGGCGCCGCGCAGCGCGGCCTGGGGCACGACGGCGTGCACCGAGCCAAAGTGGTGCAGCTCCTGCGCCGTGGCGGTGGCCGATGTGTAGACCATCGCCCGCATCTTCTGCTGCGGCACCAGCCGGCTGAGGTGGGTGGCGGCACCCAGCGCCCCCCGGTCCACCTCGGGGAGGCCGAAGGTGGCGTCGTCAGCGGCGACGACGATGTCGGCGTTGCCCACCAGGCCGATGCCGCCGCCGAGGCAGAAGCCGTTGACGGCCGCCACCACCGGCACCGGGCAGTCATAGACGGCGGCAAAGGCGGCGTAGCAGCCGCGGTTGGCGCCGATCAGCGCGTCGAAGCCGCCGCCCTCCTGGATCTCCTTGATGTCGACGCCGGCGTTGAAGCCTCGCCCCTCGGCCCGGAGCACGACAACCCGCACCTGCGGGTCGCGGCCCAGGTCGGTGAGCGTGTCGGCCAGCCCGAACCAGCCGGCCACCGTGAGGGCGTTCACCGGCGGGTTGTCCATGACGATCTCGGCGACGCCGTCGTCGTGGATGGTGCTCGTGGTGGGCATCGGCGGGGCCTCGACTCGGTTCTGACGGACCGTCAGGAACCTAGTGGGAGGGCCCGGTCTGGTACACCTTCGACGGATGGCCATCAGCATCGACCTTGACGGGCAGGTGGCTCTCGTCACCGGCGGCACCAAGGGCATCGGCGCGGCCATCGCCGACCGGCTGGCCGAGGCGGGCGCCAACGTGGTCGTGTGCGGTCGCAACGCCCCCGGGCGTCCGTCGCACCCCTTCCACGCGTGCGACGTGCGTGAGCCCGACCAGGTAGCGGCCCTCATCGACGACATCGCGGCCGCCCATGGTCGGCTCGACATCGTGGTGAACAACGCCGGCGGCTCACCCAGCGCCGAGGCCGCCGAGGCGTCGCCGCGGTTCAGCGAGGCCATCATTCGGCTCAACCTGCTCGCCCCGCTCCACGTGGCGCAGGCCGCCAACCGGGTGATGCAGCAGCAGGATGACGGCGGCGCCATCGTCAACATCACCAGCGTGAGCGGGCTGCGCGCGTCGCCAGGCACCGCGGCGTACGGCGCCGCCAAGGCGGGCCTGCTTAACCTCACCCAGACCCTGGCCGTCGAATGGGCGCCCAAGGTGCGCGTGAACGCCGTGTCGGCCGGGCTGGTGGCCACTGACGACAGCCTCGACCACTACGGCGGCGAGGCGGGCCTGGCTCGCGTGGCTGCCACCGTCCCCGCCGGCCGGTTCGGCATGCCTGCCGACGTCGCTGACGCCGTCGTCTTCCTGGCCAGCGACCTGTCCGCCTACACGACGGGCGCCAGCCTCGTGCTCCACGGCGGCGGCGAGTGGCCCGCCTTCCTCCGCTTGACCCAGACCTAGGAGAGGTGGCGGGCGAAGAACTCCTCGGAGGCGTCGATCTCCTCGGCCGGCACAGCCGAGTGGGCACCGGGGTGAGCGTGGATCCGCTTGTCCTCTGACCCGATGGATCGGAACAGCGCCAGCGCCTTCGCTGGGGGAACGAGCTCGTCATCGGTCTGCAGGAGGAAGAGCACTGGGCACGCGATGGCGGCCGCGGCGGTCGCCCACGGGTTGGTGTCGTCGAAGGTCCCCATGAGACCCAGCACCGCGCAGCGCACGTCGGGGGTGGCGGCCACAAACGGCGAACCGAACATCGTGCCCATCGACAGCCCCCAGTAGCCAAGGGGGCCGTCCCCGACCTCGGGGAGCGCCCGCAGCTCGTGGAGGGTGGCGGTCCAGTCCGCCGTCATGGCGTCGGCCGCCGCGGCCGCACTGGTCATGAAGGCGCTTGGGATGCCGTCTCCCGCCGCGCGGTCATCGCCGGTTGACACATCGACCCGGTCACCGTGACCCGGGCCGTCGATGGCGGCCACGGCGTAGCCGGCGTGGCGAACCAGGCGGCGCGCCAGCGACAGGACGTATGGCATCCGCTTGTTCCCGGTGCCGCCGTGCCCGATGAGCACGAGCGGGCGCGGACCCGTCGCTGACTCCGGGGTCCACACGATCCCGGGCACCAGCTCCTCGGCCCTCTTGACATCGAAGCGTCGCTCGAGGACGCCATGGCTGTTGGCCGGTTCTCCGATGAACTCCATCCGACCACGCTACGTCAGGGGGTCCTCCACCCGTTCTGTGTGCGCTGAGCACCGGCGTGCGGTACTCAGCGCACACAGATGCGGGTGTCAGTCGACCGCGGCCGCGGCGGCGAACTGCTGGTCGTCGCCGCCGAAGGCTTCCTTCTTGCGCTTGCTGAAGGCGACGGCTCCGATGAGAACCACCAGGGCGACTCCGGCGATGGCGACGCTCGTGCCGTTGGGCGTGGAGATCCTGGTCTCCTCGTTGAAGTCGGCCAGGCCCAGCATGGCGGGGAGGGTCAGGAGCGATACCAGGTTCATCACCTTGATCAGCGGGTTGAGGGCCGGGCCGGCGGTGTCCTTGAAGGGATCACCGACCGTGTCGGCGATCACCGCCGCCTTGTGGGACTCGGATCCCTTGCCGCCCTCGTTGCCGTCTTCGATGTACTTCTTGGCGTTGTCCCACGCGCCACCTGCGTTGCTCAGGTAGTTGGCCATGAGCTGGCCCACGAGGATGACGGCCACCAGGAAGGCGCCAAGCGCGGTGAAGCCGATGCCGAAGCCGACGATCACCGGGGTGAGCACGGCCAGCAGGGCGGGGGTGACGAGCTCACGGAGCGACGCGGCGGTGCAGATGTCGATCACGGGACCATGGTCGGGCTTCTTCTCGCCCTTCATGATGAGGCCGTCGGCGAACTGGCGGCGCACCTCCTGCACCACCACCCCGGCCGTGCGAGACACCGCGTTGATGGCGAGGGCGGAGAACAGGAACGGCACGGCGCCGCCGATCAAGAGACCGATGAACACCTTCGGGTCGGCCACGTTGATGGGCAGCTCGTCGAACACGCCGCGGCTCGTTTCTTGCGCCGCCTCCACCACCGCGGTGGGGAGCAGCTCGTTCACGGCCGTCTCGATGAAGCTGGCGAAGATGGCCACCGAGGCGATCACGGCTGAGCCGATGGCGAAGCCCTTGGTGACGGCCTTGGTGGTGTTGCCCACCGCGTCGAGGCTGACCATGATCCGCTCGGGCTCGCCGTGGAACTCGCCCGACATCTCGGCGATGCCAGCCGCGTTGTCCGACACCGGGCCGAACGTGTCCTCAGACACGATCACGCCGGTGGTGGCGAGCATGCCCATGCCGCACAGGGCCACGAGGTAGAGCGAGAACTGCAGGTTGCCGCCACCTAGGGCCAGCGACACGCCGATGGCGAGGGCGATGGCGAGGATGGCGTAGACCGAGCTCTCGAGGCCGGCCGCGGTGCCCGACAGGATCGTGGTGGCGGGTCCGGTGCGGGTGGCCTCGGCGATCTCCTTCACCGGCGCGTGGTGGGTGGCGGTGAAGTACTCGGTGAGGCGGCTCACGACCTGGGCGAGCACGAGGCCGATGACGACGGCGCCGAAGCAGCGCCAGCCGACGTTTGTGATGGTGACCGCATCTGTGCTCTGGAAGGCCGTGGTCGGGTTCTTCACGTAGCCGAGGGCCAAGGCGCCGACGCCGATGACGGTGATGATGCCGGCAGTGAGGAAGCCGCGGTTGATCGGCTTGAGGGCGTTGGTCTCGCCCTCCTTGGCCTTCACGGCGTAGACGCCGGCGATGGAGGCGAGCACGCCGATGGCGCGGGCGGCCAGCGGGAACACCAGGCCGAGTGCCGGGTTCAGGCCAGCGGCGGCGAAGGCGGGCACGCCGAGGATGATCGAGGCCACGAGGGTGACCTCATAGCTCTCGAACAGGTCGGAGGCCATGCCGGCGCAGTCGCCCACGTTGTCGCCCACGTTGTCGGCGATGGTGGCCGGGTTGCGAGGGTCGTCCTCGGGGATGCCGGCCTCAACCTTGCCGACGAGGTCGGCGCCGACGTCGGCGGCTTTGGTGAAGATGCCGCCGCCGACCCGGAGGAACAGCGCGAGCAGCGAGCCGCCGAAGCCGAAGCCGATGAGGATGGCGGAGCTGGTGTTCTGGAAGAGGGCGATGATCACGGTGGCGCCGAGCAGGCCGAGGCCGACGGTGAACATGCCGGCCACGCCACCGGTGCGGAAGGCCACCTTGAGGGCGTCGGGCAGCGAGTTGCGCTTGGCGGCCGCGGCGGTGCGGACGTTGCCGCGGGTGGCCAGCGTCATGCCGATGTAGCCGGTGAGCCCGGAGAGGAAGCCACCGGCCACGAAGGCGAGCGTGCGGTACAGGCCGGACTCGCCGAAGGACAGGGCCACGTCGCCGTTGGGTTTGAGCACCTCGGTGGAGGTGAGGAACACCACGACGGCCAGCGGGATCAGCACGACAACGATGGTGCGGAACTGGCGCTTGAGGTAGGCGGCAGCGCCCTCCTGGATCGCCGTGGCGATCTCGATCATCTTGGGGGTGCCCTGGTCTTGGGCCAGGACGTCCTTCATCAGGATGAAGCCGACGGCGAGGGCGAGCAGCGCCGACCCTGCGGACAGGGCCAGGATGGCGAACTCACCACCCTTCAGCTCGAAGAACTGATAGCCGCCTTCAGCGGCCAGGATGCTGTTCATGCATGGTTCCTCTGGTTCGTGCCGCGCTCACCGGTGAGGTGGGTGCGGCGGTTGACGTAGATCTGGCGGGCGACGCGTTCGCCCAGGGTGCGGTCCTGGCCGTCGACGGTGACCACGAGAGGGCCGTCGAAGGGGTGCTTCTCCACCACCACCACCTCGACGCCGGGCACGAGGCCGAGGGTGCCGAGGAAGGTGAGCAGCGCGGGGTCAGTCGATCCAGACAGGGCTACCTCGGCTACCTCGCCGGGCTCCAGCGCGTAGAGGTCGGGGGTGGCCGGCAGGTCCGCGTCGTCGACCTGCGGGATGGGAAAGCCGTGGGGGCAGGTGGCGGGGCGGTGCAGCGCCACGAAGAGGCGCTCGAGCACCTCGTCGGGCAGCTCGTGCTCGAACCCGATGGCGAGCTTGTCGGCCTGGTTCCAGGCGTAGCCGAGCATGTCGGCCAGGAAGCGCTCGACGACGCGGTGGCGGCGAATGGCCGACACCGCCGTCTGCTGGCCGAGCGAGGTGAAGGTGACCCCTTGGTACGGCCGGTGGTCAACAAAGCCCCTGTCGGCCAGGCGCTTCACCGTGGTGGTGACGGTGCCAGGCGAGAGCCCGAGCACATCGGCCAGCGCGCCAGTGTGCGCCTCGGAGCCGTCTCGGGTGAGACGGTAGATGGCCTTCAGGGCCTCTCGTTCGGACTTGGTGAGGGTGTCGTCCAAGGTGGGTGTTTGATCCGTCGAAATCCTGGCTTTGGCCGGGGATGGCTCGAAGCGCGGACATACCACCACGTAGGCACGCCCCTCGCAAAATGGGCGGTCACCTTCGGCCGGGTGCGAGACTGACCTGACGGTTCGTCAGATCAGGAGCTCGCGGATGCCCACCACTGCTGTGCCAGCTGTCGAGGGGTGGTTCACCATCTCCGGCGAGCCGTGCTTGCTGGGCACACGCTGCACCACCTGCGGCACCGTGTTCTTCCCGAAGGCCAGCGGCTTCTGCCGGAACCCAGAGTGCCGGGGACGCGAGTTCGACGACATCGAGCTATCCCGCACCGGCAAGGTGTGGAGCTACACGGATGCTCAGTACCAACCGCCGCCGCCCTACATCCCGCCGAGCGAGACGCACGAGCCCTTCGCCCTCGCCGCGGTGGAGCTGGCCGAAGAGCAGGTCGTGATCCTGGGCCAGGTGGCCAAGGGCTTCGGGGTGGACGACCTCTCGGTGGGCGCCACCGTCGAGCTGGTGGTCGAGCCGCTCTACGAGATCGACGGGGTGGAGCACCTGATCTACCGCTGGAAGCCGGTGGGCTCGTGACCGCTCCCGCGAGCGTGGCCGTTCTCGGCGTGGGCATGCACGCGTGGGGCAAGTGGGGCCGCCCGTTCCACGAGTACGGCGTCACCGCCGCGCTGGCGGCCTTGGACGACGCCGGCGTGAGCTGGGGCGACGTGCAGTTCGTGGCCGGTGGCGAGACGGTGCGCAACGGGTATCCCGGCTACGTGGCCGCCTCCACGATCACCCAGGCCCTCGGCTGGAACGGGGCGCGCGTGGCGTCCTGCTACGCCGCCTGCGCGTCCGGCGTCACCGCCCTCGACGCCGCCCGGTCGCGCATCCTCGCCGGGTTGTGCGACGTCGCCCTCGTCGTCGGCGCGGACACCACGCCCAAGGGCTTCCTCGCCCCGGTGGCGGGGGAGCGCTGGGACGACCCCGATTGGCTGCGCTTCCGTCTGCTGGGCGCCACCAACCCCACCTACTTCGCGCTGTACGCGCGTCGTCGTATGGACCTCTACGGCGCCACCGACGCCGACTTCGCCAAGGTGAAGGTGAAGAACGCCAAGCACGGCCTGCACAACCCGAACGCCAGGTACCGCAAGGAGGTGACTGAGGAGGAGGTGTTGGCCAGCCCGATGGTGGCCGATCCGCTCCGGTTGCTCGAGATCTGCGCCACCTCCGACGGCGCCGCCGCGGTCGTGCTCACCTCGATGGACTACGCCCGGAAGCATGCGACGTCGCCCGTGCGGATCCGGGCCGTCTCCACCGTCACGCCACGGTTCCCGAACACGGTGACCGAGATGCCGAACTTTGCTACCGACTCGGCCGCCGCCTTGGCGCCACCGGAGCTCACCTTCCGGGACTCGATCGCGGCGGGCGCCTATGAGGAGGCCGGCATCGGCCCCGACGAGCTGAGCCTGGCCGAGGTCTACGACCTGTCCACCGCCCTTGAGCTCGACTGGTACGAGAACATCGGCCTCTGCAAGCCCGGCGAGGCCGAGAAGCTCCTCATCGACGGCGACACCACCATCGGCGGCCGCATCCCCGTGAACCCGAGCGGTGGGCTGGCCTGCTTCGGCGAGGCCGTCCCCGCCCAGGCCATCGCCCAGGTCTGCGAGATCGCCTGGCAGCTGCGGGGCCAGGCCGAGGGCCGTCAGGTCGAGGGCGCCAACGCCGGCATCACGGTCAACCAAGGCCTCTTTGGCCACGGCAGCTCGGTGTTGCTCACGACCTGACCCGTTCTGTGGACGCTCACGCTCGCCATGCGAGCGCACACGTCCACAGATGGGTCAGCGGGTCTGCTCGTCGAGGAGGCGGCGAAGGGTGGGCAGCGTGAGGTGGTCCTTGGGCCGATCGGCGGCCTCCTTGGAGCGTACGACGTCGGCCAGTGAGGCGATCTCCACCCGCACGCCGAGCACGGTTGCGTCGATGGCGTCGCGGTGGAGATCGGCATAACCCGTCGTGCCGGCTGGGGTGAAGCTGATGTCGAGGTCGCCGTGGGGGGTCTGCAGGTTCCACACGTCGACCGCACCCAATGAGCGGGCGTTGTGCGCGAACGGCAGCGGCTCGTCGAGGGCCGTCGCCCGCACCCGTGCGTCGAGCTGGCGGAGCGCATCGGAGAGGCGGTCGAGGTTGTCCGGGGTGCGCTCCGGCGTGATGTCGATGTCTTGGGTGATGTGGGCCGAGCCGTGGTAGAGCGCCGCGAACCCGCCGATCACCACGAAGCGGACGCCGTTCTCCTGGAGGGCATCGAGGATCGGCCCGGGCTCGAGAGGCGGAGGCATCAGGTCAGCCCGCCTTCGCCGTCGAGCGGGCGGCAGCGCCGGCGGCCTGCACCGCCTCGGCCAGCCTGATGGCGGTCAAGGCCCGCGTGACGCGCTCCTCCGTGTCGAGCATCGCGTTGCGGGCCACCATCGACCAGTCGTGATCATCGGAGGGCACCAGGCGCACCTGCAGCTCGAGGCCGCAGGCGTCGACGAGCTCGGAAATCCGCTGCATGGTGGGATGGCCGACCCCGCGCTCGAGGCGGGCGATGGCCGACTGCGTGGTGCCGACTCGTTCCGCCAGCTCTGTCTGGGTCAGGCCGGCGCGCTTGCGGGCCTCTCGGATGAGGTGGTTGCCTCGCACGTGAGCATCATAGCGGCAGCGCACTAGTTCGACAACGCTATGTGACTGCGGCATGGCGCAGTGGCACGCTGGAGCCATGGCCGTGCAGCTCAACCACACCATCGCCCATGCCCACGACGCGGCGGCGTCGGCTGCCTTCATGTCGGTGATCCTGGGGGTGGCGCCGCCCACCCGGTTCGGGCCGTTCCACGTCGTCGAGGTGGACAACGGCGTGTCCATCGACTTCCTCGAGGTCGACGACGGCTGTGAGATCGAGGTGCAGCACTACGCCTTCCTCGTAAGCGACGAGGAGTTCGACCAGATCTTCGGTCGGATCCAGGAGCGTGGCCTCTCCTACTGGGCCGACCCCGGGGGCCAGCAGCTTGGCGAGATCAACACCCACGACGGCGGCCGCGGCGTCTACTGGGACGACCCCAGCGGCAACAAGCTTGAGATCATCACGAAACCGTATGGCTCGGGGTCGTAACCGCTTGCTGCCGGATCGGGATCGTCACTGCGCTTCCGCTCTTGGCGGTTGCGGCGGGTGAGGGTCGGAGCCTGGCTTCGGCCGCTGCGGCCCGCCGATCGTTGCGCCGTCGCCGAGCTGGTCGGGTCAGGGATGCGGGAGCGTTGGGGCGACGCCTATGACTCGACGTACAACGCCGACGCTGACGACCTCTGGGCCAGCTACGTGCTCGAGCGTGATGCGGAGGTGCGCGTGGTTGAGCTGGACGGCGCCGTCGTCGCGGTGGGGGCGCTGGTTCCCGACGGTCCAGGCACCGGTCGCCTCGTGCGCGTGGCCGTAGATGGACGCCACCGTCGCCAAGGTCTGGCGTCGATGATCGTGCGCGGGCTGCTGGAGGCCGCCCGCACCCGCGGCATGGCCGCCGTTAGGGTGTCGACCGACCGTCCGTGGACAGATGCCGTCGCCCTCTACCGCAGCTGCGGCTTCGAGCAGAGCGGCGAAGACGACATCGACATCCACCTCGTGCGGGCGCCGTGACCGCCCTCAGGTGGTCCTACGGCGATGTGATCGTCCGGCGCGAGGTCTGGCAGGGGCGGCCGTGGCTGGCCAACCCGCTCTACGTCGTCGAGGACACCGCCGACCTCCTCGTCCTCTACCAACCGGAGGGATCACCGTTCGGGTTCGGCGCCGGTGACGACTGGCCGACGGCCACCGGGCGCCATCCCTACGGTGACAAGACGGCATGGGTGGGCGAGGGTGTCCTTGGCCTCCACCGTCCCGGCGACCCGTACGCGGTGTGGCACCACTGGCAGCGTCCTGAGCGCACCTTCATGTGCTGGTACGTGAACATCCAGGTACCGATGCGCCGCACCCCGATCGGGATCGACTCGCTGGACCTTGAGCTCGATCTCCTCGTATCACCGACGTTCGAGGTGTTCCTCAAGGACGAGGCGCAGGTCGCCGCCAGCGCTGCCCTCGGGCGCTTTTCCGAGGACACGGCCGATGCCATCCACGCCCTCGGCGCCCACCTCAAGGCCGAGGTCGAAGGCGTCGGTCCATGGTGGGACGAGCACTGGTCGACCTGGACTCCACCCGCTGCTCTCCTCCGGCCGCCGAGGCTTCCCGACGGCTGGCTCGACGTGCCGGCGGAGGACGTCGACGATCTCCTCGAGCGCGCCTGACAGCGAGCAGCCGAGCTCCACCGACCTGTCCCTGTCCGGAAGAACTGGGGAAGGTCAACTGGCAAGGGCGCGGCGACGGCGAGGTGGTGCCGCTGGGGGCGTCCTCCGCCGTCTTCCTGGCCCCCCGGGACGAGGTTCGGGGCATGGATGCATGTCCTGCGTGCACGGGTGCCCCGAACCCAAGGTTGGGGGCATGAGTGCACGCAGGACGAGCCATGGTGCCCCCAACGTGGAAGCGGACGACCGGGAGCAGGCGTGGAGCCACCGACCACACCGCTCCGCCGTCGCCGCGCCCTTGCTCTTGACCTGGTCCTTACTGGCCGGGCTGTTGGGTGCGGCGCTGGTCGATGGGGCGCGGGGAGCGCGTCACGGCTTGGTGCCGGTCCAGGACAGCAGGGTGCCGCCCTGGGTGGCGCCCGTCGTCACAAGGCCGGCAGCTTCGAAGGTCCAAGTGTGATCCGCGGCCGTGGTGGGCGGGTTGATGAGGCCGCGGCGCGCCAGCGCCCGCTGGTAGGCGCGGGCGACACGGCGACCCTGGTCGGTCCACGTGGTGATGGCGGCGAACCCGCCCCGTCGCAGGGTTCGGACTAGCTCCGTCGCCGCCGCGTTCCGGTCGGGGAAGACGTGGAAGCCGTTCCCGGAGTGAACCGAGGCAAAGGCGCCGTCGCGGAACGGGAGGTGGGCGACATCAGCCTCGACGCAGGCCGCCCGGTCGCTGAGCCGGCGCCGGGACCGACGGAGCATGGCGCGGCTCAGGTCGACGGCCACGACCAGGCCGGTCCTCCGGGCGAGGGCCGCGTCGAGGATCAATCCGGTCCCGGTGGGGAGCTCGAGCACTGGTCCGCCCTCGCCCCGGGCGATCGCATCAGCGGCGAACCTGACCTGATCGGCGACCGACGTGCCCCACAGCATTCGGCTGGTGAGGCGGACGTCGAGGTCGTAGAGCGCGGCGACGAACGGTCGGTCGTACACGGCCGCTGGCCCTCGCACTGGCATCAGGCGAGCCAGCGGGTGAGGGACTCGATGACGCAGGCGGGCTTGTCCTGGCCTTCGACCTGGATCGTGATCGTGATGGTGGTCTGCACGCCGCCCGGGACATCCTCGACGGCGGTGACCGCGGCGCCCCCCCGGACGCGACACCCCACCGGGACCGGGCTGGGGAAGCGCACCTTGCCCGTGCCGTAGTTGATGCCCGCCGACGCTCCTGGCACCTCGATCAGCTGCGGCAGGAACAGGTTGGACAGGGCGAGGGTGAGGTAGCCGTGGGCGATGGGGCCGCCGAAGGGGCTCTCGGCCGTGGCGCGTGCGACATCGACGTGGATCCACTGGTGGTCGCCCGTGGCGTCCGCGAAGAGGGTCACGCGCGCTTGGGTGATGTCCTCCCAGCCGGTCCAACCGAGGTGCACGCCGGTGGCGTCGCGCAGCTCGCCGAGGGTGGCGAAGGTGGCGGTCATCAGGCGCGCTGGGAGGAGACGGACACGACCTCGCCGGTCATGTAGGTGGAGTAGTCGCTGGCCAGGAAGGCGATCACCGTGGCGATCTCCCACGGCTCGGCAGCCCGCCCGAAGGCCTCCCGCTGGGTGAGCTCGTCGAGCAGCTCGTCGGTGGTGACCTTGGCGAGGAAGGCGTGCATGGCCAGCGACGGTGCCACCGCGTTGACGCGCACGCCGTGCGGGGCCGCCTCAACGGCGGCCGAGCGGGTGAGGGCCATGACGCCGGCCTTGGCCGCCGCGTAGTGGGCCTGCCCGGCCTGAGCCCGCCAGCCGAGCACCGAGGCGTTGTTCACGATCACCCCGCTGCCTTGCGCGTACATCTGGCGCAGCGACGCCCGCAGGCAGCGCATGGTTCCGGTGAGGGTGATGTCGAGCACCTTGTGCCACTGGTCGTCGGTCATGTCGACCAGCTCGGCCGTGCCCCCGAGGCCGGCGTTGTTGACCACCACGTCGAGCCGACCGTGCTCGGTCACGGTGCCGTCGACCATGGCCTGCACCTGGTCCTCGACGGTGACGTCGCACACCAGCGTGAGGGGCCGGATGCCGCCGGCCAGCTCGGTGAGCTCGTCGGCCGCCTGGCCCAGCCGTCGCTCGTGGGCGTCGCTGAGCACCACCGTGGCGCCTTCCTCGATGCACCGGCGCGCGGTGGCGTTGCCGATGCCGGTGCCGGCGGCCGCCGTCACCAGCACCACCTTCCCGGCCAGCAGCTCCCGCCCCGCCGGCGGGCTGATCACACCCATGACCGGTTCTGTGGGCGCTGAGCACCGGTATGCGGTTGTGAGCGTCCACAGATCTGGTTCATCGGGCTGACGCTACCGGTGAGCTCATGCCCGTTCGAGCTCGGTGCGGACGAGGATGCGGTAGAGATCGGCGTAGAGGCCGCCGCTGTTCAGGAGCTCGTTGTGGGTGCCCTGCTGCACCAGGCGACCCTCGTCGAGCACGAGGATGTTGTCGGCGGCCTGGATGGTGGAGAGGCGGTGGGCGATCACCAGGCTGGTACGGCCGGCGAGGGCCTGGGCCAGTGCCTGCTGCACGAGTAACTCGTTCTCGGAGTCGAGGTGGCTGGTGGCCTCGTCGAGGATGACGATGGCCGGGTCCTTCAGAAGCATGCGGGCGATGGCCAGCCGCTGCTTCTCGCCGCCGGACAGACGGTGACCGCGCTCGCCCACGAGGGTGTCGAGCCCGGCCGGGAGGGACGCGATCAGGTCCTCGATTCGGGCGGCCCGGACGGCGGCGGCCACCTCCGCGTTGGTGGCGTCGGGGCGGCCATAGCGCAGGTTGTTGCCGATGGTGTCGTGGAAGAGATGGGCGTCTTGGCTGACCACACCGATGGCCGCCCGAAGCGTCTCCTGGGTGAGGTCTCGGACGTCGGTGCCGTCGATGCGCACCGCTCCGCTCGTCACGTCGTAGAGGCGGAGGACAAGCTGTGACAGCGTCGTCTTGCCGGCGCCCGAGGGCCCGACGAGAGCCACGAGCTGCCCCGGTTCGATGACGGCGGTGACGCCGTCGATCACCATGGGGGGCGCCCAGTCGCCCTCCGGTTGCGGGGCAACGGCCTCGAGGCTGGCCACGATGGGCGTGTTCGGGTAGGCGAAGTGCACGGCGTCGAGCTCGATCCGACCCTTGGGCGCCACCAGGTCGATGGCGCCGGGGCGGTCGGGGATCGGGTTGGGCGCGTCCAACACCTCGAACACCCGCTCGAAGGACACCAGCGCGGTCATCACGTCGATCCGAGCGTTGGTGAGTGATGTAAGGGGTCCGTAGATCCGCCCGACGAAGGCGGCGAGGGCCACGAGGGTGCCTGGGGTGATGGAGCCGGAGATGGCCAGCTGCCCGCCGATCCAGTACACGGCCGCGGCCGCCAGGGCGCCCACCAGCCCCAGGGCGACGAAGAACGTGCGGCCGTAGACAGCGGAGCGCACCCCGACGACCCGCACCCCATCGGCTCGCGACGCGAAGTCGTTGGTCTCCTCGGCCGTGCGGCCGAACAGCTTGACGAGGAGCGCGCCCGACACGTTGAACCGCTCGGTCATGGTCGTGTTCATCGACGCGTTCAGGTCCATCTGCTGGCGAGTGAGGACCTGAAGCCGACGACCCACGCGCTTGGTGGGGATGATGAACAAGGGCAACAGCACCACGGTGATCGCCGCGAAGCGCCAGTCGAGCACCAAGATGGCGGTGCCATTGGCGGCCAGGGTCACGACGTTCGACACCACCGATCCGAGCGTGCCCGTGACGGCTCGCTGGGCGCCCATCACATCGTTGTTCATGCGGCTGGTGAGGGCGCCGGTCTGCGCCCGGGTGAAGAACGACATCGGCAGGCGCTGCACGTGGTCGAAGAGCGATATCCGCAGGTTGTAGATGATCCCCTCACCGATGCGCGAGGAGAGGTAGCGCTCGCCAAGGGCGAGGACTGCGTCGGCGACGGCGGCGGCCACGATGAAGGCGGCCAGCACGTGCAACAGGCCCCGGTCGGTGTTCGGGATGGCGTCGTCGAGGATCTCCCTGAACAGCAGTGGCGGCACCAGGCTGAGCAACGACGATCCGACGATCACGGCCAGGAAGCCGGCGATGAGCGTGCGGTAGGGAGTGGCGAAGCGCCACACCCGGCCCACCACGGCGCGGCTCAGCTTCATCCCGGCCACGGCGGCGGGGTCGCTGCCGATCATGCTGTGGGGGCCGCCGCGTCTCATGGCGGCGAGCGTAGGGGGAGGTCCGGAGAACGCGACATGAGCCCCCAAGGGGGGAGGCTCACCCAATGGTCAATGGCGGAGAGCGTGGGATTCGAACCCACGGTGAGCCGAAACCCACAACGGATTTCGAGACCGAGGCAGCCAGATTTCGTCAGCTCAGATCTGGTGGCGTTTCCCCAGGTAAGAGACACTTTCTGATTGGAGTCCAGTGACCGCCATAACCCGGGATTTGCCCTTCTGTACCACTGCCAGTGGTACCACAGTGGTACGGGCGAGCATCAGGCTTGCTCATCCCGGAGCCGGCGGAGCTCCGGGAGGGCGTCGTGGTCCGATGGTCGGTTGGCCGTCTCCTTCGATGCGATGACATCGTCGAGGCTGGCCACGCGCACCGGCCGTCCATCCAACTCGATCGTCACCGAGCGAGTCACGAGCTCGTCGTACTGGATCTCGCGGAGCCCCGGAGCCGGAAGGCCTCGCAGGACGTCGAGGTCACCCGCTGCACAGCGCCACGTGGACAGCTCGATGGGTTCGAGGAAGCGGCCATCACGGTGGGGTACAGGCATTGGTTCGTCGGAACCCTCCAGCCGAAGTCCAGCATCGAGCTCTACGAGCACAGCCCCGAGACGATCGAGGCTCTCGCGCGTCCACTTGGCACAGATATCGAGGTCATAGGTGGGACGCTCGGCGCCGTAGGCACCACCGGCCTGCCCTCCGACCAAGAGGTAATCGACACCATGCCGGTCGAGGGCCTCGAGGATGGCCCGGCGTCGAAGCGGCGGGCCCGACGGATCACCCACGCTCGGCGGCCCGCTCAGCAAGGTCCCTGGCGATCAGCGCCTCTACCTCGGCACGGCTTGCCCGGACGCGCCCGCTGATCACCACGGTGTCGTCGGCCCGTGTTGGTCGTGCGTGGGCCATGGCGCGCTCGAGGAGTCTTGCTGAGGGCACCGCACCATGTGTCGCTCGGCCGGCGCGGAGCTGGTCGAAGACCTCGTTCACCTGTTGGTGGGTGAGCCGCTGGCGGTCGTCGTGGCTGAGACGGTCGCGGGCGAGCCCCAGGTCCACCTCATCCTCGGCGTGCTCGAGCAGCATCTCCCAGACCGCGAGCGGCACGATGACGCCTTGGGCGCGACGGTGGGAGCCGAAGTAGACGGGCTCGGCATCCCCTGCATCGAATCGCTTGGCGATCTTGTGCAACGCCTCACGGGCCTCGCCCGTCGTCACCACGTCAGCCATGCACCACACCGTACAAGAAAGCGTACGGATTTCCGAGCGGTTCTGAAGAAAGACCGCGGTCTGGCGTATGCTTAGGGTTCCGGTCGTTGTGGCGGAGAGCGTGGGAACCGGTCAAGGTCCCCGTCCTATTGGTGTTGGTGCAAGGTACCCCTGGCTCGCGTCCTCACAGCCCGAGCCCGAGCTCCGGTCCGCGGCCCTAGCCCGGTGGCTCGCGATCAGCTGATGACTCGGTAGTCGACCGAGAGGTCGGCGGCTCCTGCCCGCAGGAGCGGGGCGTCGACGGTGACCGCGATGGTGGCGTCGAGCAGCAGGGCAGCGCCCAGCGCTTCAGCGTTGAGGAAGTTGAGAGGACGTGAGACCGCCAGCGCCTGCATCACCGGCACGAGGGTGCGCAGGCTCACCAGGCCGATCTGCGGAGGCAGCTCCTCGAGCGCCGCTACTACGCGTCGGCGCACAGGTTCTTCGAGCGCTCGAAACCGGCCCGATAGCGCCCCGGAGCCCGAACCGGCTGTGGCGGCTCGCCCGAGCCGGTAGTACCAGGAGCCCGTGGTGAAGACTTCGCCGCGCCCGACCGCAGCTTCGATGTCGGGCGGGTCGGTGTCACTGAGGGTGGCGAGTAGGAGTTGGTCGTCGATGACGATCAATGCGACGCGCTACTGGACGGCGAGGTCGGGATCGGCGTCGGCGATCTCGGCCAACGCTCGCTCGTATCCGCCCTCGCGCTTCCAGTCGGCCACGATGTCACGAGCCTCATCGGTGAACACCGATTCGATCGGTCCGACGCACGGCGGCGTCAACTCCCCTACGGAGGCGGCGCGGGCCCGGCTGCGTTCGATCACGGCCGCGAGGTTCGGGTCGAGCCGTTGTCGTGTAGCCATGGGCGCGAGCGTACCGTCGCCAGGCGACCGAACCTAGAGCTCCAGGCCCAGTCCACGGCTGTGGCCCGGCGGCTCGACCTGGAGGGCATGGAGGCGCTCCTGGATGGTGGGAGCGGGGTTGAGCTCGCGGTCGATGGCGGCGATGCGGAGCCACAGGTCGGGATGCTGGTCGAGCCAGAGGTCCCTCGTGCGGTCTTGGTGCTCGAGGTGACCGACGTGGACCTCAGTCGAGTGGAGGTCGGCCTCGAGGCGTTCCCGGATGGGTGCCGCGAGATCCTCGAAGCGAACGGGATCTACGACGTGGCCAACAACGAGGGCTGGGTCAACGTCGGCGACAACGCCGACACCGCCGAGTTCGCGGTCGCCTCGATCAGACGGTGGTGGAACGAGATGGGCCGTGCCCGCTTCCCGGACGCCGACCGGCTGCTGATCACCGCGGATGGCGGCGGTTCCAACGGCTACCGGCTCCGGGCATGGAAGACCCAGCTCGCCGCGTTGGCGGCGGAGACGGGGCTGCGGATCACGGTGTGCCACTACCCGCCCGGCACCTCGAAGTGGAACCGGATCGAGCACCGCATGTTCAGCTTCATCACCATCAACTGGCGAGGCCGACCGCTCGAAACGCTCCGCACCGTCTTCGAGCTCATCTCCGCCACCACCACCGAGACCGGCCTCACGATCCACGCCGATCACGACCCGACCATCTACGAGCGGGGCGTGAAGATCACCAACGCCGAACTCGCCGCCGTCCCCCTCCACCCCCACGACTGGCACGGCGAATGGAACTACACCATCAACGCGCAACCCAACCCGGCGTGAGCCCTTAGCGAATCCTCTTTGTGTCAAGAGGCGCTCTGGATGCCACGTTCGGGCGCGCGGGTTCGGCCTCGCGGGCGAGGGGTGTGGTTCGGGCTTAGGGTGCTGGCGGGTTCGGGAGTGACTTCTCCGAAGAGCCGGCTGTTGCGGGGTGCGAGGCCGGTCACGCTGGATCAGAGTCGTCCCCGCAATGTCCTCCCGGACCCGCGCTCGGGTTGGCGTGTCGGCGGGCTCGTGATCGCGTCGGGCCGCTCGGAGTTCAGTCCCGGGTGTCGGCGGTGAGCTGGCGGTACACGACGTCGCTGATGCGCCGCTTCAGCGCGCGCATCGCTTCCTTCCTTGTCTTGCCCTCCGCCTGCTTGCGTAGGTAGTACACCCGGCCGGGATGGTCGTGTGCGACCTGGGTGAGCGCGGCGGTGTGATCGCATGGTTGAGCTGGCGGTCACCGCGAGGGTTGAGCCGGTGACGGGCCTTGGGGCCTGAGGACGCCTCGATCGGGGCGGTTCCGTTGTGGCGGGCGTAGTGGCCCGCGGTCGGGAACCGGCGGATGTCTCCGCTGCGCCCGAGGATGATCGCGGCGCCGATCGGCCCGATCCCGTAGATCTCATCGACTGTTGTCTTGGAAGCGAGGACCGCGGCGACAGTCCTGGTTCTCGTGTCGGCCAGCGCCTTGTCATACGTGGCGATCTCGGTCACGAAGTCACCACAGGTCGCGACCCGCTGGAAGGTGATCGCGTCGCAGATCTCCACGTTGGCCAGGAGCTTCGTGGCTCGCGCGGCGGTGAGGGACCGGCTGGTGCCGCCCTCGATGAGCAGGCAGAGCACCGCGTGGAGGCGGCACACGCTGCGGGTGCGTTGCGCGGTGAGCTGGTGGTAGCGGTCCGCCAGCAGCCGCAGGATCACCCGGTCCTCGTGCTCACCGGTGACGGTGTTCAACGACGCGTTCCGCAACGCGACGATCGCCGCGGAGCGGGCATCGTTGGGGTCGATCTTGTCGATCCGGCCGGTGTCCATCAACCGCACCCGGCTCGACAGCTTCGGAGGCACGTCGAGCACATGCTCGCCGGCACCGACGAGCTGCTGAGCCAACATCGACCCCAACCCAGTCGCTCCCTCGATCGCCCACGTGCGCGGCTCGAACGCGGCCGCCCACTCGAGCAGCCGGGCCCGCTGATGCCGGTCAGCCTCAACACGGATCTCGCCGACCACCGCCTCGCTGGCGTCGACCGCGGTGGCGGTGTGGGACCCCTTGTGAGGGTCGATCCCGATCATGAACATGGTGTGCTCCAAACTGCGGTGCCGATAGGGGTGACCGCGGCGGGCAGACCTGATGCGGGGTGACGTTGCCGTTCCTCTTTCGAGCCACGCCGTGGCAGGACCTGACGGACAGTCGCTTCGCTCGGAAGCCAACAGATGTCGTGGCAGGGCAATCAGGAGACACGCCCGTCAGGTCCTCGACGCTACGAACAACCCTCGCGCCGTGCACCCCACCCTCCATCAGGGCAGTAAGCGCGTCAGTTTCGGGGTTTGGCCACGCAACGCGACAACCTCTGACTGCAGGCCCCATTCTTCCGAAAGCCGCCCGCGCCCTCAGGAGCAGATGGCACGAAAGGCAGTCGTCGTCGAACGGCGACCTCCAAGCCTCTGACGCTTTGGATGACCGTCGGCGCGGAGCGCGCCGCTCGGAGCCCGCGACCAGGAGGGCACCCCAGGCTCCCGGCTCGTATGCTGGCACGCGCGCCGGCGACATCCCGTAGGTCGGCAGACGGTGGGGCGTGATGACAACGCTGGGGGATCGCCTCGTACACCATCGGCGGTCGACCACCGTCGGTCGGTCGTCGGAGCTGGCGGAGCTCCGGGAGCTGCTCGCACCCGGTGGACCGGTCGTGTTCCTGGTCAGCGGGCTCGGTGGCATGGGCAAATCGACCCTGCTCCAGATGTTCAGCGCCGACGCCGAGGCCACCGGCGCGCGAGTGGTCGCCCTCGACTGCCGCACCATTGAACCCACCGAAGGTGCCCTTCTGGCCGCGATCGGTGAGGGAATGGGGGCAGCCGGCATGGAGCGGGCCGCCGTGCTCGACGCGCTGCGCGGAGCCCACCAGGTCGTGCTCGTGCTCGATGCCCTCGAGCACCTGTCCCTGCTCGACACGTGGCTGCGCCAGGACCTCATCCCGTCGCTCCCCGACAGCTGCCGGGTCCTCGTTGCGAGCCGGCAGCTCCCCCTCTCTGCGTGGGGTGCATCTGGCGCTGAGGACGCCCCGGTCCGGGCGATGGCCCTCGGGCCGCTGCCCGCTGACGATTCCCGCTCCCTGTTGCGTGCCCGGGGTGTGGTCGTGGACGACATCGAACCGCTCATCCGGTTCACGCGAGGCCATCCCCTGGCCCTCAGCATCGCCGCGCAGGCCGCGACGACCATGCGGTCGGCGCCACTTACCGAGTCGGCCGTCCCCGCGGTCATCGAGGCCCTCACCGCCATCTACCTCACCGACTTGGACGATGATCTCCTGCGCGCGCTGGAGGCGGCGTCGGTGGTCCGCCGCCTCACGATCCCGCTCCTCGCGGCCATGGTGCCGTCGCTGGATGCGCCGGTGGTGCACGAGCGGATGCGTCACCTACCCGTGGTGGAGGCGACCAGCGACGGCCTGTTCGTGCAGGAGTCCTTCCAGCAGGCGGTGGCGGCGCGATTGCGGTCCATCGATCCGGCGCGGGCGGGGGCGTTGCGGCGCAGTGCGTGGCGAGAGCTCCGCCACGAGGCGGCACGCGCCGGCCACGCCACCCTGTGGCGGAGCACAGCGGACATGTTGTTCCTCGTCGAGAACCCTGTGGTGCGCGAGGCCTTCTTCCCGTCGGGGGCGCTGGCCCACGTGGTCGAGCGGGCGCGTCGAGCCGATGGCGACGACATCACGCGCCTCATCCGCGCTGAGGAGCCCGACCTCACTGCCGAATGGGCGCTGGGCTGGTGGGCACGCCGACCGGAGATCTTCTCCGTCGCGCGCAGTCGCACAGGAGCCGTCGACGGCATCTGCGCCCTCGTGCGGTACGAGGCCGGACTGCTGCGGGAGCTCCGGGGCGACGTGGTGGGCGCGGCCTGGTGCCGCCATCTGGCGCGGCGGCCCCTTGCTCGTGGCCGCAGCGCGCTGCTGCTCTTCCGCTGGCTGTCCCGCGGCGCTGGCGAGATGCCGTCCACGGCCCAAGCGGCGATGTGGCTGGACATCAAGCGGCTCTACATGGAGCTGCGACCCGGACTCGATCGCCTGTACACGGTCGTTCGCGATCTCGAGTTCTACGACCCGATCGTCACCCCCCTCGGGTTCAGACCCATCGAGCAGGTGCGCGTCGGCGACGACCTGCTCACCGCGTGCGTCCTCGACTTCGGACCGGGTTCGGTCGACGGATGGCTCGCCGGGCTCGTGGGCGCGGAGCTGGCCGAGGGGGACGACGAGGCAGCGACCCTCGGGCTCAGCCCCCTCGAAGGGGGAGTGTGGTCGCATCTGGGCGACAACCTCGGGCGAGCGGTTCCGCGAGTCGAGCTGATCGAAACCGTGTGGGGCACCACCTACTCGGGAGGAAGCAACGTCGTCGACGCGGTCGTGCGCACGCTGCGGGCCAAGCTCGGGGCACGGGCCGACGACGTGGAGACAGTGCGCGGCGTGGGGTACCGCCGACGGAGCTGAGCCTCACGGGGATCCTCATCGAGATCTCATCAATCCCGCCCCACGGGGGCGCAGGCTCAACTCCATGACCACTGAACCCATGACCACCGACGGAACCAAGCAGCTGGTCCGCGACTGGGTCGACACCGTCCTCAATGCTCGCCGCTTCGACGAGATCCCCCGCTTCACCACGGACACCGCATTCGGGGCCAAGGTGCAGGGGGCCCTCGGCGCCCTGCCGGACCTGCGGGTCGAGATCGTCGACCTCGTCGCCGAGTCGGACAGGGTTGTGCTCCTGGCCCGGGGTACCGCAACACACGAGGGCCCGTTCCGGGGCGTACCGCCGACGGGAAGGGTGGCGACCATGGACTTCCTCGCGCACTACCGCATCGTCGACGGCATGCTGGCGGATCCCACAGTGATCTGGGACGTCATCCCGTTGCAGGGAGCGACCTGATGTCCGGACGCGCCCTTCGCACCCCAGCGGCCGCTGCCCTCGTCACCGCATGCCTGGTCCTGGCGGCCTGCACCAGCCGGGACGACGAGACGCCCCGCGCGGCGCCGCGGACCACCATCCCCTCCGCCACACCCACCACCCTCGCGCACGACACCGATGAGTCGATCTCGGCAGCGCCGCCCGGCGTTCAGACGATCACCATGACCAACTACAAGTTCGCCCCGAGCACCGTGCGGGTGCAGGCCGGCGACGTGTCGCTCTACCTCGTGAACGCCGCACCTGCGCCCGGTCCCGAGGTCCAGCCGGACGACTTCTACGACCACTTCATCGACATCAAATCGGTCGAGCGGGACTCGATCGCCAAGAGCGCCCGGATCGTTCCCGGTGCCGCTGGGCTGTTCCACGTGGAGGGGCTGCAGCCGGGGACCTACGAGTTCATCTGCACCATCCATTACGGGCCCAACGGGCAGATGACCGGGACGATCGAGGTCGTCCCGTGAGCCCTAGCGCTCATGGTGCCGCGACGGCCAAGCCGTGACCCAGGCGCCCTTATCTGCCGGTAAGGGACAGGCTGCCTAGTGCACGGCTCGTGTTCCTCGCGACATCATGCTGTTCGAGAATGTCGTCTGTCGCCCCGGTGCTGCGGTCACCACATCGACGGGGGATCCACACCGACGTCAGCAATCGCGCCCCATGGCTACGGTCGGGTCGGTTGCCGCCGCAACGCCTTGTCGATGAGCTGGTTTGAACGCTCCCGTTCGTCGTCGAAGACGCCGGCGTAGACGCGCATCAGGACGTCGACCGAGTGGCCGAGCCGGCGGGCGACCTCGGCGGGCGGGACAGCCGCCCGGAGCATCATCGTGGCCGCGGCGTGGCGAAGGTCGTACACGGTGGCTGCATCGAGCGCGTGACCCTTGGGCCAGACCTGGGCCCGGGCCCGAAGCCACACCGGGCCGTAGCTCGTGGCGGTTGGAGGCCGCCCTCCGGCGTTCGTGAACGCCTGTCCATCCGCTGGTTCGAAGCGGTCGAGGTGGTCACGTAGGAGCCGCACGAGCGCCGGCGAGAGCGGGACCTCGCGAGTTGCGTCGGCTGCGCGGTGCTTCAGGCCCTTGGCCTCGGTCACGATGCCGTCGCCGGTGTAGCGGGTGCCGGGTGAGGTGACGGCGCCCCGGAGAGCGGCGAGTCCCCAGCCTCGAGCCGGGAGCTCGAGGTCGTGGACCTGTAGCCCGATGGCCTCGGACGGACGCATGCCGGCGATGCCAACGGCGGCAAACAGGGCGGCGTAGCGCGCGCCCGAAGACGGGAGCGAGGCGACGTGGTCGACGATGGCCAGGACGTCGGTGGGTGCCGGCACGGTCGCCACATCGATCGCCACGGCACCGACGGGAGCGCGCCACTCGACCCGCTCCATGGGGTTCGTGGCCAGCAATCCTCGCCGGGCTGCCGCTCTGAGCACCGCGCCGAAGGTCCCCCGTCGGCGCCGGGCGACCGCGGGAACGGTGGCTCCGCCGTCGGCCTTGGAGCAGACGGCCGCCAGGACGGTCTCGATGAGAGGCGGCTCGATCTCGTGCAGGGCGATCGACCAGCGATCCAGCCAGGCAACGGGAGCGCCCTCCGGGGTCGTGCCCGGCCGGTAGCCGACCCGGCGCAGCCAGTCGGCCAGCCCCTCTGGTGGCTTGGGCGCGCCATCCCGTACCAGCAGCGGCGTCAGCAGGACGAGGGTTTCGACAGCGCTGCGGCGGCTGTGGCCGGACCACTGCGGCCACTTCAGGCCAAGCCAGTCCTGCGACCAGCTCCACCACGTCGGAGCCCCGCTGTGCTCGAGCCAGGCGGTGGGCTCACCGGAGGCAACGTCGAACCGCTGGCCGTCCTGCACCGCACCGAGGAGACCGGACCGGAACCGGTCGGCCTCGACCCGAGTCTTGAAGGACCGGGTCCGATCACGGCCGTCGACCCGCCACTTCACGTAGTGGCGCCGCTGGGCCTTGTCTGCACCGGGCCGAGGACGACCGAGCGCGAACACCTGGACCTTCTGCGGGGCACCGCGCACGACGGCCCCCGGTGTAGCCGCTGCCGTCCATCACTGGCCGGCAGGGCCCTCCACCAGTGGTACCAGTGTGGTACGGGACTTCGATTCCATCGCCCCGGTCGTCCGGGTGGTGAGCCACTGAACACGGCTTCACCCTATCTGACCAGGGACTTAGCGGCGGAGAGCGTGGGATTCGAACCCACGGTGAGCCGAAACCCACAACGGTTTTCGAGACCGTCCCATTCGTCCGCTCTGGCAGCTCTCCGTTGATGACGTTAGCGGTCCGGGCTCGACGGCCTCCAAGGCGATCAGGCCCGGCGACTGGCGAAGAAGTCCTCGAGCAGCGCGGCGGAAATCTCAGCCTCGACGCCGTGCACGACCTCGACCTCGTGGTTCAGGCGGGGGTCCACGCACAGGTTGTAGAGCGTGCCGCAGGCCCCGTTGTCGGGGTTGGCGGCGCCGAACACCACCCGTGCCACCCGTGCGCCGACCAGGGCGCCGGCACACATCGGGCACGGCTCCAGGGTGACCACGAGGGTGGCCCTGTCCAACCGCCACGACCCGATGGCGGCGGCCGCGGCCCGCAGGGCCAGCACCTCGGCGTGGGCGGTGGGATCACCGTCCTGCTCGCGCCGGTTGCCCGCCCGCGCCACCATGACGCCGTCGACCACCACCACCGCACCAACCGGCACATCGCCGGCCTGGCCGGCCTGGCGGGCCTCCTCGAGAGCCACGGTCATGGCGGCGGCGTCATCGATCGGGATCGGGCCGGCCACGGTTGAACGTTATCGACCCGCTCGGAACAGGAGAACGCAGCTCGGCGGCGAACTGAGCAGTACGAGCTCCGCCCGGGCGGAGCTGCGGCCGTAAGGGCGGGGGGCCAACTGTCGTGCAAGGCAAAAGGATGAGGGCCGGGCGTTGGGCCAGCGCGGCAAGTGTTGGCCTCGCGCTGGCGGTCCTACCCGGCGTGCTGCTGGTCGTGCCCGACGACCGGCCAGCGGTGGAGCGAGCCCCCGTGGTGGAGCGAGCTCCCGTGGCGGCGCTAGCTCCCGTGGCGGAGGGCCTGGGCCGGGTGGACCCCATCGAGGTGGCGGCTACCGAGGTGGCCATCACCCCTCCCGGTGAGCTGGTGGGGGCGCTGGCCGAGCCGACCGCCCCCGCCCCTGCCTTCGAGCCGGTCCCCGCGGCCTCGGGCTCCGGCGAGGTGTTCGCCCTGATCATCGGCATAGACGACTACCCGGGCTCGAGCGCCGATCTCCGCGCCGCGGTGGCCGACGCCGACACGATCGACGCCGCCCTAGACGGCTTCGGCGTGCCCGACGGCAACCGAGTGGTGCTCCGCGATGGACAGGCCCGTCTCCCGGACGTCGTCGCCGCGGTGCAGTCATTCGTGAGCCAGGGCGACGCCGGCGCCACCCTCGTACTCGGCTACGCCGGTCACGTCCGCAAGTTGGATTCCGACACCGAGGCGCTCGTGCTGGCCGATGGCCAGATGCTCAGGGACCGTGATCTGGCGGCGCTCCTCGCGCCCGCCACCGCCCAGCGCATGTGGCTCGTGCTGGCCACGTGCTTCGCCGGTGGGTTCACCGAGCTACTCGGGCCTGGACGAGTGCTCACCGGTGCCGCCGGCGCGAACGACCTCGCCTACGAGAGCCGTGCTCTCAACGCGTCCTACCTGGTGCACTACATGGTGCGACAAGCATGGCTCCAGGGCGCGGCAGGACGGAGCGTGCAGGACGCCTTCGGGTACGCCGACGCGGCCCTGGCCCGTGATCACCCTAGACGCCGACCGATCCAGCTCGACGCCCTCGGCGCCCCGATGCTGCTGGGAGTGGGCGACCCGACCTCTGCCGCCGGACAGGCTCCGCCCTCGCCATCGCAACCGCCTCGCGAACCGAACCCGCCGCCGTCGAACCCGCCGCCGTCGAACCCGCCGCCGTCGGGCCCGCCGACTACAGAGCGCCCCCCCGGCGAGGAGGAGGACTGCTTTCTCAGCCTGCTCTGCTGAGCGGCTGCTGAGCGGAGGGAGTGGGATTCGAACCCACGGTGAGTTGCCCCACACACGCTTTCCAAGCGTGCCGATTCGGCCGCTCTCGCACCCCTCCTCGGGACCACCCGGAAGTGGCGCCCAGGACCGGCGAGGCTATCGTGTCGACCGGCCCGCTCTCGCATGTGGCGGTCGGGTCCTGTGCAACTGCAGTCCGTGAACCGAGTCAGGGCCGGAAGGCAGCAGCTCTCAGCGGAGCCTGCGGTGTGCCGCAGATCACCTGACCGTCACATCCGGGAGCGGGCTGTGCTTCCAAGGCGCCTGCGGCGCCCCTGCGGCGAGCCCCGGTAGGGTCGGCCCCGATGGCCGATGCCTACCAGGCGCTCTACCGGCGCTATCGCTCCAAGCGCTTCAGCGAGCAGCGAGGCCAGGACCACGTCGTCCGTGCACTGCGCACGGCGGTGGCCGAAGGACGGGTGGGGCACGCCTACCTCTTCAGCGGGCCGCGCGGCACCGGCAAGACCTCCACTGCCCGCATCCTGGCCAAGGCCCTCAACTGCGAGCACCCCCAGGACGGCGAGCCTGACGGCACCTGCCCCAACTGCGTGGCCGTGGACGACGGCCGCATCGTGGACTGGCTCCTCGAGCTCGACGCCGCCTCCAACAACGGCGTGGCCAACATCCGGGACCTCGTCGAGCGCATCCCGCTCGGCACCTCGGGCAACCGCAAGGTGGTGATCCTCGACGAGGTCCACATGCTGAGCACCGGCGCCGCCAACGCCCTCCTCAAGTCGTTGGAGGAGCCGCCCGCCCACGTCGTGTTCATTCTCTGCACCACCGACCCGCAGAAGGTGCTCCCCACCATCCGGAGCCGCACCCAGCACTTCGAGTTCCACCTGCTCCCGGCCGAGGAGCTGGCCGACCACGTGCGCTTCATCATCAAAGACGCCGGGCTCGAGCTCGGCGAGGACGCCGTGGAGCACGTCGTGCGCCAAGGCGGCGGTTCGGCCCGGGACACGCTGTCGGCCCTCGATCAGGTGTCGGCCATGGGCGGGGTCGTGCAGGAGGCCCAACCGGTGGAGGCCATCCTCGAGGCCCTCACGCAGCGCGATGCCGGGGCGGCGCTGGTGGCGGTGGCCGACGCCACGGCTGCAGGGCGAGATCCGCGGGCCCTCGGCGAGGTTCTCATCGGTCGTTTGCGGGACGCCTTCTTGGTCGTGATGGGGGCCCCCGATCGGCATCTCCCGGCCTCTGACCTCGACCGGGCGACGACCCTCGGCGGTCAGCTGGGCCCGGCGGGTCTCACCCGGGCGCTGGAGGTGCTCGGGGAGGCCCTCGTGGAGCTGGCCAAGAAGCCCGACCCGCGCATCGTGCTCGAGGTGGCGCTCGTGCGCCTCTGCCGGCCCGACGCCGACCGATCCTACGATGCCATCCTGGACCGCCTGGAGCGCCTCGAGCGGGGAGCGGTGGTGGCCCCGGCGTCGGGCTCGGCGGAGCCGGCTGGCTCGGCAGTGTCATCGCCAGATCCGCCCCCCGCCGCGCCGCGAGCCTCCGGGCCCGCGGCCGCCGCCCGCGACGAGCTGGCCAAGGCCGCCGCGGCTCGGCCGGCTCGAGCCCCTGTGCGCAAGGCCACGGCCGCACCGATCGCCGCGGCCCCTCGGACTGCGGCCGGTGCCGGTGCCGGTGCCGAGCCGGAGCCTGAGACCGCCGGCGTCATAACCAACCCAAGCGAGCCGCAGGCGGCGCCGACACCGGAGGAGCTGGACGCGGCGTGGGGCACGGTGCTCGACGGGCTCAAGGGCGCCACCAAGGGCATGTTCCGAGATGGTCGCTTCGGGTCCGCTGAGGGGGCGGCCACGGTGCTCTCCGTTCCCAAGGGACCGCCGCTCGATCAGCTCGAGAAGCGGCGCCCCGAGGTCGAGTCAGGGCTGGCCGCCCACTTTGGTCGACCGGTGCCGGTTCGGTTGACCATCGACGACACGTCTGGGCCCGCGGCCCGCACCGACCCCCCACCAGACCCCGAAGACGACATCGTCGACGTGGCCGACCTCGAGGATGCGCCCTCCGCTGGCACGGGGGTCGAGCGGCTGGCTGAGGCCTTTCCCGGGGCCGAGCTCGTCGAGGAGTAGGGGCCGCGCGGCGCCGGCGCGGCGGCCGCGCGGCCTACGCTGCCACCGTGAGCGACCACGCCCCTGACGACGCCGGCTCGTCGCTCCCTGAGCTCCCCGATTTCAGCGCGGTGTCGCCCGGTGGCCTCGGCGGGCTCCTCGAGCAGGCGCAGAGCATGATGGCGGCCCAACAGGCGGCGTCGGAGCGCGAGATCGAGGGCGTGGCGGGCGGTGGGGTGGTGCGCATCCGCACCACCGGCACCGGTCAGGTGCTGAGCGTCACCATCGCCGCGGAGGTGGTCGACCCCGGTGACGTGGCCATGCTCGAGGACCTCATCACGGCGGCCCTGCACGACATGAACGCCAAGCTGCTCGACATCCAACGGGAGGCCATGGGTCCGCTCGCCGGGCTCGGCGACCTCCTCGGTGGAGG
>Ga0136633_1000498_pt1 | contig 30181 bp, 27 predicted proteins | sample AntDrymeUQ832206_2_FD_105494 | JGI IMG/M metagenome (GOLD analysis project Ga0136633, IMG submission 105494) | Polar desert sand microbial communities from Dry Valleys, Antarctica - metaG UQ83 (22.06) | ecosystem: Environmental > Terrestrial > Soil > Desert | place: Antarctica: Dry Valley... | reverse complement strand
GCCGTGGCGGTCCGGTAGGTCAGCAGCCCGCCGGCGACCGCACCGCCGTCGGACATCTGCGGGGTCCCGACGTGGACGTCCTCGGCGTTGGCGTAGTCCCACGGGTCGCCGTGCACCTCGCTGGCGTAGTCCGGCGCCTCGACGACGAAGGTGCTGGCCGGGCCGCCCGAGACCGAGGCCGGCTCGACGGCAGCACCGCCCGGGCAGGGCGTGCCGCTCGCGACCCCGGTGCCGACTGCGGCCGTGCCGCCGAGGACAACGACCCGCTCCGGCGCCAGCCGGTCGATCTGGGCCTGCACGACCGCCGGTACGCAGTCCTTCGGCACGAGCATCAGCGGGCCGGGGGTGAGGGCGGCGACCGGTCCGCCGGCCAGCGCGTCGGGGAAGGCCCCGCCGGCCGCGAGGAACACGGCCGGCACGCGGTCCGGGAACGCCGCGCGGGCGACGGCGGCGGAGGTGGCCGAGCGGTCCGCCCCGAACAGCCGGGTGACGGGGGCGTACTGCTCCAGCGCCGCCTCGACGGCGGGCCAGACGGCAGTGGCGCCGCCCAGCACCGTGATCGCCGCGGGCTGCAGCCGGCGCAGCTCGGCGGCGGTCGCCGCCGGCACCGCGCCGGGGGCGACGAGCAGCACCGGGCTGTCCTGCGCCCCGGCTGCCGGGCCCGCGGCGAGCGCGTCGGCGAAGCCGGCGCCGGTGGTGATGTGCACGTCGCGCACGCCCGGCTCGAAGGTCGCGGCGCTGATCGCGGCGGCGGTCGCGTAGCGGTCGGGGCCGGACAGCCGGGTGACCTCGCCGTCGGTGAAGGCGTCGAGCACACCGAGAACGGCTGCCGACACGGCGCTCTCGCCGCCCAGCACCACGATCCGCCCGGGCCGCAGCCGCTCGAGCTCGCCTTCGGTCGCGTCCGGCACGGCGTCGCGGTCGACGAGCAGCACCGGGCCGCCGGTCGCGGCCGCGGCGGCCCCGCCGGCCAGCGCGTCCGGGAAGGACAGCCCGGTGGCGACGTAGGCGACCGGGACGCCCGGGTCGAAGAAGGACGCGCTCACCGCCGCGGCCGTCTCGTAGCGGCCGGAGCCGGACAGCCGCTGCACCTCGGCCGCCGAGGCCGTCAGAGCGGGCAGCCCCGCCGCCACGAGCAGGACGAGCAGCAGCAGGGCGGGGGTGGAACGGCGATGCGTCACGAGCAGGGTCCTCCGGACGTGCGGACCGTGCAGGGGGCCCGTCCTGCTCAGTGTCGGCCGGATCGGGGCCGGGCTGCAGCCGAACGACACGACCGGCCGGGCCGCTCCGGCTCAGCCGCCCCGGACCTGGGCGCCGAGCCAGGCGCCCATCTCGGCGGTGGCCTGCGCGGCCGGCGCGACGAGGTGGGACAGCAGGTGCGCGTCGTGCCACAGGTCGGGCAGCACCCGCAGCGCGGCGCTGCCGCCGGCGGCGGTGATCCCCTCGACGAGCAGCTCGCCGTCGCGCCGCAGCCGCTCCTGCTCGGCGACGTGCACGAGCACCGGCGGCAGGTCCGCGAGGTCCCCGTGCAGCGGCGACAGCGCCGCAGCGTCGGCGCCGCCGAGGAAGGCCGCCGTCCCGCCCTCGAGCCAGGACCGGCGGACCAGCGCGTCCGGGCCGGTGTAGTCGCCGCTCGTCGCGCCGGTCAGGTCGGTCACCGGCGAGACCAGCGCGAGGGCCACAGGCCGGCGGGTGCGGCACAGCAGCAGGGCCAGCGCGCCGCCGGCGGAGTCGCCGGCCACCGCGACCGGCCCGTACGCGGCGAGCTCGTCGTACGCCGCGACGGCGTCGTCGACCGCGGCCGGCCAGGGGTGCTCGGGCGCCAGCCGGTAGTCGGGCACGACGACGGCCAGTCCGGACGCCGCGGCGAGGTGGCTGGCCAGCACCCGGTGGGTGCGCGGCGAGCTCGTGACGAAGGCGCCGCCGTGCAGCAGCAGGACCGAGCCCTCCCCCGCGCCGGCCGGCACGTGCCGCTCGGCCGGCCGACCCCCGACGGTGAGCGCCTCTCGCGAGACGCCCTGCGCGGCAGGGGTTCCCGTCGACATCACGCGCAGCCAGGTGCGCTGCGCAGCGAGCGGGAAGGGCGGGCCGAGGACGGGGCGCAGCAGGGTGCGCACGACGCCGCGCACGACCGGGACGGGCAGGCTCATGCGTCGACCCGCGGCCGGGCAGGGGTGAGGACGTGGTCCTCCAGCCGCACCCGGCGGGTGCGGCGGCGGAAGTCCAGCGTGGTGCCGGGCCAGTTCTGGGTGTTGCGCCCGCGGGCGTCGAGGTACCAGCTGCGGCAGCCGCCGGCGAAGACGGTGCCCGCCAGCTTCTTCTGCAGCCGGTCGTTGAAGGCGCGCATCACCTCGGCGCGGACCTCCAGCACGCCGCCGTCGCGGACCAGCCGGACGGCGTCGCGCACATAGGCGATCTGGCTCTCGAGCATGAGCAGGATCGAGCTGTGCCCGAGGTTGGTGTTGGGGCCGTAGAGCAGGAACAGGTTCGGGAAGCCGGCGACGGTGGTGCCGAGGTAGGCCTCCGCACCCGCGCTCCACGCGTCGCTGAGCCGGCGGCCGTCGCGGCCGGTGACCTGCATCGGCGCGAGAAGCTCGGTCGCGGCGAAGCCGGTGCCGAGGACGAGGACGTCGGCCTCGTGCACCCGCCCGTCGGCAGTCACGACGCCCTCGGGCACGACCCGCACGACGTCGTCGGTGACCAGCTCGAGGTGCGGTTCCTGCAGCGCCGGGTACCACTCGTTGCTCTGCAGGATCCGCTTGCAGCCGATCGGGTCGCGCGGGGTGAGCCGGTCGCGCAGCACCGGGTCCGGGACCTGCTGCGCGAGGTGCCGGCGGAAGCGGACGTCGAAGCCCTTCATGAGCCGCGGCTCGGTGTTGAAGCCCAGGCTGCGCAGCTCGTTGGTGCAGAAGACCTTGAGCCGGTCGGCCTTGAGCAGCCACGGCGCGCGGTCCAGCGCGGCGCGCGCCACCGTGCCGTACGCCCGGTCGGGCTTGCGGATGACGTACGGCGCCGAGCGCTGGAAGACGGTGACGGCCGCGGCGGTCCGGGCCACCTCGGGCACGAACTGGATCGCGCTCGCACCGGTGCCGAGCACGGCGACCCGGCCGGTCAGGTCGGCGTCGTGGTCCCACTCGGCGGAGTGGAACGTCGTGCCGGCGAAGTCCTGCAGGCCCGGCACGTCCGGGCGCCTCGGCCGGCTGAGCTGGCCGCAGGCCGCGACGAGCACGTCGGCGGTGTGCGTGCCGCCGTCCGACAGCTGGAGCACCCACTGCGCACCGTCCCACGCCGCGGACAGCACCTCGGTGCGGAAGCGGACGTGCGGCAGGACGCCGTAGTCGCGGGCCACGTCGCGCAGGTAGTCGTGGATCTCGGCCTGCGGCGCGAACCGGCGTGACCAGCGGCCGGTGGGCGCGAAGGAGAACGAGTAGAGGTGGCTGGCAACGTCGCAGGCCGCACCCGGGTAGGTGTTGTCGCGCCAGACCCCGCCGACGTCGTCGCTGCGTTCGAAGAGCACCAGCTCCTCGACGCCGTCCTGGAGCAGGCGCACGGCGGTGCCGATGCCTCCGAAGCCGGTCCCGACGATCGCCACCTTCACCATGACCGGGACGCTAGGGACGGACGGGGCGGTGACCCAGGTCGCGCGCGGTCAGGTCCTTGACACTTCCGGCCACACTGGGGTCGTGCCCCGCCGCAGCGCCGCCAGCACCCTGCTGCTCGTGCGGCTGGGCGAGGAGCGCGGCGTGGGCGCCGCGCACCTGCTGGCCGGCACCCGCCTTGTCGTCGACGACCTGCGTCGCCCCGGCGCCGAGGTCGACGACGACGAGGAGCTCGCGGTCGTCGCCCAGCTCGTCGCGGCCTGCCCGGACACCGACCTCGCCCTCGAGGCCGGCACCCGCTACCACCTGACGACGTACGGGATCTGGGGCTTCGCACTGGCCAGCAGCCCCACCGTCGGCAGCGCGCTGGAGCTCGGACTGCGCTTCGCCGACCTGTCGTTCACCTTCTGCCGCTTCAGCGTCGAGGCGGCGGGCGAGGACCTGCTGCTCGTGCTCGACGACGCGGCCGTCCCGGAGCCGGTGCGGGACTTCGTCGTCACCCGCGACCTGGCCGCGCTGCGCACGATCGTGACCGAGCTGGTCGGCGACGCCGTGCAGCTGCGCCGGGTGGACCTGCGGCCGGCCCGCGGCGTCGACGTGGAGCGGGCCACGGCGCTGCTCGGCGTCGCCCCGCGGCTCGGTGCGCCGGTGACGCTGGTGGCACTCGACCCGGCCGCGCTCGACCTGCCGCTCCCCCAGGCCGACGAGCTCACCGCGGCGACGACCGAGGAGCAGTGCCGCGCGCTGCTCGACGCCCGGCGCGGACGCACCGGCACCGCCGGCGCGGTGCGCGACCTGCTCGTCGCGCGACCGGGCGCGATGCCCGACGTCGTGGCGGTGGCGGCCGCGCTCGCGCTGTCGGAGCGGACGCTGCGGCGCCGGCTCGGCGACGAGGGCACGTCGTTCCGCGACCTGGTGTCGGAGGTGCGGGAGGCGCTGGCCGAGGAGCTGCTCGCGACCGGGATGGGCGTCGAGCAGGTCGCGCACCGGCTCGGCTACGCGGAGACCGCGAGCTTCACGCACGCCTTCACGCGCTGGAAGGGGACGTCCCCCCGGAGCTGGGCGCGAGCGCAGCGCGCAGTGCGCTGAGCAGCTGCGCCGACTGCTGCGCGCCGCGCACCGCCGCGCGCCAGTGCTCGGGCTGCAGGCCCGGCACCCCGCCGACCGGTCGTACGTCGATCCCGCCGTCCCGCAGGCGATCTGGCACGTCAGGGCGCCCCGGCACCCGGCAGAGCAGGAACGGCGCCTGCGAACCGGGCGCCACCTCCACGCCCACCTCTCGCAGCGCAGCGGCCAGCCGGGCGCGCTCCTGGGCCAGGACGGCGGCGTCCTTCGCCGCCATCGCGACCGGCCCGCGGGCCAGGCACGTCTCGAGCGCCGTGAGCCCCAGCGTCGACACCGGCAGCGGCGCCTGCGCCGCGCGCAGCTCCTCGACGAGGTCGGGCGGCGCGATCAGGTAGCCGACGCGCAGGCCGGTCAGCGACCAGGTGCGACTCAGGCTGCGCACGACCACCAGCCCGGGCAGGTCGCCGCGGCCGGCGAGCGAGCCCGGCTCCCCCGGCACGGCGTCGGCGAGCGACTCGTCCACCACGACATGGCGCCCCGGCCGGCACAGCCGGTCCAGCTGCTCGGGCACCACCCCGGTCGGGTCACCCGGGTTGGCCACGACGACGAGGTCGGCGTTGGCCGGCACCGCCTCCGGGTCGAGCGCGTACGGCGGGGCGAGCACGAGTCTGTCTTGCACGCTGCCCGCGGCGCGCAGCGCGTCCTCCGCCGACGACAGCGACGGGTGCACCACGACGGCGCGCTGCGGCCGCAGCACCCGGCACAGCAGGACCAGCGCGTCGGACGCGCCCGCGGTGAGCAGGACCTCCGCCTCGTCGCGGTCGTGCCGGCGGGCCACCGCCCGCACCGCCGCGCGCGGGTCGGGCGCCGCGCCGAGCCGGTGCAGCGAGCGCTCCAGCCGGCCGAGCAGCCAGGCCGGCGGGGCCGGAGCGGGGGCGTGGTCGGCCAGGTCGAGCCGGTCGGCCGGCGGCTGGGCGTGGCTACGCGGGCGCGGCGCCAGCTGCTCGCTCACGTCCACCTCCTCACCGGGTCCACGTACGGTCTCAGTCGATCACGACCGGCCCAGGACCCAGGGAGCACGCGCGTATGACCACCGGCGACCCGCTGCCGACGACGTTCGTCCCGCGGCACGTCCCACCCGGCCGCCGCACCGCGGTGCTGCTGCTCACCTGCGAGGACACCCGCGGGATCGTCGCCGCCGTCGCCGACTTCCTGGCCCGGCACGGCGCCAACATCGTCGAGGTCGACCAGCACACCGACCACCACGACGGGCTGTTCTTCCAGCGGGTGGAGTTCGAGCTCGACGGCTTCGACCTCGAGCCCGAGCAGGTGCTAACGGCGTTCCGCGAGGTGAGCGACCGCTTCGGGATGGAGTGCGAGCTGCGGCTGCCCGAGAACGTCGCGCGCATCGGCGTGCTGGCCTCCCGCCAGCCGCACTGCCTGCTCGACCTGCTGGCCCGCTGGCGCACCGGCGAGCTGCACGCCGACATCGCCTTCGTCGCCAGCAACCACGCCGACCACGCCGACGCCTGCGCCTTCTTCGGCGTGCCGTTCCACCACCTGCCGGTGGTCGACGGCGACAAGCCCGCGCAGGAGGCCCAGATCGTCGCGCTGGCCGAGGAGGCGGGCGTCGAGCTGCTCGTGCTGGCTCGCTACATGCAGGTGCTGAGCGAGGATCTCGTCGCGCGTTACCCGCACCAGATCATCAACATCCACCACTCGCTGCTGCCGGCCTTCGTGGGCGCCAAGCCCTACCACCAGGCGTTCGAGCGAGGTGTCAAGGTGATCGGCGCGACCGCCCACTACGCCACCGCCGATCTCGACCAGGGACCGATCATCTCGCAGGACGTCGCCCGCGTGACGCACCGCGACTCGGTCGAGGACCTCGTCGCGCGCGGCCGCGACCTCGAGGCGCTGGTGCTCGCCCGGGCCGTCCGGCTGCACCTCGCGGCGAAGGTGCTCGTGCACGGCAACCGGACCGTCGTCTTCGGCTAGTCCGGCGGGTCGACGAGCGCCTGCAGCACCGGGCGCATCAACCGCTCGAGGTCCTCCTGCGACGCGCTCGCGACCGGCTCGATCTCGAGCAGGTAGCGGGCCATCCCCAGGCCGATGAGGCAGGCGCCGATGAGCCCGGCGCGCAGCTCGGCCTCGTCGCCGCCCAGGGTGCGGGCGACGCTCTCGGCGCGCTCGCACATCACCTCGTCGCGCATCGCGACGGCCGCGGAGGGGTGCGTGAGGCAGCTGCGCATGAGGGCGATGGCCGCCTCGCGGTCGTCTCCCTCGAAGCGGGCGAAGACGTCGTCGAGCGCGGCCTTCGACAGGTCCGCGCGGTCGGCGGTCCCCAGCGTCTCGGATGGCGACGGCCAGTGGGCCGCGGCCGCGAACAGCCGCTCCTTGCTGCCGAAGTACTGCATCACCAGGGCCGGGTCGACACCGGCACTGGCGGCCACGCCGCGGATCGTCACGCGCTCGAAGCCGTCGTCGGCGAACAGCTCGCGGGCTCGCTCGAGGATCGCGGCCTCGGTGCGGCGCCGGCGCTCGTCGCGGGGCAGCCGCTCGGCGGACATGGCCGGACTGTACAGCTGTTGACCGTTGACTCCGCAACGGTCTACCGTTGTTGAGTCAACGTTCGTAGAGGGAGAACCGCATGTCCATCGCCGAACCGGCTCCTGCCGCGTCCGCCGGTCCGGCGTCCGCAGACACCGCCCCGCCCGTGCACAAGCGGCTCGCGCTCGCCGTGCTCGCGATCAGCCAGCTCATGGTGGTGCTCGACGCGACCATCGTGAACGTCGCGCTCGAGCGCATCCAGATCGCGCTGTCGTTCACCAGCCAGTCCGACCTGCAGTGGATCGTCACCGGCTACGCCCTCACCTTCGGTGGCTTCCTGCTGCTCGGCGGCAAGCTCGCCGACCGGGTAGGTCGCCGGCAGGTCTTCGTCGTCGGCGCAGTGGTCTTCGCGGTGGCCTCGCTGCTCGGCGGTCTCGCGCAGGACCAGACGCTGCTCATCGCCGCCCGCGCCCTGCAGGGCCTCGGCGGCGCCTTCATGTCCCCCGCCGCCCTGTCGTTGCTCACCGTCGTCTTCGCCGAGGGCAAGGAGCGCGACCGCGCGCTCGGCATCTGGGCCGCCATCACCGCCGGCGGCGCCGCGCTCGGGCTGATCCTCGGCGGCGTGCTCACCGAGTACCTCTCCTGGCGCTGGGTGTTCTTCGTCAACGTCCCCATCGCCGTGCTGGCCGTCGTCGGCGCGCTGAAGTACGTCCCGGAGAGCCGCGACGAGACCGCCCGCGGCTTCGACGTCCCCGGCGCCGTGCTCGTCACCGGTGGCCTGATGTCGCTGGTCTACGGCCTGGTGCAGGTCAACGACGACGGCGTCAGCACCTTCGCCAAGACGGCCTTCTTCGTCGTCGCGGCCGTGCTGCTCGCGGCGTTCGTGCTCGTGCAGCAGCGCTCGACCTACCCGCTGCTGCCGTTCCGGCTGTTCCGCAACAAGAGCGTGCTGGGGGCCGACGTCGGCGCGCTGTTCATCGGCGCCGGCATCTTCGGCATCTTCTTCTTCCTGACGCTGTGGATGCAGGTCCTCAACGGCTACAGCCCGATCAAGGCCGGCCTGGCGTTCCTGCCCATGACGCTGCTCATCGGCGTCGGCGCGGGCATCTCGGCCAACCTGCTCGGCCGGATCGGGCCGCGCCCGCTGCTGCTCGTCGGGCCGCTGCTGGCCGCCGGCGGGCTGCTGCAGCTCGCACTGCGGCTCGAGGCCGACAGCTCCTACCTCACCGTCGTCCTCCCGTCGCTGGCGATGGTCGCGGTCGGCATGGGCCTGGCCTTCGTCGCGCTCACCAGCGCCGCGGTCGCCGGGGTACCGCAGGAGGACGCCGGCATCGCGTCGGCGCTGCTCAACGCCGGCCAGCAGGTCGGCGGGGCGCTCGGCCTGGCCGTGCTCACCGCCGTCAGCACCTCCCGCACCAAGGACCTGCTCCCCGACGGCGTCGGCGGTCTCGAGGCGCTGCAGCCCCAGCCCGGCGCGACCACCCCGCCGGACCCGGCGTTCGTCGGCCAGGTCTTCGACGCCGTCAACGCGGGCTGGGCGCTCGGCTTCGGCGTCGCCAGCGGCTTCCTGCTCGTCGCGGCGCTGGTGGGCGTCTCGCTCGTGCGGATCAGCAAGGAGGCCGCCGCACGCGCCCTCAAGGAGAGCGCTGCCGGCTGAGCCCGGCGCGGCGCGGCGCGAGACTGGTCCCGGGCCACGCCGCGTCGAGTCCTCCTTCACCGCCAACGTCCCCGATGGACTTCCACGCTGTGACAGAGGCTCTCGTCGACGGCGCGTGGGTCGTCGTCGACGCGTCGCTGCTCGCACCGCGCAGCGCGCTCGTGCGGATCGCCACCGGGCGCGACGCCGCCGACACCGCCTTCCTCACCACGACCGGCGGCTCGGTGGCCTTCCAGCGGCTGGAGGTCAGCGCGGTCGTCGACGGCGACCTGCCCCCCGACGACCCGGCCGATCTCATCGCCCTGCGCTGAACCGCCGCGAACCGCCGCGCACCGGGCGTGCGGGTGCGACCCTGGACCGGTGCGCCGCCCCCTGCTCGTGACGGCCGCCGCCCTGCTGCTCGCCGGCTGCGGCGGCGCCGTGGCGACCCCCGCAGCGGCCCCGTCCCCCGCACCGGTGCAGACCGCGGCCGCGTCGCCCACCGCGGACGCCGCACCCGACGCGTCGCCGGAGCCGGCCGTCCCGACCTGGGTCGTGGGTGCCTCACCGCTCCCGCTGCGCCCCGACGGGTTCGGCCAGGTGCTGCCGACCCCCGAGCTGCTGCGGGACCGGCGGATGACCGCCGCCGACGTGCTCCCGCCGCCGGCCGACGGGCAGTTCGCCGCTGCGGTGTCGCCGGTGACGCCCGAGGTGCGGTCCCGCATGGGCGCGACCTGGTCCGAGGCCTGCCCCGTACCGCTGGAGGGACTGCGCCACCTGGCGCTGGTCTTCCGCGGCTTCGACGGCGCCGCCCACACCGGCGAGCTCGTCGTCGCGGCGAGCGTGGCCGACGACGTGGTGGAGGTCTTCCGCCGGCTGTTCGCCGCGGACTTCCCGATCGAGGAGATGCGGCTGCCGACGACGGCCGACCTCGAGGCGCCGCCGACCGGCGACGGCAACAACACGGCCGGCTACGTCTGCCGCGCCGCGCGCGGCCAGACGACCTGGTCGCAGCACGCGCTGGGGCTGGCCGTGGACGTGAACCCGTTCCACAACCCGATGGTCAAGGCCGACCTCGTGCTGCCCGAGCTGGCGAGCACGTACGCCGGCCGGGCCGGCGTCCGTCCCGGCATGCACCTGCCGGGCGGGCCGGCGGTGGAGGCCTTCGCCGCGGTCGGCTGGCAGTGGGGCGGCGACTGGCGCAGCAGCAAGGACTGGATGCACTTCAGCCGGGACGGCCGGTAGCCGCGGACCTGGCCACTCCGGACCACTCCGAGGGGGTCCTCTCGGGGGGTTCCGCCATGGGAGGACCCGTTCTGCTCCACCTCGTGCCTCCATGGGTGGAAGATGACGGTGTGGAGCAGGTGGCACCGACGGTCCCGGGGGTGCCGCGCCCGGTCCTGCCCGGGCAGCGCCGCGGGCCCGACCGCAAGGCCGTATCGCGGTTCGTCGGGGACGTCGCTCGCCGCGTCGGCGGCACCCTCGACCTCGATCGCACGCTCCACCAGGTCGTGCAGGCCATGGTCGAGCTGGTCGGCTTCCAGGTCGCCGTGCTCAACCTGCTCACCGCCGACGGCGACCTGGAGGTGGTCACCGTCGCCGGCCCGGACGAGGTGCGCGCCGAGCTGCTCGGCTCCCGCGACACGCTGGCGGCGTGGGAGCAGCTGCTGGCCGCCGCCCAGCCCGTCGGCGCCCTGCGCTTCGCCGACGCCGCCGTGTCTATCTCCGGCACGGTCTGGTTGCCCGACCTGCCGGTCACCGACGACGCGCGCGCCTGGCATGCCGAGGACGCGCTGCTCGCCCCGCTGCACGGCGCCGACGGCAGCCTGCTCGGCGTGCTGTCGGTCGACCTGCCGGTCGACGGGCTGCGGCCGGACGAGCACACCTGCGAGCTGCTGGAGCTGTTCGCCGTGCAGGCCAGCCTGGCGCTCGACCACGCACGGGTGCACGCCCGGCTGCAGCGCAGCGAGGCGCTGTTCCAGCGCACCTTCCAGCACTCCCCCGTGGGGATGGCCGTCTTCGACGGCCAGCGCCGGTACGTCCAGGTCAACCCGGCGTACTGCGCCCTCATGGGCCGCTCGCCGCAGGAGCTGGCCGGGCGGACCGTGGTCGACGTCAGCCACCCCGACGACCGGGCGGTCGTGCAGTCGATCAGCGACCGGGTGCGAGTGGACTCGGAGCCCTTCGCCGGGGTCGAGCGGCGCTACCTGCGACCGGACGGCTCGCAGGTCTGGGGCCGGGTGACGCTCATCGCGCTGGAGGGCGACGGCGAGCAGCAGGTGCTCGCCTCGGTGCTCGACACGACCGAGGCGCGCGCGGTCGCAGCCGAGCTCGAGCGCCGCGCCGGGAGCGATCCGCTGACCGGCCTGTCGAATCGCAGCACCTTCGACGCCGTGCTGGCCGCCCGGCTCGCCGGGACGCAGCAGGTCGCCGTGCTGTTCTGCGACATCGACCGCTTCAAGCAGGTCAACGACAGCCTCGGCCACGCCGCCGGCGACGAGCTGCTGCGCGACGTCGCCCAGGCCGTCTCAGGTGTGCTTCGCACGCAGGACCTCGCGGCACGGCTCGGCGGCGACGAGTTCGTCCTGCTGCTCGACGACGTGAAGGGCGCCGAGCACGCCGTCAGCGTCGCCGAGCGGGTGCGGCTGGCGGCGCGCCGGCGGGTGCGTCTGGACGGCCGGTCGGTGCTCAGCTCGATGACGTTGGGCGTGGCCTTGAGCGAGCCGGGCGTCACCGGGGACCAGCTGCTGGCCCGGGCCGACCGGGCGCTCTACCGCGCGAAGCGGCTCGGCCGCGACCGGGTGGAGCTGGCCCGCGGGGCCGACGAGCGCTGACAGACTGACCGGGTGGACCTCGAGCGCTTCGTGGCCGCCCAGGACGACGGCGGGACCTACGACGCGGCGCTGCGCGAGCTGCGCGCCGGTCGCAAGACGAGCCACTGGATGTGGTTCGTCTTCCCGCAGCTGGCCGGGCTGGGTCGCAGCGCGACGGCCCAGCGCTACGCGCTCGGCGGCCTGGCGGAGGCGCGGACGTACCTCGCCCACCCGGTGCTCGGAGCGCGGCTGCGCGAGGCCGCGGGCGCCGTCGCGGCGCTGGCCGACGCGGACCCTGAGCGGGTGCTCGGGCCGGTCGACGCGCTCAAGCTGCGGTCGTCCATGACGCTGTTCGCGCGCGCCGCTCCCGAGGCGGAGCTGTTCGGCCGCGTGCTGGAGCAGTGGTATGCGGGCGAGCCGGACCCGGCCACGGTGCGGCTGCTCGGCGGCTAGTGGGCCGCCGCGCGCTCGGCCCGGATCCCGGGCACGAGGGCCAGGCTCCCGGCCAGCGGCAGCAGCGCGAGGAGCAGCAGGGCGCGGTCCAGGCCGAACAGCTCGCTGAAGCCGCCGACCACGGCCGAACCGACGCCGCCGCCGACCAGGAAGACGAGCGTGGCGATGCCGAGCGCGACGCCGCGCACCTCGGGCGGGACGGCGTCGCCGACGGCGGCCATGAGCGCCGGCTGGCCGAGCCCGAAGGCGAAGGTCACCAGCACCACGGCCGCGACCAGCAGGACGGCCGCAGCGCTGCCCACCACGGCCCCGGCGGCGGCGACCAGCAGGGCGACGGCGGCGGTGAGGCCGGCGACGACCAGCGACCGCGCGGGCTTGAGCCGCAGCAGCAGCGGGCCGGCGAGCCGCGGCGCCAGGAAGCCGGTGACCGCCGACGGGACCAGCGCCAGGCCGATGGTCAGCGGCGTCCAGCCGCGCGCGGCGAGCACGGCCGGCACCGCGATGAGCAGCGCGAACCACGCAGCCGGCACGGCGGCGGCGGCCAGCGCGCTGCGGACGACGACCGGCTCGCGGACGACGGCGTGCGGCAGGAAGCCCTCGGGCCGGCGCCGCACCCGGCTGGCCGCGGCGGGCACGCCGAGCCCGAGCAGCACCGCGCCGACGACCGCAACGACGACGCCGGAGGCCGGCGACTGCACGAGCAGCACCAGGCCGGCGGCCGTTCCGGCGACGAGCACCGCGCCGAGGACGTCCAGCCGGGCGCCGGTGCCCTGCGTGGGGACGGCCCGCCACAGCGCCGGGACGACGAGCAGGCCGAGGGCGGGCAGCGCGACGACGGCGCGCCAGCTGGACGCCTGCTCGACGAGCCCGCCGGCGAGCGGGCCGAGCGCGCTCACCGCGGCGGCGGTGCCGGCGACCCGGCCGAGGGCTGCGGTGCGCACGCCCCCGTCGTACCGGGCGCTGACGATGGCCATGCCGAGGACGGGGACCGCGGCGGCGCCGGCGCCCTGGAGCAGCCGTGCCGCGAGCAGCAGCTCGTACGACGGGGCGAAGGCGCCCAGGACCGCACTGCTCGCCATCAGCCCGACGCCGAACAGCAGCGGCAGCCGGATGCCCGCGAGGTCGGCGACCCGGCCGTAGACGGCGGTCGCGACCGCGAGCATCAGCGCGTACAGGCTGATGATCCAGGACGCGCCGCCGGTGGTGAGCCCGAGGTCGTCGGCGATGGCCGGGAGGGTGACGGCGACCGCGGCGCTGCCCATGCCGGCGAGCCCGAACAGCGCTCCGACCAGCAGGGCGACGCGGCCGGCGTCGGAGGAAGGGCTCACCTCAGGGGCCAACCCGGGCGCTGGGCCGGCTAGTCCCGCAGGTGCGTGTCGAACATCCGCAGGATCCGCGCCCAGGCGTCCTCGGCGGACGGCTCGTGGTAGCTGAAGCCGGCGATCCGCTCGACGAGCGCGAGCGGTCCGAGGCCGTGCCGGTTGAGGAAGGAGTGCCCGGCGTCGGGGTACTCCTTCACGTCGTGCTCGACGCCGAGCGCGGTGAGCGTCGCCTCGAGCTGCGCCGCCGTGCCGCGCATCCCGAGGTCGCGCCGGCCGTAGCTCGCCACCACCGGGCAGGCGCCGCGCAGCACCTGCTCGGCGTCCTTCGGCAGCGGCCCGTAGTTGGGGGCGCTGACGTCGAAGCCGCGGGTCGTGCCGAGCAGCGCGAAGCCGCCGCCCAGGCAGAAGCCGAGCACGCCGGTACGACCGGTGCAGTCCGGCCGGCCGACCAACCAGGCGCGGGTGGCCTCGATGTCGCCGAACGCCGCGCCCTCACCCGCGCCGAGGGCGCGGAAGGTCGAGCGCAGGCAGCGCACCGCTCCCCCGGCGCTGAACAGGTCGGGCGCGACGGCCAGGTAGCCGGCGGCGGCGAGCCGGTCGGCCTGCTGGCGGGTGTCGTCGGTGAGCCCGAACGCCTCGTGCAGCACGACGACGCCCGGCCAGGGGCCCTCGCCGACGGGGGGCACGGCCAGGTGGGCCTTCAGGCTGTCGGTGCTCGTGGCACCCGGGATGGTCACGGCGGGCACGGGGCCTCCTCCTTCAGGGGTTCTCGATGCGGACGACGAGGACGGCGACGTCGTCCTCGCCGGAGGACAGCTGCGCGACGAGCACGTCGGCGAGCAGCTCGGGGGTGAGGTCGGCGTCCTGCTCCACGGCGAGCCGCAGCGCCTCCAGCCGCTCGTCGAGGGCGGTGCGGCGCGTCTCGACCAGTCCGTCGGTGTAGAGCACGAGCACGTCGCCCGGGAGAACCTCGCGGTCGTGATCGTCGCGCGTCGTGCCGGCGCGCACGCCGAGCATGAGGTCCGGCACGGTCTCGAGCAGCTCGGCGCGGCCGTCGCGCAGCAGCACCGGAGGCAGGTGCCCGGCCGAGCACCAGCGCAGCCGCCCGCCGGCCAGGTCGAGCTGGGCGTAGACGCAGGTGCCGGGCAGGTCGACGGTCAGGTGGTCGGCGACCGCGTCCAGCCGCAACAGCGTGGCCGCGGGCGGCTGCCGGCCGTCGACGGCGAGGGCGCGCAGCAGGTTGCGCAGCTCGGCCATCCGTGCCGCGGCCTGCACGTCGTGGCCGGTCGCGTCGCCGACGACCAGCGCCAGCTCCCCGTCGGGCAGCACGAACGCGTCGTACCAGTCACCGCCGACCGCCAGCCCCGACTCGGCCGGGACGAAGCGCGCGGCCAGCTCGAGCCCGGGGACGACGGGGAGCGGCGGGAGCAGGCTGCGCTGCAGGGCCGTGGAGACGCTGCGCTGCAGCTCACGCAGGCGCACGCCGGACAGCGCGAGCCCTGCTGCTGCGGCGATGTCGGTGAGGAGCTCGGCCTCCTCGCCGATGAACGGGCGGCCGGACCGGCCGACCGCGAGCACGCCGAGCACCTCGTCGGCGTTGACCATCCCGAGCACGAGCGCCTCGGTGGTGCCGAGCGACAGCGCGAGCTCGGCCTGCGCCCGGGTGCGGTGGTCGTCGCTGCCGGCAGAGGCCTGGAGCACGGCGGCGTCCAGCCGCAGCCGGCGGCCGGGCGCGTCGACCAGGCGGGCCAGCAGGCCGACGGCCTGCGCCGAGGAGCGGCGGGCCGAGACCTCCCCCATCTCGTGCGGCAGGTCCAGCGGACCGCGGGGGCCCAGGGCGACGACGCGCGTCACGAGGTCGGGCGGCTGCAGCAGGTCGACCAGGCACCAGTCGGCGAGCGCCGGCACCAGCAGCTCGGCCAGGTCGCGCATCGCGCGCGGCCCGTCGGTGGCCGTGACCAGCTGCCGGAGGGCGCGGGCGAGCAGCTGCTCGCTCACTCGACCGTTCCCACGCCGGAACCCTAGGTGCGCGACCGCCGGCGCGGCGCCGTATCGACCGTTCGGCGCGCGTCACGCACCGCTCGTCGCAATCGCCCCGGTCTCGGCCGCCGACGTGACAGCGTGGGTCCACCACGTCCTTGAACCGGCGGGAGAGGGATCCTTGATCGAGCACCGCGTAGCGGCCTTCGGCGCCGCCCAGGAGATCGCTGCGGCGACCCCCAGCCCGGCCAGCGACATCGTCGCCCTCCGCTGCGACGTGTGCGGTGACCCGTGTGCCACCGGCGGCCAGCTCGCGCTCAGCGGGCAGGGCCTGACGGTGGAGATGTCGCTGTGCGAGGTGCACGTCGTGCGCCTGACCCGGCGGGTCCGGCGCTGGCTGCAGCGCCCGGACGCGCACGCGGCTCCCGTCGGGGACGAGACGCCCGCGACGGGCCGCCGGTTGCGCAGCGGCGAGAGCACCGAGCAGATCCGGAGCTGGGCCCAGCTGCGCGGTCTCGGCGCAGCACGCAGCGGCAGCCTGTCGGTCGCCGTCATCGCCGCCTACCGGGAGGCGCACCAGGATCGGACGGCCGGCTGAGACGGTCGGCAGGGACGTTCGACCCTGGGCCGCCGGCCCCGGCGCTGGGACGGTTGATCCATCGGAGGTGTCCCGTGGTGAGGCAGCACAGCACCAGCCGTCCCGTCGGCTACCCGGACCAGTGCGAGACCGAGGTCGAGCTGGTCGACGGCCGCCGCGTCCACCTGCGCCCGATCGTCCCGGAGGACGAGGCCGAGCTGGCTACGGCGATCTCGCGGGCGGACCCCGACACCCTGCGCCGGCGCTTCCTCGGTGGCGCGCCACCTCGCTCGACCCAGGCGCTGAGAAGGCTGGTCACCGTCGACTACGAGCGCCGCTTCGCCCTCGCGGCGTTCGACGACCACGGCACCGGGATCGGCATCGCCCGCTACGAGGGCGAGCGCACCTGGCCCGCCGTGGAGGTCGCCGTCGCGGTGGACCCGGCCTGGCGCGGGGTCGGGCTCGGGCGGGAGCTCGTCACGCGGGTGGTCCAGCGCGCAGCAGAGCAGGGCGCGGACCGACTGACGGCCGACTTCTACGACGACAACCTGCAGGTCCTCGGCCTGCTCGCCGAGGCGCAGCTGCCGGAGCGCCGCACCCTCGAGCACGGCGTCGTCGCGGACGAGGTGCAGCTCGACGACCGGGCGATGGCCCGCTGGGCACGACCGGTGGCGTAACGCCCGCGAGCCGTTAGTGCCGCGGCGACAGGTCGCCCGGACCGCCGTACTTCCCGCGCGGGGTGATGATCGTCCCGGCGCGTCCCTCCAGGATCGCGACGGCGTCCTCCATCCGCCCGATCGCCGCCATGTCGCCGGTGACCTCGACGAACCGGCACGCCGCGTCGACCTTCGGACCCATCGATCCGGCGGCGAACTCCTCGGCCTGCAGCGACGCCGGTGTCGCCCGCAGCACCGGCTCCTCGTCCGGCTCGCCGTAGTGGCGAAGCACGTGCGGGACGTCCGTCAGGATCATGAGCACGTCGGCGTCGAGCGCCTCGGCGAGCACAGAGGTCGTCAGGTCCTTGTCGACGACGGCCTCGACGCCGGACAGCCGCCCGGTCTCGTCGCGGATCACCGGCACGCCTCCGCCGCCGGCGCAGACGACGACGGCTCCGCTGCCGAGCAGCAGCCGGATCAGCCGCGTCTCCACCACTCGCTGCGGGCGCGGTGACCCGACCACGCGGCGCCAGCCCGCGCCGTCCGCCTTGACCGTCCAGCCGCGCTGCTCCGCGAGCTCCTTCGCGCGCTGCTCGTCGTACACCTCGCCGATGAACTTGGTGGGGTTCGCGAACGCGGGATCGGCTGCGGACACGAGGGTCTGGTTGATGATGGCCGCGACCTGGCGGCCGGGCAGGGTGTTCTGCAGCGCCTGCAGCAGCCAGTAGCCGATCATCCCCTGGGTCTGCGCCCCGAGCACGTCGAACGGGTAGGGCGTGGTCAGCTGCGGGTCCGACGCGCTCTGCAGGGCGAGCACGCCGACCTGCGGTCCGTTGCCGTGCGTCAGGACCAGCTCGTGCTCCTCGGCCAGCGGCGCGAGCGCCGCGACGGCCCGAACGACGTTGGCGGCCTGCACCGACGCGTCGGGCTTCTCGCCGCGGCGCAGCAGCGCGTTCCCGCCCAGCGCGGCGACGATGCGCACCTCAGCCGGCCAACGTCGCGACGAGCACGGCCTTGATGGTGTGCATCCGGTTCTCGGCCTGGTCGAACACGATCGAGTGCTCGCTCTCGAACACCTCGTCGGTCACCTCGAGGGCGTCGAGCCCGGTCTGCTGGAACACCTGCTCCCCCACGACGGTGTTGCGGTCGTGGAAGGCCGGCAGGCAGTGCATGAAGCGGACGTCGGGGCGGCCCGTCGCCCGCAGCACGTCCATCGTGACCTGGTAGTCCCGCAGCAGGGCGACCCGCTCGGCCCAGACCTCCTTGGGCTCGCCCATCGAGACCCAGACGTCGGTGTAGACGACGTCGGCGCCGGCCACGCCCTTGGCCACGTCGCTCGTCACCGTGACGGAACCGCCTGTCTGAGCGGCGATCTCGCGCGCCTGCCGCACGACCTCGTCGTCGTTCCACAGTGCCTCGGGGGCGACGATGCGGACGTCCATGCCCGACAGCGCACCACCGACGAGCAGCGAGTTGCCTACGTTGTTGCGGGCGTCACCCAGGTAGGCGACCGTGATCCGCTCCGACGACACGTGCTCGCGCATCGTCAGCACGTCGCAGAGCGACTGGGTCGGGTGCCACTCGTCGGTCAGGCCGTTCCAGACCGGGACGCCGCTGAACTCCGCGAGCGTCTCGACCAGCGCCTGCGCCGAGCCCCTGTACTGGATGCCGTCGTACATGCGCCCCAGCACCCGCGCCGTGTCCTTCATCGACTCCTTGTGGCCGATCTGCGAGCCGGTCGGGTCGAGGTAGGTGACGTGCGCGCCCTGGTCGTACGCGGCCACCTCGAAGGCGCAGCGGGTGCGCGTCGAGGTCTTCTCGAAGATCAGGGCCAGGTTGCGGCCGCGCAGCCGCTGCTGCTCCTGCCCGGCCCGCTTCGCCGCCTTCAGCTCGGCGGCCAGGGCGAGCAGCCCCTCCCACTCCGCCGGGGTGAGGTCAAGCTCCTTGAGGAAGCTCCGACCGCGCAACGACGTCGTCATGGCTCGTCCCCCTGCTGTGGTGGTGGCGGTCGCGCTCATGCGCTGTCGCGCTCGATCGGGCAGGTCATGCAGCGCGGTCCGCCGCGCCCCCGACCCAGCTCATTGCCGGCGATGGTGACGACCTCGACGTCGTGCTTGCGCAGGAACGTGTTCGTCGTGACGTTCCGCTCGTAGGCGACCACGACGCCGGGACGGACGGCCAGGACGTTGCACCCGTCGTCCCACTGCTCCCGCTCCGCCGACCAGACGTCCTGCGTCGGCGTCAGCACCGTGATGCTCGGCAGTCCCATGGCCTGCGCGATCGCAGTGTGCATGTCCTTCGCCGGGTGGGCCGCGACCTCGAGCTCCTTGTCGTTCGGCCCGGGCGTGATCGTGTACGACGGCAGCATCCCGAGCCCGGCGTACTTGGTGAAGGTCCCCTCGGACACCATCGTCATGACCGTGTCGAGGTGCATGTAGGCGCGCGAGCGCGGCATGTCGAGGGCGACGATGCGCTCGACCGATCCCCGGGCGAACAGCTCCCGGGCCAGCCGCTCGATGCCCTGCGCCGTCGTGCGCTCGCTCATCCCGATGAGCACCGCGCCGTGCCCGAGGACGAGCATGTCGCCGCCCTCGGTCGTGGCGACGCCGTTGGCCGTGCCGGTCGACCAGGTCTGGAACGGCGCGTCGGCGAACAGCGGGTGCCAGCGGTAGATCGCCTCGTAGTGCAGCGTCTCGCGCATCCGTGCCTTCTTGCGCATCGAGTTGATGGAGACGCCGCCGTAGATCCAGGCCGACGTGTCGCGGGTGAACAGGTGGTTGGGCAGCGGCGGCAGCACGAAGTCGTCCGGCTGCATCGCCCGGAAGGCCAGCGACTTCGGCTCGAGCACGCGCTCGAGGACCTCGCTCTTGGAGATGCCCCCGATGAGGTGGCGAGTGAGCAGCTGGTCGTCCATGGCGTCAAAGGCGTTGCGCAGCGCGTCCACGGCCATCGGACCGAAGACCCGCTCGTCGAAGACCCGCTCGAGCAGGTGGGCCTTGGCGTCCGGCAGCAGCACCGTCTGGTGCAGCAGGTCCTCGAACATGTGCACCTGCACGCCCTGCTCGCGCAGCGTCTCGCAGAACGCGTCGTGCTCCTGCTTGGCCCGCTTGACCCACAGCACGTCGTCGAACAGGAAGTCGTCCTTGTTGGCCGGCGTCAGGCGCTTGAGCTCGAGGTCCGGTCTGTGGACGATCGCCTGGCGGAGCGTGCCGACCTCGGACTGGACCGTGAAGCTCATCGCTCTCCCCTCCGCCGCCCGCGGCTGTCGGGGCGCCCCTCCCAGGCTGGCCGCTCGGGGACCCGGACGCACAGGACCTTGGTCCTGCGCTCAGGGACCTTCGGCCCGTGATCGGGGCCCGTCCCGCTGCGAACGTCGGTTCCGCATCCTTCCGACTGCTGAGGAGACCGCCGTGACCACCACCGCCACCCGAGCACCGGAGGTGCCGGAGGAGAAGTCGCACCGCTTCCGCTTCCCCAGTGCCTTCACGGTGCTCCTCGCCGTAACCGTCGCCGTGTGGCTGCTGGCCTTCGTCGTCCCCACCGGGCAGTACGAGACGGACGCGGACGGCCGGCCGATCGCCGGCAGCTATGCCGCGGTCGACGCCGACCTGTCCTTCACCGACCGGCTGTACCAGCTGTTCATGGCGCCGGTGAACGGCCTCTACGGCGTGGCGGATGGCGAGACCGGCTTCATCGGCCCGTACGAGAGCGGTGAGCTGTTCGGCGCCGCAGGCGTCTTCCTGTTCGTCCTCGCGATCGGCGTCTTCATCACGATGACGATGCGCAGCGGGGCCATCGACGCCGGTCTCGCCCGCGTCGGCGCGCGCTTCGGCGGTCGCGGCGTCCCGCTGATCATCATCCTCATGCTGCTGTTCTCCATCGGCGGCACGACGGAGGGCATGGCCGAGGAGACGCTCGGCTTCTACGCGCTGGTCGTCCCGCTCGTGCTGAGCCTGGGCTACGACCGGCTGACGGCAGCGAGCGTGATCCTGCTCGGCGCCGGCATCGGCACCCTCGCCTCGACGGTGAACCCGTTCGCCACCGGCGCGGCGTCCGGCGCAGCCGACATCTCCATCGGCGACGGCATCGGGCTGCGGCTGGTGATGTACGTCGTGCTGACCGCGGTCGTCATCGGCTACGTCGTGCGCTATGCGGTGCGGGTGCGCAAGGACCCGACACGGTCGCTCATGACGCTGCGACCGGAGGACGCCGCCCTCGTCGGCGGTGCCGTCGACGCGCCCGAGCTGACCGGGCGGCACAAGGCCGTGCTCACGCTCATGGCCGGCACCTTCGCCTTCATGATCTTCGCGATCGTCCCGTGGGCGCAGGTCATCAACGGGCCCGACGCCGAGTCCTACGGCTTCCAGCTCGACTGGTACTTCCCCGAGCTCGCCGCGGTCTTCATCCTCATGGCCGTGGTGATCGGGCTCGTCGGAGGGCTCGGCGAGAAGAAGCTCACCGAGAGCATCTCCGAGGGCGCCGGTGACTACATCGCGGCCGGCCTCATCATCGTGCTGGCGCGCGGGGTGACGGTCATCATGAACAACTCCGAGATCACCGACACCGTTCTGCACGCGCTGGAGGACACCGTCTCCGGGACCTCCTCTGCGGTCTTCGGCGCCGTGATGTTCCTGGTGAACATCCCGCTCGCGTTCCTCGTCCCGTCCAGCTCCGGCCACGCCACGCTCGCGATGCCGGTCCTCGCACCGCTCGGCGACTTCGCCGACGTCAGCCGGGCGGTCGTGGTCACGGCCTACCAGAGCGCGTCGGGGTGGATGAACCTGTTCACGCCGACCTCTGCGGTCGTCATGGGCGGGCTCGCCCTGGCCAAGGTCGGCTACGGCACCTACCTGCGCTTCATCGCGCCGCTGCTCGGGATCCTGCTGGTGCTCATCACCGGGTTCATCGCCCTCGGCGCCGTCCTGGGCTGAGCGGACGAGCCGGCCGCCACTCCTCCTGCAGGTGGTGGCGGTCGGCACCGCTCCGGTCAGCCGGTGCTCCACGGGCCCAGGTGCCGGCGCGGACCGGGCGGACGCCGGTGCATCACCGGTCCCGGCTCCGGGCCCATCCTGGCCCACACCCACTTTCCGCCCTGCTCGTCGGTCCAGCCCCAGGCCTGGCTCAGGTGCTCCACCAGGTGCAGGCCGATGCCGCGCTCGCTGATGCCCGGCCGGTACGGGCGCAGGCGCGGCCGGCCGGCACCGTCGTCCCAGGTGCTGACCAACAGCCCGTCCTCCCGCAGCTCGAGCCGGACCACGATGGGAGAGCGGCTGGACCGCAGGGCGTTCGCGACCAGCTCGCTCGCGACGTCCACCGCCGAGGCGGCGAGCTCGGCCCCGACCGACCAGCCGGCCAGCGTCTCGCGGCAGAAGGCCCGGGTGGCGGGGGCCGAGGCCGTACCGGGAGCCAGCTCCCGTCGGCGGACGACCGACGGACGGTCCGCGGCGAGCGGCCCCGAGCGCTGCGCGGCACGCTCGAGCGCGAGCAGCGACAGCGCCTCACGAGTCGACTCGAGCCGCTCCAGCGCCTGGGACAGGGCCTCGGAGCGCGGCTCGCGCTCCAGCAGCTCCTGCACCTCGATCAGCTGCTGGGTGACGTCACGCAGGAGCCGACCGGCCGGGGTGCGGATGCTCGGAGCCGCGGGTGACGGGTGCGAGGGGGGCGGCGCGCCCGCCCCGGTGCTCCCGGAGACCCGCCTGCGGGCCGTCGCCGCCACGGTCACACCCGCCCGGGGGCGCGGCCGACCGACCGGGTGCGTGTCCCCGTCCCGGTGGTCATGACGGTGCCTCCAGGTCGTCCTGGGTGGTCTCCCGGACGGGCGCCCGTCCAGTCGCTCCACAGTGACGGTCGGGAGCCGACACCGCCAGGGGACAAGGTCCCGGGCAGGGCGGCCCGGACGACGTCGACCGGCGGACGTGCGGCCGCTGCTGCCGGGGGTTGCCTCCCCCACGGGACCGGCCTAGGGTCGGTCTCGCCTGATCAGGCCGCTCCTGCCGCTGCCCCGTGCCCGTCCGGTCGCTCCGTCATCCGGTTGCTCCACGCCGGTCCGCGCAGCCACTTGGAGGGCTCATGTCCGCTCCCGCCCGACCGCTCCACGACCTGCCTCCGCACGGTCGGCCGACCGCAGGTGCGCAGGCCCCGCGCACCCGCTTCACCGAGGAGGTCGAGAGCGACGTCGAGGCGCTGCTCGACGAGGTGGTGCGCGAGCTGTTCGGCCTCGGCCTCGGCATCGCCGGCGCCCTGCGCCAGGTGGAGGGTCCGGTGGCCGACCGGCTCTCCGCCGTCCTGGACGATGCGGACCGGCTGATCCGGACGGTGCGCTCGGCAGCGCCCGCGATGCGGACGGCCGGGCCGGCACGCTGAGCCCGGTCAGCCGCGCGCCGCAGCTCTCATCGGCGCATCGCTCGTGCCGAACCCGCGCCCAGCGCCAGGCAGATCGGGGCGAACAGCCGCCGGTCGTGGCGCCGGAAGCCATCGGAGGTACTGCCCGGCACCAGGAGGTCGGTGCGCCCGGCGACCCCCAACGCACCGCGAGCGAGCAGGGTCGCGGTGAGGACGGACAGCCCGAGCCGTCTCACCGAGGCCGGCCACACGGGACGGTCGACCACGAGGCTGGCCGCGGTCGCCAGCGCTCCGGCCACGGCGAAGCACGCCGGTGCGCCGACGAAGGCGCCGTCCGAGGGCAAGCGTCCGAGCACGGCGTCCGACAGGTCCTCGACAGTGGAGAAGGGCGCCGTCGAACCCAGCCCCCAGGCGACGTGCTGACCCGAAAGGGCGAGCAGCACGACGCCGGTGAGCGACGGCACGAGAGCCCCCCGCGAGCGGTCCGGCCCGTCGTGCCGCCGAGCCGTGCGCACCCTCACCGCCACCGCGCGGATCCTCGTCCGCTCCGGGAGCGGAGGTCAAGGGCTGCGAGCTGGCACGGTCCCCGGTCGGAGAGGGGGCTGGTTCTCCCGGAGGCGGACGGCGACGCGGCCGGAACAGCGTCACCTGCCTCCGGATCGGCACGTAGTCCGCGATCGACGGGGCCCGCCACACGATCCCGGACCAAGGGCCCATGCCGCTGGGACCTCCGGCCCTGCCGGCGAACCCTCCCCCACTGAAGCCTGAAGGTCCCTGAAGGAACAACCTGCCAAGAGAAGGGCCGCCGCCATGAAGGCCGCTGTCGTCACCAGCTTCACCGGACCGATCGAGATCCAGGACATCCCCATTCCCACTGCGGGACCAGGCCAGGTCCTGGTCCGCATCGAGGCATCCGGCCTGTGTCACACCGACATCCACGCAGCTCACGGCGACTGGCCGGTCAAGCCGACTCCTCCGTTCGTGCCGGGCCATGAGGGCGTCGGCATCATCGAGAGGCTCGGCGACGGCGTGACCAACCGGGCCGTCGGCGACCGCGTGGCCCTGCCCTGGCTCGGCCACGCCTGCGGGCACTGCCACTACTGCGTGACCGGGTGGGAGACCCTGTGCGAGGAGCAGCAGAACACCGGCTACTCGATCGACGGCAGCTTCGCGGAGTACGCCGTAGCCGACGCGACGTACGTCGTCCCGGTACCGGCCGCCGTCGAGCCGCGCGACGCAGCTCCCCTCACCTGCGCGGGCGTCACGACGTACAAGGCGGTCAAGGTCGCCCACGTGCAGCCGACCGAGCGTGTGGCTGTCTTCGGCATCGGCGGCCTCGGCCACCTTGCGCTGCAGTACGCCAAGGTCGTTGGTGGGACCGTGATCGCCGTCGACGTCGAGCAGTCCAAGCTGGACCTGGCCACCGAGCTCGGGGCAGACCACGTCGTCAACGCCGCGGAGGTCGACCCCGTGGCCGCCATCGAGGCGCTCGGTGGTGCTGACGTTGCGATCGTGCTCGCGGTCAGTCCCGCCGTGTTCGAGCAGGCCTTCGCATCGCTCCGACGTGGAGGGCGGCTCGTGTGCGTCGGACTCCCGCCGGAGAGCGACGGGCCGATGAGCCTGCCGATCTTCCCTACCGTGCTGAAGGGCATCTCGGTGATCGGATCGATCGTCGGCACCCGACAGGACCTGGCTGAGGTCTTCGAGCTCCACGCACAAGGCCGCACCCGGGTGGTCGCCGAGATGCGGAAGCTCGACGACGTCAACGACTCCGTGGCGGAAGTGCTTGCCGGACGCGCCCCCGCTCGACTGGTCTTCGAGTTCTGAGACAGCCACGTCCTCGGTGCGGGCCGGTCGGCTCTGCCCATAAGGTCCGCCGGTGAACCGCAGCCGATCCTTGCTGGACGACGACCTGCACCTGCTCCGCGAGCTGCAGGACGCCGTGCTGACGGAGGCCGGCGCCGCCAGCGTGCTCCGTGCGGTCGACGACCTGCTCGACGCGGTGTCGCGTGGGGAGGCCGGCGGCGCCGCCACGCAGCTGCCGGCCGACCTGGCTGAGCAGGTGGCCCGCGCGCTCAGCGTGCACTTCCACCTCGTCAACCTCGCCGAGGAGCGCGACCGGGCGCGGTCGCTCCTCGCCGCAGGACCGGACGCCGCCGCGCAGCCGGACCTGCCGTGGCCCGCGCTGCAGGCCGAGCATGTGGACCCAGCACTCCTGCAGGAGCTGCGGCTGCACCCGGTCGTCACCGCGCACCCGACGGAGGCGCGCCGCCGCGCGGTCACCGGCACGCTGCGCCGACTGGCCCACCAGCTCGACCGCTACGACGACCCGCAGCGCGGCAGCGTCGAGCGTGCCGTCGCCCTGCGCCGGCTCCGTGAGGAGCTCGAGGTGCTGTGGCGCACGGCGTACCTGCGGACCACGCGGCCCACGCCGTTCGACGAGGTGCGGACCGCGCTGGCCGTCTTCGACGACGCGTTGCTGCGGGTCGTGCCGCGGCTGTACCGCGCGGCCGAGGCGGCCTGCGGCGTCACGGATCCCGGGACGGCACCGCCGGTCGTCCCGGCCTTCGTGCGCTTCGGCTCCTGGATCGGCGGGGACCGCGACGGCAACCCCTTCGTCACGGCCGACGTCACGCGGCAGACCATGGCGCTGCAGGCCGACACGGCGCTGCGCACCCTCACCACCGCGGTCGAGCGCGTGGGCCGGACGCTGACGCTCGACCACGGCAGCACGCCGCCGAGCCGTGAGCTGCGCCAGGCACTGGCGCGCGCGGCCGTGGTGGACCCGGCCGGAGCGGCGGAGCGCGCGACGAGCTCGCCGGGCGAGCCGCACCGGCAGCTGCTGCTGCACGCCGCGGCGCGGCTCGAGGCGACCCGCCGGGGCGAGCTGGGGACGGCGTACTCGGATCCGGACCAGCTGCTCGGGGACCTGAAGCTGGTGCAGTCCTCCCTCGCCGCGGCCGGTGCACGCCGCGCGGCGTACGGCGAGCTGCAGCACCTCGTCTGGCAGGTCGAGACCTTCGGGTTCCACCTCGCCGAGCTGGAGGTGCGGCAGCACAGTGCCGTCCACGCGACCGTGCTCGCGGAGCTGCTCGCGCAGGTCGGCCACCCTGCAGAGGCTGCGCGCGACGCCGCCCTGCTCGACGCCCTGGCCGTCGACGGCTGGCCGGACGAGGTCGAGGCCCGGTCCGATCTCGCGCGGGAGGTGCTCGACACGCTGCGCGTCATGGCCTGGTTGCAGGAGCGCTACGGACCACGCTGCTGCGGCCGGTACGTCGTGAGCTTCAGCCAGACAGCGGCCGACCTCGCGGCCGTGCGCGCGCTCGCCCGGCTCGCCGTGGGCACCGCACCCCTGCGGCTGGACGTCGTGCCGCTGTTCGAGACCGGCGACGACCTGCGCCGCTGCACCGAGGTCCTCGACGGCTGGTACGAGCTGCAGTCGACGCAGGTGTGGTTGGCGGGCGGCAGCCGCGACGTCGAGGTGATGGTGGGCTACTCCGACAGCTCCAAGGACGTCGGCCCGGTGAGCGCGACGCTCGGCCTCTACGACGCGCAGGCACGGCTCACCGAGTGGGCGCGCGCGCACGACGTCCGCCTGACGCTGTTCCACGGCCGCGGCGGCTCGCTGGGGCGGGGCGGCGGCCCGGTGCACCGCGCGATCCTGGCTCAGCCGCCCGGCTCCGTCGGGCTGCGGTTCAAGGTGACCGAGCAGGGAGAGGTCGTGCTCGCCCGGTACGGGTCCGTGCGCATCGGCCAGCGGCACCTGGAGCGCGTGGCGTCAGCGGTGCTCCGCGCCGCCTCGCCGAAGGTCGAGGAGGTGAACACTCGCGCTGCGGAGCGCTTCGCCGACCTGGGCACGCAGCTCGATGCCGCGGCCGTCCGGACCTACCGCGAGCTGGTCGAGCTCCCCGGGTTCGCCGACGTCATCGCGCTCGCGAGCCCGCTCGAGGAGATCGGTGAGCTGCGCATGGGCTCGCGGCCGGTACGGCGCAGCGGCGCGCAGTCCGGCCGCGACCTGTCCGACCTGCGCGCCATCCCGTGGGTGTTCGCGTGGTCGCAGACACGCGCCAACCTGCCGGGCTGGTACGGACTGGGCTCGGCGCTGGCGGCCGTCGGCGACGTGGGACTGCTGCGCGAGGCCGCGAAGGAGTGGCCGCTGTTCTCCGCGCTGCTCGAGGTCGCCGAGATGAGCCTCGCGAAGGCCAATCGCGCGCTCGCCGAGCAGTTCCTGTCCCTGAGTGGCCGGCCGGACGTGACGCAGCGGGTGCTCGACGAGATGGACCTGACCCGGCGCTGGCTGCTCGACGTGCTGGAGCAGAAGGACCTGCTCGAGCGCGAGCCCGCCCTGCACCGCGCGCTCGGCCTGCGCGCGCCCTACGTCGACGCCCTGTCGGCCGTGCAGCTCCGGGCGCTGCAAGAGCTGCGGCAGGAGGACCGCGACGGCGCGCACGCCGCCTGGCGACGCGTGCTCCTGGTGGCCGTGAGCGGGATCGCGGCCGGACTGCAGAACACCGGCTGACGCCAAGTCGTGCCGCAGCGGCACGAACAGCAGGGCGTCGACGAGACCACACCAGAGCTCCTCCGGCAGGTCGTAGACCCTGCACCCTGCACCCAGCCGGTGGACGTGCAGTGTTGTCGTCCGACGTTCGTGGCGCCCCTCGTCGGTCGGCATGTCAGCAACATGACTCCTGCCCGGCAGCGGTGCGCTGACGACCCGACTGCGGACAGCGCGTTCCCGCGGGAACGCCACCCCTGCTTCTGACGACCGTCGGGCGCCCGCGCCGGTGGGGTATGGCCCGCGACTCCAGCAGCCCCGACAGCGCCATCACGCAGCTGCTGCGTGACGAGCTCAAGCAGCTCCAGTTCGACCCGCCACGGGTACCGGATACCCGCTTCGCCGGTGTGGTGACGCGGTCGGCCTGTTCGCTGCCGACGATCACGATCTTCACGGATGGGAGGACGGCACCGACCCTGGGGCGCCCGCCGGAGCGACGTGGCCGACCCCGGCGACGACTCGGGGTGCGGTGGTCCTGCGGCTCGACGGGCAGCCAGGATGCGCAATGCCGAGAGCCTCACCGAGCTGCCTCGCCGGGGATGTGGTGCGGTTCTCGGAGCTGGCGCGGCTAGAACAGCCTGGTCGTCAGCGCGGTCGCAGCGCTGTTGGCTGCCGGATTGCCAACGATGTCAAGCAGTCCGGCGTCCGGTACAGGAGCCATCGAGTGGTTGCTGTTCTGCGTCGTCGGCGTCCCGGTGACAGCCCCCAGCGTCAGGGTGATCGTCTTGTCACCGTTGCTCCAGGTGACCGACGCCGTGCTCGAGGCATCTTCGCCGTTCTTGTCGACGTACCCGTTGTTGTTGCCCAGCGACAGATCTGCGATGACGCCGCCGATCGTGAGCGTGGAACCTCCAGAACCAGCGATCCTGACCGTCGGGGCGCTCGGCACCGACGAGCGGGCGATCGCCTCGTTGAAGGTAAACGAGATCGTGTCCCCCACCTGCATGCGTCCTGGGATACTCCCGGTCGAGGTTGCCCAGCTCAGGAGTGTCGGCGCGGTCGTGTCGATGACGATCGCCTTACTGCCGCCGAGGGAGTTGCTGGCGGTCGTGGCGGGCAGGGTCAGCGTCGCGGCCGCCTGGGCCCCGGCGGCGTTCTTGATCGTGCCGCCGTTGAGCGTGAGCGCGGTCGTCCCGGTGTAGTTGAGGTCGGTGCTGTTGTCGCCAGCTGCCACCGTGTAGGTGAAGGTCAGGGTGGCGGTGCCGGACCCGCTGGCGTGCCACCCCCGTCCAGATCGCGGCCGTCGTCGAGTCCCTGCTGTCGTTCACCCGTCGCTCCCTCGGAGGAGACCATGAGCACCACGCACGAGGTCACGAACCAGGTCCCGCCGCTGGCCGGGCACAACGCTGCTGACGTCCCCGCCCTGCTCGAGGCCGTCGAGCGAGAAGGCGCCGGCTGGGCCAGCGAACGACTGCACGAGGTCGGCGAGCTCGTGGGCCGTCCTGAGACGCAGGAGCTGGGGCGCCTGGCCGAGGCGCACCCGCCGGTGCTGCACACGCACGACCGCTACGGGCACCGCGTCGACGAGGTCAGGTACGACCCGGCCTACCACCGGATGATGGACACCGCCGTGCGGCTCGGCCTGCACGGCGCGCCCTGGCGCGACGACCGGCCCGGGGCGCACGTCGCCCGCGCCGCGACGATGCTCGTCTGGGGGCAGACCGATTCTGGCCACGGCTGCCCGATCTCGATGACCTACGCCATCGTCCCGGCGCTGCGGGCGACGCCCGAGCTGGCAGCGCAGTACGAGCCGCTGCTCACCAGCGACGTCTACGACCCGGCGACGCGACCGCCGCTGAGCAAGGCCGGCCTGATCGCGGGCATGTCCATGACCGAGAAGCAGGGCGGCAGCGACGTCCGGGCCGGCACGACCCGGGCCGCCCAGCAGAGCGACGGCAGCTACCGGCTCACGGGTCACAAGTGGTTCACCTCCGCCCCGAACAGCGATCTGTTCCTCGTGCTCGCGCAGGCGCCCGGCGGTCTCACCTGCTTCCTGCTGCCTCGGGTGCTGCCCGACGGCACGCTGAACCGAATGTTGCTGCAGCGGCTCAAGGACAAGCTCGGCAACCGGAGCAACGCCAGCAGCGAGGTCGAGTACGACGAGGCCGTGGCCTGGCGGGTCGGGGACGAAGGGCGCGGCGTCAAGACGATCATCGAGATGGTCAACCTCACCCGCCTGGACTGCGCACTGGCCACCGCCGGGATCATGCTCACTGGCGTCCAGCACGCGACGCACCACGCCACCCACCGCGCCGCGTTCGGGCGGCAGCTGATCGACCAGCCGCTGATGCGCAACGTCCTGGCCGACCTCGCGGTCGAGGCCGAGGCGGCGATGACCGTCGCGTTGCGCCTGGCCGGGGCCACCGACCGGGCCGCGCGCGGTGACGCGGGCGAGGCGCTGCTGCGCAGGATCGGTCTGGCCGCGACGAAGTACTACGTGTGCAAGCGCGGTCCGGGCCACGCCGCGGAGGCGTTGGAGTGCCTCGGCGGCAACGGCTACGTCGAGGACTCCGGGATGCCCCGGCTGTACCGGGAAGCCCCGCTGCTGAGCGTGTGGGAGGGCAGCGGCAACGTCGCGGCGCTCGACACGCTGCGCGCGATGGTCACCCAGCCGCAGTCGGTCGAGGCGTACTTCG
>Ga0136633_1000497_pt1 | contig 30204 bp, 32 predicted proteins | sample AntDrymeUQ832206_2_FD_105494 | JGI IMG/M metagenome (GOLD analysis project Ga0136633, IMG submission 105494) | Polar desert sand microbial communities from Dry Valleys, Antarctica - metaG UQ83 (22.06) | ecosystem: Environmental > Terrestrial > Soil > Desert | place: Antarctica: Dry Valley... | reverse complement strand
GGTCTACGTCGACGGCAACAGCGTCGACCTCCTTTCCGGCTCCCAGATCGACTACGTCGACACGCTCATGGGCGCCGGCTTCACCGTGAACAACCCGAACGCGGTCGCCGCCTGCGGCTGCGGTTCGAGCTTCCGGACGGCCGACGACGCGGGTAGCGCGCGCTCCTGCGCCCACTAGCGGCCCCACTCCTCGCCTGAAGCCGCCGGATCCCCGGCGGCTTCCCGATTCCCGGCCCCCGCACGGTCGGCGCCGCCTAGACTCGGGACCGCGATGGAGATTCCCCTCTTCCCGCTGCGAACCGTCCTCTGCCCGGGGATCGCCCTGCCCCTCCACGTGTTCGAGCCTCGCTACCGGTTGTTGACCGAGCGCTGTGTGGAGGGCGAGTCGCCCTTCGGGATCGTCCTCATCCGCGAGGGCCGCGAGGCCGGGCCGGGGAAGGTCTCGCTCGCCGGGATCGGGACGATGGCGGAGATCCGCGAGGCGACGCGCCGCCCGGACGGCCGCTACGACCTCCTGGTCGTCGGCACCGGCCGGTTCGCGATCGAGGAAGTCGATGCGGAGCGGGAGCCCTATCTGCTGGGACGGGTCGTTGTCCTCGACGACGACGTCGGCGACGTGGACCGGTCCACGACGCTCGCCGCCCGGACGATGCGCCGGTTCGTGGCCTACCTCCACCTGCTCCAGCCGATGGACGGCGAGACGGCCGACGAGATCGACGTCCGCGTCGAGATCGAGAGCGAGTCGGGCGAGGGCGAGGCCGGGAGCGAAGGCGAAGATCCGGCGCCTGGTGAGACGGTGATCGAGATCGATCTCGAGCCGTCGGCACCGCCGCGGGCCGGCGGAACGGGTGCCGTCGCTGACCGGGATCCGCCCACCGCCCCGGATTCACCGGAAGACCTAGAGCGCGAGGCGAAGCTCAACGAAGCCGCGCGCCGCCTCCTGATCCCCGACGACCCGACCACGCTCTCGTACCTGCTGAGCGGGATCATCCAGATCGATCCGCACCGCCGCCAGCTCCTGCTCGAGGCGGCGACGACCGAATCGCGGCTCAGGCTCCTCGACGAGCTCATCGACCGCGAGCTGTGGATGCTCCGCCGCCGGCTCCGCTTCTACGCACCCGACGACCGGCAGGCCGCCGTCCGACGCAGCTGACGCGCGGGGGTTTCGAGGGCGGCGCGATTCGGGGATGATCAGCCCGATGCGAGGACTGCTCCTCTGGATGGCCGGCAACCGGTGGCTGCGAGACCACATCCCGCGGCTGTGGTTCGCCCGGCGGGCCGTGCGGCGGTTCCTGCCGGGCGAGGACGCGGCGGCGGCCCTCGACGCGGGGGAACGCTTCAAGCGCGACGGGATCGGCACGATGTACACGCGCCTCGGTGAGAACCTGACGCGGATCGAGGAGGCGGACGAGGTGGCCGCGCACTACCTGGGCGTGTACGACGAGATCGTCCGGCGGGGCCTGGACGGCGAGGTGTCGGTGAAGCTCACCCAGCTCGGCTTCGATCTCGACGTCGAGCGAACGTTCGCCCACGCCTCGCGCCTGGCTGCACGGGCGGCCGAGGTCGGTGGAGTCCTGTGGATCGACATGGAGGGCAGCGCGTACACGGAAGGCACGATCGCGTTCTACGAGCGGCTCAAGGCTGGCCACCCGAACGTCGGCCTGGCGATCCAGGCGTACCTGCGGCGAACGGCGGCGGACATCCAGCGGCTGCTCCCGCTCGACCCGGCCTTCCGGCTCGTCAAGGGCGCCTACGCGGAGCCGGCCGCGATCGCGTACACGACGAAACACGACGTCGACACGAACTTCGTCGCGCTGGCCGTCGCGATGCTCGAGGCGAAACGCGACGGCCGCAATGTCCGGGCCGGGATGGGCACGCACGACGTCCGCCTCATCGAGCAGATCACCGAGCACGCGCTGGCGATGGGCCTCGACCGGTCGGCCATCGAGGTCCAGATGCTGTACGGCATTCGCGAGGACCAGCAGCGCCGGCTCGCGCGCGAGGGCTACCCGGTCCGGGACCTCGTAGCGTACGGCGAGGCGTGGTATCCGTGGTACATGCGCCGGCTCGCGGAGCGCCCGGCGAATGTCATCTTCGCCCTGCGGCAGATGCTGCCGTAGCGCGCGATCAGGCAGCCGGAGCGACCCGGCTCGTGATGGCGAGCATGTTGCCCTCCGTGTCCTCGAAGAACGCCAGCCACTCCTCTACACCGGTGGTGTCGTCCGTGAAGATGAGGTGGGGCGCGCCGCTGAACTTCACGCCGCGGCCTTGAAGCTGCCCGTAGGCCGCCCGGATGTCGTCGACGAGGAAGTACAGGACGGAGCCCGGTCGCCACTTCTCCTCGTCCGCGTGGAGGTAGAGGCGCACGCCGCCCATGTCGAAGAACATCAGGTCCCCGAACGTGAACACGTGGGGCAGCCTCAGCGTGTCCCGGTAGAACGCCTCGGTGCGGGCGACGTCGCGGGCGTAGAGCGACACCTGGGCGATCGGGCCGAGGCGGAGGGGGGTCGAGGTCATCGGACTACTCGCTGAAGCGCTCCTCTTTCCACGGGTCGGCGTCGTTGTGGTAGCCGTAGCGCTCCCAGAAGCCCGGCTGGTCGTGCTCGAGGAACTCGAGGCCCCGGATCCATTTCGCGCTCTTCCAGAAGTAGCGCTTCGGCACGAGTAGGCGGAGCGGGTAGCCGTGCTCCGGCTCGAGGGGCTCCCCGCCGAACGTGTCCGCCAGGAGGACGTCGTCGTCGTCCAGCACCTCGAGCGGCAGGTTCGCCGTGTAGCCCTGCTCGGAGTGGGCGACCACGAACTTCGCAGCCGGCCGGAGCTGGGCGAGCCGGAGGATCTCCTGGATCGGCACGCCCTCCCACGTCGTGTCGAGCTTCGACCAACGAGTGACGCAGTGGATGTCCGTGTTCACGGTCTTGCGGGGCAGGGCCTTGAACTGCTCCCAGGTCAGCGTGAACGGCGCGTCGACGGCGCCGAACACGCGGAAGTCCCACTTCGCGAGGTCGGTGCGGGGGACCGACCCGTAGTGAAGGACCGGGAACTTGTCCGTCTTGTACTGACCCGGCGGGATCCGGCGCGCGACGTCCGGGTCCATCTGGGTCGTACCGAACAGGCGCTCGAACATCAGGTCTCCGTCAGCGGTGGGGGGCTATCCTCCCACGTTTTCGCACTCCGACCGCGCCGCCGTGCAGGCGGCGTGCGTTACCCTTCGGGCCGTGAATCCGCCCGATCCCCATCCCGATCCCGCAACGTCTGCGCGCGCCCCGGGCACCGCCGATGGGCCCCGGGTCGTGATCGTGATGCCCGCCTACAACGCGGCCCAGACCCTCGAGCGGACGTACGCCGACATCCCCGAGTCGATCGTCGACCGGATCATCCTCGTCGACGATGTGTCGCGTGACCAGACCGTCGACATCGCACGCAATCTCGGCCTGCAGGTCATCGTCCACCGCCAGAACCGAGGCTACGGCGGGAATCAGAAGACCTGCTACGGGGCCGCGCTCGAAGCCGGCGCCGATGTCGTCGTCATGCTCCACCCCGACTACCAGTACGACGCGACCCGGATCCCGGCGCTCATCGAGCCGATCCTCGAGGGCAAGGCGGATCTCATGCTCGGTAGCCGGTTCCTCGGCGACCCGCTGGCCGGCGGCATGCCGCGCTGGAAATATGTCTCGAACCGGTTCCTCACGATCGTCGAGAACCTGGCGTTCGGGCTGCACCTGTCCGAGTACCACACGGGGCTTCGCGCGTACAGCCGGCACCTGCTCGAGACGATCCCGTATCAGCTGAACAGCGACGACTTCGTGTTCGACCAGGAGCTCATCGCCCAGGTCGTTGCCGCCGGGATGCGAAACCGGATCGGCGAGATCGCCGTCCCGACGCGGTACTTCGAGGAGGCCAGCTCCGTCGGCTTCAAGCGGAGCGTCGTGTACGGCCTTTCGACGCTGAGGGTCGTCGCCCGGTACCTGCTCCACCGCCTGCGGGTCCGCCGCTCGCCGAAGCTGATCGCCCGCCGACCGGGTCGATGAGCTGGTGAGAGTCGCTCCCCGGTTCGTTTTTCGTGCAGTCCTCGGCATCGCGATCTCCGTTCTCGCATTCGCGCTCGTATTTCGATCCGTCGACCCGGCGGACACGGCACGGATCCTCGCGGAGGCGGCGCCCGGCTGGCTTGCGCTCGTCGCCGCCTTTCTCGTCGTCGATGTCCTGCTGCGGGCGGTTCGCTGGCGCCGGTTGCTTACGCCGATCCGGGACGTGCCGTTCCGGGCGACCCTCGCGTACCTCCTGATCGGCTACCTCGCGAACAACGTCCTCCCGGCGCGCCTGGGTGAGCTCGTCCGATGCCACTACCTTGGCGACCGCGAGGGCCTGAGCCGGACGACCGCTCTCGGGACGGTCGTCGTCGAGCGGGTCGTCGACATCGCAGTCGTCGTCGCGATCGCCGCGTTCGCGATCATCGTCCTGAGCATCCGCGGCCTCGTGGCGAGCGCCGTCCTCGTCGGGGTCGCGATCGTCCTGCTCCTCGTCATCGCCCTGGCGATCGGAGTTGCGGCGCACCGGATCCCGGGCGCGGACCGCGTCGCCGCGGCCGCGGCGCGCTGGCCGCGGGTGGGGGAGCTGACCACGAAGCTGCGCCACGGCCTCGCAGTCGCCGGGCGGCCGCGAACGCTGTTCGAGGCGCTCGGGCTGAGCGTCGTCGCGTGGGGAGCGACGCTCCTCGCCTTCGCGGCGGCCGGCCAGGCCGTCGGAGTGGAGCTGACCGTGGCCCAGGCATCCCTCCTCGCGGCCGGGGTCGCGCTCGCGGCGGCGATCCCGTCCGGCCCGGCAGCGCTCGGCACGTTCGAGCTCGCGGGAGTCCGCATCGCGGAGGCGTTCGGCGTCGCACCCGAGCCCGCGTTCGCGATCGCGCTCATCGTGCACGCCGGGATCCTCGTGATCACGTCCGTCGGCGGGGTCATCGCCCTCGCCCGCCTCGGCTGGAAGAAGGACAGCGAGGCACCCCGGGAATAGCAAAGGGCCCGCCGATGGCGGGCCCTTCGGGTTCGTGGTCGTAGCGCGGGCTAGGACGCCGGCTTCGCCAGGTCGCTGATCTTCGAGATGCCGTACTTGTCGGCTGTTGCCTTGGTCACGACGAACCCGTTCTGGTCCGTCGCTGCGGCGTAGTCGAGCGCGGTGAGGCCCTTCGGCGCGAGAGCCTCGCGGAGCTTCGTCGAGGTCGCCGCCGGGTCGGTCGATGCCTCGCCGGCACTACCGTTGACATGCTCGAGCGCAGTCGCGGCGTATTCGGCGAGGATGTCGATCTCGCCGGACTCGAGAGCCGGGAAGACGATCTCGCGGTTACCGAGCTGGAACTTGCGCTCGACGGTCATGCCGTTGCCCTCGAGCGTCTGGGCGAAGATCTCGGCGAGGATCTCCTGCTCGTAGAAGTTCGTGGAGCCGACGGTCACGCTGCCTTCGAGCCCGGCGCTGATCGAGTCGAAGTTCTGGGCGGTGATCCAGTCCCGCGCCACGTCAGGCACGGCCTTGGCGTCCACCGTTGCGGCCTTGTTGAGGTTCGTCAGCTCCTCCTGGCTCAGCCGCGAGATCACGAGGTTCAGGACGTCCGCAACCTTGGGATTCGCGTCGAGAACCTCCTGCCGCAGCACGGGGATCAGGTTGTCGGCCAGCTGCAGCTGCTTGTCGTCTTCGAGCAGGACGAAGCCGTTGACGGCGATCGCCGGATCGGACGTGAACAGCAGCCCCACGTCGACCTGGCCGTCGAGGACGGCCTGGACGGTGATCGGACCGCCGCTGTCGAGAGGCTTGAACTCCTTGAACTCGATGCCATACACGTCCTGTAGCCCGATGGCGCAGAACGGCCGCTCCGGGCACTCCGGCGGGGCGCCGAGAATCAGGGTGCTCGCAAGGGTTGGTCCGGTCGTGGCCGGTGCGCTCGCCTCGCTGGAAGCGCTCGCGCTGGGGGTGGTCGAGGCCGGCGCGCTGGGTGACGGGCTGGCCCCACCCGACGTGCAGGCGCCGACGACCAGCGCAAGCAACGCCGCCCCGAGGGCAGCACTGCGGATGCTCCGCATGGGTCGTCCTCCTCTTGGCTCCTTGCCCGGCGTCGTCGGGGAAACGACACCCTGGGCAGGCGGTGGACTATACCAGCGGAGGGACATTTGCCCCGCCGGCGCCACAGCACGTCATACGAGGGCTTGGCGGGCTGGGTTCAGATCACCCCCGACGCGCTATCGGCCATGGGCCGCGGCACCTGGCCGGCGAACTCGTACGGCTGCCCGCCGGGCGGCGCCGCGCCGCGGATTCCGGGCGAGACGAGTCGCCGCTCGACGAGGGTGAACAGGCGCTCCGTCGCGAGGGCGAGCAAGGCGACGAGGATCGCTCCGCCCAGGAGGCGGCCATCGTCCTGGAGCGCGAACCCGTCGACGATGTAGCGCCCGAGGCCGCCGCCCGCCACGAGGGCCGCGAGCGTCGCGGTCGCGACGACCTGCACCGCTGCGGTGCGCGCCCCGGCAACGATGACCGGCAGGGCGATCGGCAACTCGACGCCGCGGAGGAGCTGCCACTCGGTCATCCCCATGCCGCGGGCCGCCTCGACCGTCTCGCGATCGACGTCACGCAGGCCGACGTACGTATTGGTGAGGACCGGCGGAATCGCGAGGAGCACGAGCGCCGGGAACGCCGTCCCGAAGCCGAGCCCGAAGAGCGGGAAGAACATCAGCAGCAGGGCGTACGAGGGGACCGCGCGGCCGAGGTTTGCCGCGCCGATCGCGACGATCGCGCCGCGCCCGGTGTGGCCGATGTACAGGCCGACCGGGAGGGCGATGGCGAGGGCGACGATGACGACGGCCCCCGACAGGGTGACGTGCTCGACCAGGCGGTTCGGGATCCCGTCGCTGCCGGTCCAGCGGGCCGGATCGGAGAACCAGTCGGCGACGAGGCGCACGAGGTCCACGTCAGGTCCCACCGCGGGCGCGAGCCCACGGGGTGGCGAGCCGCCCGAGCCCGGTCAGCGCGAGGTCGACGACGATCGCCAGGCCGACGGTCACCGCAGCCCCGGCGTAGACCGCGGCGTAATTCCGGAAGTTGAAGCCCCGCAACATCACCTGGCCGAGGCCGCCCTCGCCGATCAGCGCGGTGACCATCACGAGCCCGATCGTCGTCACGGTCGCGATTCGGAGCCCGGCCACGATCAGTGGCGTTGCGAGTGGTAGCTCGACGCGGACGAGGCGCTGGTACGGCGTATAGCCCATCCCCTCGGCAGCCTCCCGGATGTCCGGAGCGACCGAGTCCAGGCCGGCCATGATGTTGCGGATGAGGATGAGGAGCGTGTAGCTGACGAGGCCGATCTCGGCGGTGAGCAGCGAGAGGCCCGTGAACGGGACGAGGAACGCAAACAGCGCGAGGCTGGGGATCGTGTAGAGGATGCCGGCGAAACCCGCGATCGGCGCGTACAGGGAGCGCCGGCGGTAGATGACGAGGGCGAGGGCGAGGCTGAGGGCGAAGCCCACGGAGACGGCGATCGCGGTCAGGAGCACATGGTCCGCGAGGGCGGCGGCGAGCTGTCCCAGGTTGCCCGGGATCCAGTCCCACCGGATCATGCGTCGACGCTTGCGGCGCTCGCGGCCGCGACGTCGGACGGGCTCGACCGCAGGCGCTCCGCGATCGCGTCGACGGTGACGATGCCCTCGACCCGGCCCTTGTGATCCACGACGATCCCGGCCTGGACGTCCGCCTCCAGCAGCAGCGACAGCGCGTCCTTGAGCGTTGTCCGCCGGTCGAGCAAGGGCGACATCGGGATCGCGATCGCCTCGGTCAGGCGCCCTTCGGTTGGGATTGCGTCGCGCCGGACCCAGCCGATCGGCCGTCCATCGGCGTCGACGAGCAGCAGATAGGGGAACGGATCCGTGGCGGCTCGCCGGCGCGCGTCGCCGCAGTCGTCGCCGATCTGCGCCGTGACCGCCGCCTGCAGCTCGAGGTCGCCCACCCGGCTCAATGACAGCCGCTTGAGGCCCCGGTCAACGCCCACGAACCGGGCCACGAAATCCGACGCGGGCTGGGCGAGGATTTCTTCCGGCGCCCCGAATTGCGCGAGAATTCCGCCGCGATCCATGACCGCGACGAGGTCGCCCATCTTGATCGCCTCGTCGATGTCGTGGGTGACGAAGAGGATCGTCTTCGCGAGCTCCTCCTGGAGGCGGAGGAACTCGTTCTGGAGGCGCTCGCGGACGATCGGGTCCACCGCTCCGAACGGCTCGTCCATGAGCATGATTGGCGGGTCCGCGGCCAGCGCCCGCGCGACGCCGACCCGCTGCCTCTCGCCGCCAGAAAGCTGTGCGGGATAGCGGTCGCGGTGGGTCCCCGGCTCGAGTCCGACGAGGGCGAGCAGCTCGTCCGCGCGAGCCCGCTGGCGCGCCTTCGGCCAGCCCATGAGGCGCGGCACGGTGATGACGTTCTCGCCGATCGTCTGGTGCGGAAACAGACCGACCTGCTGGATGACGTAGCCGATGCCCCGCCGCAGCTCCGTCACCTCGCGGGTCATGATGTCGACGCCGTCGATGAGGATCTGCCCGGACGTCGGATCGATGAGCCGGTTGACCATCTTGAGCGACGTCGTCTTGCCGCAACCCGACGGCCCAACGAGCACGCAGATTTTGCCCGCGGGCACGGTCAGCGAGAGGTCGTTGACGGCTCCCGGCGTGTTCTTGGCCCGGCTGTCATAACGCTTCGTGACGTGCCGGAACTCGACCGTCGACGCGCTCGGAGTTGGCGGAGCGGCCATTCGCGCATTCTGGCCCAACGGCGGTCGTTCGTCGCTAGGCCCGTATGGCGAGCGGCTTGACCTGGCCGATCAACCGCTCGAGCGTCTCCGTGTCGTATGGCGCCGGCTGCTCCGAGATGATCGTCCGGAAGCCGAGCTCGACATAGGGCGCCAGCCGCTCCGAGAGCTGCTCCGGCGTGCCGGTCCACCACGTGTCGTCGGTCTCGACGCGGGACAGCGGCGTGCGGTTGTGCTCCAGGGCGGCCTTCCAGACCTTGACGGCCTCCTTCTCCGAGTCGCGGATCGTCGCCTTGAGCCCGAGCGTGAACTCGATCTCCGCGATGTCGCGCCCCACGTCCTCGCAGTGCTGCTTGAGGACCTCGACCTTGTGGGTGAGCTTCTCGATGTCGCCCATCGCGTTCCACATGTCGGCGTACTTCGCGACGGTCCGCAGCGTCTTCTTCTCCCCCGAGCCGCCGATCATGATCGGGAGGTGCCGCTGGATCGGCACGGGCTGGTGGCGGAGGTCGACGAACTTGTAGTGGCCATCGGGCGGCGACGTGACCGACTTCCCGTCGAGGACATCACGCATCGCACCGACCGACTCGTCGAGCCAGGTCAGGCGCTCGCCAAAGCCCTTCCCGAACTCGATCCCGTGGGCCGTGTGCTCGAGCTCGAACCAGGCGCCGCCGATCCCGAGGATCGCCCGACCGCCCGACAGGTGGTCGAGCGTCGCCGCGGTCTTCGCGACGAGACCGGGGTTGCGGAACGTGTTCGCGCCGACGAGCAGGCCGACCCGGATCTTGTCGGTCGCCGTGGCCGCGGCCGCGAGGCTCGCGTAGCCTTCGAAGATCGGCTGGTACGGGTCGCCGAAGATCGCGTACAGGTGATCCCAGGCCCAGAGGTGGTCGTAGCCGAGCTTGTCGAGCCGCCGGGCGGCGTCGATGTAGCCGGGCCAGTCGGTGGCCTGGTTCCAGAGAAGGACGCCGTACTTCAGCTCGGACATTGGCAGGCTCCCGGGCGGTGGGTGGACTGCCGAGTCTAGAGCGTTCGGCGAATCAACCGACGTCGAGCGATGCGAGGTCCTGCTCGATGACCTCGCGGTCATCGGCATCAGCGATCGCCGCGCACGCGCTGCGCGCCTTCGCGGCCCACTCGGGCGCGCCGGTCCGGTCGCCCGCCACGAGCAGAGCCCGCGTCATCGCCTCGTAGGCCGACGCGATATCCCAGTCGCCGATCCCGTTCGCCTCGTCGATCTCGACGCAGCGTCGGGCGTGCCACACCGCCGGTTCGCCGCGACCCAGGACGACGTAGACGCGGGAGCAGAGCCACTCCCCGCGCGCGAGATCTACCTGTTCGCCCGCGTTGCCGCAGTGCCAGCGCGAGGCGTGGGCGCGATGGATCATGGTCTCGAGTGCCGTCCGGTCGCCCTTCTCGAGAAGCGTCCACGTGCTGTTGTAGAGGTCGACGCCGAGCTGGCGGTGAGTGGCGTGGTCGAGCTCGTGATCGTGGTGGTGTCGCTCACAATCGGTTCCTTTCCCTGGCTGAGTCGTCCGGTGACGTGAAGGAGCAGCTGGAGCCGGAACGCGCGGGCCTCGAGCCGGCTTCGATGGGCCGCGAGCCGGCGCCGCTGGTCGGCCGGGTCGTCGGTGGCGAGCAGCTCGCGGACCTCGTCGATCGGGACCTCGAGGTCACGAAGCCGGGCGATCGTCCGAGCCCGCTCGAGCTGCTCCCGGCGGTAGTGCCGGTAGCCGGTGAATCGATCGACCTCGGCCGGCCGGAGCAGGTCCAGCTCGTCGTAGTGGCGCAGGGCGCCGACACTCAGCCCGGACAGTCGTCCGAAGCGCCCGATCGAGAGCAGGTTGTCATCCACGTGCGCGTCGTAGACCCTCGGGCTGGTCGAGAGTCAAGAGGCTGATTTGGAGCGCCTCGCCCGGTGGGTCTGGCGCAGATACCAACCCGGGCGTTGCTAGCGCCGTAATGCGGTCGTCGGCGGCGCGAGTCGGCCCTCGCTCACGCTCAACTGAGTTGGAAATTGCTGCCGCAGGACGCGCGGACCGGCGCTAACACCGCTCCCATTGGTATTTGCGACATTCGCCTTCGCCAGGTGCCGCCAAGTCAGGCCCGGTCCAGCTCCCGCGAGATTGCCCGGAGGATGAACCGTGCCGCCTCGGCGCTCTTGCCGCCGAGCTTCTGGCCGTCGTCCTGCTCGAGGGCGCGCATCAGGTCGCCGAGCATCAGCTCGATCGTCGGCGTTCGAACCAGCGACCCGGCGGCGAACGCCTCCTCGAGCCCGGCGACCGCGATCCGGGCGTTCTCCACGGCATGGCCCTTCGCGTCCATCCGCTCCCGGAACGCGCTGCGTGCTGCGTCTGCGTCCGGCCCGGTGGAGCTCATTGCTTGCCGGCGCCCCGGCCCGCGGGCTGGGCGGCGCTCTCGCGGGTTCGCCGGCGTCTGGCCGAGGGCGCCCGAGCCCCGGCACCGGCGCCCTCCCGGCGGGAGGCCGCCCAGTCCGGCTCGAGGACGCTCATCGAGATCTCGTCCCACCAGCGCCCCTCGCGCCAGATCGCCTCGCGCGCGCGGCCTTCCAGCTGGAAGCCGCACCTTCGGTACGACCGGATCGCGCGGGTGTTGAACTCGAACACCGACAGCGCGACGCGATGCAGGCCCAGCGCGTTGAACGCATGGTCGAGCATCAGGCGGGTCGCCTCGGTCCCGTAGCCGCGGCCCCAGACGTCCTTCTCGCCGATCGTGATGTGGTAGAGCGCGGAACCGTTGTCGCCGTCGAGCTGGCTGAAGGCGCAGGTCCCCACGAGCCGCCCCGTGGACTTGACGTGGACCGCCAGCGCCAGCGAGTCCGGGCCGACCACTCGCGCAGCGAAGAATCGCTCGATCTCGTCGCGCCGCATCGGCCCGTCCTGGTAGCGCGTGAGGCGAGCAACGTCCGGGTCGGAGTACCAGCGCTCGAAGGCCTTCAGGTTGGCCGGGACGTGCCGCCGGAGCACGATTTGCGTTCCCTCGATCTGCTCGGGAAACCACTTCCGGTCGGCCATCGGGTGACGGTATACCATCGCCGCCATGCGCCGCTGGAGCGAGCTGGCGGAGCGTGTCGCGGGCACGACCCGCACCTCGGAAAAGACCGCTCTGCTCGCCGACTACCTCCGCAGCCTGTCCGGCGCGGAGCTCCCGATTGCCGCGGTCTTCCTCACCGGCCGGCCCTTCCCCGAGACCGATCAGCGCGTCACGGGTCTCGGCTGGGCGGCGATCGCGACGACCGTCACGACTCTCGCCGGAGTCCCGCGCTCCGCGCTCGCGGAGGCGTACGACCGTTCGTCCGACCTCGGCCTCGCCGTCGCCGACGTCCTCGCCGGTGTCGGCCACGCGCCGGATCCCGCGACCTCCCCCAGCCTGGAGGAAGTGGCGGCGACCTACGCGGCGATCGAACCGGCGTCCGGACCGGCGCGCAAGGGCGCGCTGCTCGGCAGCCTGCTCGAGCGGAGCGACCCGCTCACCGCGAAGTACGTCGTGAAGGTCCTCTCCGGCGAGCTTCGGATCGGGCTCCGGGAAGGGCTCGTCGAGGCCGCCGTCGCCAGGGCGTTCGACCGCCCCCTCGACGAGGTCAAGTGGGCCGGCATGCTGACCGGCGACATCGGCCGGACCGCCGAGCTGGCGCGCGACGGGCGTCTCGACGACGCGGCCCTCGCCCTCTTCAACCCGATCAAGTTCATGCTCGCCTCCCCGGTAGAGGACGCGACGTTGATCATGAGCCGCCTCGGGGCGCCGGTCTGGGTCGAGGACAAGTACGACGGGATCCGGGCCCAGCTCCACAAGGCAGGCGCCGAGGTTCGCCTCTACTCCCGGGACCTCCACGACGTCAGCGGCCAGTTTCCGGAGATCGTCGACTCGGCCGTCGGCCTCCCCTGGGACGGCATCCTCGACGGGGAGATCCTGGCGTGGCGCGACGGTGCGGTGCTGCCGTTCCAGTCCCTCCAGAGCCGGCTCGGCCGGAAGTCGCCGTCCGAGGCGATCCGGGCCGAGGTGCCGGTGATCTTCGTCGCCTTCGACCTGCTGGGCGTCGGATCGGACGGTGACGGCGAGGTGGAGCCGCTCCTGCGGACCCCTCTCGACGAGCGCCGCCGCAGGCTCGAAGGGCTCGCGCTGCCGCTGGCCGCGGAGGGTGGCGGCTTCGCGCTGTCGCACCTCGTGAACGTGGACTCGGTCGATGCCCTCGAGGCGGCCTTCACCGACGCTCGTGCCCGCCGAAACGAAGGGCTGATGGTGAAGGACCCGCGGAGCGGCTACTCGCCCGGCCGCCGCGGGCTCGGCTGGCTGAAGCTGAAGAAGGCCCTCGCGACGATCGACTGCGTCGTCGTCGGGGTCGAGGTCGGCCACGGCAAACGGCACGGCGTCCTGAGCGACTACACGTTCGCCGTCCGCGACGAGGAGCGCGACCGGCTGGTGACCATCGGCAAGGCGTACAGCGGCCTGACCGACGCGGAGATCGCCGAGATGACGGCCTGGTTCGAGGCCCACACGATCCAGCGGTTCGGGCGTTTCCGGACGGTCGAGCCAACGGTCGTCGTCGAGGTCGCGTTCGACGTCATCGTCCGCTCCACCCGGCACCAGTCCGGCTATTCCCTCCGGTTCCCCCGGATCGCCAGCCTCCGCCCGGACAAGCCGCCGGACGAGATCGACACGCTCGAGACGGTGAAGGCCCTGTACGAGGGGCTCCAGCACGGTGCGGAGCACCTGATCACGGCCGGCGCTCGCAAGTAGTACGGGGCCGAACGGGACGATCGGTGCGGTGCCAACGGGCGACGCCCTCGTATTCTCAGGCCATGTCCGCGGGCTTTGGCGGGGGCGAGCGCAAGGTCGCCCTCACGCTGTTCACCGACGCCTACGTCATCCGGGGCCATGTCCAGACGCGCCAGCGGCGGGTCTCGGACATCCTCAACCAGGCGGAGCACGACTTCATCGTGCTGGTGGACGTCGTCCTCGACGAGTACGGCACGCGCGCCGGCGCGGTGCGCTCCGACTACGCGCAAATCAACCTCGGATCCGTCCTGTTCGCGGTCGCGGAAGCGTCCGACACCGGGTCCGTCCCCGAGATGCACACGCCGAAGATCCCCGAGGAAGCGCTGATCTCGATCCCGCCCTTCAAGATCATTGGCCGGATCCACCTCACCCCGGAGCGCGACCTCCGCGATGCCCTCGCCGAGCTGACGGGCCGGTTCGTGCCCGTGACCGACGCCGTCTACTGGTCGGACATCGTGAGCGAAGCACGCTCGAGCGCCCCGATGGTCGCGATCAATCACGCCCGGGCCCAGATCCTGGCTCCTCACCGAGAGGTCGATCCCTGGGAAGGACTCGATCGCACGGCGGCGGCAGCCGCCCAGGCTGAGGCCGCCGGCTCAGGTGCGGCGGGTGCGGCGGCTTCTCGCGGCGCCGACAAGATCGATACCGGGATCGAGGATCCGTGGGGCTTCGAGCGCGCCGGGGCAACCGCCCCCGAGGCCGAGCCGAACCCGTGGGGGCCCGGCGTCACCCAGGACCCGTGGGGCAACGGTCCCGCCACTCCGCCCACGCCGGCCGACAGGAAGCGCTAAGCCGCCTCCCTCAGCGCTCGACCGGCAGGTCGAGCCGGTCACCCCACTCGGCCCAGCCCCCGTCGTAGACCGCGACATCCTCGTGCCCGAGAAGCGTGAGCACGAAGGCGAGCTTTGCTGCCGCGATCCCCGACCCGTCGTAGCAGATCATCCGCCGGCCGCGGCTCACGTTCGCTTTGTGGAGGAGGTCCCGCAGCTCCTCACCATCCCGAAGCCGCTGGCCGCCCGGCCTCGTGAGCGCCGCGGCGGGCACGTTCACCGCCCCGGGTATGTGGCCCAGCCGGCGGGTGTTGCCCTCGAGGCCGCGGTACTCGGCCGGGGCCCTGGCGTCGAGCATGCTCACCTCCCCCGAGCCGAGGAGGCTGCGGACGTCGGCCGTCGTGAGCCGCATCCGGGCCTGGGCACGGGGTGTGAACACCGAGCCCGAGGGCGGGACGTCTGCGTTCGACACGCCGCGGCCCTCCTCATGCCATGCCGGGAACCCGCCGTCGAGGATCCGGGCTGACTCGAACCCGTAGACCCGCAGGCTCCACCATGTTCGGGCCGCGTACAGGCCGAGGGTGTCGTCGTAGATCACCAGCGTTGTCCCGTCGCCGACACCCGCCCGGGCCGCCGCGCCTGCGACCTGCTCCGGGCCTGCGAGCAGGAAGCTCGCCCGACCGTCTTCCTGGGCGATCAGGTCCGCGGTCCAGTCGAGCCATGCCGCTCCCGGGATGTGACCGTTGAGGAACGTCGCCCGGCCGCTCCCGTCCGGCCGCCAGCGCACGTCCAGGACGCGGACCTCGGGCCGGTTGATGTTCTCCGCGAGCCACTCGGTCGAGGCGAGGATCTCGGGGCGGGCGAGGCCGGTCATCGCCAACGGGCATCGTCGGAGCGGGAGGGCATCGTCGGTATCATACGGCCGTGGTCGCCCCGTTCATGCCCGATGCGGAGAAGCTGGCGGCGGTCCGCGAGGGCCTGCCCGCCCTCGGGGCGGGGATCTACCTCGACACTCCCCTGGCCGGTCCGCTACCTGCCGAGACCGCCCGGGCGATGACCGACGTCGAATCCTGGGAGCTCGGCACGGGGCGCGCCGGACGGGACCGGCGGGCGGAGGTGCTGGCGCGCATCGACGAGGCGCGGGCTGCGGTGGCGACCCTCCTGGGGGCCGACCTCGAGGAGGTCCTGCTGGCCCACGGGCTCGACGATGCGGTGGCCCGGGCGATCCGCACGATCGACTGGCGCCCGGGGGACCGCGCGGTCGTCGTTGCTGATCCGGGCCGCGCCGGGCTCGAGGCGTTGCTCCCCCCGGGGGTCGAGGCGGACGAGCTCCGGCTCCCCGCGGAGCCCGACGCGATCCTCCCGGCATTCGAGCACGCGCTGGGTCGGGGAGCCGCGCTCGTCGCCTGTCCGCTCGTCTCCGCGGCGACCGGGGCCCGGCTCCCGGTCGAGGAGATCGCGTCGCTCGCCCACGATCGCGGCGCGACGGTCCTCGTCGACGTGACCCAGGTCGCGGGCACGGCCCGTGTCGACCGTCGCGAGCTTGGCGCGGACCTGCTCGTCGCCCGGTCGGAGTCGTGGCTGCTCGGCCCGGAGGGCCTCGCCGTCCTCGCGGCCTCCGGCGATCGCGTCGAGCGGGCCGCGGCGGCCGGCGATCCGGCTCGGGGCACGGCCGCCGGGGCCGCGGGGGGCGCCGGACCGGCCGGCTTCCACCTGCCCTCGGTCGTCGGCTTCGGCCGGAGCTGCGGCTGGCTGTCGATGTACGTCGGCCTCGCGTGGATCGAGGCCCGGGCGCGGCAGCTGGCCGATCACGCCGCACGTCGGTTGGCGGCAATCCGGGGGGTCGAAATCCTGACGCCCGCCGCGGGCTCCCGCTCCATCCTCGTCTTCCGCGTGGGCGGCTGGTCCGCGGACGCGGTTCTTGACGAGCTGGGGGCGCGGGTCTTCCTCCTCGCCTCGAGCGTCCCGGACCTCGATGCCGTCCGGATCGGCACGGGGTTCTTCAACACGGACGCCGAGATCGACCGGCTCGCCGACGGCGTCGAGCTGCTCGCGGCCCACGCGCCGGGGACGCTTCCTCCCCGTCGCACGCTCGCGATCCTCGGTGAGGCTCCGTGACCGCCCCGGTGCCGCGGCGCCGCTCTGCCGTTGAGGTTCGCTGGCGCCAGTTCCGGCACGCGCCGCGCCCGGTCGTTCGGGCGGTCGCGAGCAGCCTGGTCGTGGCCGTCATCGGAGGGCTCGCCTACCTGGCCTACGACCTGGCGATCGAGGGTGGGGCGGATCTGCCCGGCGGGGACCTCCGGCTCCTGTTCCTCGCCGCCTACGTGGGCGTCGTCCTGGCCGTCGGAACCGTGGTCACCTGGCTCGTGGTCCCGCAGCCGACCGGCTCCGGAACCCGGGTCGTGCGCAGTCCCTGGAGCGCGGCCCTGGGCCTCTTCGCGGCGATCCCGATCTGCTACCTGGTCCTCGTCGCCGTGCTCGAGGTGGTCAAGCCGCTCGTCGCCGGTCGGTGACTTCGCGCCCCGCCGTACGCCTTCTGGCCTGAGTGGCGTGGCCGCGAGTAGCCCAGAAGTACCATTCCCGATAGTCCCGCCGTCGGTCAACATCTTGCCTGGGTGGGGGATCCCACCGCGACCCAGCAGGGGGTTCCCAGTTTCCTTGTCCACCGAAGACCAGCACGTCGCGCTTCCCAAGCTCTACGGCGCATCGGGCACCGCGCGCCCCGCGCCGATCGTGAAGGAAGCGCCTCGGCCGTTCAATCCCGATGAGCTGCCCGTCGCCGCGGAGCTCACCGACGACGAGCGCGAGCTCATCGAGACGCTTCCGCCGGAGGCCTTCCGGCCCGGCGGCGGCTACATCCTGGGCTCGAGCGACGGGAAGGGCAACGACAGGCAGCCCCGTCGCCGCATGCCGTCGTTCCTCCGCGTCCTGACCGGGCGGTTGTTCGGCAGCTCCTAGCGGAGTCGCGGCTCTCTCCTCGTCTCTAGACATCCTGGCCCTCGCATGGCCTAATACCGAGCTATGGAGAAGGGCGAGGGAGGACTGCTCCGGATCGGGCAGGCCGCCGAGCTGCTCGGTGTGGGCGTCGACACCCTGCGACGATGGGAGTCGGACGGGCGTCTCGCGACGGCTCGCTCGACCGGCGGCCAGCGGCTCGTGCCCATTCCCGAGGTGAGCCGGCTCCTTGGCGAGCGCAGGCGCGCGGCAACGGACCGCCCGATCATCGCCCAGTCGGCAAGGAACCGGTTCGCGGGCATCGTCACCCGGATCGAGCGTGACCGCGTCGCCGCCGTCGTGGAGGTGCTCGCGGGCCCCCACCGGCTCGTCAGCCTGATGACGGCGGAGGCGGTCGAGGAGATGGGCCTCGCCGTGGGCGACGAGGCCGTGTGCGTCGTCAAGGCGACCCACGTCATCGTCGAGATCCCGCGCTGAGGCGGGTTGTGCGGCGGCCTCTAGCGATTCCCGTCCTGCTCGCCCTGGCGCTGCTTGCCGCGGCCGGCTGCGGCGGGCGGCTCGGTGGCGAGGTGCAGCTCACGATCTACGGGGCGGCGTCCCTGAGCGGCGCCCTGATGGAGGCGGCCAACGCGTACGAGACCGAGGTCACGGTTTCGCTGGCAGTCGCGTTCGACTCGTCGAGCGCGCTCCGGACCCAGATCGAGCAGGGGGCCCCGGCCGATATCTTCGCTTCGGCCGACATGACGAACCCGCAGGCCCTCGTCGATGGAGGCCTGGCGGTGGGTCCAGTGACGCCGTTCGCCCGAAACCGGCTGACGATCGTCGTGCCCCGCGACAACCCGGCGGGGATCGGCGACCCGCGTGATCTCGCCCGCCCCGGTGTCCGGATCGTGGGAGCCGGAGCGGCGGTCCCGATCAGCCTCTACGTCGATGCCTGCCTCGAAAAGCTCGCCGCCCTGCCCGGCTTTCCGGCCGGGTACGCCGCGGCCGTCGCCGCGAATGTCGTGTCCCGGGAAGACAACGTCCGTGCCGCCCTGACGAAGGTCGAGCTGGGCGAGGCGGATGCCGCGTTCGTCTACGCCACGGACGCCGCCGGCTCCGACGCGGTCGGGGAGGTGCCGATCCCGGCGGCAGCGAACGTCGAGGCGATCTATGGCGCTGTCGCGATCGGCGCGTCGACCCACCTGAAAGAGGCGGAGGCCTTCGTCGACTGGCTGGCGGGGCCGAGAGGCGCGGCGGTGCTCGCGCGGTTCGGTTTCCTCGGACCCGCCGGCGGGTGAGGCGGAGCCCGCTGGGGCTGCTCGCCGGCGCCGGCGGAGGGCTCCTCGTCCTCTTCCTCGGCCTGCCGATCCTCGCCCTCCTGGCCCGAGCGGTCACCAGCGGGCTGCTGCCCGATGCGGCAGGGGCAGCGGCCGTTCTCGATGCCCTCGCGCTCAGCCTCGTGACGACGCTCGCCAGCCTTGTCCTCGCGGTCGCGCTCGGAATGCCTCTCGCGTACGCACTCGCCCGCCGCCGGCCGCGGGGTCGGGCACTCATCGAGGCGCTCGTCGACCTGCCGATCGTCCTCCCGCCCGCGGTCGCCGGGCTGGCGCTCCTCCTCGTCCTCGGCCGGCGTGGCTGGATCGGCGCTCCCCTCGAGGCGCTCGGGATCTCGATCCCGTTCACGACGCTGGCGGTCGTCCTCGCCCAGACCTTCGTCGCGGCCCCGTTCTTCGTGCGTGCCGCCCGGACGGGGTTCGCGGGCGTCGATCGCGACCTCGAGGACGCGGCACGGGTCGATGGCGCGGGCGAGGGCAGCGTCTTCCGGCACGTGACGCTGCCGCTGGCGGCGCCGGCCCTCGCGGCCGGGCTCGTCATGACCTGGGCGCGCGCGCTCGGCGAGTTCGGGGCGACGATCATGTTCGCCGGCAACGTGGCGGGTCGGACCCAGACGCTGCCGCTCGTCGTCTACGCCGAGTTCCAGGCCGGCGTGCTCGATGCGGCCGTCGCCGCGGCCGCGATCCTCGTCCTCGCCGCGCTTGGAGTCCTCGTCGCGGTGCGGGGCTTCGGCTGGCGGCGCGCGCTCGACGTCCGCTCGATCTAGCGGTGTACGATCGTGCGACGGGGGAGTAGCTCAGCGGTTTGAGAGCAGCCGTCTTATACACGGCCGGTCCCTGGTTCGAATCCAGGCTCCCCTACCAAATCTCCTGACGGCGTATCTACGGTTCGTCGCGGGCCGCGCTCCTGGCGGTGGCCACGAGGAGGTCTGCCGCCTCCTCGTCGGACAGCCCCCGGCGACCCGCGAGCGACTGCCACGTCCCGACCTCGACGGCGTGACCGATGACGCCGGCGAGTCGCGCCCGGCCGTGGGGCCCGAACGTCGGCCAGCCCTCCGAGAGTGCGGCCGGAAGCTCGGCGAGGGGGTCGGTCAGCGGTCGCAACCCTTGCCGCAGCGCGGGCAGCTCCGGGGCATCGCGCAGCAGGCTCGCCGTTGTCGGCTCGGTCGAGCGATACCAGCCGTAGAGCTCGCCAAGGGCCCGGCGCAGGCGCACGGCTGGGTGCCGCTCGGCGAACCAGCCGTTCATGTCGGGGAGGGGGTGCCGGGCGAAGAGCTCGTCTGTGCACGCGCCGAGCAGGGCTTGCTCGTCGGGGAAGTGCCGGTAGACCGTCAGCCGCTCGACACCGGCCCGGATCGCGATCGCGCTCACGGTCGTGCGGACCGGTCCGACCTGCCCGTGGAGTCCCAGGGCCGCGTCGATGATCCGCGTGCGGGTCAGCGCCTGGCGTTCGGCCCGCTTCCTGAGCTGGTAGCGCCGGGGCGCCCGCGCCTCCATTGAATGAGCATAGCCGTTCAGTGGAACGCGGTTGCGCCCGTCCCGCGCGGGGGCGGACCGGGGACTACGCGGTCAGGCGGTCTCGCGGATCAGGGCGAGGACCCGCTCGCGGCGTGTCGCCGTGAGGCTGCGCTGGACCGGCAGCGAGGCCAGCCAGGCCGGGATCTGCTGGTGCGTGATCACGGCGCACGTTGAGGTTCGCTCGATGGACGCGTCCGGAGCGACGACCGCGGCGTAGACCTTGACGAGGAAGTCCTGGTCGTCGTTGGCAAACCAGTTCCGGACTCGCTCGGCGTCGCGAGCGGCTCGGTCGAGCGGGTTCTCGAACGGGATCCACTGCCCGGCGGAGGTGCGGACCTCCCAGGCGTGCCCACGATGCCGGGTGGCCGCCGCCGGCGGCAGCTCCCCGAGCATCGCCACCCCGAACGGGCCCACGATCAGCTCCGGGACGGTTCGCCCGTCGGGAAGCCGGATCCGGCTGGCGGCCACGTAGTCGTCGCTCAACAGGCGCGCGAGCCGGCTCGCCGGCGTGGGGCGCGGACGGCTCGAGGCGATCATGTCGAGGACGGTGACGATGCGCGCCAGGCCCACGATGACGAAGGTCGCGGGCGCGATGAGGGCGAACGTCCAGGCGAGCATCCCGGCCACGACTTCGGCGGTCTCTGGTCGCCCGCTGGGCATGAAGGACGAGATGAACGGGGTCCCGAAGGTCAGGAAGCCGACCACCAGCCCGCCGAGGAGGAGGATTCCGCCGACGGACGTGCCGATGGCGATCGAGATCCAGCCGCTGTGAGACGGGCGCCGGGATGCGATCACCTGCATGCGGGCATCGTCGCCCGTCCGCGGGCGAGGCGGAATGGCCACTTCGGCCTACCCTTGGGAGACCGACCGGACCACGATCCACCCCGCACCCGCCCCGACCGCACAGCGACGTTGCGGTCACGCACCGAGGCGCGCTGGCCGGGGTGACGGCCGTACCATTGATCGGGCCATCCCCAAACGCGATGCTGCGCGGGCGACCGGGCGATCATGTCCGGCCCAGAGGCTTTGCCCGTGACCTTCGCTCCACGTGCGGGAGCGGCACCCGTCGCCAGGATCCTCACCGCCATCATCGCGATTGCCGTCCTGCTTGCGATGCTCGCAATGCCGGCTGCCGCCGACCCGGGTCCCGTCAGGCTGAGCACCCCGTCGGTCTCGCCCCGCGGCGGGACGACCGCGACGACATTCAAGTTCACCGTCTCCTACCGTCACCGCGCCGGTGCGGCCCCCACTCGTGTCCGCGTCGTCGTCGGCGGCACGGCCTACGCGATGGTCGCCGGTGGCGACCGCTGGAAGCGGGGCGTGACGTTCACGGTCACAACCACCCTCCCGGCCGGGAGCCACTCGATCCGCTTCGTCGCCGTGGACCCGGACGGGAACGAGGACACCATCGCGGACGGCAAGGTCAACGTCGCGCGGCTGAGCGCCCCGAAGCCCCAGGCGACCCCTGCCCCCAGGCAAACCGCTGACCCGAAGCCGCGCGTCACACCCGTCCCCGCCGCGGTGGTCAATCCGACCGCGGCGCCCGACGCAGCCCCTGATCCCGCAACGCCCGATGGCGGGGCGCCCGCCGACCCGTCGTCCCAACCGTCGACGAGCGGTGCCGGCGGCTCCGGCCCCTCCGGCGGCGCTGGCCCCTCCGGCGGCGCCGGTCCGGCCGGTGGTTCCGGCCCCCAGCCTGGCGGCCCGGCCGCCCCCAGCGGCAGCGGTCCGGGCGAGGCGACCGCCGGCCTGCCGGCCGGCTGGGGCGACCTGACCCGCTACCTCGAGGCCCTCGGGCTCGACCCGGCCGGATCAGCGTACTTCCGGCTCATCCCGGTGATGATCTGGACGACCGGTGGCGTGGCGATGGCCATGGCCTTCGGCTTCTTCGGCAAGCGACGCCGTGACGGCGAGCCTCCCGAACCCGACGAGGTGCTCTCGGCCAAGGCCGCGCGGGGCACCGGGGAAGCGGCGACGGCCGCCCTCGTGCCGGACGGCGCGGGGTCACAGACACCTCTCGACCTCGAGATGGCGATGCCCCGCTGGCGCCGACCGTCCCTCCTCCAGGCGCGCAAGGCGGACCCGCTCAGGACCGGCGTCATTCGACCGCGGCTCTCGTTCGACAACGCGGCCGTGGCCCCGTACGACGGATACGAGCGACGCCTCATCCGCTATCTCGTCGTCCAGCTGCTCGACACACCCGACGAGTTCCGCGGCGCGGAGATCGGGTCGCTCGCCCAGGGCGACGAGGTCCAGCTGCTGGAGCAAGCCGGCACCTATTGGCGGGTCCTCTGCCCGGACGGCTCCCACGGCTGGATCCACCGGATGACGCTGGGCGACGTCGTCGGGGAAGCGCCCTCGCCAACCGCTCGGGACACCTGGGCGACGACGTCGACCTCGGCCGAGGCGGACGAGGTCGATGACGACGTCCTCGTCGCGTTCATGACGGCCCGCGGCCGCGCCTGACGCTAACCGTCGCCCGGAGCGGCCTCGCGCCTGAGGACGAGGATGTGCTGGTGGGCGATGTTCGGGACGAACACCTTCGGGTACCCGTACGGCCGTAGCCGCGTCCCCGCCTGGTACCAGATCAGATCGCCCTTCACGACGAAGCCCGCCGCGGTCGCCCGAGCCGCGAGGTCGGAGCCGGTGAACAGGTAGCGGCCGCCCTGGTACGCGTCGCGGACGATGACGACCGCGTAGCGGTTCGGGCGGAGCACCCGTCGCAACTCCCGCAGCACGCTGCCCATCCGGTCGAGGTACGTCGGGTAATCGGGAGCGTTGGCGATGTCCGCCGCATCGTCGGTGACCATCGCGTAGTCGGTCCTCCGGTTGGCGTGCTCCCTGGCGAGCCGGCCGCCGGACATCGTGATCGGCAGCTGGACGTTGTACGGCGGATCCGTCGCGACGAAGTCCACAGACGCGGACTCGATCGTCGGCAGCATCGTGAGGGCGTCGCCGGTCCGCAGCTCGATCCCCGTCGGATCGAACGCGCGCGGTCCCCCGGGGTCGTTCGGCCCGAGGTCGGCCAACTCGGGCCCGAGCCCATCGCGCTCGGCCAATGCCTCCCGCACGACCTGCTCGTGGATCTCGACCCATGCCGGGGAGAGCTCGATCCCGAGCGCGCGTCGCGGTCCGCGCGCGATCGCCGCGCCGAGGAGGGTCCCGCCGACACCGGCGAACGGGTCGAGCACGAGCTCGCCGCTGCGGGTGAAGAACTCGATGAGCCGGGCCATGAGCCGAGGCGGCTTGTTCGCCCCGTGGCGCTTGCGCAGGTTGTGACCCAGCTCTGACGGGTAGGCCGTCGACCACACCGACTTCGTGAAGTAGAGCCACTCCTCGCCGGGCAGCTCGTTGAGCTCGTTGTCCGGGTGGGGAGCGCGGCGCGGCGGCATCGCTTGCCAGCCTAGCGGACGTCGCACCGGCCGAACATAGAATGCGGCATGCCGGCGACCTTCACGAGCACGCGATTCGTCGGGCGGGAGGGCCCGTTCGGGCGGCTCGCCGCGGCCCTCGATGCGACGGCCCATGGGCGGGCGACGGCGCTCCTCGTGTCCGGCGGCGCGGGCTATGGCGCGTCGCGCTTCCTCGCGGAGGCGGAGCTCAGGCTCGCCACGCTACCGGAGCCGTTCGCGTTCCTTCGCGGACGTGCGCTGCCCGCCGGCACGGACGAACCGTACGCGCCGGTCCTCCGCGCGATCGGCCCGCTCCTCCGAGCCCTGAGCGACGCCGAGCTGGTTGTCGTCCTGGCCACGGGCGCGGAGGACGTGGTCCGCATCCTGCCGGACCTTGGTCCGCGCCTCGCGCCGCTCGGGATGCTGCCATCTCGCCCGACCGTCGCGTCCGCCGAGCGGCGACAGGCGCGGCTGCTCGAGGCCGTCCTCGGCGTCATCGGCCGGCTCGGCGAACGCCGTCCGGTCGTTCTCGTCGTCGAGGACCTCCATCACGCCGACGCGGCGACGCGGGCGCTCGTCGCGTTCCTCGCCCGCATCGCCCGGACCCAGCGCCTCTGCCTCGTCGCGACGTACCAGCCGGGCGAGCTGACGCGGTCCCACCCGCTCGTCACGGAGATCGCCGGAATGCTCGACTCGCCCCGGCCGCCCGAGCGGCTCGAGATCGGGCCGCTGAGCCGTGACGAGATCGCGGGCCTGATCGAGGGGATCGAGGGCGAGCGGCCGTCGGCCTCGGTGCTGGTGCTCGTCGCCGAGCGATCCGGTGGCAGCCCGCTGTTCGCGGAGGAGCTGCTCGCGGCCCGCCGCGAGCTGTCGAGCGCGACGCTGACCGGGACGCTCGAGGATCTCGTCACGGCGCGGCTCGCGCTCCGGTCGCACGAGTGCCGCCGGGTGCTTCGTCTGCTTGCTCCGGCCGGCCGGCCCCTCAGCCGCGACGAGCTCGCCGACGTCGCGGCCGCATACGAGGCCGGCGCCCTCCGGCCACCGCCGCGCTCGACGGCCGCGCCGCGAAAGGCGGAAGGGGCACTCGACCCGGACCTCGCCGCCGGTCTCGAGGAGGGGGTCGATCACGGGATGATCGTCGCGGCCGCGGACGGCACCGTCGACTTCCGCCACGAGCTGATCGGCCGCGCCGTCGAGCTGGACATCCTGCCGTTCCAGCGCTCGCGCCACCACGCCGCGCTGGCCGTGGGGCTCGAGCGGTTTCCGCTTGCCGCAGCCAAACACTGGCTCGCCGCGCACGCTCCGGCCAGCGCGCGGGGCGCGGCGATCGAGGCTGCCGCCCGGGCGGAGGCCGTCCACGCGCCGCAGGACGAGCTGCGGCTCCTGGAGCTGGCGCTTGCGCTGTCCGGGGCCCCGGGCGCGGGCGCGGACGCAGCCGTCGCCGCCGCAGGTCGAGTGCCTGAGGCAGGTGATTCGGGAGGCGCGGAAGAGACGGCGTCGCCCTCGACCCTCCAGGCGCGAGCCGCGGAGGCCGCATTCGCCGCCGGCCGGGCCCCGCGTGCGGTCGCCTTCACCGAGGCGGCCATCGCGGGGCTCGACGCGCGCCGCGACCGCCTGGCGCTGGCTCGCCTCCACGAGCGCCTCGGGCGCTACCGGCGCGCCGCCGGCGACCAGGACGGCGCCCTCGCGGCGCATCGACGCGCCGTGGAGCTGGTCCCGCGCGAGCCATCGCCGGAGCGCGCTCTCGTCCTTGCCTCGCTGGCCCAGATCCGAATGCTCGACGGAACGTTTTCCGAGGCGGAACGCCATGCCCGCGAGGCGATTCGCATCGCAGGCCTGTGCGGCAATGCGGCCCGTTCCTCGGCGGCCCACGCGACGACGACGCTGGGAGTTTCCCTCGGTTGGAGCGACGACCCCGAGTCCGGAGTCGCGCTCCTGCGCGAAGCGCGCCGGCTGGCCGAGGAGCTGAACGACGTCGACGAGCTCTTCCGGGTGTACGCGAACCTCACGACGGTCCTCGACCTGCTCGGCCGGCGGACCGAGGCGGTGGAGGTCGCGTTCGAGGGGATCGAATCGGCGCGGCGGGCGGGCCTCGAGGCCGTGTACGGCAACTTCCTGCGCGGCAACGCCGCCGAGTCGCTGTTCCTCCTCGGCCGCTGGACGGAATCGCGGGCCCTGTCGTCCACCGCCCTCGAGTGGAGCCCGGCCGGCGTGGCGTTCGTCAACTCGGTCGTCAACCTCGCGATCGTCGAGATCGAGACACGCGCCGGCGAGTTCGCGGGCCGCCTCCTCGGGCAGCTGCTCCTCGAGCTCGAGACGGTCCGTGACTCCCAGCACGCGGTGCCGGTCTACCGGGCGGCCGCGTCGTTCGCGCTGTGGCGCGGCGACCTCGTCGATGCCCGCCGGGCGGCCGATCGCGGCTGGAGCCTCGTCCGCGCGACCGAGGACTGGGTCCTCGCGGCGAAGATGGCCGCGACGGTGGCCGAAGTCGATGCCGCCGCGGCGGCCGAATCGACCGGCCGGCGCGACCTCGCCCCGATCGCCGCTGCGCGGGGACGCACGCGCAGTGTCCTCGCCGAGGCCGAGGAGGCCGTCCGCTCGTCGGGAGTGCCGCCGACGATCGGCTCACGGCGGGAGGCGGACGCCTACCTCGAGGCGGCCCGGGGGCACGCGGCGCGGCTGGACCGGGCGGACGACCCGGATGCCTGGGCGGCGCTCGCCGAGACCTGGGCGGCCCAGGACAACCCGTACGAGGTCGCCCGGGCACGCTGGCGCCAGGCCGAGGCGATGCTCCGCTCGGGGTCCGGACGGGCCGCTCGCGGACACGCGGCGGCGCCGCTCACGGAGGCGGCGACGATCGGGATTCAACTCGGGGCACGGCCCCTCCTCCGCGAGCTGCGGGAGCTGGCCGGCCGGGCTCTCCTCGTGCTGCCGGAGGCCGTCGACGCGGCACTCGTCGGGAACGGGCGGGCGGACCTCACCGACGGGCATGGGCCGCCGGTCGGGACGGCGGGTGCCTCGGTGGTCGTGCGGACGGTCGTCGGCGAGCCGGCCGTGGCGAAACCGAACACGTTTGGCCTGTCCGGGAGGGAGCGCGAGGTCCTCGGGCTCATCGCCCAGGGCCGAACCAACCGCGAGATCGGCGAGCGGCTGTTCATCAGCCAGAAGACCGTCGGGGTGCACGTCGGCAACATCCTCTCGAAGCTCGGCGTGTCCGGTCGGGTGGAGGCCGCCGCCGTAGCAATCCGGCTCGGCCTCACAGAGGGGGAGGGGGAGAAGGCGACGGGCTAGTCGCGGGCCCGGACGGCACGAAACCCGGATGGAGGAGATCCGGGTTTCGTGTGCGGTCCGACTCGTCCGGATGAGCCCGAACGGGGCGGTTCTGTTTTGGCGCGGAATCGTGGTCCAGCGCGAGTTCGGCCAGAACGGTCAGGCCTACCAGCGGCGGCCTGTGGCGAAGAACAGGACAAGAGCGACGACTGGCGCCGCGACAGGCGCGAGGGCGGCGGCGCGGTGCGCGAGCCTGGTGAGCATTGCTGACAGTCTCCGATCCCCCGATACTCCGTGTGGGCCACTCCCTGCGGCCCACGCTCGAGCAGGATCGCGAGTCTGGACGACCTAAGTCCCGTCGGCAATCCGGACGATCGTACTGGTGAAGTACTAGCCACCCGCGCAGGCACGGGCGATCGGCGCTAGATTCAGCGGCACCTGCGCCGGCGGCCCGCGGCCTGGATCGCCGAGCCCCAACCGACCCGCACTCGAGGTCCCTTCGTCCATGCGCCCCCACCGTCTCGTCGCGGCCGGCCTCCTTCTCGTCGTGACGCTCTCCGCCTGCGGCTCCGGCGGTGGCGCCGGCTGGACCTATGCCCCCGCCCCCTCCCCGACGCCCGTGGCCTCGGGTGGGCCATCCGGCTCACCGAGCGCCTCCGGGTCGCCGGCCGCCTCCGGCTCGCCGGCGGCCCCAGGATCCCCCGCGGCCTCGGGTTCTCCTGCTGCCTCAGGCGCGAGAGGCACGACCGTCACGGTCGTCGCGACGACGGCCCTCCGGTTCGACACCCCCACCCTGGAGGTCGCCGCCAACCAGGCGTTCAGCCTCGAGTTCGACAACCAGGACGCGACCCAGCCCCACAACGTCGTCATCCAGAACCCGGACGGCTCGAACGTGGCGATGGGCGACACGGCCCCCTTCACCGGGCCCGAGAAGCGGACCTACCAGGTGCCGGCGCTGGCGGCCGGCGACTACCCCTTCCTGTGCCAGGTTCATCCCCAGGCCATGACCGGGACGCTGACGGCCAAATAGGCGCGATGGCCACCGCACGGTGACGCCCGGCGAGCAGCTCTGCTACACGGACGCCTACGCGAGGACCGTCGAGGCGCAGGTCGTCTCCGTCGACGCCGGCGACGGCGGCGGGGCGCTGGTCGTGCTCGATCGGACCGTCTTCTACCCAGGCGGCGGCGGCCAGCCCTCGGACACGGGGCTGCTCCTACGGGCGGCCGACGGCCGAACGTGGACCGTGATCGGGGCACGCAAGGCCGGCGGCGAGATCGTCCATGAGCTGGAGCCCGGCGGGGAGCCGCCTGCGGTCGGCGATCGGCTGCAGGTGGATCTCGAGTGGGCCCGCCGGCTCGCGCTCATGCGGACGCACACGGCCCTCCACGCCCTGTGCGGCGTGGTCTGGCGCGACTACGGTGCCCTCGTCACCGGCGGCAACATGGAGCCCGGCGCCGGGCGGATGGACTTCGAGTTCGAGCGGATGGGTGGTGAGCTCGTCGGCGAGATCGAGGCGAAGGTGAATGCCGAGCTGACCCAAGGGCGCGACGTCCGGGTCAATGTCCTTCCCCGTGACGAGGCGTTCGCGATCCCGGACCTCATCCGCACGAAGGTCAACCTCCTGCCGCCCGGGATCGAGGAGATCCGGACGATCGAGATCGTCGGGCTCGACCTCCAGGCGGACGGCGGGACGCACGTCGCGAACACGTCGGAGGTCGGCCGGATCAGGGTGACCGGCTACGAGTCGAAGGGCCGGATGAACAAGCGGATTCGCATCGAGCTGGACGACGCGTAGGAACCCGACCTAGACGGCCTTCACCGCGGCGACGAGGCTCGCCAGGCCGTCTTTCGCGTCCGCGAACAGCATCCCGGTCTTCGGGTTCGTGTAGAGCTCGTTGTCGATGCCGGCGTACCCACGGCCCATTGACCGTTTGATCACGACGATGCTCTTCGCCTTGTCCACGTCGAGGATCGGCATCCCGTAGATCGGCGACGCCGGGTTCGAGCGCGCCGCCGGGTTCGTCACGTCGTTGGCGCCGACGACCAGGACCACGTCCGCCCGCTCGAACTCCGGGTTGATGTCGTCCATCTCCTTGAGCAGCGGGTAGGGGACGTTGGCCTCGGCGAGGAGGACGTTCATGTGGCCGGGCATCCGGCCCGCGACCGGGTGGATCGCGTACTTGACGTCAACACCGCGGGATTCGAGCAGGTCGGCGAGCTCGCGGACCGCGTGCTGGGCCTGGGCGACCGCGAGTCCGTAGCCGGGCACGACGATGACGGACGAGGCATAGGCGAGCTGGATCGCCACGTCGTCGGGGCCGATCTCCCGGACGGAGCCGGCCCCGCCCTCGGCCCCTGGGCCGACGGTTCCCTCGCCCCCGCCGAAGCCGCCCGCGACGATGTTCATGAGCGAGCGGTTCATCGCGTCCGCCATGAGCTTGGTGAGGATCCCTCCGGCCGCTCCGACGAGCGCCCCGGCGATGATGAGCACAGGGTTGTTGATGACGAAGCCCGCCATCGCCGCGGCCGTCCCGGTGAAGGAGTTCAGCAGTGAGATGACGACCGGCATGTCCGCCCCGCCGATCGGCAGCACCATCGTGATGCCGAACCCGAGGCCGGCCCCGATGATCACGCCGAGGACGAGCAGCTTCGCCGCGGGCTCGAGCACGATGACGCCGCCCGCGCTGAGCACGAGCGCCGCCGTTCCGAGCAGGGCGGCCACCGCGAGGGCAATCGTGAGCAGACGCCCGCCGGCCAGGATGATCGGCTTGCCCGGGATCAGGCCCTGCAGCTTGCCGGACGCGACGAGCGAGCCGGTGAAGGTGACGCAGCCGATCGCCACGCCGAGCACGACGAAGATCGCGGTCGAGACGGTCTCCTCCGCCGTCCCGAGGACGCGGATGTAGTCGTCGATCGCGACAAGGCCCGCCGCGCCGCAGCCCACCGCATTGAACAGCGACACGAGCTGCGGCATCGCGGTCATCTTCACGGTCCGGGCGACGAGCAGCCCGAACCCGCCGCCGATCAGGAAGCCGATCGCGATGATTGCGATCGCCGTTGTTCCAAGGCCTTCGGGGCGCGCCGCCACGTGGACGAGAGTCGCGAGGACCGCCACGGCCATGCCCGCAGCGGACAGCCGGTTGCCGCCGCGCGCGGTCGCGGGCGAGTTCATCTGATGAAGGCCGAGGACGAACGCCGCGGCGCCCGCCAGCCAGGCGAAAAAGACGAAGGTCTCGATCCACTGCTGGGGCATCGGTCCGGCTCCCGCTCAGCCCGGCCCGGGCGTGCCGGGGCCGCCATCCGGGCCGGCCTTGGCGGCGGTGGGCGCCGTCGGCTTGCGCCTGAACATCTGGAGCATCCGGTCCGTGACGACGTACCCGCCGACGACGTTCGCGGCCCCGAACACGACCGC
>Ga0136633_1000496_pt1 | contig 30205 bp, 30 predicted proteins | sample AntDrymeUQ832206_2_FD_105494 | JGI IMG/M metagenome (GOLD analysis project Ga0136633, IMG submission 105494) | Polar desert sand microbial communities from Dry Valleys, Antarctica - metaG UQ83 (22.06) | ecosystem: Environmental > Terrestrial > Soil > Desert | place: Antarctica: Dry Valley... | reverse complement strand
TGAACGTGAAGGTCGACCGCGAGGAGCGACCCGACGTTGACGCGGTCTACATGGAAGCCGTACAGGCCATGACCGGCCACGGTGGCTGGCCGATGACGTCCTTCCTCACGCACAAGGGCGAGCCGTTCTTCTGCGGCACCTACTGGCCGCCCGAGCCCCGGCACGGGATGCCGTCCTTCCCTCAGGTGCTGCAGTCGATCTCGGAGACCTGGCAGACCCGGCGCGACGACGTCATGGAAGCTGGCCGGCAGGTCGTCGAGGGCCTCTCGCAGTCGGCCAGCGCCGGCTCCGCGGAGGTCACCGCTGACCTGCTCGACAAAGCCGCAACCTCACTCAACCCGTCGTACGACGGAGTGCATGGTGGGTGGGGGTCGGCCCCGAAGTTCCCGCCGTCGATGGTGTTGGAGTTCTTGCTGCGCCGGCACGCAAGGACAGGCCAGGGGCTCGAGAGGGTCGCGCACACCTGCGAGGCGATGGCCCGCGGCGGGATGTACGACCAGCTCGCCGGCGGCTTCGCCCGCTACTCGGTCGACGCGCAGTGGGTGGTGCCGCACTTCGAGAAGATGCTGTACGACAACGCGCTGCTCCTCCGCGTCTACCTGCACTGGTACCGCGCGTCGGGCTCCCCCTTCGCGAAGCGGGTCGTGGAGGAGACCGCTGACTTCCTGCTCCGCGACCTGCGCACCGAGCAGGGCGGCTTCGCGTCGGCGCTGGACGCGGACACCGACGGGGTCGAGGGGCTGACCTACTCCTGGACCCCGGCGCAGCTCCGTGAGGTCCTTCACGAGGACGCCGAGTGGGCCGCTGAGCAGTTCGAGGTCACCCGGGAGGGGACGTTCGAGCACGGCAGCTCGACCCTGCAGCGGCTGCTCGAGCCGGACGACCTCGACCGTTACGAGAGCGTGCGCGCCCGGTTGCTGGTGGCCAGGAATGGTCGACCGCAGCCCGGGCGGGACGACAAGGTGGTCGCCGCCTGGAACGGCCTGGCGATCGCCGCCCTCGCCGAGGCCGGCGCGCTGCTCGAGCGAGCCGACTACCTCGACGCGGCCGCAGGCTGCGCAGCCTTGATCAAGGACCTGCACTGGGTCGACGGTCGGCTGCGCCGGGTCTCCCGCGACGGCTCCGTCGGTCGCCACCTGGGTGTGCTCGAGGACTACGCGGACGTGGCCGAGGGGTTGCTCGCGCTCTACTCCGCGACCGGTGACCTCGAGCAGCTCCGCGGCGCCCACTCGCTGCTCGAGGTGGTGCTGACCCAGTTCGCCGACGGCAACGGCGGTTTCTGGGACACCGCCCACGACGCGCACTTGGCCGAGCCGCTCGTCCGCAGGCCCCAGGACCCCACCGACAACGCCACCCCGTCAGGCGCTTCGGCCGCTGCAGGCGCGCTGCTCAGTTACGCAGCCCTGACCGGATCGAGTCAGCACCGCGAGGCGGCGGAGAAGGCGCTGTTCACCATGGCGCCGCTGTTTGCCCGGCACGCCAGGTTCGCCGGCTGGGCCTGCGCGGTCGGTGAGGCGCTCATCGCCGGCCCGGCCGAGGTGGTGGTGCTCGACCGACCTGACCTGCTGAAGGTCGCGCGCTGGGCCACCTCACCCGGTGCGGTCATCGCCGTGAACGGACCCCTCGCCGAGGGCCGTGAGGCGGGTGCGGCCTACGTCTGCCGGAGCATGGTCTGCGAGCTGCCCACGACGGAGCCCGAGCGGTTGCGCGAGCAGCTCGGCGCCCGCGCCTGACCGCAGCGCCCGTGCGGGTCGGGTACGACGCCTTAGCTCCCGTAGACCGCGAGGCTGACCGCGATGTAGTGCACCGCGAAGGCGGCGAGGGTGCACGCGTGGAAGACCTCGTGGAAGCCGAACCACCGCGGCGAGGGGTCCGGCCGCTGGCGTGCGTAGACCACGGCGCCGGCTGTGTAGAAAAGACCGCCCGTGCCCATCAGCACGAGTACGGCGACGCCACCGCTGTCGAGGACTTGGGGCATCACGAGCAGCCCGGCCCAGCCCATCGCGAGGTAGATCGCGACGAAGACCCACCGCGGGGGCTGGCGAAGCACGTTGCGCAGCAAGATGCCGAGGACGGCCACCCCCCAGACGACCGACAGCAGCGTCCAGCGCAGCCAGCCGTCGAGCAGTAGCAGGCAGAACGGCGTGTAGGTGCCAGCGATGAGCACGAAGATCATCGAGTGGTCCAGGCGGGCCATCAGGGCGTGGCTGCGGGTCGACCAGGTGCCGCGGTGGTAGGCGGCGGAGGTCCCGAAGAGCAGGGCCACCGATCCGGCGTACACGGCTGATGCGACCCGCTCGAGACCCGAGTCGGCAAGCGTGACGATCACCGTCCCGGTCACCAGGGAGATCGCGAAGGCCGCCTCGTGCAGGACGCCCCGTAGTCGGGGCTTGACAGCATCCTCGATGGCATGCGCAGCGTCCGTCACCGCCGAACCGAGCGTGGTCATCAAGGGCTCCTTCCCCTTTCAGGCCGTGCGCGAACTCACAGGACCCGCCTCTGTTGCGGTGGGCCGGCTCTTGGCAGACTCTCTAGATACCCGTTTGCCCCGGCTGGCAGCCGGTGACCCTCAATGGAGAGGATCCCATGACCACCTCGGCTTCTGATCTGCACGGCCTCGACGACGCTCCCACCCACAACGCTGCGCTGATCGCCTGGGTTCGCCAGATCGCCGAGCTGACCAAGCCGGCCCGCGTGGAGTGGGCGGACGGCTCGCAGGAGGAGTGGGAGCGCCTCACCCAGCTGCTGGTCGAGAACGGCACCTTCACCAGGCTCAACGAGACGAAGCGCCCCAACAGCTTCTACGCCGCGTCCGACCCGACCGACGTCGCCCGGGTCGAGGACCGCACCTACATCTGCAGCGAGAAGGAGGCCGACGCCGGCCCCACCAACAACTGGATGGCCCCGGCCGAGATGCGCAAGACCCTCGAGCCGCTGTTCGACGGGTGCATGCGCGGCCGCACGATGTACGTCGTCCCGTTCTCCATGGGTCCGCTGGGCTCCACGATCAGCCAGCTCGGCATCGAGATCACCGACTCGCCCTATGTCGTGGTGTCGATGCGCATCATGACCCGCATGGGCAAGGCTGCCCTCGACGAGATCGGCGACGACGGCTTCTTCGTCCCGGCCGTCCACACGGTCGGGGCCCCGCTTGCCGAGGGTCAGGCCGACGTGCCATGGCCCTGCTCCGACACCAAGTACATCGTCCACTACCCCGAGACCCGCGAGATCTGGTCCTACGGATCCGGGTACGGCGGAAACGCGCTGCTGGGCAAGAAGTGCTTCGCACTTCGGATCGCCTCCGTCATGGCCCGGGACGAGGGCTGGATGGCCGAGCACATGCTGATCCTCAAGCTCACGTCGCCGCAGGGAGAGGTCAGGTACGTCACTGCTGCCTTCCCGAGCGCCTGCGGCAAGACCAACCTCGCGATGCTCCAGCCGTCGATCCCTGGCTGGACGGTCGAGACCGTCGGAGACGACATCTGCTGGATGCGCTTCGGTGAGGACGGCCGGCTCTACGCGATCAACCCAGAGGCCGGCTTCTTCGGCGTGGCCCCCGGCACCGGCGAGGACACCAACGCCAACGCCGTGAAGACCTTCTACGGCAACAGCATCTTCACCAACGTCGCCCTGACCGATGACGGCGACGTGTGGTGGGAGGGCCTGACCGAGACGCCGCCGGCGCAGCTGACGGACTGGAAGGGCAATGCCTGGACCCCAGCGTCTGAGACCCCTGCCGCCCACCCCAACGCCCGCTTCACGACGCCGGCCGGGCAGTGCCCGACGATCGCGCCGGAGTGGGAGGACCCCAAGGGCGTCCCGATCAGCGCCATCTTGTTCGGCGGGCGCCGGGCCACCGCCGTACCGCTGGTGACCGAGTCCTTCGACTGGACGCACGGCGTCTTCATGGGCATGACGGTCTCGTCTGAGACGACCGCTGCCGCCGCCGGAGCCATCGGCCAGTTGCGTCGCGATCCCTTCGCGATGCTGCCGTTCTGCGGCTACAACATGGGTGACTACGCGGGCCACTGGCTCGACATCGCGTCCGCCACCACCCCCGACAAGCTGCCGCGCATCTTCGCCGTCAACTGGTTCCGCAAGGACGAGACCGGCAAGTGGCTCTGGCCCGGGTTCGGCCAGAACGCCCGGGTGCTCAAGTGGGTCGTCGATCGGCTCGAGGGTCGCGTGGAGGGAGTCGAGACCCCGATCGGCCGGGTGCCCGCTCCTGGCGAGCTCGACCTCGACGGTCTCGAGATCTCCGCTCGTGACCTGGAGCTGCTGCTCGAGGTCAACCCGGAGATCTGGAAGCAGGAAGCTGCCCTGATCCCCGAGTTCTTCGCGCAGTTTGGCGACCACCTGCCGCCGGCGCTGGCCGAGCAGCACGCGCAGCTCGTGGAGCGCCTGAACAGCTGACAGCTCCCCGCGCCACACTCAAGGGGTGCCGGACCATCCTGCGTCGCCTGTTGATCGTCGGCTGGGGCGCTACGCGGTCGGCGCCAGGTTCTATGACCTGCTCTCGCTGGAGCGACCGGTCTACCGGCCTGGCCGGCTCCTGGGCGTGCAGCTGCTCGGCCTGCAACCGGGCGACAGGGTGCTGGACCTTGGCTGCGGCACGGGCCTCAACCTGCCGCTGCTGCGAGCGGCCGTCGGCGAGCAGGGACGTGTCGTTGGCCTGGACCTGAGCCCGCAGATGCTTGCGCGGGCCCGCCATCGGGTCCGCAGCGCGGGGTGGGGCAACGTCCACCTCCATCAAGGTGACGCAGCAGCGGTGCCCCTGGACCAGCTTCTGCCGGGACAGTTCGATGCGGTGCTGATGACCTACACGATGTCGATCATCGAGGACTACCGGAAGGCATGGGAGCGCTGCGTGGCCGCGCTCGCGCCGGCCGGCAGGATCGCGCTGGTCGACCTGGGCCTGCCGAGGGGTAGGTGGGCACCGCTGCGCCCACTGGCCAACCTGGCCTGCCGCATCGGTGGGGCCGATCCGACCCGGGCCCCGTGGGAGCTGCAGTCACAGCACCTGCGGCAGGTCGAGCACGCGATCTTGCTCGGCGGGCACGTGCACATCGCCGGCTGGGCGGAGCGGCGCAGCCCACGTCCGGGACAGAACCCGTGAGCCGCCGCGACCGGGCGTGCCGACTGCACGCACCACAGCTCCGGGTCTGCCCATAGGCTGCTGACGTGGGACTGCGGGAGCTGCTGTACACCGTCTACGAGCGACGACTGGCCTCCTCGCTGCAGCGCGGCGGTGCGCCGGTCCCACGGCACGTCGGCGTCATCCTCGATGGCAACCGCAGGTGGGCGCGCGCGGTGGGCGCGTCATCGCACGAGGGGCACCAGCGCGGAGCGGACAAGATCATCGACCTGCTGCGCTGGTGCGACGAGGCCGGCGTGGAGGTCGTCACCCTGTGGCTGCTGTCGACGGACAACCTCTCGCGACCGGTCGTCGAGCTCCAGCCGCTCCTGCGCATCATCGAGAACGTCGTCGACGACCTGGCCTCCCCGCAGAACCCCTGGACCCTCAACGTGGTGGGCGCCCTCGACCTGCTGCCGGCCGACACCGCGACGAGGCTGAAGGAGTCGACCGAAGGCACCGGCGGCCGGCCGGGGGCCCTGGTCAATGTCGCGGTCTGCTATGGCGGGCGCCGAGAGATCGCCGACGCGGTCAGGGCCCTGCTGCACTCACACGCCGCGGAAGGCACGTCCCTGGAGGAGGTGGCCGAGCTGCTCGACGTCGACAAGATCAGCGAGCACCTCTACACCAGCGGCCAACCTGACCCGGACCTGGTGATCCGCACCAGCGGGGAGCAACGCCTCGGCGGGTTCCTGCTCTGGCAGAGCGCACACAGCGAGTTCTACTTCTGCGACGCCTACTGGCCGGACTTCCGACATGTGGACTTCCTACGGGCGCTGCGTGCCTATGCCGCGCGGCAGCGGCGCTACGGCACCTGACGCTCAGTTGGGTGTTGTCACCCTTTCGCAACCAGCGTGTCTGCGGCCCCCGAGGTCGGGTGCGTCCTAACGTCAGGTAAGGCCATCTCCTGGAGGCGCATGTGAAGACCTTCGTGCTCGATACGTCCGTACTGCTGTCGGACCCGGGCGCGATGGGGAGGTTCGCCGAGCATGAGGTAGTCCTGCCGCTGGTGGTGATCAGCGAGCTCGAGGGCAAGCGCGACCATCCCGAGCTGGGCTGGTTCGCCCGTCAGGCGCTGCGGGTCCTCGACGACCTGCGGATCGAGCACGGCCGGCTCGACCAGCCGATCCCGGTGGCCGAGGGGTCCTTGCGGGTCGAGCTCAACCACAGCTCCACCGAGGGGTTGCCAGCCGGGTTCCGGGTCGGCGACAACGACAGCCGCATCCTGGCCGTGGCGTTCAACCTGGCCTCTGAGGGCTGTGAAGTCGTGCTGGTGAGCAAGGACCTGCCGCTGCGGGTCAAGGCCGCGTCGATCGGACTGCCTGCGCAGGAATACCGCGCGGAGCTGGCCGCCTCCTCCGGTTGGACCGGCATGGCCGAGCTCACGGTTGAGGCTGGCGACCTTGATGCCCTCTATGAGAACGGCCGACTCGACCTGGTCGAAGCGCGTGAGCTGCCCACCCACACGGGGCTGGTTCTGCTGTCTACCAGGGGATCTGGTCTCGGGCGGGTCGCACCGGACAAGTCGGTGCGCCTGGTGCGCGGCGATCGCGATGCGTTCGGCGTGCACGGTCGGTCGGCGGAGCAGCGGGTGGCGATCGACCTGCTGCTCGACCCCGACGTCGGCATCGTGTCGCTCGGCGGCCGAGCCGGCACCGGCAAGTCTGCGCTCGCGCTGTGCGCCGGTCTCGAGTCGGTCCTGGAGCGCCGCGCGCAGAAGAAGGTCGTGGTGTTCCGGCCGCTCTATGCCGTCGGTGGTCAGGAGCTCGGCTACCTCCCGGGCGATGCCTCGGAGAAGATGGGCCCCTGGGCCCAGGCGGTCTTCGACACCCTCGGCGCGCTGGTGCAGCCCGAGGTCGTCGAGGAGGTGATGGCCCGCGGCCTGCTCGAGGTGCTGCCGCTGACCCACATCCGCGGCCGCTCGCTGCACGACGCGTTCGTCATCGTCGATGAGGCGCAGTCACTCGAGCGTGGGGTGCTGCTGACGGTTCTTTCCCGGCTGGGCCAGGGATCTCGAGTGGTGCTGACCCACGACGTGGCGCAGCGCGACAACCTGCGGGTCGGCCGGCACGACGGTGTCGCGGCTGTGATCGAGACCCTCAAGGGCCACCCGCTGTTTGCTCACGTGACGCTGACGCGCTCCGAGCGCTCGCCGATCGCCGCGCTGGTCACCGAGATGCTCGAGGACCTCCCGCTCTAACCCTTCGCCCTTGCATGAACGGAATCCGCATGGGTGCTTCCGGCGGCTGCGGCACCCATGCTGATTCCGTTCATGAAGGCGGGCGGGTCATCTTCAGCACGTCAAGCGCCTCATCGAGCTGTACGGCGGTCAGCTGGCCCTTCTCGACGTAGCCCCGCTCATCGACGACCTCGCGGATGGTCTTGCCCTCCTTGACGGCTTGCTTGACGACGGTCGCCGCCTCTTCGTAGCCGATGTAGCGGTTGAGCGGCGTCACGATGGACGGCGAGCTCTCGGCGTAGCGCCGCATGCGTTCGAGGTCGGCGGTGATGCCGTCCACGCAGCGGTCGGCGAGCAGGCGGGTGATGCTGCTGAGCAGGCGGATCGACTCCAGCAGGTTGCGCCCGATGACGGGCAGCATGACGTTGAGCTCGAGATTGCCTGCTGCCCCGCCGAAAGCGACGGCGGCATCGTTGCCGATGACCTGCGCGACCACTTGGCAGACGGCCTCTGGCACGACCGGGTTCACCTTGCCCGGCATGATGCTCGACCCGGGCTGCAGGTCCGGCAGGTGGATCTCGGCCAGTCCGGTCAGCGGTCCGCTGCTTAGCCAGCGCAGGTCGTTGGCGATCTTGTACAGCCCGACGGCGATCGTCCGCAGCACACCGCTGAGCTCGACGAGCGAGTCACGCGCACCCTGCGCCTCGAAATGGTCGCGCGCCTCGGTCAGCGGCAACCCGGTCCGCGCGCTGAGGTCGGCGATGACCTTCTGGGCGAAGCCGGCGGGAGCGTTGATGCCGGTGCCGACCGCGGTGCCGCCGAGGGGCAGTTCGCCGACGCGGGGGAGGACGGCGGCCAGCCGCTCGTCGCCGTACCGGACCTGAGCGGCGTAGCCGCCCATCTCCTGACCGAGGGTCACGGGAGTGGCGTCCATCAGGTGTGTGCGACCGGACTTGACCGCGGTCGCGAACTCCTCGGCCTTGCGCTGCAGGGCTTCTGCCAGGTGAAGCAGCGCAGGCTGCAGGTCCTGAACGACTGCGGTGCAGGCCGCCAGGTGGATCGCGGAGGGGAACACGTCGTTGCTGCTCTGGCTGGCGTTGACGTCATCGTTGGGGTGGGTGCCGGACAGGCTCGACAGCACCTCGTTGACGTTCATGTTGCTGCTGGTGCCGCTGCCGGTCTGGAACACGTCGATCGGGAACTGGTCGGCGTGCTCCCCGCGCTCGACGGCCTCTGCGGCCTGGGAGATCTGGGCGGCCTTGGCGGCGTCGAGCACGCCGAGCTCAGCGTTGGCCCGGGCGGCCGCCCCCTTGATGGCGGCGATCGCCTGGATCAGCGCCGGCTCGACGCGTTGGCCGCTGACCGGGAAGTTCTCCACCGCCCGCTGGGTCTGCGCCCGCCACAGCGCGTCGGCGGGGACCTGCACGTCCCCCATCGAGTCGTGCTCTGTGCGGAATTCGCTCATGCGGCGCAGTCTAAGAGCCGAGCCGCTTGCACAGCCGCCAGTAGCCGATGCCCACCGCGAACGAGGCCAGGAAGGCGAGCAGCGGCAACGGCCGGAGGTGGGCGATGACCAGTACATGCGTCACGTAGACGTAGAGCGAGGCGCCGGCCAGCAGGCCGACGACGCGGCTGGTGAAGCACGGCAGCCGGATGGCGGGCACCCAGAGCAGCAGCAGCAGCGCTGATCCCACGAGCAGTTCGCGGCCCGGCTGGCCCAGGAAAAACCCCGGCAGTGCACCGGCGAGGACCGCGGTGAGCACCAACCGGTGCATGCGCGAGGAGGCCTTCGCTGCGGCCCAGCCCCAGACAAAGATCCAGGCGATGGCGTACGGCGCGAAGTGGCGCGCTTTCCCCTCGCCCGCGGGCAGCACGTTGAACCGAGCCAGCAGGCCAACCGCAAGCAGCGCCATCGGCAGCGCGAAGGGAAACCGGCGCTCCAAGCGATCGGCCAGCGTCAGCACCACAGCCGCGGCCAACAGCAGCTGCACCAGGACCTCGATGAACCAGAAGTCCTTCACCGCCATGCCGGGGCTCACGAGATCGTGCACCAGCAGCAGGTGCTCCCAGTTGTAGCGGCCGATGACCAGGCTCGTGACGGCAATCGCGGCGATGCTCGGCACGGCGATCCGGGCGGTGCTCCGCAGCAGCCCGACCACGCGTTCTTTACGGGGAGCGCGGGTCAACTGGAACCGGGCGAAGTTGTAGCCGGCCACGCCGAGCAGCAAGTGCGCACCGCCGAGGATCCTCACCACCGAGCTGTGATGGGCGACCACGAGGACGATGGCCAGGGCCCGGAGCGCCGCGCTCATGTCGACGGTGCGCAGCCAGGAGCGACGGGTACGGCGAGAGCGGTCGAGTTCGGCGACCGGCAGCAGGTGCCAGCTGTCGGGCAGGTGGCCCAGCAGGTCCTCCAGCAGCACGGACGCCTCGACGTAGGACAGCGAATCGCCGCCGAGCTCCACGAAGCTCTTGTCCTCCGGGACGGGCCGCTCGAGCACCCGGGCGAAGACGTCGCTCACCGAACCGGCTGCCGCAATGGCCGGGCGCTGCTCGGCCGTCACCGACAGGGCAGGAAGATCGACCTTGCCAGAAGGCGTGCGCGGCAACTCGGCCAGCTGCACCACCCGGACGGCCGTCAGCGGCAGGCCCGATGCAGCAGCAGCAGCCGCAGCACGCACGTCACGCGCTGAGGTGACGGCCACCACCAGCTCGTCATCGTGCGCGATGCAGGCGACCTCACCACCGACCGCTGACTCCACCCGGTCGAGGTCGATGCGCAGGCCGAAGACCTTCACGAAGCGGCTGCGCCGGCCGACCACCTCGAACAGCCCTTCGGCGCTGCGTCGGGCCAGGTCGCCGGTGCGCAGGGCCTCGACCGTCCGGCCGAGTGAGAGGTCGGCGGGCGACAGGGCGTATCCCAGCATCACGTTGGGACCGCGGTAGACCAGCTCCGCATCGTCGAGCCCCTCGACGCGCTCCAGGGACAGCTCGCCGCCGGGCACGGCAACGCCGATCGCGAAGGGGTGTGAGACGGCGAGATCCGCTGGCAGGTAGGCCATCCGCGCGGTGGCCTCGGTCTGGCCGTACATCACGACGAGGTCCCAGCCGCGGCGCTGGCCGAGCTCGGACAGGCTGCGCACCTGCTCCGGTGCCAGCCGCCCCCCGGCCTGGGTCACGTAGCGCAGTCGTGGCAAGTCCATCTCGGCGAAGCCCACCCGCTCAAGCAGGGAGAAGGTGTGCGGGACACCGGCGAGGCTCGTCGCCCCTTGGTCGCGGAAGAGCCGCCAGAAGCACGGGTCCACCACCGACAGCGACGTCAGGATGATGCCGGCGCCGGCCTGCAGGTGGCTGTGCAGAACAGACAGGCCGTAGCAGTACTGCAGCGGCAAGGAGGTGACCGCCCGGTCATCGGCCCGGATGTCCAGACTGGCCGCAATGGCTTCGGCGTTGGACTGCAGGTTTTCAGCGGACAGACGCACCAGCTTGGGAGAGCCGGTGGAGCCGGAGGTGCTGAGCAGCAGCGCGAGGTCAGGGTGCAACTCGTGCGCCGTACCGGCCCGCCGCTCCACCACCCCGCCGGGGGAGGCGGTCACGTCCGGGTCGTAGGCCGTGATCAACCCGGCAGCAGCTTCCGCGCTGGTGAGAAGCACTGGGTGCCCGCCGGCCAGGCAGGCCAGGTAGGTGATGATGCACTCGGGGTCGGCGGTCATCGTGAGGAGGACCAGCCGACGGGTGCCGCCGAGCAACGCCTGCCGCTGGCCTACCCGCAATGCCAGGTCGGCGTAGCTGAGCGACCCGCCCTCCCACAACAGGGCCGTAGCGGTCGCGTGGCCAGCCAGGTCGCCCACGAAGCGAGGGCCGCGGCGCTCGAGCGGCAAGGTCACCCGCAGAGCGTACCGGAGGTTAGGTGAGGGTGCCCTAAGTTGTGGGGAGGCTCACGAGCCTGTGCACGATCTCATCCGTCCACCAGCCCTGACTCGAAGGCCGCGATGACGGCCTGCACCCGATCGCGCACCCCGAGCTTGGCCAGCACCGCAGCGACATGGGTCTTGACGGTTCCGGTCGAGACGAACAGCTCGGCAGCAATCTCCGCGTTGGACAACCCCCGGGCCAGCAGCCGCAGTACCTCCCGTTCCCGATCAGTCAGCAGCTCCACGGGGTAACTCGCGATAACGCCCGCCCGGCGGACGCGTGCCACCACGGCTGCAGTCACGGCCGGGTCCAGGCGCGACTCCCCCAACGCCACTGCGTGCACCGCCGCGAGCAGGTCCTCGGGGCGGGTGTCCTTCAGCAAGAACCCCTGTGCACCAGCACGCAGCGCCTCCAGCACGACGTCGTCCTCGCCGAACGTGGTGAGGACCAGCACCCGCGTTTCCGGCAGTTCCTCGCAGATGCGCCGGGTGGCCGCGATCCCGTCGCAGCGGGGCATCCGCACGTCGAGCATCGCGACGTCCGGCCGGTGCGCTGTGACGAGCGCCAGCGCCTCCAACCCGTCGGCGGCCTCGCCCACGACCTCGATCCCGGCGTCGGAGCCGAGGATCGCGACCAGCCCGGCACGCACCAGGGCCTGGTCGTCGGCCAGCACCACGCGGACTGTCACGCGACCACCTGCCGCACAGGGATCCGCGCGGAGACCACCCACTGGTCGCCTACCGGCCCCGCCGAAAGCGACCCGCCCAGCAGCTCGACCCGGTCACGCATCCCCATCAGCCCCGACCCGGTCCCCTTTGACGTCGGATCCCCGATCCTGTTGCGCACCTCGACGTCGACACCGTCGGTCGCATCGACGACGACGGACGCCCGCCCATCGCCGTACCGGAGGGCGTTGGTCAGTCCTTCCTGCACCACGCGATAGGCGGCGAGCCCGATACCCGGCGGCACCTCGCCCTGCCGCAGCTCAACACTCACCTGCAGCCCAGCGGCACCCATGGCCTCAACCAGGGCTGGTACGGCGGACAGCTCCGGCTGCGGTAACCATGCAGGATCGACGTCCGTGGCGCGCAGCACGCCGAGCATCGCGCGCAGCTCGACGAGAGCCTGGCGACCCGTGGTCTCGATGGTCTCGAGTGCCTCGCGGGTGCGGACCGGGTCAGCTCCGAGCGCGAGCCGCGCGGCACCAGCCTGCACCACCATCAGCGAAACGGAGTGCCCAACGATGTCGTGCAGTTCACGGGCGATCCGGTCGCGCTCGCGGCTGCCTGCCTCGGCGACCTGCACCTCCAGGAGCGCTGTCCGCGCACCAGCTTCACGAGCGGCCAGGGTCTGTCGCCGCACCAGTCGACCGCCCAACCACGGCACACCCCAGACGAGGAAGGGAAAGAAGTCATCGAGGTCACCCTCTTGGCTCGCCGTATGCGCGCACCACAGCAGCACCAGGGAGAACACACCGGCGACCAGGGACCGGCGACCAGCCAGCCGGGCGGCGGCGGTGTAGATGGCGAGCAGCAACCCGAAGACGAGGGTCTGCGGTCCGTACGGCGGAGGCGCCGTGCCGAAGACTACGAGGTTGGTGATCGAGATCGCGACGAGTGGAACCAACGGGTGCGACAGCCGCCAGGCCAGCGAGAGACCGGCCGGGACGACCAGGATCAGCGACAACAAGGGGAAACGAGCCTGGTTGAGGCTGACGGCCATCACTGCGGTCAGCATCACCGCCAGCGCCAGCTCGGACCGCGGCGGCAAGCGCTCCGTCCAGCCCCGCCCGATCGCCATGCACGGACGGTATCCGCCAACTGGTACGCGTCGTCTCTGCCCAGCGACCAGGTCGGCCTCTGCCCCAAGGAGGAGCCAGGTGTGGCCCACCGACGGACGCGCCAGCCCCTGAGAGTTCCCTAGCTTTCGTCGTACCAGAGCAAAGCCCTTGAACTGAAGGAGAAAGACATGACCACCACCACCACCGCCACCCAGCTCGAGACCTCAAAGCACACCTGGGTGCCTTACGCCGCGATCGCCGCCGGTGCGGGGTTCGTGCTGAAGTTCGTCCTCATCATCATCACCGAGGACAAGGTCGACACGGCCGCCGCTGTGCTCTACCTCGGCTCGCTCCTCATCGCGATTGCGGCCGCCATCGGCGCCGGGCTGCGCGCGCGACACGGTCGCCGGGCCATTGTGGCGGTTGCCCTGAGCGTTGGTGTGGTGGCCTACATCATGGGTCTCGGCGACCTGCTCAAGCCGCTGTTCGAGGCCTTCAGTGACAAGCAGTACGTCATCGACGAAGGGATGATCGCGGTCCTCGGCGTCGTGCTGCTTGCCCTCGGTGCGTTCAGCAAGACCCGGGAACCTGTCTGACCGCGGTCAACTGAGCAGCCTACGCAGGGTTGAGGGGGTCCTCGCGGTACAGCTCACGCCGAGGGCCTTCTCGATCTTGACATTGGTGAGCTTGGTCTTCGCCGCGTCCTGGAAGCCGATGTAGAGCACCTGCTCGTTGCCCTGGACGACCTCGGGTGACCAGTCCGAGTCCAGGAAGGCCCTGAGCGCGCCCGATCCGGGCCGGTCGAACAGCACGGTGATCGCGACATATCCGGGGAGGTCCGGCAGCTCCTCGAGCGCCTTGGCGAGCTCGGCATCGCGACGCACGCAGGCCCGGACGTGCAGGTCCAGCTGGTCGGCTAGCGCCTTCTCGACTGCCTCGGCAAGTGCCTTGGCCGATCGCGAAGAGCTCTCGAAGGTGGCGTTGCCGCTGTTGAGGTAGGTCTTCACCTCGGTATGACCGAGGCCCTCGAGCAGCGCCTTCAGGTCCTTCATCGCCACCTTGTTGGTGGGGCCCAAGTTGACCGCGCGCAGCAGCAGGATCCATCTCACGGGCCGACCTCGACGTCCACGATGACGGGCGCGTGGTCGCTCGGACCGGTGCCCTTGCGGGTCGGCCGGTCCACCCAGGCGTCCTTCACCACCACGGCGGGCGTCGCCAGCACGTAGTCGATCCGCATCCCCAGGTCCTTGTGGAACATCCCGGCGCGGTAGTCCCAGTAGGTGAACGGGCGATCACCCTTACCAGGACGGGGTACGACGTCCACCAGCCCCCAGTCGATCAGCTCGTCCATGGCCTGGCGCTCGGCGGGCGTCACATGGGTGCTGTCCCGGAAGGCCTTGATGTCCCACACGTCGTCGTCGGTGCGGGCCACGTTGAAGTCGCCCATCAGCACCAGCGGCTGCGCGCCTGAGAAGCGATCGAGCCGGCGACGCAACTCGGCCAGCCACTCGAGCTTGTAGGGGTAGTGCGGGTCGTCCAGCGATCGGCCGTTCGGGACGTAGGCGCTCGTCACGTGGATGGGCCCGCACTGGGCCGACACCAGCCGCGTCTCGGGGTGCCCCTCGTGCACGAGGTCCACGTCGGTCAGTCCGATCCGGGACAGGATCGCGACGCCGTTCCACCGGCCGTCTCCGGCGTGGGCCACCTCGTAGCCGGGGATCACCGGGAAGCTCGCGGTCTTGGTCTCCTGGACCGCCACCACGTCAGGCGACATCTCCTCGAGCCAGGGCAGAAACCGCGGCAGCCGGGCCCCGATCGAGTTGACGTTCCAGGTGGCCAGCCGCACTAGCGGGCGTGCTCGAAATCGATCGCCGAGTAGGCCGACAGCTTGGTGAGCCGGTGCTCGCTAATGACTCGCCGAATGGTGCCGGACTTGGAGCGCATGACCAGCGACTCTGTGGTCGCGCCACCGCCGCGGTAGCGGACCCCCCGCACCAGCTCTCCGTCGGTGATGCCGGTGGCGACGAAGAAGACGTTGTCGCTGCTGACCAGGTCGTCGGTCGACAGAATCTGCCCGAGGTCGAGTCCGGCCGCCGCGGCGTTCTCGAACTCGCTCTTCTTCTGCGGCCAGAGCTTGCCCTGGATGACGCCGCCCAGGCACTTCACCGCGCAGGCGGTGATGATCCCCTCGGGGGTGCCGCCGATGCCCAGCAGCAGGTCGACGCCGGTGCCCTCGGTGCAGGCCATCACCGCGCCGGCCACGTCACCATCGCTGATGAACTTGATGCGCGCACCTGCTGCCCGAACGTCGTGAACGAGCTGCTCGTGCCGCGGCCGGTCGAGGATGCAGACCGTGACGTCGTCGACGGCTGCGCCCTTGGCCTTGGCGACGGCCTGGATGTTGTAGGCGACGGGGGCGCTGATGTCGACCACGTCGGCCGCCGCCGCACCGGTGACCAGCTTCTCCATGTAGAAGACGGCCGACGGGTCGTACATCCCGCCACGCTCAGCGACCGCCATGACCGCGATGGCGTTGGGCATCCCCTTGGCCATCAACGTCGTCCCGTCGATCGGGTCGACAGCGACGTCGCAGTCGGGACCCTCGCCGCTGCCGACCTCCTCGCCGTTGAACAGCATCGGGGCGTCGTCCTTCTCGCCCTCGCCGATGACGACGACGCCCTTCATGCCTACGGTCCCGATCAGCTGGCGCATGGCGTCCACCGCGGCCTTGTCGCCGCCGTTCTTGTCCCCGCGGCCGACCCAGCGGCCGGCGGCCATCGCGGCGGCCTCGGTGACCCGGACAAGCTCCAGCGAGATGTTGCGGTCGGGAGCCTCGCGCCCGACGGACAGCGGACCGGGGACGTCGTGACTGGGCTGCTCCATGCCAGCACCTTAGACCGGCGGGGGCAGCCGTCAGAGGCGCACCAGGCGCACCTCGGTGGCCTTGACTGCGGCCCAGACCTCGGTGCCCACTGCCAGGTCGAGGTCAGCTGCCGCCGCGCCGGTCACCTCGGCGAGCACAGGCGGTGCACTGGCCACCGCGACCCGCACTCGCCCGCCCAGGGAACGGAGCTCCAGCACGCGTCCGTGGAGCACGGTCCGGGCCGAGCCCTCCGGTGGCACCCGGTGCAGGGTGACGGCCGACGGCTCACAGAGGGCCAGCGCTGGGAGGCCTGGCTCGAGCGGCTCGGCGACGGCGATGTGAGCGTCTTCGATCAGCAGCCCGCGCTCAGACGTGGTGCCGCGCCAGGAGTTCTGCCCCAGCAGGCTGGCCACCCACGGGCTCCGGGGAGCGGCAGCCACCTGTGTGGGCGTGCCGGTCTGCAGCACCCGGCCGGCCTCCAGCACGACGACCCGGTCCGCCAGCGCTACCACATCGACGGGGTCGTGCGTGACAACAAGCACAGCTGCCGGTCCGCCGGCGAGGGTGCTGCGCAACAGCCGGCGCACCTCGTCGCGGGTGGTGTTGTCCAGCGCGGCCAGTGGCTCATCCAACAGCAGCAGGGAGGGCTCGGCAGCGAGCGCCCGGGCCAGAGCCACCCGTGCTGCCTCACCGCCGGAGAGCTCATGGGGCAGCCGGTCGCCGAGCTCACCGACCCCGAGCCGCTGCAGCCAGCCCTGTGCTGAGGCCCGAGCCGGTCCACGGCGGACGCCCCTGGCCCGCAGGGAGAAGGCCGCGTTGTCACGCGCCGTCAGGTGCCCGAACAGCGAGGGCACCTGAGGCAGCCAGCCCACTCGTCGATCGGCGGGGGGCAGCGTCGCGATCTCCACGTCACCGACGCACACAGAGCCATCGGCGCGGAGCAAGCCGGCCAGGGCCCGAACAAGCGACGTCTTGCCCGCGCCATTGGGCCCCACGAGTGCCACGACCTCACCTGCTGCGACGGCGATCTCGACGTCGAGCAGGTCGGTGCGCACGTGCGCCCGGAGGCTCATCGGCGCACGCTCCGCAGGGCAAGGACCATCGCGACGCTCACGGTGAGCAGCACCGCCGACAGCGCGTAGGCGGCGCTCGGGTCGTCCTGCAGGAGCGCATAGACCGCGAGCGGCACGGTCTGGGTCTCGCCAGGCAGGCTGCCCGCGAAGGTGGTGGTGGCACCGAACTCCCCGAGTGCCCGCGCGCCGGCGAGCACCGCGCCCGACAGCACCGAGGGCCAGATGGCGGGCAGCGTCACGGTGAGGAACACCCGCAGCGGCCGCGCTCCCAGGGTGGCGGCGACCTCCTCGTGATCCCGAGCCAGCCCCGACAGCGCCCCCTCGACGGTCAGCACCAGGAACGGCAGCGCGACGAACGTCTCGGCCAGAATCACGCCCCAGGTGGTGAATGCCGGCACCGCACCGGCCTCGACCAGCAGCGGTCCCAGCACGCCCTGCCGGCCGAACGCCAGCAGCAGGGCTACCCCGCCCACGACCGGGGGCAGCACCAGAGGCACCGCCACCAGCCCTCGCAGCAGGCGCCGGCCCGGCAGGTGGCTCCTGGCCAACACCCAGGCGAGCGGGATGCCCAGCACCACCGACAGCACCGTTGCGGCCAGGGCACAGCGCACCGACAGCCACAGCGCCTGTTGCACCGCGTCCGAGCCGAGCAGCGCCGGCATGCGCTGCCAGGGCGTGCGCACGAGCAGGGCGATCAGCGGGAGCAGCAACAGCACGACGGCGACCAGCGCCAGTGCGCTGAGCGACAGCGGGTGCCGACGGCTGCGGCTCATCGGAAGCCGAACGACAACAAGATGCGCCGCCCCTCGGCGCTGAGCACGAAGTCGACGAAGTCCCCAGCCCGCGGCGAGGCTGTCAGGGCCCCGATCATCAGGGTGGTCGTGGTGCCCGGCAGCGGCAGGCCGGCGAGACCGGTTCCCGCGAGATCGGTGACGTAGCCGATGCCAGCGTCCGCCTCGCCGAGACGCAGCTTGGTGATGACACCCGTCGCGGAGTCCTCCAGTGACCGCGGCCGCACGGTGACCCCAGCGCGGGCGAGCGCCAGTGCGCTCGCCTTCCCCAGGGGCACCGTCGGGCCGGCGAGCACGACCCGCACACGTGGCAGGTCCGCCAGCCCGCGGATGTGCCTTGGGTTGCCTGTCGCGGTGAGGATCGCCAGCCGGTTGTGGGCGAGCACCTGTGGTTGGCCAAGGACTCGGTCACCCAGTGAGGACATGCTCTGCGGGTCCGCGGTGGCGACGACGTCCGCCGGTGCTCCCTGCTTCACCTGAGCAACCAGCACCTGCGAGCCGGCGAAGGAGAAGCGGACCCGCACTCCCGGGTGCGTCGCCTCGAACGCTTGGCCTTCGGCAAGGAAGGCCTGGCGCAGCGACGCGGCGGCGAACACCGTCACCGGCGTACCGGGGGAAGGGGTGTCGGTGCACGAGGCGAGCAGAAGCATGGCGGCAACTGCACGCACGGCCACCCCTCGCATGCGGCGAACCCTAGAGGCTCTGAGAGGCTGGCCGCGTGACCCGCCTGGACCTCGATCCCGCTGAGCTCGGCTCGCGGATCTACCCGTGGCTGACGAGCGTCGTGGTGCCGCGGCCGATCGCCTGGGTCTCGACGAGATCAGCAGACGGGATCGACAACCTTGCGCCGCACAGCTTCTTCACAGTCGCCGGCATCGACCCGCCGGTCCTCAGCTTCACCTCAGTCGGCGAGAAGGACTCGCTACGCAACGTGCTCGCCACGAGTGAGTTCGTCGTCTGCTTCTGCAGCGAGCCGCTGATCGAGCAGGTCAACCTGACCGGCACCGACTTCCCCGCCGACCAGAGCGAGTTCGACGCGGCTGGTCTGACGAGGGAGCCGAGCAGCAAGGTCACCCCCTGCCGGGTGGCTGAGTCGCCCGTCGCGATGGAGTGCCGCCTGGTCGGCACGAAGCAGTTCGGCGCCTGCACGGTCGTGTACGGCGAAGTGGTGCACGTGGCGGTCTCGGACGATGTCATCCGGGACGGGCGCCCCGTCATCGACTTGCTCAAGCCGGTCGCCCGACTCGGTGCCAATCAGTGGTCGACGATCGGGACGGTGTCGGAGCGCCGTCGGGTGCCGTTCACGGAGCTGCCCGCATGACGATGTCCAGCCGCTCGGCCGGCACCAGGTCAGCCCTGCTCTCGGCGGCGCGCGAGGTGTTCGCCGGGTCCGGCTTCGCTGAGGCATCGATAGCCGACGTGGTCGCGAAGGCGGGGGCCTCGGTCGGCAGCCTCTACCACCACTTCGGGGGCAAGGCCGAGCTTTACCTGGCGCTGTTCGAGGACTACCAGAGCGAGCAGGAAGCGCGGGCGGCCGCCGCGGTGCGCGAGGCAAAGGCGGCCGGGGAGCACGACCCGCTCGAGCTGTTCCTGGTAGGCAGCCGGTCCTACCTCGCCGGCTGCTGGGCTGAGCGCGACCTCGCCCGGATGTTCCTGGCGGGTGGTGGTCCGGCCGGCTTCGAGCTGCTCGCCCGCAAGCGCTACCGCGAGTGGACGCGGCGCAATGCCCTGCTGCTGGGGGCGGAGACCGAGCAGCCTTGGGGCGAGGCTCTGGTGCTGGTGCTCACGACCGTCATCAGTGAGGCCGGGCACGGGGTCGCGGTCTGCGAGGACGAGGCGACGTCGCAGCAACTGGCCACGCATGTGCTGGACCTGGTTGCAAAGATAGGCAGATGACCCACGAGGACCTGCTAGACCGGCGCGATGACTATCCCGTGCTGGCGAGTTGCACCTACCTAGCCAGCCACAGCCTGGGCGCCATGCACCGCGATACGGGTGCGGCGCTGGCCCGGTTCGCCCAGGAGTGGCAGGTCGACGGGGTCAACGCCTGGCCAGGGTGGGCCGCGGAGGTGCGCCGGGTGGGCGACCTCGTCGGCTCGCTGATCGGGGCACCAACCGGCACCACGGTCATGCGGCAGAACGTCGCCGATGCCCTGGGTGATGTAGCCGGCAGCCTGGACTGGCGCGGCAGCCGCAACCGGGTCGTCACCCCGGCACTGGAGTGGCCCGGCTCGCTTCACCTGTGGTCGCAGATCCACCGCTGGGGAGGGGAAGCGGTCATCGTTCCCGGCTTCGAGCTGGAGGTCGACCTCGACGCGATGCTGGCTGCCATCGACGAGCGCACGTTGGTCGTCGAGTGCTCGCACGTGCTGTTCCGGTCCGCCACGATCACCGACGTGAAACCGCTGATCGACCGGGCGCACGAGGTCGGGGCCCTTGCGGTCGTCGACGGCTACCAGGCCGCCGGCACCATCCCGGTGGACGTGATTGACCTCGGCGTCGACGTCTACCTCGGCGGCTCGGTGAAGTACTTGTCCGGTGGGCCGGGCAACGGCTGGCTCTACGTCCGCGAGGGCCTCGACCTCGAACCGGTGACTCCTGGTTGGTTCGGCCAGGCCAAGCCCTTCGACTTCGATCCCGACAACCACTACGCGCCAGGCGCGGCCCGCTTCATGGGCGGGACCTCCGGGGTGCCCGCGCACTACGCCGCCGCCCCGGCCTACCAGGCGATCGCCGATATCGGCGTCCAGCGGATCCGTGAGCGGTCGGTGTCGATGACCCAGCAGGTGCTCGAGTCGGCTCTCGACCGCGGCTTCACCGTCCGATCTTTGAAGGATCCCGAGAGCCGCGGCGGGCACGTCTCGGTCGACCCGGGCGACAGTCAACGGGTGCACGACGAGCTGCAGGCGCAGGGCTTCGTCGTCGATCACCGGCCCGGTGTCGGCATCCGGCTATCCCCGCACTTCTACAACAGCCTGGACGAGGCGATGGCCTGCCTCGATGCGATGCAGGCGGCGGTGCGTTGACCGAAGTGGCCGGGAAGAAGCGGGGGCGAGAGACCGCCCTCGACATGATCCGCTCACTCGCCATCGTCTTCGCGCTCGTCGTTCCGCTCTGGTTCCTCGGCCAGGCATCGCCGGGGGACGGCAAGCGGATCCGGCCGGTCGACCCGGCGCCTGCGCTGCAGGGATTCGCTCGAGACACCGGCACTGCTGTGCCGTCCGGAACCCCTGCCGGCTGGGTGGTCAACGTGGCCCGCGCTGAGAGCGGTGGGGTGCGCATCGGCTACGTCGTCGGCGAGCAGTACACCGAGTTCGTTGCCGGCCGTGGCGAGACGTTCCTGGACGACATCACCGGCAAGGGCAAGGAGCAGGGGGGCGTCGACGTCAACGGTGTGCCGTGGCGGGTCCTGATCTCCGCCGAGGGTCAGGAGTCGTTGGTCCGCACTGCTGGCGCCTACACGCTGGTGGTCGGCGGCGTCCGCGAGAGCGTCGCGCGGGCCCAACTCAAGACGCTGGCGGCGACGGTTCGCTAGAGCGCGCAGCGAGTGCCGCGTCGAGCGTGGCTTTCGCGCCGTCCAGCCACCCCTGGCAGATCTTCGCCAGCTCCTCGCCTCGCGCCCACAGCGCGAGCGACTCCTCGAGCGTGGTGCCGCCGCTCTCCAGCTGACGCACCACCTCGACGAGCTCGTCGCGGGCAGCTTCGTAGGAGGGGCTGGCAGGATCAGTCACGTGGCAACCCTACGGCGGGCGACTCCGGCCGACGCGGCGGCGCTGACCCGGTTGCGCGGCGTGATGCACGAGGCCATGGGTGACGCGACCTCGGAGGTCTGGCGAGTTGGCTGCGAGCAGGCGTTCGCACGCCGGCTGGCGACGGACTCGTTCATCGCCTTCGTCGTGGAGGAGGACGGCGTCGTCGTCGCGACCGGCGCCGGCTGGCTCGAGGAGCACCTGCCTTCGCCGTACATGGTGGATGCGCGTCGTGGCTACATCGCGTCGATGAGCACCGATCCGGCCTACCGGCGCAGGGGGCTGGGGCGGCAGGTGCTCGAGGCCCTGATGGCGTGGTTCGTCGACCAGGGCGTCCTCCGGGTCGACCTGCGGGCGACGCCCGAGGGGCTGCCGCTGTACGACGGCTTCGGCTTTCGTCGGCTCGGCGGTGCGAGCATGTCCTGGACGGCCTCGGGGACCCGCGTCGGGATGCCCTGAGGGTTCGGACGGCGGCCTGCGGGGCAAGATCACCGCATGCGCATCGGAGCGATAGTCCTACTCGTCTGGCTCGTCATCGGGGTGCTGGCGTGCGTCCAGCGGGACTACTTCGCCTCAGATGACACCAGTTGTGCCAAGACCGGCACGATCGCCGTCACGATCATCGCGGGGCCGCTGAACTACCTGGGCGCCAATCCCAAGGTCGATGACTGCAACCTCCCGCAGCCGAGCAACTAGCTCAGTCCGCGGTCGCGGCCAGCACGCCCTTGGCCAGCCGGATCCGTAACGCCGCACCTGCTGACACGGCGTCGGCGTCCCGGAGGACCCCCGCGTCGCTCTCCACCACCGCGTAGCCGCGGTCGAGGGTGGATTGGGGGCTGAGTGCCAGGACGGTCGCGCGCAGGTGCCCCAGATCCTGTTGGGCCCGCTCCAGTTGCGCCCACGCGCACCGAAAACCCCTGTCCCGCAAGGCATCCACCCCTGTACGGCGATCGCTGACCAGTGTGTGCGGAGCGGCCAGCACCGGGCGGGTGCGGGCCAGGTCCAGCCCATGTTGCTCCCGCTGCACCGTGCCCGTCAGCACCCGGCGGGCGCGGTCCCGCAGCTGGTGCACCCGCTGGAGCTCTTCTCGGACGTCGGGGACGACGCGCTTGCCGGCGTCGGTCGGGGTGGAGCAGCGGAGGTCGGCAACGTCGTCGAGCAGCGGGTGGTCCGGCTCGTGGCCGATGGCACTGACGACCGGCGTGCGGCAGGCAGCGACCGCCCGCAGCAGGGCCTCGTCGCTGAAGGGCAGCAGGTCCTCGACGCTGCCGCCGCCGCGCGCGATGACGATGACGTCGACCTTGCCGTCGAGCTGCTGCACCGCACCGATGCACTGCTCAACCGCGAGGGCGCCCTGGGTGGCGACGTTGCGCACCTCGAAGCGGACCGCCGGCCAGCGGCGGCGGGCGGTCTCGAGGACGTCGCGCTCAGCCGCTGACTCGCGGCCGGTGACGAGGCCGATGACGCCGGGGAGGAAGGGCAGCGGTCGCTTGCGCTCCGGGGCGAACAGCCCCTCCTGCGTGAGCAGGACCTTGAGGCGCTCGATCCGGGCGAGCAGCTCGCCGGTGCCGACCGGTCTGATCTCACTGGCGACCAGTGAAAGGGTGCCCTTCTCGACGTAGAAGTCGGGCTTGGCGTGCACCACTATCCGTGCGCCAGCAGTGAGCTCCTGGCTCAGCGCGCGGGCACAGGTGACGCTGATCGAGACGTTGGCAGCCGGGTCGCGAAGGGTGATGAAGGCCTTGCCGGGGCTGTAGCTGATCTGGGTCACCTGTCCCTCGACCCAGACCCGGCCGAGGCGCGCGACCCAGTCGGCCAGGTGCCGGGCGACCGTGCGCACCGGCATCGGCGCCTCGGGGGTGCTCGCCTCAGCCATGGTCCGTCACGCTAGCTCGCACCCTACGGGTGCGCTTGACCGCCGTAGGATGGGGCCATGGACGCCACCGGCAAGCGGGTGCTGCTCGCTGCGCCTCGGGGCTACTGCGCCGGTGTCGACCGCGCGGTGATCACCGTTGAGAAGGCCCTCGCCCTCTACGGCGCCCCCGTCTACGTCCGCAAGCAGATCGTCCACAACATTCACGTCGTCCGGACGCTGGAGAGCAAGGGCGCCATCTTCGTCGACGAGACCGACGAGGTGCCCGAAGGGGCGATCGTGGTGTTCTCCGCCCACGGCGTTGCCCCGACCGTGCACGAGGAGGCCGCCGTCCGCGACCTCAAGACGATCGATGCGACCTGCCCGCTGGTGACCAAGGTGCACCTCGAGGCCCGCCGGTTCGCGGCCGAGGACTACGACATCGTGCTGATCGGCCACGAGGGCCACGAAGAGGTCATCGGCACCACCGGACAGGCGCCCGACAACATCTACTTGGTGGACGGCGTCGAGGAGGCCGCGACCGTGCAGGTGCGCGATCCCAGCAAGGTCGCCTACCTCTCGCAGACGACCCTCTCGGTCGACGAGACCGACGTGACCGTCGACGCCCTGCGGCAGCGCTTCCCCCTGCTGGCCGGACCCGCCTCGGCCGACATCTGCTACGCGACCCAGAACCGGCAGGTCGCCGTCAAGCAGATCGCCGGACGCTCTCAGCTGGTGCTGGTCGTGGGCTCCACCAACTCCTCCAACTCGGTCCGGCTCGTCGAGGTGGCTCTCGGTGCCGGCGCTTCCGCGTCCTACCTGGTTGACGACGCGAGCGAGATCCGCCCTGAGTGGCTCGAGGGCGTGACAACCGTGGGGGTGACGAGTGGCGCGTCGGTGCCAGAGGACCTGGTTGACGGCGTCCTGCGCTGGTTGGCCGACCGCGACTTCGGCACGGTCGAAGTGGTCACCGCCGCCCAGGAGAGCCTGCTGTTCGCGCTGCCGCCCGAGCTCCGTCGCGACCTGAAGGCGGCCGCGCTCAAGGACGTGCAGACCGCCACCTGATCGCGGCGATGACCAAGGCTGAGCCGGTCGCGATGTAGAGCACCGGCGCGCCGAGGATCAACGCGCTGACCAGCTCGAGGGCCTGGGTCTTGACGAACGAGCCAGCTGCCTCTGTCCGGCCGAGCCCCGCTCCGATCAACGCCAGCACGCAGTAGGTCAGCGGCGGCATGATCACGGTCGCTTTCAGGTCCTCGCGGTGGGCCAGCAGCGCGGCCAGCGCACTGCCGGCGATGAAGCACACCGCGAACACGGTCCGCAGCCCGCGGCCGGTGCTGACGTCGATCGCTGCCCCCACGAACCCCATCGCCAGAGCGATCGTCACGGCACCGGTCGCGGTCAGCCCGCGCCGGTCGGCGACGTGCGCCCCTGCCGGCAGGTGCAGGTGGTGCGCGTGATGCTCGGCGTCGGGACTGCTCACCCTGGCAAGATAACCCGCCAGCGGGCGTCCTATGCCGCACCACTCCGGTCGAAGCCCTAGCGTGTGGGACATGAGCGAGGGCCTCGAGTGGGTTGTCAGTGGCGCGATGCAGAGCGACCCCTCACTGGAGCGCGACATCGCCCAGGAGATGGCCGCGCGGGCGCTCTACTTGGTGGAGCAGCAGGCCGAGCCCGACGCCCCCGAGGTCGCCCGCACCCTCATGCTCGACTTCGAGGAGTACGGCGCCAGCACCGCCAGCGTGGTGGCTCGGGCTGCCGCCGATTACGTCAGTGGCCGGCAACCCGGAGCTGATCAATAGCGACCAGGTGCGGCGCGCTGATCGAGCGGGCGGTCTCTTCGACCGGGCGCGGCTCGGGCAGCTGGCCATCCAGGCCGAGCTCGGTCATCCGCCTTGCTGAGGTCAGCAGGTTGCGTTCGAGCGAGCCGACCGTCTTGTTGAAGTCGGACACGGTGGTGTTGAGCGAGCGGCCGAGCTTGTCGATGTGGCCGCCGAACACCGACAGCCGGCTGTAGAGCTCCTTGCCAGCCGCGAACACCTCGTGGGCGTTGTCTGCCAGCTGGTGCTGCTGCCAGGCGTAGGCGACCGCACGCAGCAGCGACAGCAGGGTCGTCGGTGTCGCGAGGTGCACCCGCTTGGACATCGCGTGCTCGAGCAGTGTGGGATCGGCCTCCAGTGCCGGAGCGAGGAAGGACTCACCGGGCACGAAGAGCACGACGAACTCCGGGCTGTGGGGCAGCGCCTGCCAGTAGGCCTTGGCGGCCAGCTGGTCGACGTGCTGCCGCAAGTGCCTGGCGTGTGCAGCGATCCGCTCCTCGCGGACCCGCTCGTCATCGGACTCGACTGCCTCGAGGTAGGCGGCCAGCGTCACTTTGGCGTCAACCACCACACAGCCGCCGCCCGCCAGGCTGACCACCAGGTCCGGCCGCAGGACGCCATCGTCGGTGGCAAAGGTCGCCTGCTCGGTGAAGTCGCAGCGGTCGAGCATGCCGGCGTGCTCGACGACCTTGCGCAGCTGGAGCTCGCCCCAGCGCCCGCGGGCCTGTGGCTTGCGCAAGGCGTCGACGAGGGCCCGGGTCTCGCGGCGCAGCCCCTCGGAGCCCAGAGCGACCTGCCCGACCTGCTCGCGCAGCTGCGCGGACGCCCGGGCCCGCTCCAGCTCGAGCGACTGAAGCTGGCCCTCGACCCTGGCGAGCTGGTCGCGCAACGGGTCGATGAGTAGGGATACGGATTGGTGGCCCTTGGCGAGGTCGGCGTCACCGGCGCGGAGCCGGGCCTCGGACATCCTGAGGGCGTGCAGCTCTGCGCGAGTTGCCGCCGTACGGAAGGAAGCGACGGCGACGCCGAGGGCGATGCCGATGACCAGTGCGAGAAGGAGTTCCATGCACCGAGGCTGACATCAGGGTCCGACAGTCTCGCGTGAGCGAGAGGGTGCAGAGCCGGCCACTAGCCTTGCGCGGGTGAGCCTTTCCATCGGGATCGTCGGCCTGCCCAACGTCGGCAAGAGCACGCTGTTCAACGCGCTGACCAAGAACAACGTGCTGGCCGCCAACTACCCCTTCGCCACGATCGAGCCGAACGTCGGTGTCGTCGGCGTCCCTGATGCCCGACTGGCCGTGCTGGCTGGCATCTTCAGCAGCGAGAAGGTCCTGCCCGCCACGGTCGACTTCGTCGACATCGCCGGCATCGTGCGCGGCGCCAGTGAGGGGGAGGGGCTTGGCAACAAGTTCCTCGCCAACATCCGGGAGAGCGATGCGATCTGTCAGGTGATCCGGGTCTTTGCCGACGAGAACGTGGTGCACGTCGACGGCCGGATCTCGCCGAAGGACGACATCGAGACGATCAACACCGAGCTGATCCTGGCCGACCTGCAGACCATCGAGAAGGCGCTGCCCCGGTTGGAGAAGGAGGCCCGGCTGAAGAAGGACACCGCCCCCGCCCTGGCCGAGGCTGTAAAGGCGCATGAAGCGCTCAACGCTGGCCAGACCATCTCCTCCTCCGGTCTGGACCTTGCCCTGCTGCGAGAGCTGCACCTGCTGACGGCCAAGCCGTTCCTGTATGTGTTCAACCTCGACGAGGCCGGACTCGTCGATGGTGCGCAGCGAGCCTCGTTGGCCTCGTTGGTCGCGCCTGCCGAGGCCGTCTTCCTCGATGCGCAGGTGGAGAGCGAGCTGATCGAGATGTCCGAGGAGGACGCCCTCGAGCTGCTGCAGTCGATGGGCCAGGACGAGCCGGGGCTGCACCAGCTGGCGCGGATCGGCTTCGACACCCTCGGGCTGCAGACCTACCTCACGGCCGGGCCCAAGGAGACGCGGGCCTGGACGATCCGCAAGGGCGCCACCGCTCCCGAGGCCGCCGGCGTGATCCACACCGACTTCCAGCGCGGCTTCATCAAGGCCGAGGTGATCGCGTACGACGACCTCGTGGAGCTCAGGTCCGTCGTCGCTGCCCGCAACGCCGGCAAGGCGCGGGTCGAGGGCAAGGACTACGTCATGCAGGACGGCGACGTCGTGGAGTTCCGCTTTTCCAAGGCGTGAGCCCGCACACCTGAGCTATGCCTTCACGGCGAGGTGGCTGGTGCTGCACTCCGTGCCGAGGCAGGTGCGGATAATCGCCCTGGTCGACGATGTGCTGCCGAGCGCGCTGCGCGGGAACGACGCTGAGAAGACGCCGGCCTTGAGCGTTGCCGTGACGGTCTTGCGGCCGATCGTCACGGTCACGCGCCGAGAGGGGATCTTCACGGAAGGGGCCTTGGTGAGGAGCACCTGGTCCAGCAGCTGCGAGCCGCCACTCAGGAAGCTCCCGTAGGCGGTGAACGCCCGCAGGCCGGTCAGCACGGCTCCTTCGCGGACCAGCCGGCCGCCCTCTTTCAGCTGTTCGAGCGGGATCGCGACGACCACCTGCTGTCCGGTGCTGCCGTAGCCGCCCTGGAGCTCGGCGACCTGGTTGCACACGAGTTCGGTGCAGGAGAACAGGCCGTAGGCGGCGTCCAGCGGGTTGCCGGTGCTGGCGCCCACCCGGTTGACCCGCACCTCGTAACTCTGGCCGTTGGCGCTGAACCGCAGCGCGTAGACGAGCCGTGGGTCACCGGGCGCCGACACCCCGTTGAGGCCCACACCTGCGGACGGGATGCTGGAAAGGTCGACGCGCAGCAGCAAGTCGTCGAGCTCTGGTCGGTAGAGCAACTCCGCCCGCGTGAGCTCCCCGCCGGTAAGGGCGGCGTCGAGCTGGCCGTCGTTGGCGGGGTCGGAAGCCGCAGCCAGCACCGCCCCGGAGAACGTGGCCCAGCCCTTCAGGGTGACTGTCCCGCCCGAGCTGGCCGTGACCACGCCCGACCCGAGGTGTGGGCCCCGCCGGCGAAGGAACACGTCCTGCGCGTTGTTGGTGTCTGGCGTCACCAGGTTGGAGGCGCAGCTGATGAACGCGACGTACTGACCGTCAGCGCTCACCGAGGGACCCGCGGACTCGCTGCTGCCGCTCGACGTGGAGAGCGTAGGCACGAGGGCGCAGACCCCCTTGGCCTCGGTGCCGTCGGGAGCCCGGGAGAGCATCTCGGTGGTCAGGAAGCGGCGGTCGTGCAGGAAGACGTCCTGGTCACCGGGTTGGGTGCCCACCGTGGTCGTGCCGGAGCCGTTGAGTCCGGTATCCCCAGGGGAGAGGTCGTTCGCCGTGCTGCCGTAGGTCACGAAGCGCCCGTCCGGGCTGATGGAGCCCCCGGTCGAGCCCTGAGACGGCTGTCGACCGGTGGACGTCACGCTGATGCGTTCGGTGAGTCCCTTGACGCGGTCGCGCACGAAGATGTCGTACGCCGAAGTGAGGCCGGCCCCGTTGGTGTCGTTGGGGACGAGGTTGCTTGCGCCGCTCGCGAACATCACGTAACGACCGTCCTGGGTGATGCTGCGCCCGCCCGTGGAGTAGTTCGTCGACGCCGTCGTCATGGTGCTCTGCGCCCCTGCGTGACCGACGGAGGCGCGCTCGGTAGTGCCCTTGAGGAGATCCCGGACGAAGACGTCGAGGTTGCGGTTGGTGTCGTCGGCGACGAGGTTGGTGGCGGAGCTTGTGTAGGCGACGAACCTGCCGTTGCCGCTGATGGAGGCGCTACCGGAGCCATTGCCGCCCGTGGCCAGTGCGCCGCTCGAGGAAAGACTCACGAGACGTAGGGTCCGGGCCTTGCGATCGCGCACAAAGATGTCGGAGATGCCGTTGGTGTCGCCGGGCACCAGGTCGCTCGCCGCGCTCGAGAACGTGACGAGGCGGCCGTCGTCGCTGATCGACGGCGTGCTCGAGCCGTGGCTCAGCGGCGGTGCGAGCCCCTGCTTGCCGGAAGTGGACAGCGACACCAGCTCGGTGGTGCCCGCGCGGACATCTCGCAAGAAGACGTCGCCGGCGAGGTTGAGGTCGCCCGGCACGAGGTTGGCTGCGCAGCTCGAGAAGGCCACGTAACGGCCGTCCGGGGTGATCGACGGGCTCCCGGACCCGACGGCGACGCCGCAGGTGCCCACTGCGGGCTTGCCATCGTGGGCGGCGGAGACCAGCACCGTGGTCCCGCGGTCGCGGTCCCGAAGGAACACGTCGGGAGCCTCGTTGGTGTCCTTCGCGACGATGTTGGTGGCGGGGCTGCTGAAGGCGATGAAGCGCCCGCTAGCGCTCACCGCCAGGTCCGGCGAGCTCACGCCGATGGTCGTACCCCGTTCGGTCGCCTGCCGGCCGTCGTACCCCGTGGTCACCAGGACCGTCTTCGAAGGGCGGAGGTAGGGGGCCGCGCCGGAGGGCCCCGCAATGCTCGTGAGGGCGATCACTGCCAAGGCGCTGACCAGTGCCGGTCGGCGAGCCAGACCGCGGTGCCCGCTTGCCGCCGCCATGTATCCCCCTCTTGCTGCGCCAGGACCGGGACCCGCGCTACAGAGGGAGGATTCCACACATTCCGTGTGATCCCTGCCGTGCTCTCGCGCTTCTTCCACATCTTGGCGGCGAACCTCATGTGCGGCGGACCCGCAATGCTGGTCTGCCGCAGAGCCGTCCGGTCATCTCAGGAAGTCCTTTACCGTCGCGAGCCAGGCCTCTGGTTGGTCGACGTGAGCCATGTGGCCCGCGTCATCAAGCACGACGGCCGTGGCGGTGGGGATGACGTCCAGTGTCGGCTGCACGAGGCTCGCGGGGAAGGTCATGTCGTAGCGCCCCTGGAGCAGCAGGATCCTCTTGGCCCGGGCGGCCAGCATGGTCGGGCCGTCAGGGACTCGGGCATCCGGAAGGACACCGGCCACCCAGGGGCGAGCCCAGTCGGCGGAGAACTGAACCTGAGCTAGACGATCCAGGTAGGTCGGCAGCAGCTCCAGACGCCAGATGTTGGCGGGTGCCGAGTCGACG
>Ga0136633_1000495_pt1 | contig 30367 bp, 27 predicted proteins | sample AntDrymeUQ832206_2_FD_105494 | JGI IMG/M metagenome (GOLD analysis project Ga0136633, IMG submission 105494) | Polar desert sand microbial communities from Dry Valleys, Antarctica - metaG UQ83 (22.06) | ecosystem: Environmental > Terrestrial > Soil > Desert | place: Antarctica: Dry Valley... | reverse complement strand
TCCCGCGCTGGCTTTCCTCGGCGGGAACACGAAAGGGATCGAGCCCGTAGGTGATGATCCCCAACTTGCGATACGTCGGGCGGTCGGTGGCGGCCGTTAGCATCCGCGTCGTCACGAACGACCCCGGCTCCGCACGCGCCGAAGCCGTTTCGATCGCCCGGAAGAGGTCCGTATCTACCGGATTCTCCAGCGGAGTCTTCGGCGCGAGGAGAGTAGAGAACTGAACGGCGGTGTCGCCCGCGATCCGCTTCAGGATCGAGAGCATCTCTGCATCGTCCTGATCGGGCAGCAGCCTGACGTCCAGCTCGGCCGTCGCTTCAGGCGGAATCACGTTGGTCTTGCTGGACCCGGTGAGCCCGGTCAGTGATATCGTGTTGCGGAGAATCGCGTTCCAGTAGACATCGCTGAGAATCCACTTCTTTGCCCGGGGATCCCCGAGAGCGCGGGAAATATCAAAAAGCCAGCCTCGCTGCGGCTCGGGATAGAGACGCGCGATGTCGCGAAAGAATTTCTGGACTCCGGGCGTCGCGCGAAGGGGAGTCTCGTAGCTCGCGATCCTGTTGAGGGCGGCGACCAGCCGCGGAACCGGATTGTGCCTCGTTGGCCGCGAGCCGTGCGACGGAATGCCCCTCACGGTCAGACGCTGCCAGAAGGTTCTCTTCTCGGCCACTCCCACTCCGAAATACTGAACCCTGCCGGAGCTGTCGATCTGGTTGTCACCACCTTCGGTGATGAGATATTCGACGTCCCGCAGCAGCTCGGGGTGGCGGTTCACGAACACTATCGCTCCGGTTGACCCGAGCTCCTCATCGGCGTTGCCGATGTACACGATATCGCGACTGAGAGGGAGCCCTGATCGCTTGATGGCGAGCATAGCCATCAGATGGGCTATTCCCTGGCCTTTCATGTCGAGGGCGCCTCGCCCCCAGAGGTACCCATCCTTGACCACCCCGGCGCCGGGATCCACGGACCAGTACGCGGCAGCCGCGGGGACGACGTCGATGTGGTGCACCAGCGCGATCGCTTTCTTCGAGCCGTTTCCTTTCAGGCGCGCGTATAGATTCGCCCGTCCCGGCCCGAGCTCGACGCTGTCGAGGATCTGCGCCTCGATCCCCTCACGGTCAAGAATTGCCTTCAGAAACTTCGCCCCCGCTAGCTCGTTGCCCGGCGGATTCGTAGTGTTCACCCGCAGATAATCGCCAAGCAGCTGCTGGGCTTCGCGCGCAAGAGCCGGCCAGTCGATTGGCCGCCCCTGAGCACTTGACTGGAGTGGCACGCCGAGGGCGAGCGCCGAGGCGAGACCGAAAATGGAGCTGCGATGCATTCGCGCGGGGTGAAGGGTCGATGAGAACGGGAGAAGAGCGCGCCGTAAACATGGATGCTGGCAATCCCCGGCACGCTGCGGAAGATGGTAGGGTAGTGGAAGCCGCGCCCGGGAGGGGCAGGGTCGACTCCGTGGATCTGCTCCGTGGACTCGTGATGGTGATCATGCTGCTCGATCATACGCGCGACTTCGTGCACACCGACGGTCTCCGGTTCGACGCCACGGACATTTCACGCACCTGGCCGGCGCTTTTTCTCACGCGCTGGATCACCCACTTCTGCGCGCCCATCTTCGTCCTTCTCGCGGGTACCGGGGTGTATCTCCAGCTCGCGCGCGGGAAATCCAGACGCGACCTCACGCGCTTCCTGATAACGCGCGGACTCTGGCTCATCGTACTCGAGCTCACGGTCGTCAGGCTCGGGATCTTTTTCTCTCTCGACTACGGGAGCCTCCTCGGCTTCCTGCAGGTGATCTGGGTGATCGGTGTCTCCATGATCGTGCTCGCCGGCCTGATCCATCTTCCGCTGCGCACAGTGGCGTGGATCGGCATCGCGATGATCGCCGGCCACAATCTCCTCGACGGGATCACCGTCCAGGGCTGGCGTGGACCCGGGTCGCCGACACCCGGCTTTGTCGCGAGCCTCTGGATGATTATTCATCAGGGCGGGCTGTTCTTTCCGTTCGGATTCCCGGGCCCGGGGATAATTGCGCTGTACCCGCTCATCCCCTGGATCGGGGTGATGGCCGCTGGCTACGCATTCGGCAGCGTCTATCAGCTCGAGCCGGATGAGCGCCGGCGGTGGCTGCTGCGCCATGGCGCCGCGATGACCGCCGCTTTCGTGGTGCTTCGCGCCGTCAACTTCTACGGCGATCCGGAGCGCTGGTCGGTCCAGGAGTCGGGGGTGATGACCGTTCTTTCGTTTCTCGACACGTCCAAGTATCCGCCGTCACTTCTTTATCTGCTGATGACGCTTGGGCCGGCGCTGATTTTTCTGGGGCTGCTCGATAGTGTCAGGGCGAACCGCCTCGCCCGGCCATTCATCACCTTCGGGCGCGTTCCGATGTTCTTCTACCTGCTCCAGTGGCCGGTCGCACACGGATTCGGGGTGATCGCATCGATCGTGGCACTCAAGCCTTACGCGCACCTCATTGGCAGTCCCCTCGGCGGCTCTCCTCCGGCCGCGGACGCCGGCTTCAATCTCGCCACCGTCTATGCTTTCTGGGTGGCGGGGACGCTGCTGCTTTACCCGCTCTGCCGGTGGTATGCCAGCCTGAAGGCGCGGCGCCGGGATTGGTGGCTCAGCTACCTCTGACCAAAAAAAACCACATGGCAGTTCTTTTTGTTCCCCGTTAGGGTGGGAGTCGCGGCTCAGGCCCGGGAGGCAGTCCGCTCACTCGCGCCCTGAACGCCTGATAGTTCGGCGTGTCGATGAGCAGATTTCCTTCGGCTCCGAGCCCCAGATCCGCGATGAGTCTCTTGGCGCGCTCGATCCGGGCTTCTTCCATCGGGTGTGACGCGAACCAGCCCTCGACCTTTGTCGGCGCGTGCCGCCGCTCTTTCAGGAGAAGCTCGAACAATCCCGGGATGCCATTGGGATCGAACCCTGCGCGCGTGACATTCACCACCGCTTCCGAATCAGCCTGGAGCTCGTCGAGCCTGGTATGCCGCGCGAAGAACGCGCTTCCCCCGACCTGAACCGCGGCCTGGCCGAGGCCGCTCTGGCAGATGTTGGTCAGCGTGCAGAGGACGGCGACGCCAACGTTCGTCTTCTGAGCTTTTTCCATCTGCTTCACCGAATGGCGCTGGATGACGTGGCCAATCTCGTGACCAAGCGTTCCCGCGAGCTCGGCCAGATGGTCCGTGCTTTCGATCAGTCCGCGGTTGACGTAGATGTAGCCGCCCGGGAGCGCGAATGCGTTCACCTGAGAAGTGTTGATCACGTAGAAATGCCAGTCCAGATCGGCGCGGCTGGTGGTCCGGGCGATCCGTGCCCCAAGCTCCTGGATGTAGCCGCTCACGGCGGGATCGCTGACTATAGGCAGCTGCGAGTTGATCTGTTCCGCGTTTTGCCGGCCGAGCGCGATCTCCCGATCCTCTGAGACTGCGCAGCCGAGCAGCAGAGAGACCTGGATGGCGCAGAAGAGCCGTTTCTTGCGCGAGCGAATCATTCCTGTGAAGGGCGCAAAAGATATACTTGATCCGTGGCGACCACGCGATCCTTCGAGTACCGGCACATAACTGTTCCCAGAACTGCGCGATATGCGGTCATGGGCTCGTTCGACTCCGCGCTGAGCGAGGTCTGGATTGTTTGCCACGGTCACGCCCAGCTCGCCGCGCGTTTTCTCTCACGTTTCACCCCGCTCGAGAGAGAGGACCGGCTTTTCGTCGCGCCGGAAGGTTTATCCCGCTTCTATCTCGGACCTCCCAACGCGGTGCACCGGCCGGACAGTCCGATCGGCGCAACGTGGATGACTCGTGAGGATCGCGAAGCGGAGATCGAGGACCAGATCAAATATCTGGATCTGCTCTACCGCGAGATTTTTGGACGCGTCGACCGGGACGCCGTTCGGCTCTGGGTGCTCGGCTTCTCCCAGGGCGTCGCGACTGCGATACGGTGGCTGACACGCAGCAACGTGGCGGCCGATCGGGTGGTGCTATGGGCGGGCATCATCCCGCCCGAGCTCAACGCAGGTGCAGCGCGCGCGTTGACGGCGCGCGGACCGCTGACCATGGTCGTCGGCGCCTCGGACGAATTCGCCACGCCAGAGGTGGTCGCGGCACAGGAAGCCAGGCTGAGCGAGCTTGGCGTGCCGTACAACAGGATCGGGTTCGATGGCGGGCACGACATCGCCGAATCTGCCCTGCTGGAGCTCGTCGCCACCGATGACTAGCGGCGGGACCGTCGCAACGCGACGGCCCCTGGCCCTCGATTGGAACGCCGGCGTCACGGCTCTCCTGATGGTGGCGCTCATTGCTCCCGTCGTGGTTGTCCCCGGCATTTTTTTCCCGTATGTGGTTCCGCGCAATATTCTCTTCCGGGTAGCGGTCGAGATCGCCGCGGCCGTTTGTCTGATCGAAATCCTGTTTCGACGCAAACAGCTCGAGCTGCGTCGCGAGTACGTGCTTCTCGCGCTGGGATTGTTTGTACTCGTGATCACTGTCTCCGCGCTTTTTTCCCCCGCCCGGACGCACAGTCTCTTTGGAGATTTCGAGCGGATGGGCGGAGTCTGGGCGTGGCTTCATCTCGCGGTGTTCGCGCTCGTTCTCCGGACGGTAGATGAGGGGCAGCTCGCGTGGCTGCTGCGCGCAGCGCTGGCGGTGTGCGTCGGAGCCAGCGTGCACGCGATTATCGGGCGGGTGTCGGGCGCCGGCAGCCTGACCATCGCGGGAAACGCCGGCCTGTTCGCGGGCTATGCGCTGGTGGGGATCGGGGTTGCGCTGTACCTGGCCATCGAGCGCGCGAAATATCGACCGGTCTACCTGATCGCCGCGGCCATTGAAGTTGCCGCTCTGCTCGTCACCGAGAACAGGAGCAGCGTTCTGGGATTGCTCGTCGGTGCGTCTGCCGGCGCAGTTCTGCTCGCGACTGGCGCACCCCGCGCGAAGCGACCGTGGACTCCGGTATGGCTGTCTTTGGGCGCGGTGGGACTGATCGTAGCGGTGGTTGCGGTCGTCAGAGTATCAGGCAGCGGGCAGTTGTCGAAAGCCGTTCCAGGCGCTCTGCGCCGCATCGCGGCGACCGACTTCGCGGGGATCGACGCCTTGCGCGCGATCCAGTGGGATGCCGCGCTGGCCGGCTTTCGGGATCGGCCACTGTTGGGATTCGGCCCCGAAAACTATCAGCTGGTTTGGAGCGCGCACTTCGATCCCCGCAGCCAGCAGCTCGGCGCCGAGGTCTTCGACCGGGCTCATAACCAGTACCTCGAGGTGCTGGCGACGACAGGGATAGCCGGAGCTCTCGCGTTCCTCGCGATCTGGGCGGCGATCGCATACTCCCTGCGCCGTGCTTTCGTCGCGCGCAGGCTGAATGCCGGCGAGCTGGCGGTTCTCGGCGGCGCAAACACCGCCTACGCTGCGTATCTAATTTTTTGGTTCGTCGATATGAACGCGGCCATTCTCTGGATTCTGCTGGCTGCGCTGATAGCCAGGCGCAGCAATCCTGCGCCTATCCTGCGCTCGAGTGAACGCCCGCCTCCCCGCAGCGTCGCGGCGGGTGCGGCGGTCATTACAGTCGCGACCCTCGCGTTCGTACTCCACCGTCACGCGTACGTCCCCATACGCGTAAGTATCGCCCTCGCGACTCTCGACTCTCGCGAGGCCGACGAGGAGGAGGCGTCGGTCGCGGTGCGGACTATCTCAACGTCAACCGCTACGCAGACGAGTCATTTTGGCCCCGTCCTTTCGGGATTCGTCGCCGCAGCGGTGGGTGCAGGAACGCTCGACGCGACGCGCAGAGAGAGACGGCCCAGCCTGCTGGATGCCGCCTTTCAGACGGGCATCTCTGCGTTCGAGGCCGAGCTGCGCCGGGATCCGCTCAACGACAGACTTCATACGAGTGCGGCCGAGCTGCTGATCGATGCCGCCGAAGTCTATGGGTCCCCGGCATATCTCGAGCGGGCGATCGAGCTGCTCGAGAGGGCAGTCGAGCTGAGCCCGCGACGATCCCGCCAGCGGAGCATTCTCGCCCAGGCGTACACCGAGTATTCGCTCCTGGCGGAGCAGGCAGGGCGCTGAGGGCGCCGGCCTTACGCCGTGCGGGCGGGCTGCGGCCGCATACCGGCGCGATGAATCCTGAGCGCCGCGATCCGCCGGCCATCCATCGCGACGACCTCCAGCTCTCCGCCTGAAATGGGCACCCGGTCCCCCATCCGCGGCAATCTTCCCAGCTTGGCGAACGCGAAGCCGCCGAGGGTTGTCCATTCGCCCTCCGGGATCTGGAGGCGGTAGTCAGACCTTACGTCGATCAGTGACAGCGATCCGGCGAGCTCCAGCACTCCGTCGGTCACCACGGACTCGCGCGCGGCTGCGTCATATTCATCCGCGATGTCGCCGATGACCTCTTCGACCAGATCCTCCATCGTCACGATTCCGGCCGTGCCGCCGTACTCATCGAGCACGATGGCCATGTGCGCCCGGGTCTTCCGCAGGTCGTCGAGCACGCGTTCCGCCGGGCGGCTGTCGGGGACATAGAGCGGGTCGCGCACCAGGTCGGCGAGGTTGAAGGGAGTTTGTCCGGTGTGAAGCCACAGATCCTTCGCCAGAAAAATCCCGACCACGTCGTCCAGAAACTCGCGGTAAACCGGATAGCGCGAGTAGCGCTCGCGCCGGATCACCTCCCACACTTCCTGCTCGGTCGACTCGATGTCCAGCGCGACCAGCTCGGTGCGCGGGCGCATTACGTCGCGCGCCTTCTTCTCGTGAAAATCGAGAACCCCGGCGAGCATCGCGCGGTCCGATTCATCGAGAGTCCCGCGGGCGTGGGCCTGGATGACCAGAAGCCTGATTTCATCGGGGGTGGTTCCTTCCGGCGTCGCAGCCGGATTGATGCCGAAGAGCCGGAGCAGGGAATTGGCCGCCCCGTTGAATATCCAGATGAAAGGACCCATGAAACGCGAGAAGAACAGCAGTGGCGCCGCCACGGCTCTCGCCGTGGTTTCCGGAGTGGTGAGCGCGATCGTCTTGGGCGCCAGCTCTCCCAGCACGATGTGCAGGAAGGTTATCAGAAAGAAAGCGATCGGAATGGCGGCCGCGTGAAGAGTTGCGGGCGCCGGCTCAAAACCGACCCCTCTCAGCAGCGCGTCGATCAGATGGGCGAGAGCGGGCTCGCCGATCCATCCGAGGGCGAGAGAAGCGATGGTAATGCCCAGCTGCGTCGCCGCGATGTAACGGTCCAGATGCTCGAGGGCAGTCTGAACGGTCCGAGCGCCCCGCAGGCCCTGGGCGGCCATTTCGTCGATCTTGCTGCGCCGCGCAGCAACGAAGGAGAACTCCGCCGCGACGAAGAAGCCGTTGAGCGCCACGAGGCCGAAGACGGCGACGAGGCCGGCGGAAGCAGCGCCCAGGGACGGAGGGTCGACGGACGGAGCGACAATGTACCCGAGCAGCATGAGCCTGTAATCTATATAGTAGTAGACACTTAGGCTCCCGCCCCAGCCTGTACTCGACGCCAGTCCCGTTCCGACTTGACCCAGCTGCGTTCTACAGTTCCGGTCTCACCCAGCGCTCCGGCGCCGGCCGTCGGCCCGCCGCTCCCGGCTTCGATCGGGGGCTCAAACCGGGTCCTGCGGGTTCTTTATCTGGGCCGGTTCTCCGTAGCGACGGCGATCTTCGTCGCCGCTATCGTCGTGTGGCGCGCCGCCGACTCCACCGCAACGCTGATAGCGACGCTCGCTTTCGTGTTCACCCTTCTCTTTACCGGCGCGTCGCTGTTCCGCAGCGAGCGGGGCGAAAGCCCGCCAGACAATACTTTTTTCTACGTACAGACGTTGTTCGACCTGCTTCTGGTGACCGTCGTGGTTTACCTCACCCAGAGCGGAACACCATCGCAGCTCGCGCCGCTCTACATCCTCGTCATCGCCGTCAGCGCCCTGCTCATCCCTCCGTCGGGCGTGCTGCTCGTTGCCGCGCTCGGCAACGTTCTTTACTTCGCGGTCACCATTCTCGGGAATCTCGCGGTCTTCGACCTGTCGATTCTCGTGCAGCTGACGATCTTCGGCGCCGTCGCGCTGGGGTGCGGCTACATCGGGGCGCGGCTGCGCTCGGCCAATGCCGGACGCGAGGAGATGGCGGCGGAGCTTGCCGCCTTCAGGCTGCGGGAGGCCGATATGGAGCGGCTGCATACGAGGGCGGAAAGACTCGAAGCCGTGGCCGAGCTCAGCGCGTCTCTCGCCCACGAGATCAAGAATCCCCTCGCGTCCATACGCAGCGCGGCCGAGCTTCTGGCGCGGGTTCCTGCCGCTGACGACGATACAAGGACGCTTACCCAGCTGGTCCAGCGGGAATCCGACCGGCTGTCCCGGCTGCTTTCGGAGTTTCTCGATTTCGCCCGCACCGAAGTAACCCAGGTGCAGAGCGTGGATCTGGTCGAGATCTCGCGTCACGCCGCGGCACTCGTCGCCGCGCACCCCGACAAGCCCCGGAACGTGACCATCCGGGAGCTGTTTCCTTCGACTCCGCTGGTCGTCGTTGGCGATGATGATTTGCTCCATCGCGCCATCTTCAACCTGCTGCTGAACGCGGTACAGGCATCGCCTCCCGGCGGTGAGGTCCGGGTCGAAGCAGCGGAGCTGTTGCCGCACCAGCTTCCGCCAAAGGCGTTGCGTTTTACGAGGGGCGCGATCATGGTGCAGGTCAGCGACGAGGGACCCGGTCTCGACCACTCCATCAGAGAGAGGCTATTCGAGCCGTTTGTAACCACCAAGGCTGGTGGGACTGGCCTCGGACTTTCGATCGCGCACCGCGCCGTCGAGGCGCACCATGGTTTCATTATCGTCGATCGGGCCGAGAACGGAACCAAGGGGACCAGGTTCACCGTGATCCTGCCCAAGCTCGGCTCCGGCAAAAAGACGGGAACCCCCTGGACGAGCGTCGAGAGCATCCGATGACAGCCGCCGCGTCCGCTCCGACGGTGCTCGTCATAGATGACGAGGTGGGAATACTCGACACCATTCGCATCCTGCTCAAGAACGAGGGGTTCGTTCCCCACACCGCGCTCGGCGGCAAGAAGGGTCTCGAGCAGATCGCGGCGCTCAAGCCGGACCTGATCATCACTGACGTCCGAATGCCGGACGTCACGGGTCTCGACATCCTCGCGTCGGTTCGAGCGCACGATCCGGAGGCGGTCGTGATTCTCATGACTGCACAGGCGAGCCTGCAGTCCGCCATCGGCGCGGTGAACAACGGCGCCTTCTATTACATCCAGAAGCCGTTCAGGAACGACGAGCTGGTGACGATCGTGCGGCGCGCAGCCGAGCACCGCACCCAGCGCCGTGAGCCGCGCGCGGCAAGGCCGGAGACGAAGCGCCGCGACCGTTCGAGCAAGCCCCTCGGCGCGAGCAAGCCCTGGCTGGATGTGCTGAACGTCGCGGCCATGGTCGCCGACACGGATTCAACGGTGCTGCTTCAGGGTGAGTCAGGGACGGGAAAGGAAGTCGTCGCTCATTACATCCATGAGCTGTCAGGACGCGCGGCAAGGCCCTTCCTCTCGATCAACTGTGGTGCGCTTCCCGAGAACCTGCTCGAGAGTGAGCTCTTCGGACACGTGAAAGGGTCGTTTACGGGTGCCACCCGTGACAAGGAAGGTCTGTTCTTCGCGGCGGGAGAGGGGACGTTCTTTCTCGACGAGATCGGCGAGACGACTCCGGCAATTCAGGTCAAGCTCCTGCGGGTACTTCAGCAGCGCGAGGTGATACCGGTGGGCGCGACCGAGGCGAAACCCGTCAATGCGCGCGTGATAGCGGCGACCAACCGGGATCTCGAGGAGCAGATCAGGCTCGGGCAATTCCGGAGTGATCTGTTCTACCGCCTGAACGTGGTGTCGATCGTTCTTCCTCCGCTTCGAGACAGGCCCGGGGATATCAGAGTTCTCGCCGAGGCGTTTCTGAAGCGTGCAGCTGAAGGGAGGAAGGAGGACCCGCGCTCGCTCGCGCCCGAGGCGCTCGAGGCAATGGAGAGTTACAACTGGCCGGGCAACGTCCGGGAGCTGGAGAACGCCCTCGAGCGCGCCGCCATCCTCGCGAAGGGGAACACGATTCCGCTGAGCGCCCTCCCGGAGAAAGTGAGCGAGCGGAAGCGGGAGCCGCTCGTCAGCGGAGCAGCCCAGCCGAACCCCACCCTGGACACCATTGAGCGCGCCTACATCCTCTGGGTTCTGGAGAACGAAGGTGGTAACAAGCCACGCACCGCAGAGATCCTCGGCATCGACCCCTCGACGCTTCACCGGAAGCTCTCCCGCTACGATCTGGGACAGTAGGCCCTCTGGAACGGGCTCTTGCATTTTGCCGGAAATCTTGCAAATCGCGTCAAAATCCGGGTGTTAAGGCCGAGGCGGCTCATTTCTATCTTGTTGGAGCACAACGACTTATGAACTCAGCCGTCTATGGCCTTCCCGTTGCCTTGAGGGAGGTTGCCTCAGTTCGAACCGCCGCGTCTTTACTGTGCTAAGGCTGGAAAGCCGACGGCGATTTCCTAACGCTTCAGGAGAAACTAAATGAGCAACAAAAAGGGCTTTACCCTGATCGAGCTTCTGATCGTGGTCGTCATCATCGGCATTCTTGCCGCGATTGCGATTCCGAAGTTCGCGAACACGAAGGAGAAGGCGTACGTTGCGGCTATGAAGTCTGACCTTCGTAACCTCGCGACGTATGAAGAGCAGTATGCCGCTGACAACAACGGCGCGTACTTCACGGACGCCGCGACCGGCCCGGCCCCGATGGCTGGCCCAGGCGCTGATTTCACGCCTTCGGCGAACGTAACGATCACCGCGACTGCAGTAGTCGGTCCCCCGGCTGGCTGGAGCGCGACCGCAGCGCATTCGCAGACCGCGAAGACCTGCGCGATGACCGGTGGTGTGATTACCTGCACCTGATTAGGCTGCAATCGGCCTAGCGAAAGACGGAGCGTCGAAAGACGCTCCGTTTTTCTTTTGCGGGCTTTTTCGTTTGCGAGCGCGCGGTTCCGGTGAGTCCGCGCGCGTCTTCCCGTTTATCATCGCGTAATGCTGAAACGGCGCGACTCGGGCTACACCCTCATCGAAATCGTCGTCGCGCTGGTGGTCTTCACAACCGGGGCCCTGGGCTTGGCAGCGGGCAGCGCGATCGTCGCCCGCGAGATGAGCACCAATGCCGTCAGGGCGGAAGCGGCAAGGCTTGCGACCAGCCGTCATGAGATCGTCGAATCCGCCTGCCGTGCGGCGCAGTCGGGAAGCGAGACCCGCGGACCGGTTACGTCCACCTGGACGGTGTCGCGCCCCGATTCCTCGAGAGTGAGGCTGGCAGGAACGGTCTCATATCCGGTTGCGCGCGGGACCCGCAGTGATCGCTACTCAGCAAGCATCGGGTGCCGGTGACAATCCGAGCCGCGCGCTCCGGGCTTTCCCTCGCCGAAGTGGTCGTTGTCATGATCCTTCTTGGGCTCGTCGGAGCGGCCATTGGCTCAGCGATCCTCAACCAGCAGCGGTTCCACCGGGACGCGAGCGCCCTGCTCCATGCACGGCAGGGGGTGCGCGACGCAATGGAGGTATTGTCGACGGACATTCGCGGTGCGTCTTCACTGGATACGATCCGCCTGATGGCGGACTCCGCTCTGGAGCTGTTCGCGGCCGTCGGCGCAGCAGTAGCCTGCCGGACGACGTCGGGGAGCGTAATCACGCTCGCCGCCGAATCAGCAGTCGGCAACACGCTCACCAGCTTTCTCGTCGCACCCGACACCGGGGACCTGGCACTTGTCTTCAGAAATACCGGCGACGTGCCGGGAGGACGCTGGGAGCGGCACCGCATCGCGGGCTTCGCGGCTCGCGCAGATAACCCGGGCTGTCTCAGCTCAGGCTCCGCACCTGGCGACGCCTTCGCGGTGGCCCTCCATGCGCAGCCGGATCCGCCAGTCCCGCCCGGCACACCCGTTCGTTTCGTCCGGCGGGGCAGGTACAGCCTCTACCGTTCCTCCGACGGGCGGTGGTACCTCGGCTATCGCCGCTGCAACGCCCTGGGCGCGTCGGTCTGTGGATCCATCCAGCCTCTCAGCGGTCCATATCGGAGCTACAGCACCGACCAGACGAGGACGGGATTTCTTTTCGAGTACTTCGATTCCCAAGGCGACCGAGTAGAGGGCGGCGCGGCAATGTCGGTTGCAAGGATCGACATCACCGCGCGCTCGGAGAGCTCACGCGCAGGTTCACGAGCAGGGGGGAGATCACTTCCCCAGTTCGCTACGGCCTCGGTTGCCATCCGTAACCGAGGTCCATGATCCGCCCTGCTCGATCACTGAAATGAGGCGGCGCGGACATCGCCCTGTCTCGGAAGCGGGATTCGCGCTGGCAATAGCGCTCGTCGCCACCCTCCTTGCCGCGGCGCTCCTGGCAGGACTGTTCTTCGCGGTCAACGAAGAGACGCGAGCCGGCTCGGCCATCGCGTCGGGCGACCAGGCGCTCGCTGCCGCTGAATCGGCGCTCGAGGCCGGATTCGAACATCTGGCGGCGCACCCGCCCGAGGCGTCGCCGATCGGAACGCTGGAATCGCGGACTTTGGATGTCGACGGCCGGTCAACCGTCGTTCATATCACGCGCCTGGATTCAGGCCTTTTCTGGCTGGTAGCGGTGGTGGCGGACGACCGCGATCCCGGCGCGCCACCGAGGCGAATTGGAGCTCTTGCCGCTGAATCACGCGCACCGGCGGATTCGACAAGAATCGTCCGGATTACCCGCCGCGGGTGGTCGGAGCTTTTCTAGCCCCCCCATAGGCCACCGTTACTTTCGTGCCAATTGAATCGTGTCTAGGGCTGAACGATACGTGCCGGACCGCTGAAGGCATTTGTGCACCGCGGTGGCCCCACACGAAATGCAGGCATCAGGTCACGCGCACTTTTCTTTTCTCCATGAAGGGCCACGATGGCGTTATTCGGCCGGAAGAAGACTACGATTGGTATCGATATCGGCTCGGGCCTCGTGAAGGTCGCAGTTGTCGATCACTCGAAGTCCTCACCAGAGCTGGTGAAGGTAGCGATCGCTCCACTCCCTGACGACGCAATCGTCGACGGGGAAGTGATGGATCCGCACCTCGTTTCTGATGTCATCCGCACCACGATCGAGTCCGTAGACGCGAGCACCAAATCGGTCGTTGCGGCCGTCGGCGGGCGCGATGTGATCATCAAGCGCATCAAGACGGAGCGGGTGAAGGAAGCGCAGGCTCGCGAGCTGATGCGGTGGGAAGCGGAGCAGCACGTCCCCGACGTCGACTCGGTCGAGCTGGATTTCCAGATCCTCGACGATAATGGAAGCAGCAACCGCGACGAGATGAGCGTCCTGCTGGTTGCCGCCAAGCGCGACCTCGTCGAGGCCAAGCTTCGGATTCTTGGAGAAGCTGGAATCAGCCCCAGCCTGATGGATGTGGACGCTTTCGCGCTTCACAACGCGTTCGAGCTCAACTACCCCGCCGCGATGGACGGCGCAGTTGGACTGGTGAACATCGGTCACGAAGTGACAAACATCAACATCCTCGACGACGGCGTTCCGATCCTTACCCGCGACCTTCCTATTGGCACACGCCGGCTTCGCGAGGATCTTCAGCGCGAGCACGGCCTTTCGGCCACGGACGCCGAAGCCTTGATCAGAGGGTACGACCGCTCCTCCCAGCTGGACTCGGTGATCGAGGCCCGCACGGAGGAGATCGCGACAGGCCTGGAGCGCGCGATCGCGTTCCTTTCCAGCTCGATCAAGGGCGACGGACAGATGCGCGCCGTCTACACCTGTGGCGGCGGCTCACGCACGCCCGGTCTCACCGAATCACTCGGCAAGCGGCTGCGGAAGCCGGTCGAGCTCGCCAACCCGCTCGCCACCATGCAGGTGCGCGCGGGAGCGCTCGAGTCGCTGGTGACCGACGAGGTCGCTCCGCTGCTGATGCTGTCGATCGGCCTCGCCCTGCGAAAGAACTAACCCCCGGAGACGGCAAATACCATGATCGAGATCAATCTCCTCCCTGGGGGCGGAAAAAAGCGCCGGCGCACGAGCGCGGTCGGCATGCCCAAGTTCGATCCCCGAGCGCTGTTCGCGGGAATCAGCGACAAGTTCACCGACAAGTATCTGCTTGGCGGGGTCGGCGCGGCCGCTCTGTCGGCATTGATCATCATCGTGCTCTTCCTGAGCCAGGCGAAGCGCGCCAGCTCGCTCGAAGAAGCCGAGATGAAGGCCGTCAAGGATTCGACGCAGTTCGCCACCGTGCTCAACGCGAAGGCAAAGGCTGAAGCTACGCGGGATTCGCTTTACCAGCAGATCGCGATCATCAAGTCGATCGACGACAGCCGCTATCTGTGGTCGCACCTCATGTACGAGATCAGCAACGCGCTGCCCCAGTACACCTGGCTGAAGGAAGTCGCGCAGACGAGCCTTCCGAAGAGCGTCGCGGCCGCTGATACGACGAAAAGGGCCGCGACTCCGGTCGACACCGCGACTTCGGCGAAGGCGAAGGCGGAACGGACCCGCGCGAAGAAGGCCCGCGCCGACTCGCTGCTGGCGGAGGCCAAGGAGATCAAGTTCCGGGTCGTCGGCCACACGGTCGACATCCAGGCCCTGACGCGCTTCATGAAATCCCTCGAGGCGTCACCGTTCATTCAGAACGTACAGCTCACACGCTCGGATCTCGTCCAGAATGAAGGGAAGGAAGTAACGGAGTTCTCACTCGAAGCTGAAACGCAGGCGCCTCCGGCGTTTGCGATCAAGACGGTTCCACTCATAGTCTCGGCGGTGCGCTAATGGCTATCGGCGCAAACATGACGAAGCGCGAGCAGACGCTCATGGGCATGGGGATCGTCGCCCTGATGCTTGCTGGCGCTTACTGGTATTTCCTTTACAAGCCCAAGGCGGCGGAGCTGGCGGTCGTCCAGGCCCACGTCGATTCGCTCGAGGTGCGCAACCAGCAGGCGCGCGCGGACATCGCGCAGGGAAGTCTCAAGAAGCTGCGCGCCCAGGCGGAGGAGTATGAGCAGAGCCTCAAGGTCATGCGTCAGCTCGTTCCGAGAAGCAACGAGGTTCCAGCGCTGCTCGAGGACATGTCGACGGCGGCCCGCCGCGTCGGATTGGATCTCGCGACGGTCGAGCCAATGCCCGTGCTTCCCGGCGAGCAGTTCGACACCTATCGCTACAAGCTCGCGGTCATCGGCGGCTATCACGCGGTCGGCCAGTTCCTGAGCAACGTGGGATCCCTTAACCGGATCATCGCTCCGGTGACTCTCGCGATCAAGCTGCAGCCTGCGGCATCGCGGACGAAAGCCAGGGTCAAGGCCGGCGAGTCGCTGATCAACACCGAGTTCCAGGTGCAGACTTACGTCGCGCGCACCACACCCTATATACCGGCAGGAGCCGCGCAACGATGAAGCTCCCGATCCCATTTGCCCTCGTTCTCGTCGCGGCCGTAGCAACCGGCGCCGCGACGCAGTCGCGGGCGTCATCTCCGGCTCCGGCGCGCCCGGCGGCCTCAACGCCGGCACCCGCCGCGCCGGTCGCAGACACCCCGCAAAGGGTGCTGATCAACCGCGAAATGTTTCAGTACGACGCGGATGGGCGGCGTGATCCGTTCGTCTCGCTGCTTACGACCTCCGACCTGCGACCGCTGCTCACCGATCTGAAACTGGTCGCCGTCGCGTTCGACCCGAACGGCCGCACTTCTGTTGCGGTTATGAGGGATATCACGTCTAAGGAGCAGTACAGAGTTCGAGTCGGTCAGACCCTGGGCCGCATGCGTGTTGCCGCGATCCAGGAAAAGGCAGTGATTTTCACTATCGAAGAGTTCGGTTTCAGCCGACAGGAAATGCTGGCAATGACCGCCGATTCGACCAAGACGAGGCCCAACCAATGAGCTTTTTAAAGGCGCTGCCAGCGGCAGCGCTCCTGTTCCTGCCACCATCGGCTGCATCCGTTCACACCGTCAGTGTAGTCCCGGCATCCGGGAAGACTGAAGTGGTGATCGGAGTGAACGCCGCTGTCGACGTGCGGGACTTTACGCTGGCCTCGCCGCACCGGGTCGTCATCGATCTGCAGGGCGCCACGCTCGACATGTCCGGCCGCACCTACGACAGGATCGCGCGCGGCGGCATCACCAACGTCCGCTACTCGCAGTTCAGGGCGAACGTCGTTCGGGTCGTTGTCGAGCTCGACGCCGTTCATCCATATGAAGTGAAGCGCTCAAGCGGCGAAGTGCGCGTCGCAATCTCCGGCGGAACCGCCGCATCGTCCAGCTGGTCGACGTCACGGAGCGCGAGCTACGCAGCGGCACCACCGGCGGCGCTCAAGCCCGTCGCGCCGCCGACTGCGGACGCAACCAGAAATCCCGCCGCTGTCATCGCGCCAGAGGCTCAGTACGTCGAAGAGCCGGCAGTCGAGCCCGAACCCGAGCCGGTTCGCGCCGAGCCGCGCCGCGTCGCCGCCCCGCTGGTCCCGGTGGCGCTGTTCTCACAGGCGCAGCAGTCACAGCAGCCGCCGATCACGGTGACCTTCCAGGACACCGACATCCGCGACGTGATCGCTTCGTTCGCCAGCTTTTCGGGACGCACCATAGTAGTCGGCAAGGACGTGACCGGCACCGTCACCGCCGAAATCCGCAATCAGCCGTGGGACGTCGCGCTGCGCGCGATCCTCCAGGGCCAGGGCCTCGCGGCTTCCGAAGACGCGATCTCCGGAATCATCACCGTCGACAGCTACACCAACATTCTGAACCGCCAGGCGTCCGAGCCGCTCATCACTCAGCTCGTCTCGATCAACTACGCGCGCGCTCACATGCTCGTGCCGACCATCCAGCAGCTCCTCCAGAAGGATTGCCTCGCCAACGCCCAGGTGCCGACCAGCGGCAACGTTTCACAGGCGAACCAGAGAACGGGATGCGTCGCGCGCGGGCTCGTAGCGGCCGACAGCACCACCAACACGCTCATCATCACCGAGACGGCTTCGCGCCTCGCCGACGTTCTGCAGTACGTCCAGAGCCTCGACGTCCGCACGCCACAGGTCGGAATCAAGGCGAAGATCATCTTCGTCAACAGAACGAACATCGAAGACATCGGCCTCTCCTACGACATCGGTACCGGGACAGACCAGTTCTTCAGCAAGCTGGTCAAGCGCCCCGACCCATCGACGCTCCAGCCGGTGGATACCAACGGCGACGGCGTGCCTGATGCGCTCGGCGGGGGAACCCTCTTCGAGGGCGACAAGATCCTCCTCGGCGGCAACGCACTGTCGGCGATCGCCAACGCAAACTCGCGCGTGACGAACCCCGCCCTCAGCGTCATCTTCTCGACGGCGCTCGGCAAGTTCCAGCTCACGAGCTTTCTCGATGCGCTTCAGGAAGTCCGCCTCGCGGATCTCCAGGCCGAGCCGAGCATCGTGACCCTGAACAACAGACAGGCCACGATCCAGGTGGGTCAGGAAATTCCGATTCGCGTCCTCGATGCCGGGACGTCGATAGCCGGAGGAGAGGGAGGCGGCCAGCAGGCTCCTCGCGCCACTGTGCAGATGAAGCAGGTCGGCATCATCCTGACGGTAACGCCGCACATCACCAACAACCGCCAGATCCTGCTGCTTCTCCACGCCGAGAACTCGGATGCCCAGCTCGCGTCTTCGGACGTGGGATACATCTTCGGCAAGCAGGCGGGCGACACCCAGCTGCTGGTTGGCGATGGCGAGACTGCCGTAATCGGCGGCCTCACCGTGACGCAGACCACGCAGTCCAAGTCCGGCATTCCTCTGCTCGTCGATCTTCCGATTATCGGCAGACTGTTCGGCCAGACCCGCACCTCGGATGAGAAGCGGGATCTGCTGATCCTCGTGACGCCCCACATCATCGATGATGGCGCGCCCATTCCAGGCTCCTTCCAGGCTCCTCCACCAGCCACCCGTTAACGGTGACTCGAATGTCCATAGATAACCTTTCCGCCCTGAGGCGCCGCGTTGCATACGTGGCAGCCTCGGCCGTGCTCGCTCTCATAGTCGCGGCGTGCAACGACACGACGTCCAGCGATGGAACGCGGGATCGTATTCCGCCCCGTGTGAGCCTCACCGCCATCAACAGCGCCGCCGATACCGTGATCTCATTCACGACCGTCGCGACGGACAACATCGGCCTCAAGACGGTGCGTGTTCAGGCGATCGGCGCGGTCGGGTTGGCCTATGACACGACGTTCACCAGTGCCGTAACCAATTTCCAGCTCCCGTTCACGCTGTTCTCCTCACGGTCGGTTCCCCCCGGAACGCCCGTGATCATCACGGCAAGCGCCGTTGACGGCGCCGGTAACGTATCCGGCGTCGACACTCTGCTGATGGCGACCGGCAACGTTCCGCCGCCCGAGGTCAGAATCATCAGCCCGACATCGGGCAGCTCCGCCGTTCTGGGCAAATCCATACTCGTGACCGTCATGGGCAAGACCGCGCTCAAGGTTCTCGCGCTCGGACTGAGCACCACCGGCCCTGTCGTCTATACGGATTCAGTGCTGTTCTCGAGCCCCCTGCGCGACTCGATCACCATGCAGGATACGATCACCATCCCGCTCAACGCGAACGCGGGAACCCTCACTGTGACGCCGTTCCTCCGTGACTCTTTGGGACAGCGCGCCGTGGGCCCGAGCATCACGATCACCATTCAGACCGCTGCCCAGATCAACTCCGTGCCGGTGGTGAACCAGTACTGCGTCGGTAACCAGGCGTACAACAACGCCTGCGGCCACGGCCTGCGCGTCGAAGTCAACGACACCGTGCACGTCGAAGCCGACGATCCGAGCGGAATCTCGGCGCTTGGATACGAGGTCAGGCGAACGGTTGGCGGAACGATCGACGATACCCAGACTTTCGCGTCCGACGGTCAGCTGACGTTCCTGCCGCACCGGTTCGACCTCCGTCTGCCGTACACCCAGTTCCCGACCACCGCCTACATCCAGGTGTTCGCGGTGAACTCGAACGGCGTGCGCGCCTACGCCAAGCTGTCGAGTGGTCTCGACCGCATCGACACTGTTACCGTGGTTGCCGGTGTGACGAGAGCGCTGCCGCTGGGCGGCCAGGTCGCCGACGCGCTCTACCATTCCGGTAAGGACCGTCTTTACCTGACCAACATCACCCGCAACGCGGTTGAAGTCTTCAATCTCACCGATTCATCGTTCAAGACGCCCGTGATCGTAGGCTCGAGACCCTGGGGTCTTTCTGCCTGGCCCCGTGACCGTAACGGCGCCATGGGCGACACCCTGCTGATCGCCAACTCCGGTGGCACCGACATCAGCTACATCGATCTTAACGTCGGCACCAGCGGAGCCGAGGTGTTCCGCTACGCGCTGCCCAATATCATCGTGTACAGCGTCACGACAGTTACGTCCGGGACGAGCGGTATCCCCTTTCAGCAGCGGAGCCGCTACGACTTCAGCGACCGGCCGCAGTTTCCGGCCACCACCTGTATCGCCGCTGGGGGTGCTTGCAGCGAGGTCATAATGGCCTACACCACCACCCCGACTCCGGGCCAGACTCCTCCATTCGAGAAGCTGAACGGGACCATCCGCTGGGAGAACCTCACCCGCGGAGTCACCGTCGCGGGCAAGACGGATTACCGCACCTCGCACTTCTTCTGGGAGCCGGCGTCGGGACAGTCACAGGGACGCTCGGACACGCTGGAAATCGTGCGCTATGACGCTAATGGAGTCGATTCGACTGTGCTGCTGCCATTCAGCCAGACGGTGGGAACACCTCCAAACGAGCGGAGATATTCCTTCACCGCAAGATTGCCCGAGCTGGCATACCGCGATACTACTTTTGCGCGCAACTCCGGCAACTTCCGGCGCGCGATCTTCGGCGAAGGCGGCAGCGTATTCGGCAGCAGAGCCATCGGATATGATGTGGATCGGGGGCTCAGAACGACCGCTCCGGACCTTCTCGGAGTAGAGCAGCCGTTGCCACTACCGGCCGTCGACATGGGAATTTCCCCCGCCACGGCGGTGTCGGACTTCATCGCGAATACCTTCGCCCAGGTGAAGGGCGTCGCGATCAACTTCGACGGCTCTCTCTCGGCCATTCGCGCCGACTCCACTTACGTTCTCAACCCGCTGCTCCGGCTGCAGGGTGTGATGAATACGACCGTCACCAATGCCGGCCTCGACTTCCACCCGCTCAACACCGGCCCGAACTCCTTCCCGCTGAACACGCGGCTGGCGTTCGCCGCTTCGTCGGAGCCGCTGATCGAGATCTTCGACACTCACTGCTACCTGCGCGTGTCGTCGATTCCGATTCGCGACCCCATCATCGGTCCGATCAAGGCGGCGTACCGGATCGCCACCGCCCAGCTGGTGCTCGTCGGCGCGACGGCGCGAGGGGTTGTCATCGTGACGCTGCCGAATACGTTTACCACGACCTGTCCGTAGCTCTCGCGGCACCAAGCACCACGCAACAGAACGAGCCCGGTCAAAAGCCGGGCTCGTTTTCTTTTCCGAGACACATGCTGCGATTTACCACCGCCGGCGAATCCCACGGCCCCGCGCTGGTCACCATCCTCGAAGGAATGGTGGCCGGGCTGCCCCTCGTTGCGGCGGATATAGACCATGAGCTACAGCGTCGCCAGCAGGGCTACGGCCGCGGCCGCCGCATGAAGATCGAGTCCGATCACGTTGAGCTCCTGTCCGGCGTGCGTGCCGGAGCGACACTGGGCTCCCCGATAGCGATGCTCATTCAGAACCGCGACTGGAAGAACTGGCAGGAGATAATGGACCCGGCGCCAAGAGAGGGGGATCCAGACCGCAAACGGCCCGTGACGCGGCCGCGGCCAGGGCATGCCGACCTGGCGGGGATGCTCAAGTACGACCGTAGCGACGCCCGCGACATCCTCGAGCGCGCGTCCGCGCGGGAAACCACCGCCCGCGTGGCGGCCGGGGCCGTCTGCAGGAAGCTGCTCGGCGAGCTTGGAATCACGCTGGGAAGCCACGTAGTCCACCTTGGAGGGGTCGATGCCAGGCGCCCGGCGAAGATGCCTCCAGATCTCAATCTGGCCGCCGACGCTTCGCCGCTCCGCACGCTCGACCCGGAGGCCGAACGCGCCATGATCGAGCGCATTGACGCCGCCAAGGCGGAGGGGAATACCCTGGGGGGCATCGCCGAGGTGATCTGTGAGGGAGTCCCGGTAGGCCTGGGCTCCCACGTGTCGTGGGACCGAAAGCTCGATGGCAGGCTGGCGGCCGCCCTGATGTCCATTCCAGCCGTCAAGGCGGTGGAGATCGGACTGGGCGTGGAATGCGCCCGGCGGAGGGGCTCCGAGGTGCACGACGAGATCGATGCGGATGACACCTGTGTGCGTGCCGGGCGGGTGCGACGGCGAAGCAATCGCGCGGGGGGCATGGAAGGCGGGATCTCGACGGGCGAGCAGATTGTCCTCCGTGCCTCGATGAAGCCGATCAGCACGCTGATGCGCCCGCTCGCAACGATCGACATGCAGTCGCGGGAGGCCGCGTCCGCGCAGGCGGAGAGAAGTGATGTCACGGCGGTTCCCGCGATGGGGGTGATCGCGGAAGCGATGACAGCATTCGTCGTCGCCCAGGCGCTGCTCGAAAAGTTCGGGGGCGACTCGCTCGAGGAGACGCGGCGCAACTTCGGTGGCTACATCGCATCACTCGGTGCCCGAAGCGGACGGTAGGGCGCTACCGCCGCACCTGATTCTGATCGGTCTTCCCGGGGTCGGGAAAACCACGATCGGACGCGGAGCGGCGCAAGCGCTGAGGCGGCCGTTTCTCGATTTCGACGCCGAGATAGAGCGGCGGGAGGGAAAGCCGGTGCGAGTGATCTTTCAGGAGCTCGGAGAGGACCACTTCCGGCGGCTGGAGGCTTCGCTCACCCGCGAACTGTCTGCCACTGGCGGCATGGTGCTGTCGCCGGGTGGCGGGTGGATCACCCAAACGGAGTCCGTCGAACTTTTGCGTTCGGCGGGACGTATCATATACCTTAGAGCGGCACCCGAGGCGGTGGCCAAAAGGCTCAGGAGGGTCGAAACCAGGCCTCTACTGGCCGGGCGAGACCCTCTGGTGGCGCTCCGGGAGCTATACGACAAGCGGCGGGCGGCCTATGAGACCGCCGACGCGGTGCTGGATACGGAAAAGCTGTCACGACACGAACTTATAGCCAGGGTGGTCGGGCTCGGCCTTGCCCCAGGCTAACCGGGATAATCATGGAAGACCACTTGCCGCAGCAAACGACGTTCAGGGTAATGGGCCCTCACGAGCGCGGCCGGTTCGCCCCCGAGGCCTGGGGACACCTGCTTTCGCTCAATGAATCCGGGGCGATCAACGGGCTCGAGCTGGAGCACATCATCGAGCGCGCGCTGCTGCAGTTCGAAGGCAGGATCGCGCTCGACGACCTGCGGGGCCTGCTGGAAGGGACGGGTCTCGACGATTCGTCGGGCAAGGGCGACCACACAACGGTGCATTAGGGATGGCGAAGGCAAAAAAGACGAAGACCGCGACGAAAGCGACGAGGGCAAGGAAAACCGCCAAAGCGGCGGATGAAGATCTGCCTTCGGAGCCAGGTTCGACTTCGCTGGTCATCGTCGAATCCCCGGCGAAAGCGAAAACCATCGGCAAGTATCTGGGGCGCGCCTACAGAGTGCGCGCGACGATCGGCCACGTGCGCGATCTTCCGGAAAAGAAAATGGGGATCGACATCGAGAACGGGTTCGAGCCGGAGTACGTGACGATTCCCGGCAAGGAGAAAACGGTCGCGGAGCTGAAGAGCGCCGCCCGCGACTCACGTCAGATCTTCCTCGCCACCGATCCTGACCGTGAGGGCGAGGCGATCGCCTGGCACGTCGCGCAGCAGATCAGGACAAAGAACGGCGCGCCGGTGCGGCGCGTGCTCTTCCATGAGATCACTCGTGACGCGGTGCAGCTCGCGATAGCCAATGCCGGCAGCATCGACGAGCGCAAGGTCGACGCGCAGCAGGCGCGACGCGTACTCGATCGTCTCGTCGGCTACAAGGCCAGCCCGGTTCTCTGGAAAACGGTGAAGAAGGGGATTTCTGCCGGGCGCGTACAGACTGTTGCGCTGCGGCTGCTGGTCGAGCGTGAGCGCGAGATCCGCGCGTTCAATCCGGTGGAGTACTGGACCGTCGAAGCGCTGATGGAGAAAGACGGCCAGCAGTTCACGTCGAAGCTGCACCTTCTCGATGGCAGGAAGCCCGTCATCCACAACGAGGCGGAGGCGGCGGAGATTCTCTCCGCCCTCGAATCGCGCCGGACTTTCGAGGTCACCGAGGTAAAGCGCCGCGAGCGGCGGAAGAATCCCGCTGCACCATTCACGACCAGCACCCTTCAGCAGGACGCCGCGAAGAAACTGAGTTTCGGCTCGAAGCGAACGATGCGGCTCGCGCAGGATCTCTACGAGGGGATCGACATCGGCGCCGAGGGCGCTGTCGGCCTCATCACCTACATGCGCACGGATTCGACGCGCGTCGCGCCGTCGGCGGCCGATCAGGCGCGCGACTACATCAGGATGATGTACGGAGCGCAGTACCTGCCGGATGCGCCGCGTCTCTACGTCGATGGCAAAGCCAAGAACACCCAGGATGCGCACGAGTGCATCAGGCCGACGGACCCTGCCCGCCGTCCCGAGCACATTCGCAAGCACCTCAAGGAAGATCAATACCGCCTGTACGAGCTGATCTGGCAGCGGTTCATGGCGTCGCAAATGACGCCCGCGATCTTCGATACGACCACCGTCGACTTCGATCTTGGACGATTCCTGTTCCGCGCGACCGGCAGCGTGGTGAAGTTCGATGGCTACCAGCGCCTCTACAAGGAATCACGCGAGGCCGAAGAGGGGAAAGCGCTGGAGGAAGAGCAGGGTTTGCCGGTGGTGGAGAAAGGCGAGCACGTCCCGGTGAAAGCCATCACGCCCTCGCAGCATTTCACCGAGCCGCCCCCGCGCTACTCCGAGGCGAGTCTGGTAAAAGAGCTGGAGCGGCTGGGAATCGGACGTCCATCCACCTACGCCTCGATCGTCTCGACCCTGGTCGACCGGCGTTACGCGCAGCTCGAGCAGCGTCGTTTCTTTCCCACCGAGCTCGGCGAGCAGGTGGAAAGGGTGATGGTGAAGAGCTTTCCCGATGTGTTCAACGTCCAGTTCACATCACACATGGAAACCGACCTCGACCAGATCGAGGAAGGAAACGTGAACTGGCGCATCATGCTCAAGGATTTCTACGGGCCTTTCGCCGAATCGGTGAAGGGCGCGGACATCGAAGCGCTGATTGGCGAAGCTCACGATCTCTCCGCTTTTGTGGATGAACGTTGCCCGCAGTGCCAGGGCAAGCTGGTACCGCGCGGAGGATTCTTCGGGCCATTCCTCGCGTGCGAGAACCACCCCAAGGAATGCAAGTACACCCGCCCACTGCGCGGCGACCGCAAGCCGGCGCAGCCCACCAGCGAGATCTGCCACGAGTGCGGCGAGCCGATGGTCATCCGGCAGGGACGCTCGGGGGAATTCCTCGGTTGCAGCAAGTTTCCGAAGTGCCGGGGAACGCGCTCGATGCCCACGGGCGTCAAGTGTCCGAAAGATGGCGGTGATATCGCGGTCCGCCGCTCGAAGAAGCGCGGCAAGGCGTTCTACGGCTGCTCGAATTATCCGAAGTGCGATTTCGTGGTGTGGGACAAGCCGGTGGTGGAGACGTGTCCCGAGTGCGGATATGTGGGCGCCGAGGCCAAGTTCACGAAGACGCGCGGTGAGTACAGGCGGTGCATCAAATGCGCGAACGAGTGGGATGTGGTGGCAACGCCCCCCGAAGCCGTGGCGGTGTGAGCTCTGCTTCCAGAGCAGCCGTCATCGGCGGCGGACTCGCCGGCTCCGAGGCGGCGTGGCAGCTGGCGAGCCGCGGACACCAGGTAACCCTCCACGAAATGCGCCCGGTGCGCGCCACCCCCGCGCACAAGACCGACCGACTCGCCGAGCTGGTGTGCTCGAACACCTTCAAGAGCACCGAGCTGACGAACGCCCACGGGCTTCTGAAAGCAGAGATGCGGCTGCTCGGCTCATTGATACTCGAGGCGGCCGATGGCTCGCGGGTAGCGGCGGGGAGCGCCCTGGCGGTCGATCGCGATGCGTTCGCGGCCGCGGTCACCGCGCGAATCGAGAGTCATCCGGGAATCACGGTAGTGCGTGATGAGGTGTCGGGAATCGCCGGGCCATGCGTCATCGCGACCGGACCGCTGACTTCCGACTCGCTCGCGGACGCGATTCGCTCGCGCCTCGGGATCAACGCCCTCGCGTTCTACGACGCCATCGCCCCCATCATTGCGCGCGAATCGATCGATGATGAAAAAGTCTTTCGCGCCTCACGCTATGGAAAGGAGACGATGGCGGGCGCAGATGAGGATGGCGCCTACCTCAACTGCCCGATGTCGCGCGAGGAATACGATGCGTTCCTCGATGCGCTCGTCGGCGCCGACCAGTACCACGGCCACGAGTTCGACGAGGTGCCGTACTTCGAGGGATGCATGCCGGTGGAGGTCATGGCGAAGCGCGGGCGTGACACTCTGCGATTCGGGCCGCTCAAGCCGGTGGGGCTTCGCGATCCACGCACTGGCCGCGATGCGCACGCGGTCGTCCAGCTCCGGCAGGAAGATCGGGCCGGACGCATGTGGAACGTAGTTGGATTCCAGACGAGACTGCGGATTCCCGAGCAGCAGCGGGTTCTGCGCATGATTCCCGGACTGGAGGCCGCGGAGTTTCTGCGCTACGGGTCGATACATCGCAACTCGTACCTCAACTCGCCGGCGGCGCTGAGCCCGCACCTGGCGGCGCGTGACGACCCGACAATCCTGTTCGCCGGGCAGATCACCGGAGTCGAGGGCTATACCGAAAGCTCGGCGACCGGGTTGCTGGCCGGGATCAACCTCGCCCGGATCGTGTCGGGTGACGAGCCCGTGATTCCTCCGCCCACGACAATGCTTGGCGCGCTCTATCGGTACATGCGCGAGGCGGATCCGAGACATTTTCAGCCGATGAACGCGAACTTCGGGCTGGTGGACGATCTGCCCGGGCGCATCCGGGACAAGAAGCGCAGGAGAGAGCTGATCGCGGAGCGCGCGCTGCGAGAAATGCGCTCGTGGATAAAGGCGAACAATCTTTTCTCGAGCTCCACTGGACCAGCCGGCGCCCACGCCCCGGTCGGTCGCGAGGCGCTCTTCGCCGGCGACGCATGAGCGAGCCCCCCGCAGTCACCGACTTTCTCACGCACCTGGAGAAAGAGCGCGACGTTTCACCTCACACGCTGACTGCCTACCGGCGCGACCTCGATGAGTTCGTGACGTTTCTGGGGAAGTACTACGGCATCGGCGAGTGGTCGTGGCAGGGCCTGGACCGTCTCGCCATCCGCGGTTTCCTCGCGCATCTCACGCGCAAGAAGCTCAACAAGCGCTCGATAGCGCGCAGCCTCTCGGCGGTCAGAAGCCTGTACAAGTATCTGCACCGCAGCGAGCAGGTCGAGGCAAACCCGGCGCGCGGCGTGAGCTCGCCGAAGCAGGACAAGTATCTGCCCGGATATCTGGATCGCGGGCAGATCGAGCTGCTGTTTCAGTCCGCCGAGCTCAAGGCGAAGGGGGGGAAGTTCTCAGACGTGCGGAACGCGGCAATCCTCGAGCTGTTCTACTCGACTGGGATGCGATTGTCGGAGCTGAGGGGAGTGAACAGGATGGACCTCGACCTGTTGTCGCAGCAGGTAAAGGTCCGCGGGAAGGGAAGGAAAGAGCGGATCATCCCGATCGGCGACCACGCGCAGCTGGCGCTCAGGAACTACGAATCGAAGCGGGACGAGCTGCTGCGCGGGGCGGGGCAGACAGCAGATCGGACCGCATTCTTCCTGAGCAGCCGCGGGAAGCGCATCTCGGTGCGGGCGATCCAGAACGCGGTGAAGGGATTCCTGGAGAAGTTCGACGAAAGCGCTGGGCTCTCGACGCACTCGCTGCGCCACACCTTCGCCACGCACCTGCTCGACGCTGGCGCCGATCTTCGCGCGGTGCAGGAGCTGCTCGGCCATGCTTCGATCTCGACCACGCAGATATACACCCACACCAGCGTCGAGCGGTTGAAGGCGGTGTACCAGAAGGCTCACCCTCGAGCATAGCGCAGTGGTGCAACCTCAGGCCGCGTTATTCCGTCCACGAGCTCTGCGGATCGCGAGGATCACTATCCTCCCGGGGCTGGCGCTGATTATTGGCCAGGCCTGCATGCCGGCTGTAATGCACAGCCCTCGGATCGATGGCGGCCTGACTACAGGAGCGGCCGCGTCGTATACGGCGGGGCCGAGACGCACACGGGGCGATAATACCGGCATGGCGTACGCATACGGGCCGTTAGGCGTCAACGTGGGGTACGGTTGGACCTCCGATCGAATCGAAGGATTCGGCGTACGTATCGGAATTCACGTGCCGGTACCCCTCGTCGTCGCGGCTCAGCCTGATTTGTATGTCCAGCTTCCAGGGCCAGCGGTCCTCGGATTGGATGCAGGTGTCGGCATGGCGTCGGTTCCTGCTCATGCAACCGTGATGCCCTACGCCCAACTCGGCGCCCTTCGCGCCAGCGGGTCCGGGTTTTATGCGACCTATGGATTCCTGATTGGTCCGGATCCGTCCAACGCGAACTATTCCGGTCGGGGGAGTGGGGCAGACGTCCCTGGTATCGCGTTCCAGAAAGTGAACGGACGCACGACGACCCGCGCTTTCGCAATTGCCATAATCGGTCGCGATCGCCGGTGTCCGGCTGGTGTCACTAACTGTGTCAGACGAGACAATTGGGCCGTTGCAAGCGGAATGGCGGTGGAGTTCCGACACCGCAGGCGCCCTTAGTCTGACCTGAGCGCGTAGCGCGATGTAATTTCCGGAATGGAGCGGGTCCGCCACCACTGGATAATCCGTCTCACCCACTGGGTAAACGTCGTCGCCGTCATCGTGATGGTCGGCTCGGGGTTTCAGATCTTCAACGCGTACCCGGCCTTCGCGCGGAAAGGCGAGCTGTTCTGCTGCTACCCGTGGGAGCACCAGCCCATCCCCGCCTGGCTCACTTTCGGCGGCTGGCTCGCCGGCGCGCGGAACTGGCACTTCGCGATGATGTGGGTGCTCGTCGTGAACGGGCTCATCTACCTCGGATTCGTTTACCTGCACGGAGAATGGCGCGACCTCGTCCCGCGACGCGGCGACCTCCGCGACAGCGTGCAGATGCTCAGCTTCTATGCGCTGAGACGAAGCGACCACCCGCGCCAGGGCAAGCACAACGCGCTGCAGAAGACGGCGTATTTTCTGATGCCGGTGGTCGGAGTCCTGCTGGTGCTGACGGGGCTCGCGATCTGGAAGCCCGTGCAGCTGGCCCCCCTGACGAGCCTCTTCGGCGGCTTCGTCTGGGCGCGGTACTGGCATTTCGTGGCGACGATGGCGCTCGTCGCACTGAGCGTCGTCCATGTATTCATGGTTTTCACCGTCGATCCGTACTCGATACGCTCGATGATAACGGGCAGATACGACGAGTCGATGTCGCCCGAGGCGCGGAATGCGCGTCCGTTCCGGAATCTCCGCCCGCAATCTGACAGAGTGAGCCGAAATCGAGCCGGGACTCCACAGCCACCGGCGGCGACATGAGCGGCGCACGGGGATCGCCGCGGGTGATCGGCGGAGTGGGGCGACGAGAGTTCCTCACCACCGGCGGGGGAATCATTTCCGCCGCGCTCGTCGCGGCGTGTGACTCGCGCGGGCCGAAGTCCGCCGAGCGGCTGCTTCGCTACGCCGAGCGCAAGAACCTGGTAGTGGAGCGCGCGTTGTTCCGCCATACGGCGATGGACGTGCCGCAAAGAGGCGCGCACGACGCAGGCAACAAGCTGCCGAGCTATTTCATATCCAAGACAGTGCCGATATGGAACGAGAGCGAGCGCGGGAAATGGACGCTCGAAGTCGGTGGCCTGATTGGAAATCCCCTCAGGCTCACGCTCGAGGATTTACAGAAGCTGCCGCGGGTGTCGTACCGCGTGAATCACTACTGCGTCGAAGGGTGGACCGCGATCGAAACCTGGACCGGCTGCCGCGTCAGCGATCTCGCTCGCCTCGTGCGCGCCGCTCCCGAAGCGCACTACGTCGATTTTCAGTCCTTCGACAACGGGTATCACGAGAGCTGGGATATTGAGAGCGCGACGCACGCTCAGACGCTGGTGGCGTATGCGCTGGACGGAAAGCTGCTCGAGCCCGCCCACGGCGCGCCGGCGCGGCTTTTTGGTCCGATCAAGCTCGGCTACAAGAACACGAAGTACCTGACCCAGGTAATGTTTCTGCCCGAGGCGAACGGCGGGTTCTGGAGCGATCAGGGCTACGAGTGGTACGCCGGCGTCTAGGATTCCGTGACGAATACTTTACCGAAGACGACCGGCCGGGGGCTTTCGGCTTTCACTGCTGTCGGCTGCGCACTTCGTCCGAACCCAAGACCAGATACATGATTAGTGCGAGAATGGTCGGGTGGGCGCTGTGGGGCATCGCGTTCTTCTTCATGATGCGCACGGCAAGGCTCGACCGGCGGCTGGTCCAGTTCCGGATGCCGGGGACACCAGCCGGTGCCTATCTGCGGGAGTTTGGCCGCTGGCGGCGCGCGCAATACACGGCCGAGGGTCAGCCGCTGATCGGGCAAACGCGTTTGGCGCTGGCGCTGTTCTTCGTCTTTTTTCTGCTCGGTGTGATCGTCTTCGAGACGTCGCCCGCCGTGATCACGCCGGGCTGACCTTCATGTTGGTGGATAACGGTGCGGCCCGCCCGCGATGATCAGCGCGCCTCCGCGGACCTCACTCCATTCACCACCCTATCCACCAGGTTGCCGCCGTCAGGATTTCCGCTATCTCCCTGCCGGCGAGCCGACGTGAAGCCGTAAGCGGTGGCGATCGTTTCCACCTGAGCGCGGGACAACGCTCCGAGCTCGCTCCGCAGGATGTGCTCGCCCTGGGCGTAGACAGCGAAAGGATCGAGTATCGGGCGTGGCTTGAATGGGGTGGCTGACGGCGGGCGTGAAACGCGGCGCGGCGCCGAAAACCGTGACGCTTCGCCCCGTTGCGGCGCCGCCGCGCACGGGGTCGAGTTCGGGGCGGAGGCGCGGGCCAGCGCACCCTGGAGGTAGACGACCGTTAGCCCCTGTGCCCAGTAATCCAGGTTTTTGCGGTTAGGCTGGGTAGTCTCACGCTCGGAGCAAAGTGTTTCCGCGGATTCGTCAACCGGCAGAAACTCCAGCCAGCCCTCCCAGAGCCCGGTTTCGTTCTCCTTGCCGGCCGCCTGCGCGAAATACCTGCGGCCGTCCGGCCCGGCAATGGGCT
>Ga0136633_1000494_pt1 | contig 30392 bp, 33 predicted proteins | sample AntDrymeUQ832206_2_FD_105494 | JGI IMG/M metagenome (GOLD analysis project Ga0136633, IMG submission 105494) | Polar desert sand microbial communities from Dry Valleys, Antarctica - metaG UQ83 (22.06) | ecosystem: Environmental > Terrestrial > Soil > Desert | place: Antarctica: Dry Valley... | reverse complement strand
TGGCCGCAACGTCGTGCTCGAGAAGAAGCTCGGCGTGCCGACCATCACCAACGACGGCGTCACCATCGCCCGGGAGATCCAGCTCGAGGACCCCTACGAGAACATGGGCGCCCAGCTGGTCCGCGAGGTGGCGATCAAGACCAACGACATCGCCGGTGACGGCACCACCACCGCCACCGTGCTGGCCCAGGCCATGGTGCACGAGGGGTTGCGCAACGTGACCGCCGGCGCCTCGCCCCTGGCCCTCAAGCGTGGGATCGAGGCTGCGGTCGCCGCCGCCGTCGAGAACATCGCTGGTCAGGCCAAGGAGGTCGACGACCGGTCCGAGATCGCCCAGGTGGCGTCCATCTCGGCCGCCGACACGGTGATCGGCGAGCTGATCGCCGATGCCATCGACAAGGTCGGCAAGGACGGCGTGGTCACCGTCGAGGAGTCCAACACCTTCGGCATGGAGCTCGAGTTCGTCGAGGGCATGCAGCTGGACAAGGGCTTCCTGTCGCCCCACTTCATCACCGACCCCGAGCGTCAGGAAGTCGTCCTCGACGACGCCTACATCCTCCTGATCAACCAGAAGATCAGCGCCGTGGCCGACATCGTGCCCGTCCTCGAGAAGGTCATGCAGGCCAGCAAGCCGCTGCTGATCATCGCCGAGGACGTCGACGGAGAGGCTCTGGCCACCCTGGTGGTCAACAAGCTCCGAGGCACGTTCACCTCCTGCGCCACCAAGGCCCCCGGCTTCGGCGAGCGCCGGCGCAGCACCATGCAGGACCTGGCCGTCCTCACCGGCGGCACGCTGCTCTCCAAGGAGATCGGCTCCACGCTGGAGACGGTCACCCTCGACCAGCTCGGTCAGGCCCGCCGGATCACCATCACCAAGGACGACACCACCATCGTCGAGGGTGGCGGCTCGCAGGAGGAGGTCGACAACCGCGTCGCCCAGCTCAAGCGGGAGATCGAGAACTCCGACTCCGACTGGGACCGGGAGAAGTTGCAGGAGCGGCTGGCCAAGCTGGCCGGCGGCGTTGCGATCATCAAGGTCGGCGCCGCCACTGAGGTCGAGCTCAAGGAGAAGAAGCACCGCATCGAAGACGCGCTGTCGGCGACCCGTGCGGCCATCGAGGAGGGCATCGTCCCCGGCGGCGGCACCGCCCTCGTCCGGGCCCGCGAGGCGGTCGACAAGCTGACCCTCGAGGGCGACGAGGCCACCGGGGCGCACATCGTGGCCCTGGCTCTGCAGGAGCCCCTGCGGTGGATCGCCCTGAACGCCGGCCTGGAGGGCATGATCACCGTCCGCCAGGTCGAGCGGGAGACCGGTTCCGTCGGCCTCAACGCCGTGACCGGGGAGTTCGAGGACCTGCTCAAGGCCGGCGTCATCGACCCGGCCAAGGTCACCCGTTCCGCCCTGCAGAACGCAGCCTCCGTGGCGGCCATGGCTCTCACCACCGAGTGCCTGATCACCGACGTGCCGGAGCGCGACGAGCCGATTCCGATGCCGAACCGGAACCAGCAGGCCAGCTCGTTCAGCTCGATGCGTCGCTAGTCCAGCTTTCGAGGAGGACGGCCTGCGGCTTCTAGAGCTGCAGGCCGTCCTTTTTCACTTTGATGGCGCCGGTGGGGCATCCCTCGGCCGCAGCCATGATGTCCTCCAGTGGCGCCGCACCGGGGTCGGCGACCCTGGCCACGTCGCCGGCCATCACGAACACACCCTCGGCGGCGTGGGTGCAGGTCTTCGATCCCATGCAGCGGGCCGCGCTGAGCTCGATCTCGATCGTCATGCGGCGAGGGTAGTGTGAAGCCGTGGACGAACGACCGCCGCCCGACCCGACCAAGCTCCTCGTGGCCTGGATGGAGTGGGAGCGCGGCGACACGCCGCCGGGGCGGGTCCTGAGCAACCTCAAGATCGCGGGCATGCGGGAGTTCCTCGAGGCGTCGGCCGAGGCCCAGGCCGACCTCGCCGCCTCCCTCGACCTGCGCTAGCCCACACATCTCTGTACCGGGCGCGACCCCGGTATTGTCGATGGATGGCAGAGATCGAGATCGGCATCGGGAAGTCGGGACGGCGGGCGTACGGGTTCGACGACATCGCCATCGTCCCCAGCCGCCGCACGCGCGACCCCGAGGACTGCGACATCTCATGGGAGATCGACGCCTTCCGCTTCGAGCTGCCCCTCATGGCCTCGGCCATGGACGGTGTGGTCAGTCCGGCCACGGCCATCGCCCTCGGCCAGCTCGGTGGCGTCGGCGTGCTCAACCTGGAAGGCCTCTGGACCCGCTATGACGACCCCGAGCCGCTGCTGAGTGAGATCGCCCTCCTCGACAGTGACAAAGCCACCCTGCGGATGCAGGAGATCTACGCCGAGCCGATCAAGGAGGAGCTGGTCGGCCGGCGCATCGCCGAGATAAAGGAGGCCGGCGTCATCTCGTGCGCGTCGGTCACGCCGCAGCGCACGTACCAGCTCTCCAAGGCCATCCTCGAGGCCGAGCTCGACCTGCTGGTCATCCAGGGCACGGTGGTCTCCGCCGAGCACGTGTCGAAGACCGTCGAGCCTCTGAACCTCAAGACCTTCGTCCGTGAGCTCGAGATCCCCGTCATCGTCGGCGGCTGTGCGTCGTACAAGAGCGCCCTCCAGCTCATGCGCACCGGTGCGGTCGGGATCCTCGTCGGTGTCGGCCCCGGCCACGCCTGCACCACCCGGGCCGTGCTCGGGCTCGGTGTCCCGCAGGCCACCGCCATCGCCGACGCCGCCGGCGCCCGGATGCGCCACCTCGACGAGACCGGGGTCTACGTGCACGTCATCGCCGACGGCGGCATGAGCACTGGCGGCGACATCGCCAAGGCCATCGCCTGCGGCGCCGACGCGGTCATGATCGCCTCGCCGCTGGCTGCGGCCCACGAGGCCCCCGGCCGGGGTTACCACTGGGGCATGGCCACGTTCCACCCCACCCTGCCCCGCGGGGCCCGGGTGAAGACCACACCCCGGGGCACACTGAAGGAGATTCTCACCGGGCCGGCGCACGAGAACGACGGTCGCCTCAACCTGTTCGGCGCCCTGAAGACGTCGATGGCCACGTGCGGCTACGAGACGGTCAAGGAGTTCCAGAAGGCCGAGGTCATGGTGGCACCTGCGCTGCAGACCGAGGGCAAGAGCCTCCAGATCGCCCAGGCCATCGGCATGGGCGCCTGAACGCTCAGGTCGGCGGCCGGAGCCGGTACCGGGCCAGCGCCTCCACCCGGCGGATGAAGTCGGGCGTGCGCCGGAAACGCGGGGCCAGGTCGTCGTAGTCGACGCCGGCGGCGCGCCATCGGAGCACCCTGCGCTCTAGCGGACGCAGGACGTCGCCCCGGAGGTGGTGCCCGTCGGGACGGGGCACCCCGGACAGCGCCCGCACCCGGGCGGCCCACTCGGGGCTGTGACGGAATCGGCGCCCGATCTCGGCGTCGTCGAGGCCCTGCTCGCTCATGCGCAGCACCATGCGCTCGACCGGACGGAGACTGGTGTCGTGCACCACGTCGCACCTCCCTGAGGTTCCCGGCCCAGGATACGGGGCGAAAGGTCTTCAGGCCAGGGCGAGCTCGAGGTAGCTCGGCCGGCCGTCGAGGAGCGGTGGCGTTTCGGCGAGCGTCACGACGGCCACCCACACGTCGGTCGGTTGCGCGAGGAGGCCCGTCAGACCGGCGGCCAACGGGTCGGTCACGTCGAGGCCGACATTGAGGAACGAGAACCCGCGGGCACGATGGGCGTTGTGGGCGTGACGGACGAGGGCGCGCAGGACGGTGGGGTCGTCCGGTGGGGCGCAGACCTGCACGGCGGTGAGGTTGCGGAGCGCGCCGCCTGGCGGGGGCAGCGGCGTCGCTCCGACCGCAGGCCCGAGGGCGTTGAACGCCACCCGAACCGCGCCGAGCCGGCGGGAGTACCCGGTCACCCGGAGCCGCTTGACGGCCGACTGGTCCCAGATGCCAAGGAAGCCGGCGAGAGCGCCGCCGGGGCGGCGGGCGACGAGGTAGTCCGAGACGTCCAGGCCAGGGGCATCCTCGATCCACGCGGCCATCGAGGCCGAATCGTGAACAGGGGCGAACTGCCGACGGGACGCCAGTCGAGCCCACAGGGCGGCCATCTCCGGGAGGTGGTCGGGCAGGGCGGCGGCCACCGTGACCGCACCGTCCGCCGGCAGGCCTCGGCGCCACAGCAGCGGGATGGTGTGGCTGCGCAACGTCGCCACCCGCGTCATCACCGGCAGCCCGCGCCGGCCTTGCATCAGCCGTGCCATCGACCGGTTCCCGGCGAGGACGGTCAGGAAGGCGAGCGCCTGCGGTCCCTGGGCGGCAATGCACGCGTCACGGGCCCACACGATGAGGGCGTGGGCCACGCCACGACCCCGGTGGGCGGGATGGACCCTGAGGTCGCTGATGTACATGGCCGGGCGGGGATGTCCGTTGACGTAGATGTCGCGATCAGCCACCGCGATGCAGCCGACCGGCCGCGCGTCGGGGCCGTCGACCACGCCCACCTGCCAGCTCGTCCCCTCGAGCCGGTTCATGGCGAAGAAGTCGGGCGCCCGGTCGATGGCGAGGCCGATGTCGCCCTCCATCGGGCAGGCGACCGACAACTCGACGAGGGCGTCGTTGTCCGCCGGCGCGGCCACCCGGGCGATCACGGCCCCTTGTACCATGTGCGCGCCGTGAGATGGGCTGATGTGGAGCTGGTGGTGGCCACGACGCCGGCCGCGGTCGAGGACCTTGTGCCCGGCGAGCGGGCCCGGTTGCCGACTGGCCGGCGCCGGCACGAGTGGCTGCTCGGACGGGCGGCGCTGAAGGCGCTGCTCGGCATCGACGACACCTCGTCGCTGGCGTTCCCCAACCGCTCGGTGTCGCTCACCCATGCGGCGGGAGTGGCCGTGGCCGCCCGGTGCGACGGTCCCCAGGCCGGGCTGGGCGTCGATCTGGAGGGTTGGCAGGACATCGACGCCGGCACGGCCCGCCTCTACCTCCACCCCCACGAGCACCCCCATGAGCAAGGCGACCTTCTCCGCCTGTGGACGGTCAAGGAGGCGCTGTTCAAGGCCACGCCCTCCAACGGCGACGCGATGTTCCTCGACTACGAGGTGGAGGACCCGCACCCGCTGGGCGGGGTCGCCCGGGACCGGCACGGGCGGCGCTTCGAGTACCTCAGCCACCGCCGGCCCGAGGGATGGCTGACGCTGGCGGTGTGCACCGCTGTAGGCTGATCCATGGCTTTCGACAACGTCCTGGTCGTGGATTTCGGCGCCCAGTACGCCCAACTCATCGCCCGGCGGGTGCGCGAGGCGCACGTCTACAGCGAGATCGTGCCCCGCACGATGCCGCTGACGGAGATGCTGGCCCGGAAGCCGGCCGGGATCATCCTCAGCGGCGGCCCGGCGTCCGTTCACGTGCCCGGTGCGCCGTCGATCGACGACGCGCTCTACGACAGCGGGGTGCCCGTCCTGGGCATCTGCTACGGGGCCCAGCTCATCGCCCAGCAGCTCGGCGGCGAGGTGGCGCGGACCGGGGTGGCCGAGTACGGCCGCACCGCCCTGGAGGTGACCGGCAGCTCCGGTCTGTTCGCCGGCCTGCCCTCTGAGCAGGACGTGTGGATGAGCCACGCCGACTCCATCGTCACCGCGCCTCCGGGTTTCCGGGTCACGGCTCGCACCGGGGTGGTCCCGATCGCCGCCCTCGAAGACGTCGAGAGGGCGATCTACGCCGTCCAGTTCCACCCCGAGGTGGCCCACACTCCTCGTGGCCAGGAGGTGCTCAAGCACTTCCTCTACGACGTGTGCGGCTGCCTGCCCCGGTGGACGATGACGTCGATCGTGGAGCAGGCGGTCGAGAACATCCGGGCCCAGGTCGGCACGGACAAGGTGATCTGCGGACTCTCCGGGGGTGTCGACTCGGCGGTGGCCGCCGCCATCGTGCACAAGGCGGTGGGCGACCAGCTCACCTGCGTCTTCGTCGACACCGGGCTCATGCGGGCCGGCGAGTCCGAGCAGGTGGAGGAGACTTTCCGCCGGCAGTTCCAGGTCGACCTGGTCCACGTGAAAGCCGCCGACCGGTTCCTCGAGGCGCTGCGCGACGTCGACGACCCGGAGCAGAAGCGTAAGGCCATCGGCAGCACGTTCATCCGGGTCTTCGAGGAGGTGGCGGCCGACTTCGAGGACGCCCGGTTCCTCGTCCAGGGCACGCTGTACCCCGACATCATCGAGTCGGGCACCAAGGATGCGGCCCGCATCAAGTCCCACCACAACGTGGGCGGCCTGCCCGACGACATGCAGTTCGAGCTGGTCGAGCCTCTCCGCAACCTGTTCAAGGACGAGGTGCGGGCCGTCGGCGAGGAGCTTGGCCTGCCCGAGGAGATCGTGTGGCGCCAGCCGTTCCCCGGCCCAGGCCTCGCCGTACGCATCGTCGGCACGGTCACGCCCGAGCGCCTCGAGATCCTGCGCCAGGCCGACGCCATCGTGATCGAGGAGATCAAGCGGGCCGGCGTCTACGCCGACCTGTGGCAGAGCTTCGCCGTGCTGCTGGCGATCCGCACAGTCGGCGTGATGGGCGACGAGCGGACCTACGCCTACCCGGTCGTCGTGCGGGCCGTGGTGAGCGACGACGCCATGACCGCCGACTGGGCCCGCCTGCCCTACGACGTGCTCGAGGCCATCTCCAGCCGCATCATCGCCGAGGTCCCCGGCGTGAACCGGGTGGCGCTCGACATCACGTCCAAACCTCCCGGCACCATCGAGTGGGAGTAGCGGTGCCGGACGCTACGGCTCCAGGACGACCTTGACGCAGCCGTCTTCCTTCTTCTGGAAGATCTCGTAGGCGTAGGGGGCCTGGTCGAGGGGGAGCTCGTGGGTGATCAGGTCGTCGACGCCCAGGGGGTCGGCGTCGGTGAGCAGGGGCAGGATGTCGTCGACCCAGCGGCGGACGTTGGCCTGGCCCATACGGATGGTGACCTGCTTGTCGAACAGGTCGCCGAGCGGGAACATCGGGAACGGGCCGCCGTAGACGCCTGAGATCGAGAGCGTCCCGCCCCGGCGGACGCAGCCCATGGCCTGGTGGAGAGCGGCCAGCTTGTCGGGCTGGACTTTGGCCGCCTGGAGCACCGAGTCCATCAAGGAGCCTGAGGCCTCCATGCCGACGGCATCGATGACGGAGTGGCACAGCGCCCCGCCGGTGGCCTCGAACATGGCGTCGGTCACGTCCTTGACGTCGGAGAAGTCGAGCGGCTCCACGCCGTGGCGGCCGGCCATGGCCAGGCGCTCGCCCACCTGGTCGATGCCGATGACGCGGGCCGCCCCCTTGTGCAGGGCGATGCGCGCCGCCATCTGGCCGATGGGACCGAGGCCGAGCACGGCCACGGTCTGGCCGGGTTGCACGCCGGCGTACTCCACCGCCTGCCACGCCGTCGGCAGCACGTCGGACAGGAAGAGGAACCGGTGGTCGGGCGGGCCCTCGGGCACCTTGATCGGGCCGAAGTGAGCCTGGGGGACGCGCAGGAACTCGGCCTGGGCGCCGGGCACGTGGCCGTACAACTTCGTGTACCCGAAGAGGCTGGCGCCTTTCCGCACGCTCGTGTTCTGGGTGGTCGAGCACTGGGAGTAGAGCTGGTCCGAGCACTGGTCGCACCAGCCGCACGAGATGTTGAACGGCACGACCACCCGGTCGCCCACCCGCAGGTTGGGGACCTCCGGGCCCACCTCCTCCACGATGCCCATCGGCTCGTGGCCGATGATGTCGCCCTCGTCCATGACCGGCCACATCTTCGTGTAGAGGTGCAGGTCGGAACCGCAGATGGCGGTCGACGTGATCCGCACGATCGCGTCGGTGGCCTCCTCGATCTTGGGGTCGTCGACGTTGTCCACCCGGACGTCGCCCTTGCCGTGCCACACCACTGCCCGCATCTGCCGTGCGTTCCCGGGGTCGACCCGGACCAAACAGACGGTCGGTATCCTGGACCCACCGATGCCGCCCCCCGACCTGCTCGCCAACCTCAATCCGGTGCAACGGGAGGCCGTCACCCACCCCGGCGGGCCGCTCCTGATCGTCGCCGGCGCCGGCTCCGGCAAGACCCGGGTGCTGACGTCGAGAGTGGCCTGGCTCATCAAGGACCAGGGTGTCTCGCCCTTCGAGATCCTCGCCATCACCTTCACCAACAAGGCGGCGGATGAGATGAAGGGCCGGGTGGCGGCGCTGGTCGGGCCGGTGGCCCGCAAGATGTGGGTGTCGACGTTCCACTCGGCCTGCGTCCGCATTCTCCGGCGCGACGGCCACCACCTCGGCTACTCGTCGTCCTTCACCATCTACGACCAGGCCGACGCCGAACGCCTGACCGGTTATGTCATCCGCGACCAGAACCTCGACCCCAAGCGGTTCCCGCCCCGTACGGTCCACGCCACGATCAGCGCGGCCAAGAACGACCTCGTCAGCGTGGACGCCTACTCCGACCGTGCCCACGGCCCGTTCGAGAAGCGCATCGCCCAGGTGTACCGGGAGTACCAGCGCCGGCTGGTCGACGCCAACGCCATGGACTTCGACGACCTGCTGGTACGGGCCGTCGAGCTCCTGCGGGCGCACCCGCACGTGCTCGAGTACTACCAGAACCGCTTCTCCCACGTGCTGGTCGACGAGTTCCAGGACACCAACGGCGCCCAGAACGAGCTCGTCGTGCAGCTGGCCCGCACCCACCGCAACATCTGCGTGGTCGGCGACAGCGACCAGAGCGTCTACCGCTTCCGGGGCGCCGACATCCGCAACATCCTGGAGTTCGAAGAGAAGTTCCCCGACGCCACCGTGGTGGTCCTGGAGCAGAACTACCGGTCGACCTCGACCATCCTCAACGCCGCCAATGCGGTGATCGCCAACAACGCCATGCGCCGACCCAAGGCGCTCTGGACCGAGCAGGTGGGCGGCGAGCTGATCCGCCGGTACTTCGCCGAGGACGAGCACGACGAATCGGCCTGGGTCGCCCGGGAGATGATGCGCCTCCACGAGACGGAGAACCAGCGCTGGGGCGACATGGCCGTCTTCTACCGGACCAACGCCATGAGCCGGGTGTTGGAGGAGCAGCTGGTCCGCCTGAAGATTCCCTACCGGGTGGTGGGCGGCACCCGTTTCTACGACCGCCGGGAGGTCAAGGACGCCCTGGCCTACCTGCGGGCCGTCGTGAACCCCACCGACGAGGTCTCGGTGCGCCGGGTGATCAATGTGCCCAAGCGGGGCGTGGGCGATACCAGCCTGGCCCGGCTGGAGGCGTGGGCCACCAGCCGCAACCGGCCGTTCATCGACGCCCTGGCCAAGGCGGAGGAGGCCGGCGTCGGCGGGCGGGCGCTGGTCGGGATCGGCCAGCTGGTCGGCCTGCTCGACGAGCTCCGGTCGATGGAGGGCTCACCCTCGGGGATGCTCGAGGCGGTGCTGGCCCGTACGGGCTACGTCGACGAGCTGCGAACTGACGGTTCGGTGGAGGCGAACGGGCGACTGGAGAACCTGGCCGAGCTCGTGGCCGTGGCGTCGGAGTTCGAAGAGAACGCCCTCGCCGAGGGCCGGACGGCCACCGTGGCCGAGTTCCTGGAGACGGTGAGCCTGGTGGCCGACGCCGACCAGATCCCCGACGACGGCTCGAGCGTCGTGCTGATGACGCTGCACACGGCCAAGGGCCTGGAGTTCCCCGACGTGTTCCTGATCGGCTTGGAGGACGGGGTCTTTCCGCACCTGCGGTCTCTGGGCGAGCCCGATGAGCTCGAGGAGGAGCGCCGCCTCTGCTACGTGGGGATCACGCGCGCCCGGGAGCGCCTGTACCTGACGCACGCATGGAGCCGGTCGCTGTTCGGGTCGACGCAGTACAACCCGCCGAGCCGCTTCCTCAAGGAGATCCCCGAGCAGCTCACCGAGCTGGTGGAGGGCAGCCGCAGCCGGACACGCCCGATCGGAGCGTCGGGCTCCTGGGGGCGCGACCGGATGGTCGAGAACGCCTCCCGAGGCCCGACGGCCACCCGGCCCGTGCGGTCCACCGGGGCGGAGCGCCTCGGTATCCGGGTAGGCGACGACGTCGTCCACGGGAAGTTCGGCGAGGGGGTGGTGTTGGAGATCATCGGCATCGGCGACTCGGCGGAGGTCATCGTGCGCTTCCCGAGCGTCGGGGAGAAGCGGCTGCTGCTGGCCTGGTCTCCCCTCAAGAAGGCGTGACGGCCCGCAGGTAGGAGTCGGCGGCATGGAGCCTTTGGCTCGCCGTGCGCCGGGGGACCGCCGGCGCTTCGTCAGGCTCCTCGGCCTGGTGCAGCCCGAACCACGCCAGCTGGTGCACGTGACCGGTTGCGTCGATGATGGCCAGCTCGGCCCAACCCTGGGCCGCAGGGTGGGCCTGGCGCAGCCTGCGGAAGGCGGCCCAGGCCCCCTCCTCGTCATGGAAGGTGCCCACCAGGTCGCGCAACCCGCCCAGCGGCCGGCGGTGGGAGCCGGCGAACAGGAGGAACTGCTGCGCCACCCCGAAGTCCTGGGGGCTGATGCCGAGGCCGGGGCAGAGGTCGTCGATCGGGATCTCGACCGGCTGGATCGGTGTGTCGGCGTGCCAGCCCACGAGGCGCACCACCCTGCGTTTGCGCACGTACTCGATGCCCAACCCGGTGCTCCGTGTGCCGCCGCTCATACGCTTCGCCCGTCCCATGGACCTATTTGGCCAGAAGTTGGGCGGCGGCGAAATGGTGATGGCCCGTGTCTTGGGGAGGGGTGGTAGCACCCCGAAGGCAGACGTAGGAGGATGGGGGCGTGGCTGGGGACCTGCGGGTGGTCATTGCGGACGACGAGTACCTGGTGCGCGAGGGCGCACGGAGCGTGCTGTCCGCCGTCCCCGGCATCGAGGTGGTCGGCCTGGCCGCCGATCCGTCCGAGCTCATGGCGCTGATCGAGGAGACGTCACCGGACGCCGTGGTGCTCGACATCAAGATGCCGCCGACGCATCGGGCCGAGGGCATCGAGGCCGCGCACCACATCCGGGAGAAATACCCGTCGATCGGGGTGGTGATCCTGTCCCAGTACGCCGACCCCGAGTACGCCCTCGAGTTGCTGCGGGACGGGTCGAACCAGCTCGCCTACCTGCTGAAGGAGCGGTTGGGCCGGCCCGCCCAGCTGGCCGAGGCCATACGCGAGGTGGTCAACGGCGGGTCGATCCTCGATCCCAAGGTGGTCGACGCCCTCATGGAGGCGCAGCGCCGGCGGTCGCGCTCGCGCCTGCACGGGCTGACCGAGCGCGAGCACGAGGTGCTCACCCTCATGGCCACCGGACGGACGAACGCCGCCATCGCCGGCTCGCTGTTCCTCTCCGAGCGGGCGGTCGAAAAGCACATCAATGCCATCTTCCGGAAACTCGGGCTCTCCGAAGAGCTCGACATCAACCATCGGGTCGCCGCCGTACTCTTCTTCCTCCAGCGCAACGTGGATTAGACGGCGGGCACCTCGTTTCCGCTGGCGGGCACCCGGGTGCTTCGCACACGGCCACTCCGTTGGCCACGGCGGCAGGCCGCCAGTGCCGGCGGGGGCCCAGCCCCGCCGGCGGCTCAGATCGGTACAGCTGTGTCGACGGCGGCCCGGTTGGGGAAGCGGGCGGTCACCTGGGTGCCCTCGCCCGGTGCGGACGTGATGTTCAGCGTGCCGCCGAAGGAGCGGACGCGGTCATCCATGTGGAGCAGGCCACCCCCCCGGCGGCGCCGGTCGACAACGAAGCCCTGCCCGTCGTCGGCGACGCACACCTGCAGCCACCCGTCGGCGAGGGTGAAGACCAGCTCGATCGTCGACGCGCCGGAATGCTTCAGGGCGTTGGTGACGGCCTCGCCGATGAGGAAGTACGCAGCGCTCTCGAGCTCCGGCGACAGGCGCGGGAAGTCGTCCGGCTCGCACCGCAGCCGTACCGACACCGGCAGCCGCCCGACGTAGCTGTGCAGGGCGGCCACCAGGCCCCGGTCGACCAGGATCGACGGATAGAGGTTGTGGGTGACCTCCCGGAGCTGCTCGATCACCGAGTCCAGCTGTTCGCCGAGAGGGCCGAGCCTGTCATCCGAGCGCTCCTCGAGCATGCCCACCTGCATCCGGAGGACGACGAGCTGCTGCTGGAGGCCGTCATGGAGGTCCCGGGCCAGCCGGTGACGCTCCTCGTCCTGGGCGGCCACGATGCGCTGGGAGCTCTCCCGCAGCTCCTCGGCCTGGGCGGCGATGGTGTCCATGCGGGCCTGCAGCTCCACCCGCATGTGCTCGAGAGAGCCGGCGAGCATGGCGATCTCGTCGCCGCCGCCGATCCGGAAAGACGCGTCGTCGTCGCCGCCGGCCACCTGTCCCGCGGTCCGGGCCAGCCGGACCAAGGGACGGATCAGGGCCCGGAACAGCAGCCAGCACAGGCCCAGGGCCACCAGAGCCGAGAGGAGGGCGGACACGATCCGTGTCTGGGCGAGCGAGCGGTGCAGCGCACCTGTGGGATCGGTGAGCACGACGCCCAGGGCGCCGCCGACGGGGTCGTCGGGTGACCGGCTGACGGAGGTGTACGCCACCATGCTGCGGGTGCCGTCGAGGTCGACGACCTTCGGCGAACGCGGCACTTCACGGGTGGCCGGATCCTGGGCCGGCGGGCTGGCGGGTTGTTCCGGCAGGGTCGAACCGGCCATCTGGCCCCCGGCGACCAGCACGATGTGGTCGAGGCTGCCGATCTGCTTGCGCAGGCGGTAGGCGAAGGGGTCCCAGAAGTCGTAGCCCGCGATCAGGATCTGCCGGTTCGGGCCGTTGCCGAGCGCCACCGGCACGGCCTGCACGAACCGGCCCTGGGTGGTGCGCAGCACTCGGCTGGCCGGGTCGAGCGAGACCCGCTCGTCCGGAGCGGCCGACGGCGAAGCGAGGGTGGCGCCGATGCCGATCGCCGGCGAAAGCTCGCGGCCGTTGGTGTCGAGGATGCGCAGGATGCCGAACTCCAGGTTGCCGGAGCTCCGACCGAGCTCGGCGATCAGTTCCGGCCGCCGCTGCGGTTCGAGCAGGCCTCTGCTGATCAGCGTTTCCGCCAGGTTGCGGGTGGCGACGACGAGTGCCCGCTCCCGCTCGCTGTACGCCTCCTGCAGCACGCTCACGTGGCTGAGAGCGGTCCGGACGGCCTGCTTGTCCAGCGCCGTGCTGGTCAGCCGGTTGGCTACCACCGCAGTGACCACGGTGGACACGGCGAGGGCAACGACCAGGGCGCCGACCACCTTGAACAGGATGGAGGAGCGGGCCCGGGCGAGCTTCACCGGCTCACGGCGCGACGAGGGTGAGGGAGCGCATCTGGGCATCGCGGAGGGCGGCGGCGGGCTCGGCGCCGCCGAGCCGGAACACGTCCTCCAGGGCGGTCGTGAACTGCTCCGACGGCCCGTCGAAAGCGCCGAGCTTCGGCGGGTGGGCGGTTCGCAACTGCTGCAGGAAGACCTGCAGGTCCCGGTCCGCGAAGAACGGGTCCTCGAACACCCGCGGCCGGGCCGGCAGGCGGCCCTCCTCCTTGGCCAGGCGCAGGGCGTTCTCGTCGGAGATCAGGTGGGTCATGAACTCGAATGCCAGCTCACGGTGCTCGGCTTTCTGGGGCACCCACATACTGCTCCCTCCCATGGCGGAGCCGGGGCTGCCGCCGGCGGGCAGGAGGGCGGCCCGGAAGTTGGCCCCCGGTACCACCCGGCGCAACGTGACCAGGTCCCATGAGCCGGTGGCGTGGATGGCCACTTGTCCGGTCGCGAACAGGGCTACCGCGTCACCGTTGTGGGAGTCGGCCGCCCGGGGCGGGTAGGCGTACCCCTTCTCGATGAGCCCGCTCAGGAACGACACCGTCTGGACGACCGCGGGTGAATCCAGGCTGAGACGGGCCTTGCCGTCGTTTCCGACTTGGACCGTCTCCCCGCCGTTGGCCCGGATCCACCCGTACGTCCACCAGGTGCTGTTGGGGACGACGAAGCCGCGTCGCTGGCCGTCCGGGGTGGTGAGGGACTTCGCCAGCGCCTCGAACTCGGCGAAGGTCATGGTCGGCCCGGGCTCGGGAACCCCGGCCTGGCGCAGGAGGTCGACGTTGTACAGGAGCACGAGCGCGTTCGTGTCGAGCGGTACGCCGTAACGGCGGCCGGCCCATGTGACGTCCTCGATCGCTCCGGGGAAGAAGTCGGCCTCGTCGAGGTGGGCGGCCCAGAGGTCGTCGAGGGGCTGCGCCAGGCCCTGGCCGGCCGCAGAGAACGCATGGCTCTGGACGACGTCGGGCGGGGCGCCGCTGCCGATGCCGGCCCGGACCGCATCGGTGAGGAGTGAGATCGGGCCCTTCTCGATTACCACTCGTACCGTCGGGTGGTCCCGCTCGAAGCTGCGTACGGCGTCGACGAACGGCACGGTGACCCAATCGTCGGTCATGAGGACCCGGAGGAGGGTCGTCGGCTGCTCCTGGCCACCCGAGCCGCAGGCGACCGTGGCTGCGGCGAGGCACACCAGGATGGCGATCACCCTCCGACCCGCTCTCACCCCAGAAGTGGACCAGTCCGGGCCCGGCCACGCAAGGGTGGTAGTACGACTCCTGTCAGGGCCGACTTTCAGGGCCGACTCTTTTCAGGGCGCAGGGGTGCTGAGGTCGACGACGACCCGGCCCTTGTCGGTGACCCGGGCCGGGAACCTCACCAGGCCGGTGCCGTCCGCGGGGTAGGTGCGGCCGTCACAGGGGTCGACGAACTGCCGGCCATCCCGCTCCCAGTTCAGGACGCACTGGCGCGGCGCCCCGCTGACCCTGGCCTCGAAGGCCAGCCAGTCGGTGCCGCCGAGGTGCTGCACGTAGATGTCGCGCGAACGGCCCTGCGGATCGGGGAACAGGATGGGGCCGTCGCGGGCGATGGTCTTGGCGTAGTCGGTGGCCCGGCCCAGCTCGAACCGGGCCACCCTGTTCCCGTCGCGGTCGGTGGTGCTGCCCGCCGTCGACCGGGTGCCGGCCACCCGCGTGACGACGGCGAAGAGCAGGGCGGCGGCGAGGACGGCGCCAAGGACGGTGAACAGCACGGTGCGCCGCTTGGCCGCCGCCGCGTGGGACGGGGGATCGGGGTCGGCCACCCTCCTAGTATGCGGGCGGTGGATCTCCTCGAGCACGCGGGCAAGCGCGTCCTGGCCGCCCATGGCGTTCCGGTCCCCATCGGGCACCTTGCGGTCGACGTGGAACAGGCCGTCGCCGCAGGCGACGCCATCGGGTACCCGGTGGTGGTGAAGGCGCAGGTGCCCGTAGGTGGCAGGGGGAAGGCGGGCGGGGTCAAGGTGGCCAACGACGCCGGCGAACTGACTGCCGCTGCGGGCGCGGTGCTGGGGATGTCGATCAAGGGCCACCTCGTGCGGTCGGTGTGGGTGGAGGAGGCCCTGGCCGCGGCCCGGGAGATCTACTTCTCCTTCACGTTCGACCGGGCGGCCAAGCTCCATCTCGGCATGCTGTCCGCCCGGGGCGGGATCGATATCGAGCAGGTCGCAGTCGAGTCCCCCGAGGCCATCCACCGCTTTCACGTCAACCCGCTCGAGCGGTTCTCCCAAGAGGAGGCGGTCGCCGCCGTCGACGCGGCCGGAATCACCGGCGACGCCGCCGAGCCGGTGGCCGGGCTGCTGGTGAAGCTCTACGACGCCTACGTGGCCGAGGACGCCGAGCTCATGGAGGTGAACCCGCTGGCCGTCGTGGCCGACGGGCGGGTGGTGGGGATGGACGCCAAGGTCGTCCTCGACGACAACGCGGCCTGGCGCCACCCGGACTGGGAGCAGTGGCGGGACCTCGCCGGCCTCGACCCCCGGGAGCGCTCGGCCCGGGAGAAGGGCCTCACCTACGTGGGCCTCGACGGGAGCGTCGGCATCATCGGCAACGGGGCGGGGCTGGTCATGAGCACGCTCGATGTCGTGGCCCAGGCCGGCGGCCGGGCGGCCAACTTTCTCGACGTCGGCGGTGGCGCCTCGGCCGACGTGATCACGGCCGCGCTCGACGTCGTCAACGCCGACCCCGCCGTCCGGGCCATCTTCGTCAACATCTTCGGCGGGATCACCCGTGGCGAGGAGGTGGCCAAGGGCATCGTGGAGGCGCTCGGCCGGGTCGATCTTCGCAGCCCCATCGTGGTCCGTCTCGACGGCACCAACGCCGAAGAGGGGCGGGCCATCCTCGCCGCCCACGAGTCCGACCGTCTCGTCTCCCGGCCGACGATGCTCGAGGCCGCCCGCACCGCCGTGGCCCTGGCCGCCTCATGAGCATCCTCGTCGACGCCTCGACCCGGGTTCTCGTCCAGGGACTCACGGGGAGCCAGGGACGCTTCCACGGCCTGCGCAACCGGGCCTACGGGACCTCCGTGGTGGCCGGTGTCACGCCCGGCAAGGGCGGGATGGACGTCGAGGGCATCCCGGTGTTCGACACGGTGGCCGAGGCGGTGGAGGCCACGGACGCGGTGGCCAGCCTGATCTTCGTCCCGGCCCGGGGTGCGGCGGCGGCGGTGATCGAGGCCGGCGAGGCGGGGATCGCCCTGGTCGTCTGCATCACCGAGGGGATCCCCCTGCACGACGAGGCCCGCGCCTTCCACCACCTGGCCCGCAACTGCCCCGGCACCCGCCTGCTCGGCCCGAACTGCCCGGGCGTGATCTCGCCCGGCAAGGCCAATCTGGGGATCACGCCGGGGGAGATCGCCCTGCCCGGCGGGCCCGTGGGCGTCGTGAGCCGGTCGGGCACGCTGACGTACCAGGCGCTGCACGAGTTGACCCGGAACGGGATCGGCCAGACCACCTGCGTCGGCATCGGCGGCGATCCCGTGCCCGGCACCGGCTTCATCGACTGCCTACGGCTGTTCCAGGCCGATCCCGAGACCCGGGCGGTGATCATGATCGGCGAGATCGGCGGCTCCGACGAGGAGGCGGCCGCCGCCTTCATCGCCGAGGAGATGGACAAGCCCGTCGTGGCCTACGTCGCCGGCGTCACCGCCCCGCCCGGCCGGCGCATGGGCCACGCCGGCGCCATCGTCTCCGGAGGCAAGGGGGGCGCAGCGGCCAAGATCGAGGCCCTCGAAGCCGCAGGCGCCACCGTCGTCCTGGATCCCACCGAGCTGGGCTCCAGGATGGCCGAGGTGCTCGACCTCTAGAGTGCACTAGTCGCAGTTGGCGGCGGCCAGTGCCCGGTCGAAGCGCTCGTTGCCGGCGGCCCTCGTCTCCTCGAGGGATGCCAGCGCCGCCGGGGCGCCGGCGAACGAGACGGCGAGGGCGTCGATGCTGGCGTTGAAGTCGGCCCGCTGGTCCTCCAGCGAGGCGCACTGGCCGTCGTACGGCGCCGGGACCGTGGTGGTCGTCGACGAGATGGTCGACGTGGGAGGCGACGGGGCGGTGGTGGACGTGGCGGCGCCCGAGGCGGGGGCGACGACGATCCGGTAGACCCGCGTCGCAGTGGCGACGGGGCCCGTTGGGCAAGCCTCAGGTCAGACGATCAGGCAATTCGTCGCGGTACTCGGGGAAGTAGCGGGGGATGATGGCGAGCGAGAACTCCGGGAGGATCGACGACGCCGGCTCCCGCTCCATCAGGAACACGAACGACTCCCGCACCACCTTCTCGGCGGCCGAGTCCTCGAGGCCCCAGTCGTCGAGCAGCGACTTCGGGACGATCACGCGGTGGGAGGTCGTCTCCTCGCCCTCGGTGACCTCCACGCCGAACTCGTTGTGTCCCGCCGGGGTGATACGGATGCCGCTCACGCCGCCGAAGGTACTCGCTCGAATGTCCCGGGTAATCCTGGCAGATGCCTTGGTGGCAGTCCGCCGTGCTCTACCAGATCTATCCGCGCTCCTTCCTGGACAGCGATGGGGACGGCGTCGGCGACCTCGAGGGAGTGCGGGCCCGGTTGGACCACCTGCGGTGGCTCGGCGTCGACGGCGTCTGGCTGTCGCCGATCTACCGATCGCCGATGGCCGATTTCGGCTACGACGTCAGCGATCACTGCGCCATCGACCCGGTCTTCGGCGACATGGAGGACTTTGACCGGCTGCTGGGGGAGGCCCACGCCGGCGGCCTGCGTGTCCTGCTCGACTGGGTCCCGAACCACACCAGCGATCGCCATCCGTGGTTCGTGGAGTCACGTTCCTCCCGGGAGGCAGCCAAGCGGGACTGGTACTTCTGGCGGGACGGGCGCGACGGGAAGCCGCCCAACAACTGGCGGGCCGCTTTCGGGGGCCGGGCGTGGACGTGGGACGACGCCACCGACCAGTGGTACCTCCACCTGTTCCTCCCCGAGCAGCCCGACCTGAACTGGGCCCACCCCGGCGTGGTCGAGTCCATGCACGGCGTCCTGCGGTTCTGGCTCGACCGTGGCGTCGACGGCTTCCGGGCCGACGTCGTCCATCTCATCGGCAAGGACCCGACGTTGCCCGATCAGCCCGGGGCCCTGGCCGAGATCGACCTCGTCGGCGTTCAAGACCATCCCTCCGCCCATCCGCTGCTGCGCGGCATCCGTTCGGTGCTCGACTCCTACGCCGGCGACCGGGTCATGGTGGGCGAGGTGAACCTTGGTACTCCCGCCCAGCTCGTCCCCTATTACGGCGCCGGCGACGAGCTGCACATGGTCTTCAATTTCTCGCTCCTGTGGGCCTCGTGGGACGCGAGTCAGTGGGCTCAGCGAATCGCCGAGTCCGAGGCCGCCCTCGCCTCCTCGCACGACGCCTGGCCGGTGTGGGTCCTGTCCAACCACGACACGCCGCGGCACCGCACCCGGTACGGCGGCGACGCGGGTCGGGCCCGGGTCGCAGCCACGGTCCTGCTGACCCTGCGGGGCACGCCGTTCCTCTACGCCGGCGAGGAGCTGGGCCTGCTCGACGCCGATGTGCCGGAGGCGGCCCGGGTCGATCCCGGTCGGCGCGACGGATGCCGGGCGCCGATCCCCTGGGACGACACCGCTGGGCACGGCTGGCGGGGCGAGCCGTGGCTGCCGTGGCCGCCGGAGGTCGACGAGCGGGACGCAGCGTCGCTGAGAGCGGACGAGGGCTCCATCCTGCACCTGTACCGCCGGCTCCTCGCCGCCCGGCGCCGGTCGGCAGCCCTGCATGCGGGCACGTGGAAGCTCCTCGACGCGCCGGCCGGCGTCCTGGCCTACGAGCGGGAGGCGGGCTCCGACAAGCGACAGGTGTGGGCCAACTTCGGCGAGGAGCCTGTGCTCTGTCGGGCCGACGGACAGTGGGTGGTCGACGTCGGATCGCGGGAGTGGGATGGCCGGCTGGGCGGCACGGACGCGGTCGTCCTGCGCCCGGCCGGGTAAGTGGGGAGGATGCACGAGCGCTGGTACAAGCAGGCCGACCGTGTCGGGACCGACCTCAAAGGACTGGAGATGGCTGCGTACGGCTACCGGTGGATCCGGCTCCGGGAAACGCCTGGCCGCTGAGCGGCGCTCAGGCCATGATCGACGGCCGGCCGGCCCGCAGCCAGGTGCGCCGGAGCGTTTTGCGTTCGTCCTCGGTGGTGCCACCCCACACGCCGGCGTCCTGGTTGGTCTCCAGGGCGAACTGGAGGCAACGCGGGCGCACGTCGCAGGTCTGGCACACCTGCTTGGCCATCTCGGTTTGGACCAGCGGATCGCCCGTACTTCCGAGAGGGAAGAAGATGGCGGGATCGCTGCCGAGGCACCTCGCCTCGGCGCGCCACGTCGCCGCGTTGCCGGTCCATTGCCTTCGGTCCACCGGGCGTGCTCCCGCTGCTTGAGAGGTGATCCATTCGTGCCTACCCCGGTCGGCGCACTTCCAATCCCACGGTTCCCTTCGCCCTCCTTTGCGGGACAATGGATGGCAATGGCTGATCGACGACTTCTCTGGAAGGCAGTGGGCTCCCTCAGCGGCGTGGCCGCCGGCTCGGCGACGCGTGCGCTGTTGCGCGCTGTCTGGCGACGCTCGAAGGGCGGTGACCCTCCCACCAACCCGGCCTCTCCGAGCACGAGGTGGTCGGAGGCGCTCATCTGGGCCGCCGCATCGGGCGTGGCCATGGCCGTCACCCGGCTCATCGCCCAGCGGGGCGCAGCCGAGGCGTGGAAGGCCAGCACGGGCAGCTACCCCGCAGGGCTGGAGACCGTCAGCCCGTGAGCCGGTGACGGACGTTGCGCCGGACGTCGCCCGCCCGGAGATCGACGACGGCGACGACGACGAACTGGCCCACTACGCCCGCAACGACGAGCTGCTCCGGGCCCGCAAGCAGGGCCGGCCGGTCAAGGCGCTGTGCGGGACGCTGTTCCGCCCTCATGACGACCCCAGCCGCTTGCCGGTGTGCGTGGTCTGCCAGGAGCTGGCCGCCGCCTGGGCGCGCTGAGCCGACGGCTAGAGCTGCTTCTTGTTCATGACCGTCCAGCCCCGCTCCTCGGCCCAACGGACAGCCTCGTCGCTGGTGTCGAAACCGATGCCTTCGGCCCTGGACCGCATGTCGATCGCCCTGCCGATGCTGAACGTACCGTCCAGCCGGGCGATGTGATCGTTCAGGTCCACGATGTACGCATACGGCGACCCGTCCTCCCCCGGTCGGAGCACGATGACCGGTTGTACCGCCGGCTTCTCCTTCTTCCGCCCGATCCGGGGGACGGCGACGCGCCGCTGCTTACGGGCTGGCGCGCCGGCGCCCGACGGGGTTTCCTTGAGCATGAGGAGCCCGCCGTAGGCCACGGCTGCGGCCAGGGCGAGGCCGAGGTAGGCGCCGACGGAGAGGTCCGACGGCTCGCTGGCCACCTTCCAGGCCAGGAGGGCCACCACCGCCATGCCGGCGGGCGCCTGCAGGCGGACGAGCGCAGGGTTGGCTCCACGGCTCGAGGTGCGGGACATCACCACCTGGGCCACCATGGCGATGGTCACCAGGAAGGCGAGGGTGCCCTGGAGGGCGTTCGGCGGCTGCACCGCGGTACGCCTCGGGTCTGAGCCCAGAAGCGACACGGCCTCGAATCTGTGCCACGGGAATGCGACAAGGCTCAGGAGCAGGATGCCGCCGGCCACCACCACGAACCGTTCACCTCGACTGAGCCTGCTGAGCATCCCCACCCCGGTTGAAAGTCACCCAACCTTGCCACGAAAGGGCGATACGGTGCCGGTGATGCGCATCGGCGTCCTCGCCTCCAGCGGAGGGACGAACCTGGAGGCCATCCTCGAGGCCGGCCTCCCGGTGGTGGCGGTCGTGGTCGACCGTCCATGCGGGGCGACGGCGGTGGCAGAGGCGGCCGGCGTGCCGGCGGAGCTGGTCCTTCGGGAGACGTTCGGGCCCGACTTCGACCGGGCCGCCTACACCGAGCGGGTCGTCGACGCGCTCGAAGGTCACCGCGTGGAGCTCGTCGTCATGGCCGGCTTCGGCACCATCCTCGACACGCAGATCCACGACGCCTATCCGAGCCGCATCCTCAACACCCACCCTGCGCTCCTGCCTGCTTTCCCCGGCTGGCACGCGGTCGAGGAGGCACTCGCCGCGGGAGTCAAGGTCACCGGCTGTACCGTCCATCTGGCCACCCTCGAGGTTGACAGCGGGCCGATCCTGGCCCAGGAGGCGGTGCCCGTCCTCGACGGCGACACGGCCGAGACCTTGCACGAGCGCATCAAGGAAGTGGAGCACCGCTTGTACCCGGAGACCATACGTAGGTTCATCGCATGAGGGCTTTGCTGTCGGTCTACGACAAGACCGGCCTCGTCGACTTCGCCCGGGCGCTCTCCCGTCTCGGGTGGGAGCTGGTGTCGAGTGGCGGCACGGCGGCGGCCCTCGACGCCGCCGGCGTGGCCTGCACCCCGGTCGAGGCGGTGACCGGCAGCCCGGAGATGCTCGGTGGCCGGGTCAAGACGCTGCACCCCGCCATCCACGGCGGCATCCTCGCCGACCGCGACCGGCCCGAGCACGTGGCCGACCTACTGGCCCAGAACATCGCGGCCATCGGGCTTGTCGTCTGCAACCTCTACCCGTTCCAGTCAGACCCGTCGATCGAGATGATCGACATCGGCGGGCCCACCATGGTGCGGGCCGCGGCCAAGAACCACGCCCACGTGGGTGTCGTCGTCGACCCGGCCGAGTACCCGGCCGTGCTCGAGGAACTGGCCCGCGAGGGCCTGCTCGGGCCCGAGACCCGCCGGCGGTTGGCGCGGGCCGCTTTCGCCCACACCGCGGCCTACGACGCCGCCATCGTGTCCTGGCTCGACCAGCGGTCGGGCGACGGCGCCGGCGCCCTGCCGTCCAGCCTCGACCTGCGCCTCGAGCGGGCCCAGGACCTGCGCTACGGCGAGAACCCCCACCAGGAGGGCGCCCGGTACCGCCGGCTCGGCACCCACAGCTGGTGGGACGACGTCGTCCAGCACGCCGGCCTTCCGCTGTCCTACCTCAACCTTTTCGATGCGGCCGCCGCCTGGCAGCTCGTCCACGAGCTCGGTCCCCAACCGGCGGTCGCCATCATCAAGCACGCCAACCCGTGCGGGGCGGCGGTGGCCGCCGACCTGGCCACCGCGTACCGGCTGGCCTACGAGTGCGACGAGAAGTCGGCGTTCGGGGGCATCGTGGCCCTCAACCGCCCGGTCGACGACGCCACCGCGTCCGTCATGGTCGCCGCCGCCCAGGCCGACGTGGTCATCGCGCCCGGGTATGCGTCGGCTTCACTCGACGCCCTGATAGCGAAGCGCAAGAACACCCGGCTCCTGCAGGCGCCGCCTCCTGGCGACGACGGGCTGCACATCCGCCAGATCAGCGGCGGGTTCCTGGTGCAGACCACGTACCGCTTCGCCGCTGTCCGGGCCGACTGGCGGGTCGTCACCCGCCTCGCCCCCACCGAGGAGCAGTGGGCCGACACCGAGCTGGCCTGGAAGCTGGCCGGCTACACCAAGTCCAATGCCGTGGTCCTGGTGGCCGGCGGCCAGGCCGTCGGGATCGGCGCCGGCCAGCAGAGCCGAGTCGACGCCGGGGAGATCGCAGCCCGCAAGGCCGCCGGGCGGGCCAAGGGTGGGGCGTGCGCCACCGATGCCTTCTATCCCTTCCGCGACGGCCTCGACGCCGCCGTGTCGGCCGGCGCCGCCGTGGTGATCCAGCCCGGTGGCGCCATGCGCGACCAGGAGCTGATCGACGCCGCCGACGAGCAGGGCATCGCCATGGTCTTCACCGGCGAACGCCAGTTCCGCCATTGAGATTTCGCCCTCGTTCGCTCGCTTCGCTCGCTCCACTCGTGCGAGTTGATCGTGCTCCGGGCCGCCGGCGGCCGGAAGGCCTCTCGTGACCGCCGTTGTCATGCACGGGGCCCCTGTTGCCGACGCTGTGCTGGCGCAGGTCGCCGACGACGTGGCCAAGCTGGCGGCCGACGGCGTCTCCGTGGGCCTCGGCACCATCCTCGTCGGCGACGACCCGGCCAGTGCCGGCTACATCGCCAAGAAGCACGAGGCGTGCGCCGCCGTCGGGATGCGGTCGGTCCACCAGGAACTGCCGGCGACCGCCAGCCAAGAGGAGGTGATGGTCGCCGTTGCCGCCTTCAACGACGATCCGGCGGTCGACGCCTTCCTGTTACAGAACCCGTTCCCCAAGGGGCTCGACTACAACGCGGCGATCGCCGCCCTCGACCCGGCCAAGGACGCCGACGGGCTCCATCCCACCAACCTCGGACTGCTGGCTCTCGGCGTCACCGACGCACCGCTGGCCTGCACCCCCGCCGGGATCCTGGCCATGCTCGCCCACTACGAGGTCCCCGTCGAGGGCCGCAACGTCGTCATCGTTGGGCGCGGCCCCACGATCGGCCGGCCCCTGTCGCTGCTGCTGTCGCAGAAGCGCGCCGGCGCCAACGCCGCGGTCACCGTCGTGCATACGGGCGTGGCCGATTGGGCCGACTACACCCGCCGGGCCGACATCGTGGTCGGCGGCGCCGGCGTGCCCAACATGATCGGTCCCGACCACGTCCGGCCTGGCGCTGCGGTGGTCGGCGCCGGCCTCACGTGGGAGGGCCGGCGCATCATCTCCGACGTCGATGAGGCGGTCGGCGAGGTGGCGGGATGGGTGACGCCGCGCCGCGGCGGCGTCGGCCCGACCACGGTGGCCATGCTGCTGCGCAACGCAGTGCGGGCGGCACGGGGCAAGCTGGTGGCCTCATGACCGGCCCGGGAGGCCGGTCCAGAAGGTGCTCGCTGGCCTGGCCTCGTGAGAGGGTAGGCCAGTGACCCAGATCATCCAGCTGCTCGACGCAGGGACGACGTTCTCCTTCGAGTTCTTCCCGCCCAAGAACGACGTCGAGCAGGCCACGCTGGTGCGTACGCTGCGGGAGCTCGAGCCGCTGGACCCGGCGTTCGTGTCCGTCACCTACCGGGGCGGCCGGGTGTCGCGTGAGCGGACCCACGACCTCGTCGCCGGCATGATCCAGACCACCACGCTGAACCCCATGGCCCACCTCACCTGTGTGGTTCACAGCCGGCTGGAGCTGGCCGAGATCCTGGTCGAACTGCGCAAGGCGGGGGTCGACAACGTCCTCGCCCTGGGCGGCGACGCACCGCCCGACGCCAAGGAGCTCGGCCACGCCGAGCTCTCCCACGCCATCGAGCTCGTGGACCTGGCTCGGGCCATCGGCGGGTTCTCGATCGGCGTCGCCGCCCATCCCGAGCTGCACCCGAACTCCGGCGGAGACCGTGACCTCGACCGACGCCACCTGGTGGCCAAGATGGAGCTCGCTGACTTCGCCATCACCCAGTTCTTCTTCCGGACCAGCGACTACCTCGGCCTGATCGACGACCTGTCCAGGCGGGGCATGCACAAGCCGGTCATCGCCGGGATCATGCCGATCACCAGTTTGTCGTCCGTCCAGCGGATGGCCCAGCTGTCCGGCTGCGAGGTCCCTCCCGAGATCGTCGCCCGGGTCGAGGCGGTGGCCGAGGACCCCGAGGACGTCAAGCGGGTCGGAGTGGAACTGGCCACCGAGCTGTGTCGCGACCTGCTCGACAACGGGGTGCCGGGCCTGCACTTCTACACGCTGAACCGGTCGACCGCGACGCGCGAGATCTACGCCAACCTCGGGCTGGTGCCGAGCTCGTCCGGCTGAGCCGTGGAGCTGCCGCTCAGGGCCAGGCTGGTCGTGCTCGGCGCCGCAGTACGTGCCGCCTTCTGCTGGGCCGTGGCCGCCGCCGCGCTGGCGGCCCCGATCTATTTCGGCTTCTCCCTCCGTCGCATCGTCGTCGCCGCCTTCGTGTTCCTGGTGGCCTGGCCACTGGTGACGGTGGCCGTGTTCGCCTTCCCCGTCGCCCGGTACGGAGGCTGGGTGGCCACCAGGATCACCGCCCGTTCGGCGGCGCCGGCGCGCCTGGGGAACGTCGCCGCCGGCCTGGCTCTGGCCATCGGAGAACCGGAGGGCCGGGTGGCGGTGATCGAATCACCGGTTCCCAACGCCGGCGCCTTTCCCACCCGTACCGGCAACCTGGTGATCGCCACGTCAGGCGCGGTCGACACCCTGGGCCGCGACGAGCTCGAGGGGCTGGTGGCGTCCCAACTGGTGGTGGCCGGGGACCGTTGGGTGCGCTGGGCGAGCGCCGCACAACTCTTCCAGGGGCCCCGGTTCGTCCTGCTCTTCGGCTCGGTGTTCGTCAACCCGCTGCTCATGCCCGTGGCGTTCCTTGCCTTTTTCGGCGGCCGTTACGCAGACGGGGCCCGCGACCTGGTGGCCGACGCCGCCGCGGTCACCGCCACCCGCAACCCCGAGCCCCTGGTGCGGGCCCTGCGTTCCCTCGGCACGCACGCAAAGTCGGCGCACGAGTTGCGGACCGGCCTGCCCGGCTTCCTGGTCGACCAGTTCTGGGTGCTGTCGCGCCGGGCGACGGTGCACACGTCGGTCTCCACGCCCGGGGGATCGCGTACGTGGACCACCGCCGACGAGGTGGCGGCCGAGATGCGGGTCCGGGCCGACCGCATCGAGCAGGCAGCGCGCGGCGACTGGTCGGCGTTCGAAGGCCTGCGGGCGTGGCGGAGGGCCATGCGGACGCTCGACGCGTCGGGCTCAGGCTGAGAGCTCGCGCTGGAGGGGGGTGGGGAAGCGGGGGGTGACCCGGACGTCGCCCAGCCACCCGGTCAGGCGGGCGGCCTCGGCGCCGATCGCCTCGGCTACCTCGCCGCCGACGTCCTCGAGGAGGCGGAACACCACCTCTCCGGTCTTGCGCTGCGCCCACCCGCCGACGACCCGGCCGTCGGACCAGATCGTGGGGCCGGCGTTGCCGTTGGTGTCGAACAGCGCCTTCCCGTGCTCGCCCAGGTACCAGGGCCGTTGCTTCCACCCCATGGTGGTGGGATCGAGGCTGGGCAGGAGGGCGACCCAGGGCTCGGGCGCCGGCGTCGGGCCTGTGTCGTCGGCAAGGACGATTCCCGGCGCGCCGTCGAGGTCGACCTCCTCGACGTCGAGCGTGCCCAGTGCCTTCCGCACCTGCCCAAGGGTGAGGCCCGACCACCACTTGAGGTCGGCCACCGTGGCCGGCCCGAAGGCCCGCAACCACGTGTGGGCCAGCTCGCTCCGGGCCTCGTCAGCAGTGCGAGGCGTCATGCTGGCCGGCAGCCACGAGGACATCGGGGACCAGCGGTACTGGCTGCTGGTCCATCCGCCCTTCGGCCGGCCCCGCACGATCTTCTGCTCGGTCGAGAGCAGGAATAGGACGCGCGTGGTCAGGCCGATCGTGCCCTCCCACTTGGTGCCCACACCGACCAGCAGCTGCCGGCGCAGCCCGGGGACGAGCTTCGACAGCTCGGCGCCAGTCGCCTCCCCCCGCTCCTCGATTGCGGCCAGCGTCGCCGCCTCGAGGGTGCGGAGGTGGGCGGCGGCGTCGGGAACGTCGTTCGCCTCCAGCATGGCCAGCGTGCGCTTCCGTTCGCCGGAGACGAGGGCGTCGGTGCACGCGGCCTGCACCACGGGCACCATGGGCACCGGCAGCACGAACATGGTCCGGCGCATGCAAAGGGTTCGCACCAGGCGGCGGTCGTCGTACAGCGTCCCCTCCAGCCGGGCTGCACTCGGCGTGACCATGCGGGCCGCAGCCGACAGGAACACAGTCGACGGGTCGGTGCCATGGAGGGCTACCACCGCCTCGGCGATGGCGACGGCGTCGTCGATTCTGGCGCCGGGGGCCAGCCGGTGGCGTACCCCCAGCCGGGCGCGGCGCTCGTCCACGTTCATGCGCAGCACGCGGGCATGCTCGCATGTCTCCGGCGCGAAGATGGCCGCGCCATGCAGCTCGCCCAGGTCAACGTCGCACTCCCGGCAGCGCCGCTGGAGTCGCCGATCATGAGCGGTTTCGTCAAGGCGGTCGACGACGTCAACTGGCTGGCAGACAAGAGCCCCGGTTTCGTCTGGCGACTGCCGTCCCAGGACGGCCCGGTGACGTTCGGCCGGCTCGGCGACGACCGGGTGATCGTGACCGTGTCGATATGGACGCAGTTCGAGGCGTTGCAGCAGTACGTCTACCGCACCGGGCACGCGCTCTTCATGCAGCGCCGGAGCCGGTGGTTCGTGCCCATCGGCGGGTTCACCACCGCAATGTGGTGGGTGGACGAGACCACCCGGCCGACGGTCGACGAGGGGCTCGGCCGCATCGCCTACCTCCGGATGCACGGGCCGACACCCAGCGCCTTCTCACTGCGCTGCCAGTTCGACCCCCAGGGCGTCGACGACCGGCGGTGAGTCAGCGGCTGGCGGCGATCCTCGAACGCGACGGCCCCACGTGCGTGTGGTGCGGCCGGCGATTCGAGGGCCTCGTGCGGCCGACGACCGAGCACCTGGTGCCACGCCTCAAGGGCGGCCCGTCGTGGCTGGAGAACGAGGTGGCGGCCTGCCGGCGCTGCAACGGGGAGAGGGGCCACGCCGCCCTCGGCCACTGGGCGGACGAGTGCGAGCGCCGGGGCTGGCCGGTGGATCGCGCCCGGCTGGTCCGGACGCTCGAGGAGCTGACCAGGGCCATCGCCCGCCGCGGCGGGCAGCGGCGGGCGCGGCCGTGGCTGGCGGGCCAGCTCCGGCGTCTTCGAGTTTGAGCGGCTAGCGCCAGCCGATGATCACTGGTCCTTTCATAGGGAACGGAGCGCAGGGACGTCGATGAGATGGGCGAGCCCGCAGAGGGAGAGAACGTGCATGGCGCGTGGGGACGGGGCTCGGAACGTGAGACGACGGGCCTCGCCATTGAGGACATTCCTGCCCTCCACGAGCACACCCACCGTCGCAGCATCGATGAACGTCACCCGGCGCAGGTCGATCACCACGTCGCCCTCGGCGGCCCGCAACGCGTGCGTCAGGGTGGCGGCGAGGGTGCCGGCCGTGGCGATGTCGTGTTCCCCGTCGAGCCAGATGACCGTCCGGTCGTGCTCCCGCGAGACCAGCGTGGCGGAGTCCATCGGTCGTGTTCCCCCCTTCTCGTGCAAGCGTCGATACGACGCGTTGCCGAGGTCTGGGGCACCGCTCCCGGGCCGGGTTGAGCCGGTCGGCACATACGGGTTCTCGCGTGCCTACGTCGAACGGTACACCTGGCGTCAAGAGGGCATATGGGCGGCTGAGTGTCCCGGGTAGCTTGACCGGATGCCCGACGAGACGCTGCGCGACCTGGCCGAGGAGTACTGGGAGACGGTGCTGGAGGCCGGCCCCAGCACGGCAACCCTTCTGGGTGACCACCGGTACGACGACCGACTGGAAGACCTGTCGGTCGAGGCGGAGCAGGCGCTGCGGCTGCGTTGGCAGTCTCTGCGCGACGGGCTGGACGAGGTCGACCCGGCCGGCCTCGGCGTCGACGACCTCGTGACTCGCGGTTTGCTGGGCGCCGAGCTCGACGACGCGATGGCCTCGATCGACCAGCGGCTCATCGAGCTGCAATCCGACCAGATGACGGGCTTCCACGTCGAGCTGCTCCAAGCCGTCCCCGTGATGGCCGCTCCCGATGCTGCGTCGGCCGAGATGCTGGTCGCCCGGTTCCGGCAGATCCCCCGGGCCCTGGAGCAGGCCGCCGAGCGGTTCCTCCGGGGTGCGGCGGCGGGCCGCACGCCTGCAGCGGTGTGCGTCCTGCGGTCGATCAACATGGTCGAGGGGTACCTAGCGTCACCGGTCGACACCGACGTGTTCGCCAATGTGGGCGCTCCCGACGACTGGAATCGAAGCCTGCTGCGCAGCGTCGTCGAGGACGAGGTCCGTCCCGCCTACCAGCGGCTGGCCGACACCCTGAGGGAGCAGCTGCTCCCGCTCGGTCGCGACGACGAGCACTGCGGGCTGTCATGGCTGGGGGACGACGGAGACCGGATCTACGCCACGCTCGTCGCTCATCACACCACCCTCGAGCTGCCGCCCAAGGAGATCCACGCCATCGGCATGCAGGAGGTCACCGAGAAGCTGCCGGACGAGTACGCCGAGGTAGGCGGACGGCTGTTCGGGCTGACCGACCCTGTCGCGGTGCTCGACCGCCTGCGGACCGACCCTGCGCTGCGGTACGCCACCGGGGCGGAGATCATGGCCGACGCCAGGGAGGCGTTCGGGGCGGCCAAGGCGGTGATGGGCCAGTGGTTCGGACGGCTGCCGCAGTCCGACTGCGCCATCGAGGAGGTGCCGGAGTTCCTCGCCGCCGATTCGCCCAGCGCGTACTACTTCCCACCCGCCGGCGACGGCTCCCGCGGCGGCACGTACTACGTCAACACGCACAACCCCGGGGACAAGGCGCGCTACGAGACGGCATCCATCGCCTTCCACGAGGCCATCCCCGGTCACCACCTGCAGATCGCCATCGCCACGGAGCTGACCGGGGTGCCGAGCTTCCGGCGCTTCTCCCTGGCCAACACCGCGTATGTCGAGGGCTGGGGTCTGTACTCGGAGCGCCTGGCCGAGGACATGGGCCTGTACCGAAACGACATGGAGCGGATCGGCATGCTGGCAGCGGACTCGATCCGGGCCTGTCGCCTCGTGGTCGACACCGGGCTGCACGCCCTGGGCTGGACCCGCCAGCAGGCCATCGACTTCATGGCCGCCAACACGCCCGTTTCCGTGGAGGAGGTCACGGTCGAGATCGACCGCTACATCGGCATGCCCGGCCAGGCCCTGGCCTACAAGCTCGGACAGCGGGAGATCCTGCGCCTCAGGGCATCGGCCCAGTCCCGGCTGGGCGACGCCTTCGACTTCCGCGGCTTCCACGACGCGGTGCTCACCTCAGGGGCCGTGCGCCTGCCGATCCTGGCCGAGCTGGTCGACGCGTGGGTGGATTCCGTTCACTGAGCGAGAGCACCGAGCGGGGCTGCCGGCCCCGCCGGAGCGGAGCGGAGGCCCCGCCGGAAGCCCCTTAACCCGACGCTTTCAGTAAGCAGCCTGGCCGAGCGGCGGTAGGTTCGCGAAAAAGCCCTTCTGGCAAGGGAAACTGCGGGTTCTCGAGACCGTGCAGGACCCCACCAGAAGGGCACTTC
>Ga0136633_1000493_pt1 | contig 30443 bp, 27 predicted proteins | sample AntDrymeUQ832206_2_FD_105494 | JGI IMG/M metagenome (GOLD analysis project Ga0136633, IMG submission 105494) | Polar desert sand microbial communities from Dry Valleys, Antarctica - metaG UQ83 (22.06) | ecosystem: Environmental > Terrestrial > Soil > Desert | place: Antarctica: Dry Valley... | reverse complement strand
TGAAGTTCGTCGGCGGCACAGTCGGGGGCGGCTTCGGCGGGAAGGTCGACACGGCGGCGGAGACGATCAGCGCGCTGCTCGCGATCAAGGCGAAGCGCCCGGTCAAGTGGCGCTGGACGCGGGAGGAGGAGTTCCTCTGCTCGTCCGTGCGGGCCACCTGGCACGTCGAGATCGCCGACGCGGTCACCAAGGACGGTTGGATCCTCGGCCGGCGCACCCTCACCCTCCACGACGCCGGCGCCTACACGCGCTTCTCCTCGTACGGGGCGACGAAGCACGCCTTCCACCTCGGCGGGGCATACACGATTCCGAACCTCTCCTTCAACGCCTACGTGATCTGGTCGAACCACGTGCCGACGACCGCGATGCGCGGGTTCGGGGTCACGTCGGTCTCCTTCGCGGTCGAGCTGCACATGACCCGAATCGCGACCGTGCTCGGGATCGATCCCTGGGAGCTCCGCTTGAAGAACGCGAGCCGCGTGGGGGACACGGCCCCGACGCGCGTCGTCCTCAAGGATCCCTCGGCCGTGCCGACGATCCAGGCTGCCGCGCAGGCGGCGGGGGTCGAGCTCGCCTCCGAGTACCGGGCGATGACGAACGCGCCGCGCAAGGGCAAGACCCTGCCCCGGCACCTGGTCGACCAGCTCGGGGCCTGGCGGGACAACGGAGGCAGGTAGTGCCAGACCAACCTGACCGGAGGGCTCACTGATGGCCAAGCATCGCGGCCGAGGCTTCTCGGCGATCGAGTACCCGACCGGCATGAACCAGGGCGGCGACCCGAGCCAGGCGTGGATCAAGATGAAGCCCGACGGCCGTGTCGACGTGTTCGCAGGGACGGTCGACATCGGGCAGGGCTCCAAGACCGTCCACACCCAGATCGTCGCGGACACGCTCGGCGTCCCCTACGACTGGGTGACGATGGACAACTCGAACACAGACTCCTCCCCCCTCTGCACCGGCACGTTCGCCTCCCGCGGGACCTTCATCGGCGGCAACGCAGTCGCTGTCGCGGCCGAGCGCGTTCGCGAGCGGCTGCTCGAGATCGCCGCGCGCGAGCTGGAGATCGACCCGTCCGACCTCGAGGTCTCGGACGGCGAGGTGCGGGCGAAGGGCGCCCCCGACCGCAAGCTCGGCGTCGGCGACGTGGCGGCGGCGGCGACCTGGACGCACGGCGAGCTGATCACCGGTTCCGGCGCCTGGATGAAGCCCTACTCCGCCCCTGACCCCGACACGGGCGAGTGCGACCCGCACGCGGCGATCTCCTACGCGGCCTGCGTCGCCGACGTCGAGGTCGACGACGAGACGGGCGAGGTCAGGGTGCTGAAGTTGATCCAGGTCTACGACGTCGGCCACGCGATCAACCCGACGCTCGTCGAGGGGCAGATCGAGGGCGGCGCGATGATGGGCCTCGGCCTCGGCCTCCTCGAGGCGACCTACCCGTACTACCCCGCCCTCGACCACCGGGGCGACCAGTTCGGCTCGTACCTCGCGCCCTCGACGAAGGATCTGCCCGAGTTCGACAACGTCATCCTCGAGTACCCCTCGTCGGAGGGGCCCTTCGGGGCCAAGGCGATCGGCGAGATGGCGAACAACGCGCAGCCCGCCGCGATCTGCTCGGCGATCTACGACGCCGTCGGCGTCTGGGTGACGGAGTGCCCGGCGACCCCCGAGCGGGTGCTCCGCGCGCTCGAGCGCCGCAGCGAGCCTCGCCGGGAGGGCAAGCGGATCGTCTTCGACGAGGACCTCTCGGTCCGGAGCGTCTCGGCCACCGGGGGAGAAGGGTTCCTCGCCGTCGATGGCTGAGGGCCGCGGGCCCTTCCGCAGCTGGAAGAGCGTCGAGCCGCACGCGTTCCGCCCTGGCGTCACGCTTCGGGCGATCGGGGGCGAGCAGGTGCTGGTCTGCAGCGTCCGCTACGAGGCGGGAACGCGCGTGCAGCTCCACGCCCACGAGGCGACCGAGCAGGTGATGGTGATGCTGGAGGGCGAGCTCGAGATGACCGTCGGGACCGAGACGCGCACCCTCTCGGAGGGAGACGCCGTCGTCGTCGGCCGGGGCATCGAGCACGAGCTCCACTCGGAGGCGGGCTGCGCGTTCTTCGAGGCGCTCGCCCCCGTGCCGCTCGACCACGTCCCCGACCCCGACCGCGACCTGGTGCTCGGTGTGGACGGCGGAGCGACTCACGTCGCTGCCTGACGGCGGGGTCGCGGGTCAGCGCGCGCTCGTCACCGGCGCCTCGCGCGGCATCGGGTTGGCAATCGCGCGCAAGCTGGAGGAGCTCGGGGCGCGCGTCGCGACGATCCAGCGCGGAGCCGGCCCCGGACTGTCCTTCGCCGCCGATCTCGGTGACGCCGACGCCGCCGAGCAGGCGGTCGCGGACGCCGTGGCCGCGCTCGGGCGGCTCGACGTCTGCGTCTGCAACGCCGCCACGATCGTACGGGGGCCCACGCTCGAGCTCCCCCTCGAGGACTGGCGGCGCGTGCTCGACGTCAACCTCACCGGCGCCTTCGTCGTCTCGCGCGCTGCCGCTCGCCACTTCGTGGCCCAGGGCGGCGGAGGGTGCATCGTCCATCTGGCCTCGCAGCTCTCGTTCTTCGGCGGGGTGAACGCGGCCGCCTACGCGGCGAGCAAAGGGGGCGTCGCGCAGCTGACGAAGGCGCAGTCGAACGAGTGGGCGCCGCTTCGGATCCGCGTCAACGCGGTCGCGCCCGGGTGGGTCGAGACCGAGCTGACGGACGAGATTCGTGCCGACGAGGACCGGCTGGCGGAGATCACGGCCCGCATCCCCTCCGGTCGGTGGGGACGGGCAGAGGAGGTTGCCGAGGCGGTCGCCTGGCTCGTCTCGCCGGCGGCCGGGTACGTCACGGGCGCAGTGCTCCCCGTAGACGGCGGCTATCTGGCTCGCTGACACGAACGCATGCGGTACCGTCGCCTCCCGACCAAGGAGGAGAACGTGCCGCTGATCCAGGTCAAGCTCTACGACACGCGCGTCGAGAACCAGGAGACCGTCGACAAACTGATCGCAGGGATCACGGACGCCGTCTGCGCGGCAACGTCCGAGGAGATCCGGTCGCACACGTGGGTGATCGTCGAGGGGATTCCCAAGCAGCAGTGGGGCTACGGCGGCAAGACGTCGGCGTAAGGGCTTCGGGTGATCGTCTCGCTCCACGTCGCGACCGGGGCCGTTGGAGGTGCGCTCGCGGGCACGCGCCTGCGCGCGCTGGCGCTCGGGCCGGTTCTCCACCTGGCCGCCGACCTCCTCCCGCACCACGACATCCGCTCCCGCAAGTTCGAGGGCTGGTCCGGGGTCGTGCTCGTCGCCTTGCTCGCGGCGACGCGTGGGGTGACGAGCCCCGAGGCGATCGGCGGTTTGGCCGCGTCCGCACCCGACCTCGAGCACGTCCTGCCGCTGCCCCGCCCCGGCGGCCGCAAGCTCTTCCCGAGCCACCGCGTGGGCGGCCTGCACCAGGCGGGCGGCGTCCCGGCGTGGGCCCAGCTGGCTGCCGCGGGAATCCTGCTCGTGGCCGTGGTGTCACGGCCGCGCAACGCTAAGCGCTACTGGTAGACGCCTGGGCCCGTGCCCGGGAGCGCCTCGACCGCCACGGGCCCCGGGAGGCCCACGAGCGTGACCTCGACGGCGGGCGCCTGCGGGACGACGGCGGCTGTCTCCCGCGCGTGGAGGAGCGTCGTCTTCACGATCAGCTTGGCGCGGGCGAAATTGTCCATCGCCGTGGGCACCGGCCCGACCGGGCGGCCGAGCGCGTAGCCAGCCGCGTTCCGTCCGATCGCGCGGTAGGACTCGAGCGTGTAGAGCGGCGACATGCCGAAGAGCTCCAGGTTGTCGAGCGGCTCGAGATCGGCCCGGTGGATGATCGCCGTGCCCTTCGACTGCAGGCCCACGGCGACCCGCGAGCCGGAGAGGCCGGCGCCGTCGTGGCCGATGAAGGCGACGTCCGAGCTGCGGCGGACGCGCAGGAAGCGTGGCTCGGCGCCCTCCGCGCGGATCCCGTCTGCGATCGCCGCGAGCACGTCCGCATGGGCGAGGCCGTTGATCGTCTCCTCCAGAACCCCGCCGAAGGCCGGGCCGACGGCGACCACGACCTCGTCCGACCTGTTTCCTACTCTGGCAACATGAGTCTCCTCGATCGCGTGCTCCCCGCTGTGCTGCGCCACGAGGGCACCGGCCGGAACTTCGTGCGGAAGCTTCTGCAGGAGTTGCCAGCGCTCCCCCTCCAGGCGGTAGCCCGTACCCGGACCCTCGTAGCGGTTCGGGTCGTTGACCGCCGAGCGGACCGTGCCGCTCGGCTCGATGATCGCCGAGGTCTGGAGGTAGTCCGCGGCGACCTGCTGGCGCTGCATGCCGAGGATCGCCTCGGCGACCTCTGCGAATCCTCGCCGGTCGAGCTCGCGGGCGATGTCGAGGCCGGTGATGCGCTCTGCCAGGATCCTGTCCCCGGCGGCCACGTCGGCCGCCCGGTCGCGGTCGGGAAGATCGCGGCTGTCGAGCGCATAGACGGCTGCCTCGATCTCCTCCTCGGTCACCGGGGGGAAGCCGAAGGCCTCATATGTCGCCTGCACCGCCCGGGCTGCGCGCTCCCGGACAGCGGCGACGGCGTCCTCGGACACGGGCTCGAGGCCAGCGTCCACCTGCCAGTCGCGCTGGACCGTGAGCCACTCGTCGAGGTCGTCCGCGTCGTAGTTGCCGCCGCCGAACATGTTGTCGTAGCGCGGCATGATGCTGTAACCGGAGGTTACGAAGTCGGTCCCGGGCAGGAACTGCCCCATCAGCTTCGCGGTCCGCCGGATGGGAGAGTGAGAGGCGATCGCGTCGTTGCCCGAAGCGACCTCGAGGTCGAGCCAGGCGGCCAGGAGGTTCTCCGCCAGGATCTCCCGCACCCCGCCGGGAAGGCTGAGGACGAGCGCGACACAGCTGATCGAGCCGTTCTGGACTCCTTGCGACCCAGCGGCGCGGATCGCGGCGAGGCAGCGCGCCTCGAGGTAGAGCATCGAGTATCCCTGGGCCTGACCCATCAGCGCCTCCGAGCCGCCGCCGGACGTGAACCGGACCTTGACGCCGCGCGAGGCATAGGCAGCGGCGAGGAACGCCTTCGACCAGGGCGTGTCGTCGCCGTCGACGAAGACGGGCTCGGTGCCGTAGACGGACAGGGTTTCCGCGTAGGTCACGAGCCCCTGGATCGCGAGCTGCAGGTTGCGGCGCTCCTCGACCGCACACTGCGTCATGACTCCGGGGCGCCCGGTCTGCGCCCCGACGAGGATCGCGATCGCGTTCAGGGGCGCGTAGCGGGCCACCCCGACGGTGGTCTCGATCTCGGCGAAGCCGCGTGCGGCAGCCTCGGCGGCGTCGGCCGCGAGGAGGGCCGGATTCTCCTTCAGGTTCGTGACGTGAGCCTGGTTGGCCGGAGCCCGCCGCGCGCGGAGCTTCTTGAGCGCGAACATCATCTCGACGGGATCGAGCTTCGAGACGACGCGCGCGAGGCGCGCCGGGGTGAGCCCTCGGGAGAGCCGGACGAGCTCGGCACGGGCGACGTCCACGTCCACGAGTCGACGGGCGAGCTCGAGCTCGTCGAGTCCCATGGCCTCCTCCGCCACCTCGAGGTCGAGCCCGTGTCGGGCGACGAAGTGGTCGATGACGTCGAACTCGGCCTCGGGGCGGCCGTCGATCGAGACTGCACGCCCGTCCAGCAGCTGGAGCTCCGGGACCGGGTCGTTCGGTCCGCCCATCGCGACGAGCCCGAGGGCGGGGTTCGGAGCGATCAGGACCTCCCGCCGGAGGTCCCGCCGCTCGCGCTCGAGGAAGCGCTTAGAGCGCCGCTTCGGCTCGGTCACGCAGCAGTCCTCGCTCTGCGTAGACGGCGCTCGCCTCGCGGACGAATTCCGCCGTCGCGGGGGCGCCGAGCTCGTGCTCCAGCCGCAAGGACCAGGCCTCGAGCCCCGCCGCCGTCGAGCGGTGCGGCCGCAGCGCCGTGTAGAGCTCGAGCATCGTCTCCGCCGGCACGGCCGCGAGCTCCGCCGCGCGTTCGAGCGTGTCGGCGAGTGGCTTTCGGCCCGCGTGTCGGGCGACTGCCGCCTGTCGCCGTAGCGTCTCCGGGGTCGCCCGGATGTCGTCGCCGCCGATCCGTCCCGCACGGAGCGCTTCGAGGGTGACGTCCTCGAGCGGGATGCCCGACGGCGTCGCGACGAGGTCGGGTCGGCGGGTCCCGAGCGGGTAGTCCGTCGCGGGGTCGAACTCCACCGGCAGAGCTTAGAGTAGGTGCGGTGCCGAACAGCTACGACTTCGGGGGCCGCACGGCCCTCGTCACCGGTGGTGCAAGCGGGATCGGCGGGGCTGCCGCCCGGCGCCTGGCCGCGGGCGGCGCGCGGGTCGCGGTGCTCGACCGGGCCGACTCGAGCGAGTTCTTCACGGTCACCGCCGACGTGAGCCGCTCCACGGACGTCGAGGAAGCCGTGCGTCGCGTCGCGGCCGACCTCGGGCCCCTCGACATCCTCGTCCACGCGGCCGGGATCCCCGGCGAGTCGCTGCGAACCGTGGACGTCTCGGATGAGGAGTGGGAGCGGGTCCTCGGAGTCAACGCGAGCGGGAGCTTCTACGCTTGCCGGGCCGTCCTCGGCGGCATGATCGAGCGCGGCTACGGCCGCATCGTGCTCGTCGCGTCGATCGCCGGCAAGGAGGGGAACCCGATGGCGGCCGCCTACTCGGCCTCGAAGGCGGCCGTGATCGCGCTCACGAAGGCGATCGGCAAGGACGTCGCCGGCACAGGCGTGCTCGTCAACTGCATCGCGCCGGCGGTGATCGAGACGCCGATCCTCGCCGGGCTCTCCGAGGAGCACGTCGGCTACATGGTCGAGCGGATCCCGCTCGGGAGGATGGGGACGGCCGAGGAGGTGGCGAGCCTGATCTGCTTCCTGGCGAGCGAGGAGCTCTCGTTCTCGACGGGCGCGACGTACGACATCTCCGGCGGGCGGGCGGTCTACTGATGGAGGCTCGCGGCTGGCGCCTCGTGCGCTTCGCTGGCCCGGACGGAAAGCCCCGCGTCGGAGCCGTCGACCCGGGCGCGCCCACACGGGTGCGCGAGCTCGCGAGCGAGGACGTCCTCGACGCGATCCGGCTCGGCAGCGTCGCGGAGCGAGCGAGCGCGTCCGCTCACGTGCTCGAGGCGCTCGACCCCGAGACGCTCGAGCTCCCCGAGCCCTGGCAGCTGCTGTCCCCGCTCGACCCGCCGGAGACCTGGGCGGCAGGCGTGACCTACGAGCGAAGCCGCGACGCTCGCGTGGAGGAGACGCAGGTGGAGGACGTCTACAGCCTGGTCTACGAGGCCGAGCGGCCCGAGCTCTTCCTGAAGGACGCGGGCGGGCGGCGCACCGTCGGACCTGGCGCGGCGATCGGCGTCCGCTCGGACTCCCGCTGGACGGTCCCGGAGCCCGAGCTCGGCCTCGTCCTCGGGGAGGGCGGCGAGCTCGTAGGCGCCACGATCGGCAACGACGTGACCGCACGCGACATCGAGGGCGACAACCCGCTCTACCTCCCCCAGGCGAAGCTCTTCGCGGCCGCATGCGCGCTCGGCCCCGCGGTCCTCCTGCCCGACGACTGGGCCCGGCCCTTCGAGATCGAGCTGACGATCGAGGACCCGACCGGCGCCGCCGTCTACGAAGCGTCCACCTCGACGGAGCGCATGCGCAGGTCGTTCGCCGAGCTCGTCTACTTCGCCGGGCGGGACAACCCGCTTCCGGCCGGGTCGGTCCTCCTGACCGGGACCGGCCTCGTCCCTCCGGACGACGTCTCCCTTGCCCCCGGCTACACGGTCACCGTCCGGGTACCGGGCATCGGCACGCTCAGGAACCCCGTGGACGCCGCGGCGGACCTGATCGAGAGAAAGGACACCGTGCATGTCGGTTGACGCCCCGCCGCTGCCCGCGGCCTCGAACTACGTCGGCGGCGAGTGGAGCCCGAGCCGCTCCGGCCGCACGTACGAGAAGCGCAACCCGGCGCGGCCCTCGGAGCTCATCGGCGAGTTTCCCGCCTCCGGTGCCGAGGACGTGGACGCCGCCGTCGGAGCTGCAGCGGCCGCCTACCCTGCCTGGTCGCGCCTGCCTGCGGCCGGACGCGCGGCCGTGCTGCTACGGGCAGCGGACGCGCTCGAGGCGAGCGTAGAGCAGATCGCCCGCGACATGACCCGCGAGATGGGCAAGCCGATCCGCGAAGCGCGCCTCGAGGCCGCGCGCGGCGCCCAGATCCTCCGCTACTTCGCCGGCGAGGCCTGGCGGCCGAAGGGCGAGCTCTACGAGCAGTCCGCCACCGGCGCGACGGTCTACACGCTGCGCCGGTCGCTCGGAGTCGTCGGCCTGATCACGCCCTGGAACTTCCCCGCCGCGATTCCGGTCTGGAAGACGGCGCCGGCGCTGATCTACGGCAACACCGTCGTCCTCAAGCTCGCGCAGGAGGCGCCGTTGACCGGCCTGCACATCGCCCGGGCCTTCGACGAGGCGGAGCTGCCCGCCGGTGTGCTGAACGTCGTCGTCGGCCGCGGCTCCGAGGTGGGCGCACCACTGGTGCGCCATCCCGGCGTCCGGGCGATCTCGTTCACGGGGTCGGTTCCGGTCGGCCGGGAGGTGCGGGAGGAGGCGACGCGGCTCGGTAAGCGGGTTCAGCTCGAGCTCGGCGGCCACAACCCGCTGATCGTCCTCGCCGACGCACCGCTCGGTCGGGCGGCCGAGGCCGCCTACGCGGGCGCCTTCTGGTCCGCGGGGCAGAAGTGCACGGCGACGCGGCGGATCTTCGTGCAGGACACCGTGTACGACGACTTCAGGCGCCTCCTGCTCGAGCGGATCGAGCGCGGCCGGGTCGGCGACCCATCGGATCCCGAGACGGAGGTCGGGCCCCTCGTGAACGAGCGCCAGCTGGAGGACGTGCTCGCGGCGATCGCGCGGGGGCGAGACGAGGGCGGGATCGTGCTCGCCGGCGGCGAGCGCGCCGAGGGCCAGGGCTATCTCGTGCCCCCCACGCTCTTCGAGGACGTCGCCGACGACGCGATGCTGTCCTGCGAGGAGGTCTTCGGACCGGTCACCTCGCTCTACCGCTTCGGAACGCTCGACGAGGCGCTCGAGCGCGCGAACGCCGTCGAGTTCGGTCTCTCCGCCTCGATCTTCACGTCGAGCCTCGAGTCGGCGCAGCGTTTCGTCGACGGCCTCGAGGCCGGCATCCTGCACGTGAACTCGCAGACGGCCGGCGCGGACGTCCACGTGCCCTTCGGCGGGATCAAGAGCTCAGGCTTCGGCCCGCACGAGCAGGGTCGCGCAGCGCTCGAGTTCTACACGGAGGTCGTGACCGTCTACCACGATGTCTAGGGGTCTCTCCGGAGAGTCGTTCCTCGTCACGGGAGCGTACGGCTGCATCGGCGCCTGGGTCTGCCGCCAGCTGGTGCAGGAAGGGGTGCCCGTCGTCGCCTACGACCTCGGCGAGGACCCCTACCGCCTGCGCGAGGTGCTCACGGAGGCAGAGCTCGACGGGGTCGCCCTCGTCCGCGGCGACGTCGCAGACCTCGGAGGGCTCGAGCGGGCCGCCGAGGCGCACGGCGTCACCCACGTGATCCACCTCGCGGCGCTGCTGATCCCGCTCGTCCGCGCCGACCCGCCGCGCGGCGCCCTGGTCAACGTCGTCGGCGCGACGAACGCCTTCGAGCTCGCGAAGCGACGCTCTCTGCAGGGGCTCGCCTACGCCAGCTCGGCAGCGGTCTATGGCCCGGCAGACGGGTCGCTTATCGAGGACGCGCGCAACCCGAGCACGCTCTACGGCGTCTTCAAGTTGACCAACGAGGCGGTCGCGAAGGTGTACTGGGCCGAGGACGGCGTCGGGAGCATTGGGCTCCGCCCCTACGTCGTCTACGGGCCCGGCCGGGACCAGGGCCTGACCGCCGGGCCGACGCTGGCGATGGCGGCGGCCGCCCGGGGTGAGGCCTTCCACATCGCGTTCGGGGGCCGCTGCCAGCTGCAGCTCGCGCGCGACACGGCGCGAGTCTTCGTCGCCGCCGCCCGTTCTGGCCATCGGGGTGCGTCCGCCTTCAACGTGGGCGGGCCGGCGTCGCACCTCGAGGAGGTCGTCCGGGCGATCGAGGCGGCCGAGCCGGAGTCCGCAGGCCGGATCACCTTCGACGATGTGCAGCTTCCCTTCCCCGAGAGTCTCGACTCCGGCTCGCTGGCGGACGTCGTCGGCGGCGTCGGGTACACCCCGCTCGCGGAGGGCGTGCGGGAGACGATCGAGCACTACCGTGCCGGTGCCTGACTTCGCCGCGCGCTTCGGCGCCCTCTACACCGCCGCGATCGCCGACGTGCTCGACGGGCTCGGCCTGACGACGCAGACCCTCCCGCCTGCGATCCGACCGCTGGCGCCCGGCATGCGCCTCGCCGGGCCCGCCTTCGCGGTCCGGGGCCGACCGCGGCCGGGCGCTCCCTACGAGGCGTCGATCCGCCGCATCCTCGAGCTGCTCGGGGACATTCCGGCCGGGCACGTGGCCGTCTACGCCACCGGCGACGACACGAGCGCGCAGTTCGGCGAGCTCTCGGCCACGGCCCTCCACGCGCGCGGGGTCACAGGCGTCGTCCTGGACGGCGGCTGCCGCGACGTCGACTTCATCGCCGGGCAGGGCTTCCCCGTCTTCACCCGCTTCGTGACACCTCAGGACTCGGTGCCGCGCTGGGAGCCCGTCGACTGGGGTCACGAGGTCACGATCGACGAGGTCACCGTGGCGACCGGCGACTACGTCCTCGGCGACGCGGACGGCGTCGTCGTCGTGCCCGCGGCGGTCACCGCCCGGGTGCTGGAGGCCGCCGAGACGGTGGCCGCAACGGAGGACGAGGTGCGGGCAGCCGTCCGCGCGGGCCTGAGCCCGTTGGAGGCCTACGAGCGCTTCGGGAAGTTCTGACCGGCTCGCATCCGGGCTGCGAAACGACTGGCGGTATCGTCCGCCTCCGTGGCGATCGACGAGCGGCTCGAGGCCTACGCACGCCTGGCGGTGCGGATCGGCGCAAACCTCCAACCCGGCCAGGAGCTCGAGGTGGTCGGCCTCGTCGAGCACGCGCCGCTCGCGCGTGCGATCGCGCGCGCAGCCTGGGAAGCCGGCGCTACGTACGTCCAGGTGCGCTACGTCGACCAGCACGTGAGGCGCGAGCTGATCGCCCACGGCTCCGAGGAGGCCCTCTCCCGCACGCCTGCATGGATGCTCCAGCGTCTGCAGGACCTGATCGAGGGCCGCGGGGCCGAGATCCAGATCACCGGCAACCCCGAGCCGGAGCTCTTCTCGGATCTCGACGCGGGTCGGGTCGGCCGTGCGCGCCCGACGGCGCTGCACGAGCTCCGCGGGAAGATGGTCAACGACGCTCTCGTCAACTGGTCGATCGTGGCGTACCCGACCGAGGGCTGGGCGGAGACGGTCTTCGGGGAGCCTGACGTCGAGCGGCTCTGGCAGGCCGTCGCGACCGCGGTCCGGCTCGACGAGCCCGATCCCGTACGCGCGTGGCAGAAGCACATCGACCACCTCGTCGAGCGCGCGGAGCTCCTGAACCGCAGTGGCTTCGACGCCGTCCGCTACCTGGGCCCTGGCACCGACCTGACGGTGGGCCTGAACCCGGGCTCGAGGTGGCATGCGGCCGAGTTCGAGACGAGCTACGGGGTGAAGCACCTCCCGAACCTCCCCACCGAGGAGGTCTTCACGACCCCGGACTGGCGCCGTGCCGAAGGAGTCGTCCGCTCGACGAAGCCGCTCAACCTGCCCGGCCAGAGCCTGACCGTTCACGACCTGGAGCTCAGGTTCGAAGCAGGCCGCGCGATCCGAGCGACCGCCTCCGCCGGCGCGGATGCGATCAGCGCCCAGCTCGCGATGGACGACGGGGCGTCCTTTCTCGGCGAGCTCGCGCTCGTCGACGGCACCTCCGCCGTCGGCCGGACGGGGATCACGTTCTGCGACACCCTCTTCGACGAGAACGCGACCTCCCACATCGCCTACGGCCGGGGCCTGACCGTCTGTATCGAGGGCGCACTCGGGCTGGGGATCGAGGAGCAGCGACAGCTCGGGGTCAACCACTCGTCCGTGCACACCGACTTCATGGTCGGGGGCCCGGAGGTCGACGTCGACGGACTGTCGAAGGACGGAACGGCCGTCCCGATCCTACGCGGGGACGACTGGGTGCTCACCTGAGGGTTCTCAGCCCGGACGAGCGGCTCAGGGCGTACGCACGCCTCGCCGTCCGGGTGGGCGTCAACCTCCAGCCGGGTCAGCCGCTCGCGATCGCGAGCTCGCCGGACCACGAGGCTCTCGTCCGCGCGCTGACGGCCGAGGCCTGGGCGGCCGGGGCGGACGAGGTCGACGTCCTCTACTCGGATCAGCACGTGCGACGTGAGCTGATCCTGCACGGGTCGGAGGAGGCCCTGACGCGCACGCCGGCCTGGTTGCTCCGCCGTGCGGAGGAGCTCGTCGAGCGGCGCTCGGCCGTGATCAGCACCACCGGCGACGCGGAGCCCCACCTGCTCGCCGACCTCGACCCTGGCCGCGTCGGGCGGACGCGCATGCCCGAGCTGACCGAGTTCTGGTGGGAGGCGATCGACGGGGGGCAGGTGAGCTGGTGCGTCTTCGGCTTTCCGAACGAGGGCTGGGCCCGCACGGTGTTCGGCGAGCCCGACGTCGAGCGGCTCTGGGCCGCGGTCGCCACCGCCGTGCGCCTGGACGAGCCCGATCCGGTTGCCGCGTGGCGTGAGCACGTTGCGAAGCTGCGCGCCCGCGGCGAGGAGCTCGCGCGGTGTCGCTTCGACGCTCTGCGTTTCCGCGGCCCAGGGACCGACCTCACCGTCGGCCTCAACCCGGGCTCGCTCTGGCCCGTCGAGGCCCGCACCGCCTGGGGAGTGCCGTTCGTCCCGAACATCCCGACCGAGGAGGTCTTCACCACGCCCGACTGGCGGCGAGCCGAGGGGATCGTGCGCGCGACCAGGCCGCTCGCCCTGCCCGGTCGGAGCGTCATCGTCTCGGACCTCGAGCTGCGGTTCGAGCAGGGCCGCATCGTCGAGGTCTCCGCCTCGAGCGGCGAGGAGGTGGTCCGCGCCCAGCTTGCAAACGACGACGGCGCCGCCTGCCTGGGCGAGGTCGCGCTCGTCGACGGCACGTCCGCCGTCGGCCGGACGGGGCTCACCTTCTTCAACTCCCTCTTCGACGAGAACGCCACGTGCCACATCGCCTACGGGCGCGCGTACGCCGAGGCCGTCGAGGGTGCGGTCGGCATGAGCCCGGAGGGGCAGCGTCGCCTCGGCGTCAACCAGTCGACGGTGCACACAGACGTCATGGTCGGCGGTCCCGAGGTCGAGGTCGACGGGTTGCCCGGAGCCGGCGCGGCCGTGCCGATCCTGAGGGAGGACGTCTGGGTGCTCGAGGCTCTGGCTACGGGCTGAGGCGCCGCGGGGACAGCGCGGCGCAGCTCGCGGCGAGCAGGGCCGAGGCGCCGGCGAGGACCCAGAGCGCTGCCGTGAACGACCCGGTCGCGTCGCGCGCGACACCGAGCCCGAAGGGCGACGCGGCCGACAGCGCGTAGCCCGCGCCGAGCATCAGGCCCGCGACGGCGCCCACCTGGGCGGGCCGATCCGAGACGTCGAGGGGGAGGGTGAGGACGATCGGGAAGAGCGCGCCGAAGGCCGCGCCTGCGAGCGCAGCCCAGGCCCACCCTCCGCCGGGGAGCAGCACGAGCGCGACCAGCGTCGCCGTCAGCAGGCTGCCGGCCGTGACGAGGTAGACGCGCCGGCTTCCCATCCGGTCGGCAAGCCACGGCACGAGCAACGTCGGGGGTAACGCCGCCACGTTCAGCACGGCGAGGAGCGAGCCTGCGCTGCTCTCGCTCCAGCCTCGCTCGACGTAGGAGTCCGGCAGCCACGCGTTGAGCCCGTAGTAGACGACGCTCATCAGACCGAAGATCGAGACGAGGCGCCAGGCGACCCCACTCCTCCACGGCAGGGCCGGGAGAGCGTCCGCACGCGCGTCGCGGCCCGCCGTGCGGCGCGTCAGGACGAGCCAGGCGAAGACGAGCGCAGCCGTGCACGCAGAGAAGGCAACGAGGGTGCCGCGCCACCCGCCCGCCCCCTCGGCGAGAGGCACGGCGAGCGCCGTCGAGAGCGCCGAGCCGGCGCTGATCCCCGTGGCATAGACGCCGGTCGCGAACGCCGGGCGATGGGCGAAGCGCTCCTTGACGGCAACCGGCATCAGGGCGCCGGCAAGGCCCATGCCGATGCCGACGGGAAAGGTGAGCAGCACGACGAGGGCGGCCCCCGGAGCAACGGCGCGAACGAGGCCGAAGCCGGCGATCAGCCCGAGGGCGACGGCGATCGCGAGGCGGGAGCCGACCCGCCGAGACAGGTACGGGGCGGGCGGGGCGAACAGGCCCATGCAGAGCACCGGGATCGTCCCGAGCAGCCCCGCGACCGCGTGCGAGATCGCCAGGTCCTCCTGGATGCGCGGGACGACCGGGGCAACGCCGACGAGCTGGGGGCGCAGCGCCAGCGCGGCGAGGAAGAGCGCAGCGAGCAGGCCGAGACCGCTCAGGTCGCGGCGAGCGCGCACGCTCCGCCTAGGTTGCGCGAACCGGATTCGTCAGCTCGCCGATCCCCTCGATCTCGATCGTCACCTCGTCGCCCGCCTGCAGCCAGACCGGTGGTTTCCGGAAGGCCCCGACCCCGGCCGGCGTGCCCGTCGCGATCAGGTCGCCCGGCTCGAGCGTGATCGCCTGCGTCACGAACGCGATCAGGTCGGCGACCCCGAAGACCATGTTCGAGGTGGACGAGTCCTGCAGGGTCTGTCCGTTCACGGTGCAACGGATAGCGAGGGCCTGCGGGTCGGGGACGTCCGCGGCGGGCACCAGCGCCGGGCCGACCGGGCAGAAGGTGTCAGGCGACTTCCCGCGCGTCCATTGGCCGTCCGAGAACTGGAGGTCGCGGGCAGAGACGTCGTTGACGCAGACGTACCCGCGCACCGCCTCGAGGGCGTTCTCGATCGAGACGTTCCGCACGCGCGCGCCGATCACGACGCCGAGCTCGGCCTCGTAGTCGACCTGCGTGGCGACCTCGGGGATCACGATCGGCTCGCCGGGCCCGATCAGCGCATTCGGCCACTTGGCGAAGAGCAGCGGGCGCTCGGGGAGCGGCACGCCCTGCTCGACCGCGTGATCGCGGTAGTTGAGGCCGATACAGACGATCTTCCCGGGGCGCTCGATCGGCAGCGGCACCGGGAGAACCTATCCGACTTGACGCCACGCGCCTCCCGGCCCCAAAGTACGAGCGTGGGGCGCAGCAGACTGAGAGTCCTGAACGAGGAGGAGGCGTACGCGCGCTGCTACGCCTCCCGCGACGACACGGTGAAAGTCGTGCGCGTCGAGCCGCGGCGGCCGCGCTTCCCGACGCGCGTCTCGGGCGAGGAGCTCCGGCTCCTTTTCGTGGAGCGCCTCGAGCGCCGCGATCCGCTCCCCAGACCCTGACGTCGTGACCGAGGCCGACGTCGCCGTTGTCGGCGTTGGCGTGCTGGGCGCCGCGACGTCCTTCGCCCTCGCCTCGCAAGGGCTCGACGTGGTGGCGCTCGAGCAGTTCGGTGTCGGCCACACGCGCGGATCGAGCCACGGCACGTCCCGCATCTTCCGGCTCGTGTACGACGACGCCCGCTTCGTGCGCCTGGCCAGAGAGGCCCTCGTGCTCTGGCGGGAGGTGGAGGAGGGAGTGAGCGAGACCCTGATCGAGCACACCGGCTCGCTCGACATCGGCGGCGACCTGACGGCCCACAGGGCGGCGCTCCGCGCGGAGGGAGTCGAGTTCGAGTCCCCGTCCGCCGACGAGCTGCGCCGCCGGTTTCCGCTCCTGCGACTCCCGGACCGCGAGCTCCTCTTCCAGGAAGACGGGGGCATCGTCCACGCGGGCCGCGCCCTGCGAACGCTCCTGCGCCTCGCGCAGAAGCGCGGCCTCCGCCTCCTCGAGGAGACGCGAGTGGAGACGATCACGACGGACGGAGCCGGGGTCACGATCCAGGCCGGCCGAGCTTCGATCAGGGCGGGAGCCGTCGTCGTCGCCGCAGGTGCCTGGGCCGCCCCGCTCCTCGCGAGGCTCGGCGTCGAGCTCGCGGTTCAGCCGACCCGCGAGACCGTCGCCTACTTCCGCCTCGGCCCCGGACAGCGACTCTGCACCGTCTACGACCACGCCGCTCCCACGGCCGAGGAGCACTCACTCCCGCGCGGCGGCCGGGGCGCCTACGCCCTGCCGGCCCCCGGGGTGGGCCTCAAGGTCGGGCTGCACCAGACCGGCGGCCCAGCTGACCCCGACGAGGAGGGCCGGCCCGATCCCGAGGCGGTGCGCGCCGCTGCCGCCTGGGCTGCGAGCCGCTACGACCTGGCCGACCCCTCCCCCGTCTCCGCCGAGACGTGCCTGTACACGAACACGGTGGACGACAGCTTCTCTCTCGAGCGCCACGGGCGGATCGTGCTGGGGTCGGCCTGCAGCGGGCACGGCTTCAAGTTCGCGCCCGTGCTCGGCCGCCAGCTCGCCGGCCTGGCGCGCGAAGCGCTCGACTCCTAGACCGGCGGCTCGGGGTCGTACTGAATCGCCCGGCGCACCTCGCGGGCGCGCCCGGGCGAATGGAGTCGCGCCACGAGATGCAAGGCCATGTCGATCCCGGCCGAGACGCCGGCCGCGGTGACGACCTCGCCGCTGTCGACGAAGCGGTCGTCCGGACGGACCTCGATCGTCGAATCGAGCTCCGCCAGCGTGTCGAGCATCCCCCACCAGGTCGTGGCCGGCCGGTCACGAAGCAGCCCTGCAGCTGCGTAGACGAGCGAGCCGGTGCAGACGCTCGTCATCAGCGTCCCGCCCGCGGACGTCCGGCGCAGACGCTCGAGCGCCGCCTCGTCCGCGAGCTCCCTGCGGGTGCCGATCCCGCCCGGGTAGACGAGCACGTCGAGCGCCGGCGCAGAGTCCCAGGTGTGGTCGGGGAGGGCGCGCAGGCCCTTGGCGCACCGCACCGGGTCGAGCGACTCCGCGATCGAGAAGACGCTCACCCCGTCCGCGGGCCAGCCGTGGGCCCAGGCCGCGAGCACCTCCCAGGGCCCGACCCAGTCGAGCTCCTCCGCTCCCTCGAAGATGCAGATGCCGATGTTCATGCAACCCGGGCCGCCGGGGCCTCCCGGGGGCTCCGAGAGGCTACACTGGGGCCGCTCGGGGCCATAGCTCAGCTGGGAGAGCGTCTGGCTGGCAGCCAGAAGGTCGCCGGTTCGAGCCCGGCTGGCTCCACCATCGATGCCTTAGTCGAACCGCCGCCCAAAGAGGTGGCGGTTCGCATGAGTGGTGCAACGCCTCCGACCAATCGTGTCGGACGATGCGCTTGTCCTCGAAGTAGATCGGTCGAAGCTCGTCGCCGGCGAGAGCGAGCCGCTCCTGGCGGTGCTTGACGAGTCGTGCGCGGACGGGTGCGCATCCTCGCCACCACGCCCTTCCACGTGCGTGGCTCCGGGCTTCTGCGGCAGCGCTGGCGCGATCGGCACGAGCGTTCGCCTCCGGTTTACGTCCGGCCCCAGCGCCTCGCCGCTCGACTGGTCGCCGCGATTCTTACCGACGTTTAGCGGCACTAGCGCACGTCCCGTCGCCTAATAGGTCTCCCTCATGCTGCCTGATGCGGCATCCACGCGATACCAATGTGAGTGCCCGGTCTCGATGGCTAGCCTCCTGTCCGTGCACCGGCTCACCAAGGCGCAGGCCCGGCGCATCGCTGTGCGCGCGCAGCTGCTCGACGCACCCCGGCCGATCGAGCTGCTCAGGGTCGTCGAGCGGCTGACCCTGCTGCAGATCGACCCGACCGGTTCCATCGCGCCGAGCGCCGACCTGGTCGCCTGGAGTCGCCTCGGCTCGTCGTACCGGCCCGACCACCTCAAACAGGCCCTGGAGCAGAACCGGACGCTGTTCGAACTGGACGCGCTGGTGCGCCCGATGAGCGATCTCGGCCTGTACCTCGCCGGGGCGGCCGACTGGCCGAGCTACGACAAGCAGCTCGCCTGGCTCCGCGACAACGACCGCTTCCGGCGCGACATCCTTGACCTGCTCGAGAGCTCGGGTCCGCTGAGCTCGCGCGACATCCCGGACACGTGCCTCCTCCCGTGGGCTTCGACCGGGTGGACGAACAACCGCAACGTCACGCAGATGCTTGAGTTCCTGATGATGCGGGGCGAGGTCGCGATCGCCGGGCGCATCCGCCGGGAGCGGCTATGGGATCTCGCCGAGCGGGTCTACCCGCCCGACGTCGCCATCCCGTCGGTCGACGAGGCTGAGCGCCGAAAGAACGAGCGGCGGCTCGCCTCGCTCGGAATCGCACGGCAGAAGACCAGGGTTACGCCGATGGAGCCCGTCGCCGTCGGCGAGGCCGGCGCGCCGGCCGTGGTCGAGGGCGTCAAGGGCGAGTGGCGCGTCGACCCCGCCGCGCTCGGCGACGACTTCGAGGGCAGGACGGCGCTCTTGTCACCCTTCGATCGGCTCGTCCACGACCGCGTACGAGCCCTCGAGCTGTTCGACTTCGAGTACACGCTCGAGATGTACAAGCCCGCGGCCATGCGCCGCTGGGGCTACTTCGCCCTCCCGATCCTCCACGACGACCGGCTGGTCGGGAAGGTCGACGCCGCCGCCGACCGCAAGGCCTCCGTGCTGCGGGTCAACGCGATCCACGAAGACGTGAAGTTCACCCGCGCGATGACGAGAGCCGTGAGGGACGAGCTCGAGGACCTGGCCTCGTGGCTCGGGCTGGCTGCCGTCGAGCCGGCCTAGGACAGAGCCTCGGTCGCGCCGATCCCGGCGACGGCCGGATCTGGCTCTCTGACTGGATTTCCGGCTCTGGTCTGGCAGCGGAGCAGGGCGGCCTGCTGACGCGCTTCCTGGCCGTCAGCCTCCAACCCGCGCGGGGTTAGTCCTGGGGCTAGCTGGCGCCTAGGCGGGCGAGCCGAGCCCTGGCCCGATCGATCGACGGCAGAATTCCCTTCTGCTCGAAGAGCCTCAAGGCCTCCTCTGCGGGCCGAATCGCCTCCTCGGCGCGTCCGGCCAGCTCGAGGACCTCGGCGAGGCCGAGGAGGCAATCGCCGAGCGACCGGGGGTCGTCGGTTGCCCGCCCGATCCGGATCGCCTCGCGCACGAGCGCCTCGCCGGCCGCGAAGTTACCGAGGCGTGCGAGCAAAAGCCCGCGCGTCGTCCGCCACGCCATCTCCGAAACGGAGTCGTCCGGCGAGGACGCCCGCTCGCTCGTCTTCGTCCACGTCTCAGCCTCGTCGTAGCGAGCCTGCTCGTACAGCGCCTGCGCCAACTCCGCGGCGATGATCGAGAGATAGGCGGTCTCGCCCATCTCGATCAGCGTCTCGGCACCGGGCCGGAGCACCTGCTCGGCGCGCTCGGGGCACCCCGCCAAGCGCTCGATCCATCCATCTACCATCACGGTTGCGGCCAGATGGAGCCTGTCGCCGAACTCCCGTGCGAGCTCTCTCGAGCGGCTCCGGCAGCGGCGCGCCTCGTCGAATCGACCCTGCATCGCGTGCAGAAGGCCGAGGAAGTTCATCGCGCTCTCCTCGACGTGGAGGTTCCCGGGTGCCTCGGCGAGCACGCGCTGGCACCGTTCGATCGCTGCGTCGACGGGCGTCGAACCGAAGGCCCGCAGGGCCATCAGCCAGAAGAGGATCTCGCCCTCCGTGCGGCGGTCGGCGACACGACGGGCGCGGATCAGGGCCTGCTCCAGTGGTTGCTCCATCAGGTCGTACCGGCCGGCCATCAGATGGGCGACGGTGCGCGCATGGAGCGCCCGTGCAACTGCCGCGTCGTCGCCCAGTTCCGCAAGGACGCGGGCTGCCTCCTCGACGCCTGCGACGAACTCGGTTACCGGGAAGTCGGGCTCGCTCTGTACCCGAAGCACGAGCACCTCCACCCGGGCCCGGTGCTCGGTTCGAGCGTCTCCAGTTTCGCACCCCAGCTCGATGGCCTCTTCGAGGATCGCCCGGGCGCGCACGAAGTCGCCGGTCGTCACGAGCGTGTAGCCGAGATCGGGAAGCATCGCCACACGGCTCGGATCGGTGCGCTCGAGCAGGCAGGCGGTGCGGTCAAGCAGGTTTGTGGCCGCGGGCATGTCGCTTCGGTTCAGCGCGCGCCGTCCAGCCGCGGACAGACGCTCGGCTGCCCGCCGTCCCAATTCCCTCCCGGCGCCGTCGACAGGCCCGAGCTCCGCCCGCAGGAGGTGTGCCTGCTCGAGGTGATAGCCCAGGATCTCTTCGTACTCCTGGGCACGATCGATGACCGCACGCTCCAACCAGGAGGCGTAGCGCTCGTGCAGGAACGCCCGCTCCTCCTTGGACAGGCTCTGATAGGCGGCATCACAGATCAACAGGTGGCGGAAGCGGAAGGCGTCCTCGCCCGGCATGTCCGCCTGATCCGGACGAATCAGCTCCTTGCGTACGAGCGAAAGCAGATGGCTGGCCACCTCCGGCCGCAGCTCCTCGGGTGTCAGCTCGGCAACCGCCCCTCGATGGAACACCTTCCCCACGACCGAGGCGCGCTCCAAGACCTGCCGCTCTCGCGGCTGTAGTCGGTCGAGGCGCGCGGCAAGTAGCGCCTGGATCGTCGGCGGTACCTCCACGGCGTCGCGACCACCATCGTCCTCCGCGACCATGGCCAGCATCTCCTCGACAAAGAGCGGGTTGCCCTCGGCCGCCTCGACGATTCGCCGGCGAGTCCGCTCGTCGACGGGCAGCCGCTCCGCGAGGTTGGTCACGAGCTGCTCGCTCTCCGCCTCGCTGAGGGCCTCTAGGAGCACCGTCGTCGTATTCAGCTTGCCCCCACCCCACGCGGGGCGCGCGTCGAGCAGTTCCGGGCGCGCGATGCAGAGGAGAAGGATGGGAGCGTCACGGCTCCAATCAGCGACGTGCTCCACGAAGTCCAGGAATGTCGGCTGCCCCCAATGTAGATCGTCCAGCACGACCGCCAGTGGATGCTCGCGGGCTCGACGCTCGAGCCACGTGCGGACAGCCCGGAACGTCTCCTCGGAACTTGGCTGCGCGAGTGCGCCGGCGAGCTCGTCCTCCGCGCCCGCCTCGCGAAAGAGCTCGACGAGAGGCCAGTACGTGATCCCGTCGCCGTACGACAGGCAGCGGCCGGAGAGCGTCGCCGCTTCGCCGAGACCAGCGAGGAGCTCGGCAACCAGTCGCGACTTGCCGACGCCGGCCGCCCCGAGCACCGTGAACAGGTGACAGGCCGATTCGGAGACAGCGCGCTCGAACGCCTGCCGCAGAAGCCCGAGCTCGCGCCCCCGACCGACCATGGACGAATCCAGACGCCTCTCGAACGCAGGCGCGCCCTTGCGCACGGCCACCAACCGGAAGGCGCGCACCGGCTCGCTCTTACCCTTGGCGGCGAGCGGCTCGACCGCCTCGACGTCGACTGCATCGCGCGCGAGCCGGAGCGTCTCCTCCCCCACCAGGACTTCGCCGGACGGTGCCGCCTGCTCCAGCCGGGCAGCAACGTTGACGGCGTCGCCCGTGGCCAGCCGCTCCTCCGTGCCGGTGACGACCTCGCCTGTGTTGACGCCGACGCGTATCTGCAGCGCTACGCCGTAGTCGCGCTCGAGCTCCTCATTCAGGGCGACCATCGAGTCGCGCAACTCCGCCGCCGAGCGTAGCGCGCGCAGGGCGTCGTCTTCATGCACAGCCGGGACGCCGAAGACGCCCATGACCGCATCGCCGATGAACTTCTCAACGGTGCCCCCGTGGCGCTCGAGGCAGGACCGGGCCGTCTCGAAGTAGCGAGCCATGACGCGCCGGAGCGACTCCGGGTCGAGGCTCTCACCGAGCGCCGTCGACCCGGTAACGTCGCAGAACAGGATCGTGATCGTCCTACGCACCTCGCGCGGGAGCGCAGGCGCGGTGGCCAGCTCTGCCCCGCAGGCTCCGCAGAAGCGGAAGCCGTCCGGGTTCTCCTGGCCACACCCGGGGCAGATCGCCACGAGGGAAGCCTAGGGGCGGCGGGTTCGCGCGGCTAACCGCCCGTCCTGGGGAGAGATCACGGCTTGGCGCGCCGAAGCGATCTCTGGGCCGGTGCCTGCCCCGATCGCTAGCGAAGGATCAGCAGGACAGCGGCCCGCGCGCGCTAGGCGCGGCCCTCGACGGCTACACCGCCGAGTCGAGGATCTCGGCGTGCTCGCTCTCGGGAGGGGTGCCGTAGGCATAGAGGATGAGATCCTCGTCGCCGTGGTTCGCCGTCTGGAGCGGCGTGCCCGGCTCGACGTGGATGAGCCCGCCCGTGGGCACGTCCTGACGCTCCGGCGGGTCGCCGAGGTACATCGACAGCGTCCCCGCGAGCACGACGAACGTCTCCTCCTGGAGCAGGTGCTTGTGGCGGCGCCCCTTGGCGCCGGCCTCGTAGCGCCAGACATTCGCGCGGGTGTGGGCGAAGCCGGCCCGCTCGCTCAGCTCGGCGACGTGGCGTGGCGCCTCTTCGGGCTTGTGGGGCCGTGTGATCCACTCGAGCTCGTCGGGACGGATCACTCGAAAGCCCACGCCGGCAGCCTAGAGGTGCAAACGCTGACCATGCAGCGCTTGGCGCAAAGCCGACCTACGAAGGGTGGGCGGACGTCCGCGACGCCCTCACACGAGGCGAGCTGCAGGGCAAGGAGTCCGACCTCGTCAACTACGCATCGAGCGCGATGCGAAGACGAAGGGCTTCGTGCGCGCGATCCGCGCCCTCAAGCGAAAGACGACCGCACGACCGCTCACCGTGCCGGGGAGCTGCGCTGTAAAGGCGGGCTGACCCTCACCACGACGGGGTCTGCCCATGCGGCCGCGACAACAGGCCTCGCCCCATTCTGGGCGAGCCCTTGCCGCACGAGCGGGCGCACGCGATAGTGGCGAGCACATCGCATCGTGAAGCAAGCGAATCTCGTCGGCTGGCTCTTCGTGGTGCTCGTCACCGGGCTCCTCGAGGTGGGCGTTCGGCTGTTCGAGCTCCGCGACAGCGTGCCCGCCCCGTCGGCGGTCCTGCGTGCGCTCGCAGAGGGCGTGTCGTCCGGCACGCTGTCCGGTGAGGTCGGCACGACCCTAGAGAGCTACGCGGAGGGGCTCGGCCTCGCGATTGCCGCCGGAATCGTGCTCGGGCTGGTCATCGGGAGCTCACGCACCCTGCTCGAGGCTTCATCCATCGTGATCGAGTTCCTGCGACCGATCCCCGCCGTTGCGCTCATACCCCTCGCGATCATGGTCTTCGGCCTCGGCCTGCCGATGCGACGGTTCGTGATCGCGTACGCCGCGCTCTGGCCGATCCTGATCAACACGCTGTACGGCGCACGCGGCGCCGATCGCCTCCTCCACGACGTCGCGAGGACGTCGGGTGTCACGGGACTCGGCAGGCTCGTGTCGGTGACGTTCCCCGCCGCGCTCCCGAGCATCGCCACCGGAATCAGAGTGAGCGCGTCGCTCGCACTTCTCGTCGGCGTGACTGCGGAGCTCGTCACCGGCACGGAAGGAATTGGCTCGTACATGCAGAGGCAGCAACTCGCCTACCAACTTCCGGAGCTGTACGCCGCAATCGTCGTAACCGGCTTTCTCGGCTACGCGATCAACGTCGCGCTCCGCAGAGCCGAACGGCACTTCCTGTTCTGGGTCGGCGAGGGGCGATTGGCTCGGTGATGACGGCTGCCTTCCTGAATCGAGTCGGACGCCGGCTCCTCGGCGCCGTCGTCTTCGGCGCTGCACTCGGCATCTGGGAGGCATGGGCGCGCAGCGAACCATCCTTCTTGTTCCCACCCGTCACCGCGGTCCTGGAGCGCGCGTGGCAGGTCTGGCCTACCACCGACTTCTTGACGTCCGTGGCAGCGAGCCTCGAGAGGCTGGCGGCCGGGTATGCGCTAGGAGCCGGAATTGGCATCGCTGCCGGGCTGCTGATGGGATCCTTGCGCGCGGCGAGGCGGACGCTCGAGCCGCTCGTCGAGTTCCTAAGAGCGGTTCCGCCGGTCGCGATCGTGCCGGCCGTGATCGTGGTCCTGGGCCTGGGAAATGGGATGCGCATCGCCGTCATCGCATTTGCCGTGTGCTTCCCCGTCCTCGTCAACACCGTCGAAGGCGTCCGAGCGGTCGCGCCCGAGACGCGTGACACGGCCGCAATGCTGCACCTGGGCCTGGCGGAGACAATCTTCCGCATCTACTTGCCGGCCGCGCTCCCGTCCATCGTCGCCGGGCTGCGCGTCGCGCTTTCGATCGGCGTCATCATGGTCGTCATCTCGGAGTTCGTGGGCGCGAGCGACGGCATCGGCCACTACATCCTCTTCCAGCAATCCCAGTTCAACGTCCCGGAGATGTATGGCGGCATCCTGTTCCTCGGCCTGCTCGGATACGTCCTGAACAGGCTGTTCCTCCTCGTCGAAGACCACCTCCTGTCGTGGCATTTCCGGGCAGCCGGTGAGCCGACCCGCTGAGACCCTCCGTGTCCGGCGGCTCGGGAAGCGGTACTCGCCGGAGGGACCGGCGGTGTTGAGCGACGTCACGTTCGACGTCCGGGAGGGCGAGCTCCTCTCCGTCGTCGGCCCGTCCGGCTGCGGCAAGACGACCCTCCTGCGTCTCCTCTGCGGCCTGACGCCGCCGAGCGACGGCTCCGTGCTCTTCAACGGCAAAGCCGTGATGCGCCCGCCGCGGGAGGTGGCGCTCGTCTTCCAGGACTACAGCCGTTCCCTCTTCCCCTGGCTGAGCGTGATCCGAAACGTGATGCTTCCGCTGCGCCGCGCAGGCTTGCGCAGGGGGGAAAAGATCGCGCGTGCCGAGGCCGTCCTGCAGGAAATGGGTCTCCACGGCGTGGCGCGCAAGTACCCGTGGGAGCTTTCGGGCGGGATGCAGCAGCGCGTGGCAATCGCGCGCGCGCTCGTCTCGCGCCCGAAGATCCTGCTGCTGGATGAGCCCTTCGGCTCGGTCGACGCGCTCACCCGCACCGAGCTGCAGGACGTCCTGCTGAGAGTCCACGGCGACTTCGAGGAGCGCCGCGTCACGATCGTGCACGTCACGCACGACATCGACGAGGCCGTCTACCTCTCAGACCGCGTGCTCGTTCTCGGATCCGCTCCGGGCCGTCTGGTGGCGTCGATCGACGTGGAGCTCGAGCGACCGCGGGTGCAGACGGCGACACGGAGCTCGCCGCGGTTCCTCGCCGTCCGCAACGAGATCCACGACGTCATCGCGTCGCGAGAGCGGGAAGCGGGGCATTTGGGGGTCTGATCGGTCGAAATATCGGGGTTTCCCAGACGCGCGCTGGACGGCGCCGGGCCAGAGTCGAGAGACGTTGCAGCCCGGAAGGAGCCACATGTCCAGACTCTTGATCGCCGCCGTTTGCCTCGCTTCGCTGCCCGCCGCGGCAGCCGCGGCGCCGGCCGAACTCCGAGACGGGAAGGCGCCGCTCGCCATCGCCGGCGCCGCCGCTGGCCGCAGCGGTGACCTCGCCCACGCCCGGAAGATCCGCGCCCAGATCAACCGCCGCTACCTGGGCCCACACGGGCCGAAGCTCGCCGTCACCGAAGCCTCCTCCACCGGCGTGTTCGAGTCGTTCAGCCTCCTGACCACCGGCCTGGACGAGATGCGAGTGATCCCGGCTGACAACGGCATCTACTTCGCGATCTGCCCGCTCCGCGCCACCTGCCCCTACCCCGCGCGGCGAGCTGCCCGGCCGGCGGAAGCCTTTCTCCCGCGCCGCCAGGCACTCGAGCTCGCGCTCCGCACCTTCATCGAAACATCAGCCGACGTGGTCGCGGTCTCGCTGCCGACGGCCCGCTTTGTCCTCTTCATCGCCGAACGCCAGGAGCTCGCACGGGAAGCCGACCTGCCGGCGCTGGCCACAGCGCTCGCCGGCGATCCCGCGATCGCAGCCGATGCGTCGCTTCGACGAAGCGTCGACCAGCTCACCTACTCGCGGCTGTTCGTTCCGCTCGGGCTCGAGCCGACCCCGACCGGGCGAGACACGTTCACCGCCATGCCTCTCTGGCCGGCCGGCCCGCGCTGACGGCTAGACCTCGCCGCCGAGCACGTCGTCGGCGATCGCACGTGAGAGCTGGGTGCGCGACCGCACGCCGAGCTTCCGGTAGATGCGGGTCAGATGCGCCTCGACCGTCCCGATCGTGGTGAACAGCTGCGCAGCGACCTCGCGGTTCGTCTGTCCCTCTGCCACGAGCGCTGCGACGCGCTGCTCGGCGTTCGTCAGCTCCCGGTCGCGGCGCGGGCGCGGATTCGCGCGCCGGAGCTCGTCCTCGGCACGCTCCAGCCAGAGAGATGCGCCGACGGCGTTGAGGATGTCGATCGCGCGCTGCAGCGAGTCCGCCGCCCGCCGGCGCTGCCCTGCGCGTCGTCTCGCAGCTCCTGCGACGAGGAGCGCACGCGCACGATCGAGCGGAAAGCCGAGCTCCTCGAACAGGGCCGCCGCACGGTCGGCGGCGGCGGCTGCGTCGTCCGCACGTTCGTGGGCGAGCAACAGCATCGCGCGGCACCGCAGAGCGGCGGGCGTCGCCCATCGGTGCCGGAGCGCCGCCGCCTGAGTCTCGAGCTGCCGCAAAACGGCCTCGGCCTCGTCCAGCCGGCCGAGCACCACGAGCGTCTCGACGACGTCCGGGAGGATGGGCTGCCACCCCGGCTCGGCGATCCCGAACGTGTCGAGCGCCTCGGGCAGGCCCTCGAGCGCCCGCCACGCCGCCGCGGCGTCGCCGCGCGCGAGCTCGACGTGGCCGAGCGCCCAGCGGACACGCAGCGGATTCACGTGATCGTCTCTCTGCTCCGCCATCCGGAGGCACGTCGCGGCGGCCCGCCGCGCCTCGTCCACGCGACCGCGTGAACCGGCGATCAGGACACGCGCGTAGAGGACGACGTGGACGCCGCCGGGAAGCGCGTCCTCGAGGATCGCGAGCCCCTCGTCGACGTACGCCTCGGCCGCTAACCAGCGGCCTGCGCGCCACTCGAGATCGACCAGGGCGATCAGGAGCATGAGGGGAAGCCTCAGCATGCTGCCCTGGCGCACGAGCTCCTCGTACTCGCGCCGGAGCACGTCCCGCGCGCGGTCGAGCTCCCCCGCCCACAGCAGTCGCGTCCCGACCGAGATCGCCGGAGTGACCTGCCACGGCGCCGTTCGCCGCAAGGGCTCGGCGCCGGCGAGATCCGCCTCGTCGAATTCGACCTCCCGCCGGCCGCGGCCGGCCTCGTAGTAGGCAACCGCGGCCTTGGACGCGGGGATCAGCACCTGGTCGTCGAGCTCGACGGCGATCCGAAGGGCCTCGCGTGCCGCCTCGGCCGCAGTGCGCGCGTTGCCGGAGACCCAGCCCCCGTGCTGTGCGTAGCGGATCCAGGCCTGCCAGCGGACGCGGGGATCCGGGGTGATGTCGATCGCCTCGCGCAGGGACGCCAGGATCAGCTCTCGGTTCTGGTGCTCGGTTTCGGCTCTGATCACGAGGGCCTGAGCACGTACGGCGGGCGGCGCGCGCGGGTCGAGCAACGGCTCGACCCGCACCCGCGCCGCACCGATTTCCCCGGCTTCGATCAGGTAACCGGCGCCCAGGAGAGTCCGGCGGACACGCGCGACCTCGTCGTCGGGCGACGTCAGCCGAACGGCCTCCGCCGCGAGCGCCGCCGCCGCGTCGGGCGCTCCCCGTTCGGCCGCGGCCGCCGCGGCGCGCTCGACCACCTCCGCAATCGCGCCGTCGGGGTCGGTTGTCGCCAGCGCGAGGTGGCGTGCTCGCTGCTCGAGGTTGTCGACGAGCTCGGCCGCCTCACGATGGAGGGATCGGCGCCGAGCCGACGACATCCCGAAGTACACGGCGGAGCCGAGGAGCGGGTGCGTGAAACGCACGACGTCGTCGGCGCCGACGCTGATCGCGCCCGCCGAGGCGGCCTCGTCGAACACCCTTTCGACGGCGGCGGTTCCGCCGAGTGCCTTCGAGAGCAGCAACCCCGTCGGGCGCTCGACGGCCGCGACAAGCTCGAGCAGCGGTCGCGTGCTGTTCGGGAGCGCGCGGATCCGATCCCGGACGAGCTCCTGGAGCGACGAGGGGACCGGCAGCCGCGCTCGCAGGTGCGCGTCCTCCCGCTCGATGGCCCGCGCGAACTCGAGCGCGAACATCGGATTCCCCCCGCAGGCGGCGTGGACGTCGGCGAGCTTTGCCCGCGGGATCCGGACGTCGAACCGCAGACGCACGAGGTGCTGCAGCGCGCCCATGCCGAGCGGCCCGAGCGCGATGTCGGCGAAGGCGCCCGGCTCGAATGCGTCCGCGAGGCCGAGCGGTTCTCGCTCGTCGTGTCCTCCGCGCAACGTCGCGAGGACGCCGATCGGCGCCTCGCCCGTGCGCCGTGCCGCGAAGGCGAGCACGCGCGCCGACGCGGCGTCGAGCCACTGGACGTCGTCGACGGCCACGAGCAGCGGGCCTTCGGCCGCGAGGACGCGGAACGCCGCGACGAGGGCGCGCGGCAACGCAAGCCGGTCCGGATCTCCCTGCGCATCGGTCGCGATCCCGAGTACGGCGGCGAGCGCACGACGCTGCGGCTCCGCCAACACGTCCGCGACGTCCTCGAACGCCGGATCGAGGAGGTCCGAGACCGCTCCGAGCGGGATCGGCATCTCGGCCTCGGCGCACCGCGCGACCAGCACGCGGACACCGTCTCGCTGGGCGGCAGCCACGGCCTCGCGCAGCAGCGCGGTCTTCCCGATCCCCGGCTCGCCGCGAATGACGACAGCGCCGGGATGCTCTCGAAGGCGCTCGACGAACTCGCCCAGCCGTGCGAGCTCCTCGTCCCGCCCGACGAGTTCGAAGCTCGGGGTCGTCACACCGCTAGTGTGACTCACGACACGAAACCGTTCTACGGCGGCAGGCTCGAACTGAAGGGGTCTCCCAGATGCGCCTCAGGGGTCGAGCCGTGGAGACTGGAGGCTGGCGCAGACGGAAGGGAGCGGACGATGAAGCAGGACTCTCCAGGATCGCCGCCTCGGGCGCGCGAATGAACACGCGCGCCGGAAGGGCCACGGTGAGACTGCTGGCGACGCTCTGCTGCGTCGTCTTCGTCTCCGCCGTTCCCGCGGCGGGTGGCGCGCTATCGCCGGCGGCCGGGCGCAGCCCTCGCCTGACCCCGATCACGATCGCGGTTCTGCCCCTCGAGCCGACCGCGCTCGCGTTCTATGCGAAGGAGCGGGGCTTCTTCCGGGAGCAGGGAATCGAAGCGAAGATCACTGTCCTCCTTGATCCGGCCCAGATCGTGGCGGCCGTGCTTTCCGGCGAGGCCCAGTTCTCGAGTTTCACCACGGGAGGCCTGGCGATTCTGCGGTCGCGCGACGCTCCGGTCCGGCTGGTCGCCGCGGGCGCGCTCTACCGGCCGAAGACCCCAACTGCCGGTCTCGTCGCGGCAAAGGGTGAGAGGATCACTCGCGCCCGCGATCTCGTCGGCAAGCGCATCGCCATCGACTCGACGAACACGCTCGCGCACATCGCCTTGCTGAAGTGGCTCAAGCGCAATGGCATGTCGGCGGGCGACGTTCGGTTCTCCGAGATCCCGTTCGCCCAGATGCTCGGCCCGCTGTCGCGTGGAACCGTCGACGCCGCGGTGCTTCCCGAGCCGTTCCTGACCCTGTCGACGCAGCGGGGCGCACAGCGCGTCGCCTCGATCTTCAGTTCCGTCTGCTCACGAGACTGCCTGCTGACGATCTGGATCGCCCGCCGGGGCATCGATTCGGAGCTCGCAGCTCGGTTTCGGAACGCGATCCAGGCGGCGGCTGTGTGGGCGAACCAGAAGAAGAACCACCCTGCCAGCGGCGCCATCCTTGCCAGGTATGTGCCCATCGACAAGGCCGTGATCAGCAAGATGACGCGCACCTCTTTTTCGGAACGGCTCAGACCGGTGCTGGCGCAGCCTTGGATCGATGTCTTCGCCGAATTCGGGGTGATCCCGGCGTCGTTCTCGGCGATCGAGCTCGTGAAGTGAGCGCCAGCGGGTTCCGAGACGAACCCGGTCCCCGCACGCACCGACTCCGCTACGCGATGCCGAGTCAGGGCGATGAAGGTCGAGCCTGCCGTGGCTGTCCTTGGAACCTCGAGCCCGGTGCGTTACATTCCGCCAGGTGCGAACCAGGCTCCACGTGACGGCCGCGGCAATCATCGCGCTCGGGCTCGCGGCCGTCGCCGGGGCGGGCAAGGTGCAGCCGGGTCCCGAGCGAGTCTCCGCGACGTTCAAATTCAAGAATCCGCGCGCGAGCAAGCTGACCTGCGTGGGCGAGGCAGCCGCCTACACCCGCAGCTACGGCGATTACGGGGGATCCGTGAGCGGGTCCTTCGAGGGGACTGTCCGCCTGACCATGACCAGCTACGTCGACCGCAAGGGACTCGGCTGGATCAGCGGAGGGTCG